>Ga0114919_10003796_pt1 | contig 12138 bp, 13 predicted proteins | sample BlataG_FD_88682 | JGI IMG/M metagenome (GOLD analysis project Ga0114919, IMG submission 88682) | Deep subsurface microbial communities from Black Sea to uncover new lineages of life (NeLLi) - Black_00105 metaG | ecosystem: Environmental > Aquatic > Marine > Oceanic > Sediment | place: Atlantic... | reverse complement strand
TGACGTTTTAGGCTTCACATTGCGCGACTCCATGCGGATGCCGCCGCAGTTGGTGGGACGCCCGGCCGACGGGCCGCCGGCGTGGCTGCGATTCTTCGGTTGCAATCCGCGCCACCACAGCCTGGCATTCCTGCCGCTACCCACGCCGAGTGGCGTAGTGCACCTCATGGTCGAGGTGGGGGGTAGCGACGACGTCGGACTATGCCTGGACCGCGCGCTGCGTCGCAAAGTTCCCATGTCGGCGACACTCGGTCGTCATGTCAATGACAAGATGCTGTCGTTCTACATGAAGACGCCGGGTGGTTTCGATATCGAATTCGGTTGCGAGGGTATGGAAGTCGACGATTCCGACTGGGTGGCGCGAGAGAGCACCGCGGTCAGCCTGTGGGGGCATGACTTCTCCATCGGTTCGCACGTCACGTAGTGGCCGATATGCCGGTTGAGCCAATCGACCCGCGGATTTTCCGCCACGTCCTCGGCCAGTTCGCCACCGGCATCACCATCATCACGACGATGCACGACGGCGCACCCAATGGGTTCGCTTGCCAGTCGTTCGCGGCGTTGTCGCTGGACCCCCCACTGGTGCTGTTCTGCCCGACCAAGATGTCACGATCCTGGCAGGCCATCGAGAACAGCGGTGCATTCTGCGTCAATGTGCTCACCGAGAAACAGCGTGAGATCTGTGAGCGTTTCGGTTCCCGGGAACCCGACAAGTTTGCCGGCGTCGACTGGCACCCGTCGGAACTGGGGTCGCCGATCCTGGATGGATCGCTCGCCCATATCGACTGCACCGTGGCTTCGGTGCACGAAGGCGGGGACCACTTCGTGGTTTTCGGTGCTGTGCAGTCGCTTTCGGAAGTACCGACCGTCAAGCCCCGGCCACTGCTGTTCTATCGGGGCGAGTACACCGGCATCGAACCGGACAAAAACACCCCCGCCAAATGGCGCGACGATCTCGAGTCGTTCCTCACCGCCACCACACCGGACACCTGGCTGTAGCCATCGCCATCCTTGGCGAGCAGACCCAAAGGGTCCCGGATATCTCAGTGTCGCGGGTCCTTTACGTCTGCTCGCCGATGAAGGCAACCACCGTGGCGGCCACTTCTCGGTGCGTGGTGTCGTTGAGGACGTCGTGGAGGGTGCCGTCGAACTCTGCGATCTGCAGGGCCGGGATCTGATCGGCATACGCCCGCACCGCTCCGACTGCGGCGATCGGATCGTTTTCGCCGTGTACAGCCAATGTCGGTACCACGAGGTTGGGTAACTCGGCACCGAAGCGGTGCCAGGCGCGGTCAAGCTCCCGGGTCAGTGACCGGCCATCGGTGTGAGTGAACGACAGCGGGTCATTCTCGATGCAGTCCAGATAGAACGGGTCAGCGGATAGTCCGCGCACATCCAAATTGATCACCGTGTTGAGATCGACCAATTCGGCCACCGGAACCAGCGGTGCACCCGAGATCACACCGGCCCGGTACCTGCTCGGTTGGGCCAGCAGCTGGAAGAGCGTGATCACCGCACCATAGGAATGGCCCTGGGCTACCAGTGGCAGCCCGGGCTGCCACTGCTCGACAAGATCAGTGAGCGCATCGGCCAATGCCAAACTGTCTTCCAGGGTGCCGAGGATCCCACGCTCGCCGGGGGAGAGGCCGTGACCAAGTTGATCGACCGCCCACAGGTCGATCCCGGCGGCATTGAGGGCGAAGCCGTACCGGTGATACAGGCCGGTGTGCTCACCGAACCCATGCAGAAAGATGACCGCGGCACGTGGCTCCAACGTAGCCCAGTGCCGGTAGTAGACGGGGCCGCGCTGATGATCGAGGAATGGCATGTTCCCGACTGCACCAGGATTGGCGGCGGTAAGCAAGATGGCGCGCTGACTACCGTTTCAGCCAGGGTCCCAACCTGCGAATGGCCTCGTCGATATCGGTGGCCGGTCCGGCGAAGGAAAGTCGGACAAACGACCCACCCCGCACGGTGTCGAAATCCACGCCGGGAGCAATCGCCAGACCGGTCTCGGCAAGGAGTTCCTCGCAGAAACGCAGTGAATCACCGGTGAAGTCCGACACGTCGGCGTAGATATAGAACGCTCCATCGGCCGGCGCCAACCGGGACAGGCCCATTCGGTGCAGTCCGGCCAGCAGGGACTCCCGGTTCGCCGCGTAGTGGTGCAAATACCCGTCTACTTCTGCGATCGCCTCCGGCGTGAACGCCGCGACCGCGGCGTACTGCGACAGCACCGGCGGGCAGATGGTGAGGTTCCCGGTAAGACAGTCCACCGCACGGCGCAACTCGGCGGGAACCAACAGCCAGCCGAGTCGCCAACCGGTCATGGCGAAGTATTTTGAAAAACTGTTCACCACAACGGCGTCACGGGATGTTTCCCAGGCACATGATGTTGCCGGGGCGCCCGGGTACACCAGTCCGTGATACACCTCGTCGCTGATGAGACGGACACCCTCCGTGTCGCACCAGCGTGCGATGTCGGCCAGTTCCTGCGGTGGGAGCACGGTGCCGGTCGGGTTGGCCGGACTGGCGACGATGAGGCCTTTGACCGGCGGATCGAGTTCGGCCAGTATCTGCACGGTCGGCTGGAATCGGGTTGCAGGTCCGCACTCGATCTCGACGACCTCGCAGCCCAACGCGCAGAGGATATTTCGGTAGCAGGGATAGCCCGGGCTGGCGATGGCCACCCTGTCTCCGACGTCGAAGCAGGCCAGGAAGGCGAGCAGGAAACCGCCCGAGGATCCGGTGGTCAGCACGACGTCGGCGGCGGTGACATCGAGGCCGTATCGCCGGGCATAGGAACCGGCAATCATCTCGCGGAGTTCCGGGATGCCCAGCGCGACGGTGTACCCCAACTCACCGGACTTCAGCACCGCTGCGGCGGCGGCGAGAACCGGTGCGGGCGCTCCAGCGCTAGGTTGGCCGGCGGAAAGGTTGACGAGATCGCCGTGGGTACGCTGCCGCTCGGCGGCTGCCAGCCATACATCCATCACGTGGAACGGGGGAATCCCGGCCCGGCCGGCCACGTGGGGGTTCATGGCGTTAGAAGACCTCAGATTCCAGCCGCCGCAACTGTTCGCGCGGTGAGCCAAGCAGTTGCGCGCTGCTGTGCGCGCGTTTGAAATACAGCTGCATATCGTGTTCCCAGGTGATCGCGATGCCGCCGTGCAACTGGATCGCCTCGCCGGCGACCGAGCAGAATGCATCACTGGCCGCCAGCCGGGCCAACGCCGCTGAGATCGGCGTGGGTGATGCGACCGCCTCGCCGACAACCGCTCGCGCCGACTGTACCGCCACGTACATGTCAGCCATCCGATGTTTAAGCGCCTGGAAGCTGCCGATCGGTCTCCCGAACTGCACGCGTTGCTTCGTGTACTCCACAGTGAGTTCCAGGCAACGCGCCGCAGCACCGACTTGCTCGGCAGCCAGCAGAATCGACGCGGTATCGGCGATACCCGGATCGTTGCCGATCGTGGTGCAAGCCCCCGGTGTCACCCGCGCGAGCCGCCTTGTGGGGTCGAGAGTGTGGGCGGCCGCGATTGAAACTTCCGCCCAGCGCACGATCCTCGCATCGTCGACGGCAAGCACCACGTCCGCGACGTCTCCGTTGATCACGTAATCGCGGTCGAAGACCACCGCACCTATCGCCGTCCCAGCCGCGAGCCGCTCAATGGTCTCACCGTCAGGTTCATCGGCAGCCAGCAGAGCCAACTCGGCCAACGTCGTGCCGAGTAGCGGAGTGGGCACCAGCGCGCGGCCGAGTTCCTCCAACACCGCTGCCGCATCTGCCAACTCGCCTCCGGCACCACCGATTTCCTCAGGGACCACCAACGCGGCCACCCCGACCTGCTCACAGAGCATCGACCACAGCGCCTCGTCGTATCCGGTTACTGAGTCCATTGCTCGGCGGTTGGCCTCGGAGGTCGCGTGCTTGCTCACCAAGGCCGCGACGGATTGCCGCAGTAGTTGCCGTTCTTCGAACGTCGTCACAATGCCTCCAATACCCGACGGCGGTGGGTTGCCGGGGTGCCCCAGGCACCGCGTAGGGCCTGCACCCGCAGGAGCCACTGCGAGAGGTCGTGTTCGGCGGTGTATCCGATGGCACCGTGGGTCTGTAACGCGGTACGTCCGGACAGCAGTGCGGCATCCGAGGCAGCGGCCTTGGCTGCACTCACGTCGCGTGCGATCTCTCCGGAGGCCTCGGCCAGTGCCACCGCGGCCCCGTAGAGCAGTGGCCGGGCCAGTTCGAGAGCGATGTGCACATCAGCCAAACTGTGCTTGATGGCCTGGTAGCCACCGATCACCCGGCCGAACTGGGTGCGTTGTTTGGCGTAGTCCACCGAGGAGTCCAGCATCGCCTGGCCCGCACCGATCAACTGCGCGGCGGTCGCCAGTGCGCCGTACTCGTAGGCCAGTGCGGCGTCGGCCGTCCGGGACTGCCCGGAGGCCGACACCGAGAACAGTCGTCGGGCCGGATCCACCGACTGATGTTGCTCGCCGACGATCGCATCGCTGACCGCCCCGTCCTGTGCCAGCAGCACCAGTCCGGCGAAGTCGGCATCGACCGCTCGCGGCACCGTCGGCGGCATCGCGACCGTCGCGATCAACTCGCCGGACACCAGCTTGGCCGCCCGGTCATCGCCGGCAAGGAGAATCGGCGCCACCGCGATCGATTCGGCGACCGGTCCCGGTACGCACCAGCGACCCAACCGCTCGCACGCCACGACGATATCCACCGGGTCGGCCCCCAGGCCGTCGTACTCCTCCGGCACTGCCAGTGCGGTCACGCCCAAATCGGCCAGTCTCGTCCAGATCTTGCGTCCCGGTGCGCTGTCCCCATCCGCCCAGGCTCGAACCGCGCCCGGCACATCCGCGGCCCCGAGTGCCGCGTCGATACTGGCCGCGAAATCGCGTTGCTGGGAATCGAGTGCGAATTTCATGAGCGCTTCACCCCGGAACTCTCCCTGGGCAGGCCTAACAGTCGCTCGGCGATGATGTTGCGTTGAATCTCGTTGGTGCCCGCGTAGATCGGGCCCCCGAGGGCGAAAAGCAGGCCGTCGTTCCAGGAGTCTCTGAGCTCACCGTCGGCTCCGCGCAAATCGCAGGCAGTCTGATGGATCGCGACGTCGAGATCCGACCAGAACACTTTCGTCACCGACGCTTCCGCCCCCAACTCGCCTCCCTCGGCGAGCCTGGTGACGGTTCCGAAGGTGTGTAGTCGATAGGCCTGCGCCTTAATCCACGCGTCGGCGACCTCGTCGGCGAATGCCGAGTCAGGGTTGGCTTTCCACATCTCGACAAGTCGCTGTGTGGGTGCCGCGAACCGTGCGGGACTGCGCAACGACATTCCGCGTTCGTTGCTCGCCGTGCTCATCGCCGCCCGCCAGCCATCACCGACGTCACCGATCACATCTGTGTCGGCGACGAACACGTCGTCCAGAAAGATTTCCCCGAACCCGGTTTCGCCACCGAGCTGTTGTATCGGCCGGACCGTCACCCCGTCGGTGTGCAGGTCGAACATTAAGTAGGTGAGGCCCTGGTGACGCTGTGCTGCGGGGTCGGAACGGAACAGGCCGAATCCCCGCTCCCCGAACGGGGCCCGGCTACTCCAGATCTTCTGGCCGTTGAGCAGCCACCCGCCGTCGGTCCTTGTCGCGGTGGACCGCAGTGATGCAAGGTCGCTGCCCGATTCCGGCTCTGACCACGCCTGCGCCCAAATCTCTTCGCCGGTAGCCATTTTCGGCAGGATGCGGTCCAGTTGCTCGGAGGTTCCGTGGGAGAATAGTGTCGGGGCGAGCATCGAGGTTCCGTTGGCGCTGGCGCGACCGGGGGCGCCGGCGCGGAAGTACTCTTCCTCGAACACCACCCACTGCAGCAGGGTGGCATCGCGTCCGCCGTACTTCTGCGGCCAGGTGATCACGGACAGTCCGGCATCGAACAGCACTCTGTCCCAGTGCCGGTGCTGGGCGAAGCCGTCGGCGGTGTCGTAGGACGCGGTCGGGAACGCGGCGGTGTTGCGGTCCAGGAAGGTCCGCACCTCGTCTCGAAATGCGCAGGTCTCTTCGTCGTATTGCAGATCCATCAATCCATCTTTCGAAGTGTCGGTTTGACGACTTTCCCACCGGCATTGCGCGGCAGTGCGTCGGTGAAGATCACCGATCGGGGTGCTTTGAAATTCGCCAGATGCTCTCGGCTATAGGCGATCACGGTTTCCTCGTCAATCGTGGCATTCGGTCGTGCAACGATGAAGGCTCGGCCCACCTCGCCAAGGCGATCGTCGGAAACCCCGATGACCGCCACGTCGGCGACCCCCTCCAGGCGGGCCAGGGTCTGTTCCACCTCGGCGGGGTAGACGTTGAATCCACCGCAGATGTACATGTCCTTCAGTCGGTCGGTGATCCGGAGGTTGCCGGCCTCGTCGACGGTTCCGATGTCGCCGGTGTGCAGCCAGCCTTCGGCGTCGATGGCCGCGGCGGTGGCTTGCGGATCGTCGAGGTAGCCGAGCATGACGTTGGGCCCCCGTAACAGCACTTCGCCGCCGCCGATGTCGTCGGCAGGGTATCGATACGAAGCTCGAAATCGGCGATCGGTCGCCCACAGGTATTGGCCACCGTGGCTGGGTCGTCGTCGGCCCGACACATGGTGCCGAACCCGGTCGCCTCAGTCAGCCCATAGGCAGTCAGCACGATGTCGAAGTCGAGTTCGTCTTGCATCCGTTCGATGAGAACGACGGGGACAATCGCTGCGCCGGTCACGGCGAAGCGAAGCGAACTGAGGTCGAAGTCGCCGCGGGACGGGTGGTCGAGCAGCGTCTGGTAGATCGTCGGGGGCCCGGGCAGCACGGTGATCCTCTGCTCCTGCACCGTCCGCAGGGCCCGCTCCGGGTCGAAGGTGAGTTGCGGGATCAGTGTGGCACCGGTCTGCAGGCAGGCAAGGATCCCGGCCTTGTATCCGAAATTGTGGAAGAACGGGTTGATGCACAGGTAGCGATCGGCATTGCTCACCTGGCCGCAGGCCGCCCACGCAGCCGGAGCCGAGAGCGATTGCCGGTGCGAACACAGGACACCCTTGCTTCGGCCGGTGGTCCCGGAGGTGAACAGGATGTCGGCGACGTCGTCGGGGCGTACGGCGGCGGCACGGGCATCCACCTGCGACAGCGGTGCCCGTGGACCGGCCATGAACTCGTCCCAGGTTCCGTCCACGGCATCTTCTTCTGTTTCGACGGGCACTCGCACGATGTGTCGCAGCGCGGGCAGGGCGTCGCGGTCGAGGTCTGCGATTCGGTCAGCGCCCAGGAATCGGCCCATGGCGATCAGTAGTGGGGCTTTGGTGCGGGCCAGGATATCGCTGGCCTCACCTGCGGTGTATCGGGTGTTCAGGGGGACCAGCACTGCGCCGGCGTAATGGATCGCCAGACAGGCGACAACCCAGTGCCAGGTATTCGGGCACCAGATCGCAACCCGATCACCGGGTGAGATACCGAGTCCGGTGATGGCCGCGGCGGTTCCGCGGACCTCCTCGCGCAGTTCGGCGAAAGTGAAGGTGCGCTCGTCGGTGACGACTGCGTCGTGGTCGGCGAAGGTCTGTGCCATCCGGTCGAAAACCGCCGGTGTGGTGAGCAGTTGCCCGTTGGCGACGGTCATCGCTGCTCCTAAGGGTCTCCAGACAAGCAAGTGCTTGGTAGGTTAGCCTACAGGTGTGATGACGGTCGAGGAGTTCCGGACGGAGGTCCGCCAGTGGCTGGCCGCCAACCTGGTCGGTGAGTATGCCGCGCTCAGAGGCCTAGGTGGCCCGGGCCGCGAGCACGAGGCGTTCGAGGAACGGCTGGCGTGGAACCGACGTCTGGCCGCCGCCGGCCTGACCTGTCTGGGCTGGCCGGTGGAGCACGGCGGACGGGGGCTTTCGGTGGCCCACCGCGTTGCCTTCTACGAGGAATACGCCAAAGCTGACGCCCCGGACAAGGTCAACCACCTCGGCGAGGAACTGGTCGGGCCGACCCTGATCGACTACGGAACGCCGGCCCAGCAGCAGCGCTTCCTGCCCGCGATTCGCGACGTCACCGAATTGTGGTCGCAGGGTTACTCCGAACCCGGTGCCGGCAGCGATCTGGCCAACGTCGCCACCTCCGCCGTTCTCGACGGCGAGCACTGGGTGATCAATGGCCAGAAGGTGTGGACGTCGCTGGCGCACTGGTCGCAGTGGTGCTTCGTGCTGGCCCGTTCGGAAAAGGGTTCCAAGCGTCACGCGGGTTTGGCGTATCTGTTGGTACCGCTCGACCAGCCGGGTATTGAGATCCGGCCTATCGTGCAGCTGACCGGGGACTCGGAGTTCAACGAGGTGTTCTTCACCGATGCCCGCACCGATGCGGATCTCGTGGTGGGCGCTCCGGGGGATGGTTGGCGGGTGGCGATGGGCACACTGATGTACGAGCGCGGAGTCTCGACCCTTGGCCAACAGATTCGTTACAGCCGTGAGCTTTCCGGTCTTGTCGAACTGGCCAAGAACACCGACGCCATCGACGATCCGTGGATCCGGGAGCGGCTTACCAGGGCTTGGGCCGGGTTGCAGACCATGCGGTCATTCGCTTTGGCGACCATGGACGACGAGCAGCCGGGTCAGGACAATGTTTCGAAGTTGTTGTGGGCGACCTGGCATCGAGACCTCGGCGAATTAGCTTTTGCCATACAGGGCAAAGCCGGACTTATTCTGCAGGACAACGAATTCGACGAATGGCAGCGACTGCTCCTGTTCTCCCGGGCCGACACCATCTACGGCGGGTCCAACGAGATTCAGCGCAACGTCATCGCCGAGCGAGTACTCGGCCTTCCTCGGGAGGCGCGAGGCTAGTGGTGTCCTTGGCGGCTGTGCCCACTGAGATCGGAGGCCACGGCCTGCTCGCCGGCAAGGTGGTCGTGGTCACTGCGGCCGCCGGTACCGGGATCGGCTCGGCCACCGCGCGACGGGCGCTGACTGAGGGAGCTGATGTGATGATCTCCGATCATCACGAACGCCGACTCGGCGAGACCCGCGATGAATTGGCGGCGTTAGGGCTCGGACGGGTGGAGGCCGTGGTGTGCGACGTCACCTCCACCGCACAGGTGGATGCGTTGGTCTCCTCGACCACCGCCAGGTTCGGTCGCCTCGACGTGCTGGTCAACAACGCCGGACTCGGTGGGTAGACCCCGGTCGTCGACATGACCGACGAGGACTGGGACCGCGTTCTCAACGTCACACTGACCTCCGTGATGCGGTCGACGCGCGCCACGCTGGGCTACTTCCGAGACGCCGGTCACGGTGGTGCCATCGTGAACAACGCCAGCGTCCTGGGTTGGCGGGCCCAGCATTCACAGTCTCATTACGCGGCTGCGAAAGCCGGGGTGATGGCATTGACCCGTTGTAGCGCAATAGAGGCCGTCGAGTTCGGTGTACGAATCAATGCCGTGTCACCGAGTATCGCTCGTCACAAATTTCTCGAGAAAACCAGTTCGACCGAGCTGCTGGATCGGCTCTCCGAGGGGGAGGCCTTCGGCCGGGCTGCTGAGCCGTGGGAGATCGCTGCGACCATTGCATTCCTGGCCAGCGACTACTCCAGTTACCTGACCGGCGAAGTGATTTCGGTGTCGAGCCAGCATCCATGACCACCGGTATCCGAGCATACCTCCGGCCACTCGTCGAGAGGAGCTTCTTGAGCTCGCCGCGGCGATGTTCGCCGAAAGGGGACTGCGGGCAACCACCGTCCGCGATATCGCCGACGCGGCAGGGATTTTGTCCGGAAGTCTCTACCACCACTTCTCCTCCAAGGAGGAGATGGTCGACGAGGTGCTTCGAAGTTTTCTGGACTGGCTCTTCGAGCGCTACCAACACATCATCGATACCGAGCCGAACCCTCTTGCCCGGCTCACGGGTCTGTTCATGGCTTCCTTCGATGCGATCGAGCATCATCATGCCGAGGTCGTCATCTATCAGGACGAGGCGAAGCGACTCTCGACGCAGCCGAGATTCGGCTATGTAGATGAACTCAACAAGCGCCAGCGAAAAATGTGGGTGGACGTCATCAACGAGGGAATAGCCCAGGGCTACTTTCAGGCCGACATCGACGTCGATCTGGTGTACCGGTTCATTCGTGACACCACCTGGGTGTCGGTGCGCTGGTATCAACCCGGCGGGCCACTGACCGCTGAGCAGGTTGGCCGACAGTACCTCGCCGTCGTCCTCGGTGGCATCGTCGTCGCCAACTGATAATCGACTAGGGAGAATTCCATGGCCTCCACTTCGACGGCGTACGTCATCGACGCCATTCGCACACCGGTCGGTAAACGCAACGGCTCACTTGCCGGGATCCACCCGATCGACCTGGGAGTGCACGCGTTTCGCGGCATCTTCGAGCGCAATGATGTCGACCCGGCCGCGGTGGACGATGCCATTGTCGGATGCGTCGATGCGATCGGAGGTCAGGCCGGGAACATCGGCCGCCTCACCTGGTTGGCCGCCGGCTACCCCGAAGAAGTTCCCGGCGTCACGGTTGACCGCCAGTGTGGCTCCAGTCAGCAGGCAATTTCCTTTGGGGCACAGGCCATCATGTCCGGTACCGCCGATTTGATCCTGGCCGGCGGAATGCAGAATATGAGCCAGATCCCGATCTCGTCAGCGATGATCGTCGGAGCCCAGTTCGGTTTCACGTCGCCGACCAACGAGTCGAAATTCTGGCAGCAGCGCTACGGCGATGAGGAGATTTCGCAGTTCCGGGGCGCGGAGCTGATCGCGGAGCGCTGGGACATCTCCCGCGATGACATGGAGCGTTTCGCCCTGGCCAGTCACCAACGGGCGTTCGCGGCGATCCATGGCGGCCATTTCGACAACGAGATCATCGCCGTCGACGGATTCGCGGTCGACGAAACACCGCGGGAGACCACTCTGGAGAAGATGGCCGGACTTCCCACCCTGACCGAGGGCGGGCGGATGACGGCAGCGGTGGCCAGTCAAATCTGTGACGGTGCCAGTGCAGTGCTGCTCGCCTCCGAGAGTGCGGTCAAGGATCACAAACTGACTCCGCGGGCGCGCATTCATCATTTCAGCTGCCGAGGGGCTGATCCGGTGCTGATGCTTACCGGCCCCATCCCGGCCACCCGTTACGCGCTGGAGAAGACCGGGCTGTCCATTTCCGACATTGATGTCGTGGAGATCAATGAGGCCTTCGCACCGGTTGTGCTCGCCTGGATCAAGGATATCAAGGCCGATCCGGCGAAGGTGAATCGCAACGGCGGTGCGATCGCACTCGGTCACCCACTGGGTGCCACCGGAGCCAAGTTGTTCGCCACCATGCTGTGCGAACTCGAACGGACCGGCGGCCGGTACGGACTGCAGACGATGTGTGAGGGTGGCGGCACGGCGAACGTGACGATCATTGAGCGTCTCTGATCAACTTCGACCGTCAACAGTCCGCAGCCGTGCCAGGACGCGTAAGCATGAGGCTTGTCATCGCATCCCTGGCCCGATTCATGGTGCTCGCCTTGGCGACGGGTTTGAGTGCGGTCGTCACGGCCGTCAGTGGCCCCGTCACCGCAGCGGTCACCCTCACTGCGACGGCATTGATAGTGCCCGGTACTGCAGTGCCGAACCCGGCAGCAGTACCCGGCTACATGGACAACGCCGTCGGGTACTACATCAGCCCGACGACGGCATCGTGCGCGATCGTGTGCACGCTCGAACCGGTGCCCTATCTTGCCCAGTTCTGGCCGTTCCCATGGGAGGGCTGGGGCGGACTCAGTGGCGCCAAACTTGATGAGTCGGTGGCCAGTGGCGTCGCCCAACTGACCAGCGACCTCGTCGGCGACGACAACCCGGGTCCGGATAGCCCGGTCGTGATATTCGGTTACTCCCAGGGCGCCACGGTGGCCGGCATTGTCAAGTTTCAGTTGAGCAGGCTGCCCTCGCGGGATCAGGCCAATATCAACTTTGTTCTGATCGGCAGCCCCAACCGCCCCAATGGCGGACTCTGCGAACGTCTGGCGATGTTCGGCACCGTGCCAATCCTGGACGCGACGTTCGGTCTGCCGACTCCGACGAACACCGAGATGTCGACCGTCGACATCGCCTTCGAGTACGACGGTGTCGCCGACTTCCCGCTCTATCCGA
>Ga0114919_10003790_pt1 | contig 12148 bp, 10 predicted proteins | sample BlataG_FD_88682 | JGI IMG/M metagenome (GOLD analysis project Ga0114919, IMG submission 88682) | Deep subsurface microbial communities from Black Sea to uncover new lineages of life (NeLLi) - Black_00105 metaG | ecosystem: Environmental > Aquatic > Marine > Oceanic > Sediment | place: Atlantic... | reverse complement strand
TTACCACAACTTCCGGCATCCGGTTATAGCGGATTCAAGCCTTAGACCTTGGTGTTCCCACAATTCTGTTGTAAGTGAGAATTGCCTACCAAGCAGCATACTCTGTAACCTTGCTACAGTCTCAAAAGGCGTGACCATTTAATAGAAGAGATTGGACCCTCCTTCGCAAGGAATTGCTACGGAGGACAGGCGAGTCCGCCCCCATAAGTGGTAAATACCTTGGGCACAAGCTCCGGCGGATGAATCCGTCTAAAGCCGGACGCTGTGGCGTATTGAAGAAGCAACGGGATTTTTTTGCACAGGTGTTTTTTTTGTCATTTCGACCGAAGTGGAGAAATCTGTTTGAATAGACCTCTCGACTGCGCTCGAGGTGACAATGGGGCGCAATAATTAACTTGACCTGGTCTTACTGATGCTTTTTGCGTTGGTCACGCTTTCTGTCGGTTTCTTTTAACAGCCTTTTGCGGATTCGAATCGAAGACGGGCAAATCTCAACAAGCTCATCTTCCTGAATGTACTCCATCGACGCCTCAAGACTCATCATTCTTGCAGGCCTGACCCTGGCGGCCTCGTCTTTGCTCGAGGCCCGAACGTTGGTTTGCTGCTTACTTCTCACGACGTTGACAGGTATATCTTTTTCCTTGCAGTGCTCCCCAACCACTTGTCCTTCATACACCTGTTCCCCGGGCTCAACGAAAAAGGCGCCTCTGTCGTATAAGGCATCGAGTGCATAAGCTGTTACCTGTCCCGCAGCGGTCGCAATCATAACGCCTGCCTTCCGCTGGGGTATCGCACCACGCATCAGCTCATATCTTTCAAAAGTATGATGCATGGCCGCTCTGCCGGAGGTTGCGTTCATCATTTTGGCATGAAGGCCGAACAGACCACGCGATGGTATCAAAAATTCCATATGAATAAAGCCGCTTGCTCCGCTTTTGGCATCTATCTTAATTACTTCGCTTCGCCTGTTGCCCAGAAGACTCATCACGGAATTCCGGCAATCCACCGGGCAGTCAACTGCAAGTAATTCTATCGGCTCGTGACGCCTCTCGTCGACTATTCTCAGGATTACATTTGGTTTGCCCACACAAACCTCATACCCTTCACGGCGCATATTCTCCAGCAAAATCCCAAGATGCATCAGCCCTCTGCCGGAAACATTGAATTCTTCAGGACTCTGCCCGGCTTCCACCCTCAAAGCAACATTCTGCTGAAGCTCCTTTTGCAGTCTATCTCCAATCTGCCTGCCGGTTACGTATTTGCCGTCTCTGCCGGCGAAAGGCCCATTGTTGACCCTGAATGTCATTGTCATTATCGGCTCATCAACAGGGACAACCGCAATCCTCGAAGGTTTATCCGCACAGGCAATAGTGTCACCAATATCAACGGGGTCAAGCCCGGATATCGCACAGATATCACCAGCGCGGGCGTTTGATACCTGCTTTCGACCAAGGCCCTGAAACTGATGAATCTGCATAACTTTTTGCTGAGTATGCAAACCGTCGGCGTCAATTACTGTAACCATCTGGCTTTCGGTTATTTTTCCCGCGAAAACCTTGCCAATTGCTATTCGTCCAACATAGTCCGAATACTCCTGGTTTGTCACCAGCATTTGCAACGGCGCATCCTGGACAACTGTCGGCGAGGGAACATTGTTTATTATCGCATCGAATATTACATTGACATTATTTGTTTTATTAGCCAAATCTGTTGTTGCCCAACCCTCTTTGGCTGATGCGTAAACAAGTGGAAAATCGAGAGCCACGTCATCTGCGCCGAGTGATACGAGCAGATCGAATACTTCATTGACAACATCGTCCGGCCTGCTGTTTTCGCGGTCTACCTTGTTGACCACGACTATGGGTCTTAGCTTGTGCTCAAGGGCCTTACTCAATACAAATCTTGTCTGCGGCATAGGCCCTTCAAATGCATCAACCAGAAGCAGCACACCGTCTGCCATTTTCAAAACACGTTCAACCTCTCCGCCAAAATCAGCATGCCCCGGCGTGTCGATTATATTAATTTTATATTCAGTGCCTTGTGAATCCGTGTAGTCAATCGCACAGTTTTTACTGAGAATTGTTATACCGCGTTCCCTCTCCAGTGGATTGGAATCCATAATTAGTCCGTGCTCGCCGCCCGCGAGCTTATCAAGCTCGGCCTGCCGAAACATCCCCGACTGATACAGAAGCTGGTCTACTAACGTTGTCTTGCCGTGGTCAACATGGGCAATTATCGCTACATTACGAATATAGTCTGAATACATAATAAATTCTCAAAAAGGGATTAGTGAAAATTAAGGAATTGGCTAACCCTTGTCGTACAAACCTATAAACATACATTATTTTCTTATGAATGTCAATAGAGGACCGCGTATTTCAGCGTTCACAAAGGTCTGTCCACTAATAACCTCATTGTTCTACCCCCATGCTCCCGGGGCACACCAGCGTCCGGGACATTCTGGCTCTAATCACTTGACCATCGGGTTTTCTCTAACGAGGCCAGTCGAGGCCCTTAATACCCGAAATTGTCAAGTTCGCGTCCGGCAATCCGTCCCGTGCGGGGCGAATCCGGCCAGCCTGAAGGAATCGGACCTGTCCGTCAGCAAACAGGAAATTGCGGCTGCCCTGCCAGCACCACCATCCATCGTCTTTGCCGTCATCTATGGGTGAATGATTGCTGGACCATTCCCCGATAAGGATTTTTCCGGATGGATTGGCCACATCATCGCATTGCTGCGGTATGGATGGCTGGGGATTTTTATAAGTATCGCTCTTATCGCTCATCGCGTCGATCTGCTGGGGGCTGTGGTAGAAGGCCATCGAGCAGGCGTAACTGGTGGCCTCGTATTTGTCTTTGTCGGTGGGGTCTTCGGGACAGAACAGAACGGAAGGATTGCCCTTACTGACCGTGGTGCTCAGATAAGGGGCAACAAAAGACCGCCAGCCGCGTCCCATCCACAGCCAGTAACCGACCGGCAGCGGGTCCTGGGCACAGGGGTATGTATCCTCGTTTTCATTCAGGTACATGTTCACAGCTAAATTGATTTGCTTGAGATTGTGCGCGCACTTCAGGCGCATTGCCGCGGACCTGGCCTTCCCCAGTGATGGCATAAGTATGGAGAGCAAAAGGGCGATGATTGCTATAACGACGAGCAGCTCCACAAGAGTAAAGGCGGGCCGGCTGTGCCCTCTGCCGAACCTTTTAGCTAAGAAAACGCCGTCTTTCACCTTTTTCACTATTCATTAAATAACATACTACGGAATACCAAGTAGATGGACGACCGGAGAATCAATGTGCCGATTATGCCACCTATTATCCAAAACATCAATATAATTATCCCGCCGGAAGACCCGGCCAGAATTTTGCTGACGGCAGAAGAAGGTTCTCAACTGCTAACGGCTTTCTTAACAGAGCAATATAGCAGAAATAACCCGGGGAAAATAATAAGCAGGAATGAGAACAGAATCAGAACAATCTCAATGTGGAGTAATTCTCCTATGACTGCTGAAAGCACAAATAGCAACAAGAAGAAAACAGGTGTTTTCCAGGAGAAGCCTACAACTGTTGTTACAGCAATCTTGTCTTGTCTGGATTTTCTTATGTTATTAATCAACAACCAGATAAGTGCCGCATAGATTGCCCATACAATGAATTGAGGTCCAAGACCAGGCAATTTGTCCCAGTGGAGCAATCTGGAATAGCCTACATACATTAAGATAAGAGAGACAGCAATTACTTTGCATGCCTTTCTGCTTGGAAGCAGCTCCCTCATTGAATAGTTGTCTCCGCCCTTTTTTTTCCAGACAACCATCAGGAGAAGCAATACGGCGCCGGAAGAGAGTGTAGATAATATCGAGATGAGTGGTGATGGTGAATTGACAGAAGTAAATAGTCCTGCCCAGATTAGTAAAAGAGTGAAAAGGAGCCTTCCTCGTTTTCTTACCCACTGTGGAAGCAGCCCTACAAGCTCTCTCGACTTCGTAAGATACGTTTCCCCAATTAATAGCGGAAGCATGAACGCAAGAACCGAGTGCCAAAATACTACCAGCATAAGTGTTTCAAATATCGCTATACCTCCTACGCTGAGTATCGGTCCATCCGGGGAGTATGATGTCCAGACAACTTTGGTCAGATATGCCTCGTACATTCCAAAGAGCATTCCCGCTGCATACAGCGAACCAAGAGTCGGTTTTCCATAAGAGAAAACGATGGAGAAGAAAAACAAGGTATGCAAGAAATACAATGGAAAAACAATAAGTATGCCCCATGGAGCGAAAAAAGGGAACGGAGTAGAGCCTGCGGTTACTTCTGCAAAAAATGTAGAAAAAGCACCTAATATAATCCAGAAAAAAAGTTTGTATCTCCTCGGTGGTCGGGCGCTCGCGGCATTATTCATCATAATTATTCTTGTATATATCGGTCCTGGCAGCCGAATATGTTCGCTACTCAACCGTTACGCTTTTTGCGAGGTTTCGAGGTTTGTCGACATCGTGGCCTCGAAGCACGGCGGCGTGGTAGGCCAGCAGTTGCAGCGGCACAACGGTCAGCATCGGCTGCAGAAGCTCCGGCACATCCGGGACGGTAATTAAATTGTCGGCGTGTTTTTTGATATTCTCATCGCCTTCGGTTGCAACGACGATAATTTTTCCGCCGCGTGCCCGCACTTCCTCGATGTTGCCCATAATTTTGTCATATTGCGGCCCGGCTGTGGCAATGAAAACAGTGGGCATACCGTCAACAATTAAGGCAATCGGGCCGTGCTTCATCTCCGCCGCCGGCAGACCCTCGGCGTGAATATAGCTTATTTCCTTGAGTTTCAAAGCACCTTCGAGGGCGACAGGGTAATTAAAGCCCCTGCCTAAGAAAAGCCAATTGTCCCTGTCGATATTTGCCGAGGCAATCTCTTTAATATGGTCGGACTGCTGTAGTATCCGGCTTATCTTGTCCGGTATCCGGGAAAGCTCGTCGATGTACTCACCTGCCTGGTTGCTGCTGATATGCCTTCTTCTGCCTAATTCGATAGCTAACATTGTCAGCACAGCCACCTGGGCGGTAAATGCCTTTGTGCTTGCAACTCCGATTTCCGGGCCGACGTGAAGATATATCCCTGAGTCGGTCGTCCTGGCGATGGAAGAGCCGACAACGTTGACAATGCCGAGCACCGTTGCTCCCCGCTCTTTTGCCTGCTCTACCGCTGCAAGTGTGTCGGCGGTTTCGCCTGATTGGCTTATCGATATAACGACGGTGCCGTCCTCGATGATTGGATTGCGATATCGAAATTCGCTGGCGTACTCGGTATCTGTCGGGATACGCGCAAGCTGCTCAAACAAAAATTCTCCCACCAGGCCCGCGTGGAATGCGGTGCCGCAGGCCGTCAGGACAATGTGTTTGGTCCGCGTAAGCTCACGCAGGTGGTCGGCTATTCCGCCGAGTTTAATTTTCCCGTTTTGCCTGTCGATTCTACCGCCCATACAGGTGCTCAAAGCTGTCGGCTGTTCAGAAATCTCCTTAAGCATATGATGCGCAAAGCCCTTCAGCTCGATTTGCTCTAATGAAAATTCGATTTGCGTCAGGTCCTTGGCGACGTTAACATTGTCAATCGTCTTGGTATGAAAGCCCTGTGGGCCTACGGTAACCATCTCGTTGTCGGCGAGATATATTGCCTGAGTTGTATGCCCTACGATTGCAGCCGCATCCGAGGCAAGGATATATTCGTTATCACCCACTCCTAAAATCAGGGGGCTTCCCCTTTTTGCACCGATAAGCGTATGGGGGAAATCCGAGCACACAATCGCCAGGCCGAAGGTGCCGTGCAGTTCGCCAAGGGCCCGCTGAACCGCCCATTCGAATTTATTCCGTCCGTCGAATTGTTTTATCCCTTTATCCTTGTCACCGTTGTCGTAAAAATAGCCGATTAAGTTTGCTATAACTTCGGTGTCGGTCTCACTGGTAAACTTTGTCCCTTCGTTTTGCAGCCATGTCTTCAGTGTACCGTAGTTTTCGACAATGCCGTTATGAACAACGGCGATTTTACCGGTATGGTCCAGATGCGGATGTGCGTTAATGGTGTTCGGCTTGCCGTGCGTCGCCCAGCGCGTATGGCCGATGCCGAATGTCTCAGCTTTGTCAGGCTCATCTAAAATCTCTTTTAGGGCGCTGATTCTGCCGCTGGTCTTTTTGATTTTTATCGCACCGCCGCCTAATAGCGCCACACCAGCCGAATCGTAACCCCGGTACTCCAGCCGTTTCAGTCCTTCTATAAGAATTGGCTGCGCAACTTTTTTACCCAGATAAGCTACTATGCCGCACATTCATATATTCCTTACTCAGGGAAACTTTCGTAACATAAATCGGCAAAATATCGCTACAGCATAAAATCCAAAAGTCAAATGGGGCTCAATAAATTTCTGCGAGTCTTCGGTTATTATATGAATATTCGTGTGATTCAACAAATCGATTCCATTTAATCGTTCTATCAGATATTCTCATTTGACGAATCGTCTCCTGTGCCGTTTAATTTGACTTATATGATAGTTGTTATTGATTATAACGTAGGAAACGTCAGGAGCGTATGCAACGCATTCCGGCATATTGGCTGTGATGCAAATCTTAGCTGCGAACCATCCGACATTGAAAGCTCTGCCGGCCTCGTACTGCCCGGCGTTGCTGCATTCGGGTACGCTGTCAGTGCCTTAGGCACTCTTGCTGAGTTAATAAAAAAGCTCACTTTAAGCGGCAAACCGCTTCTGGGTATTTGCGTCGGCTACCAAATACTTTTCGACGAAAGCAGCGAATATGGCCAACACAACGGCCTTGGATTGGTTTCAGGCAGAGTCGTTCCTCTCCCTGCCGGCAGAACAGTTCCGCACATGGGCTGGAATCTCGTGAAGCTGCCCGAAGATATGGATTTATTTGGCGGCCTGGGAAAGGAAAAACACTTCTATTTCGCGCACTCTTTTTATGCCGATGTTACTGACAGCCAGGCAAAAATAGCCTATACAGACTACGGTTTTGATTTTCCTGCATCGGTACAGAAGGGAAATATATACGGCACACAATTTCATCCTGAGAAAAGCAGCAAAAGCGGCTTAAAGGTCTTAAAGAATTTTGCTCAAATTTGTGAGGGGACAAATTCCTGATGTTGGCCAAAAGAATCATCCCCTGCCTCGATGTTAAAGATAATCGTGTGGTCAAAGGCGTGCATTTTTTGAATCTTCGTGACGCCGGCGACCCCGTGGAGCTCGGCACAAGATACAGTGACGACGGTGCTGATGAGCTGGTATTTCTGGACATTACCGCTACCATTCGCTTCCGCAAAACAATCGTCGAGCTTGTCGAGAGTGTCGCGGAAAATGTTTTCATTCCGTTTACCGTTGGTGGCGGGTTCCAAACGGTCGAACAAATCGACGAGCTTTTACGAAGCGGGGCCGAAAAGGTTTCGGTGAATACCGCCGCGGTCCGGAATCCGGACCTGATTGCCGAAGCCGCTCAACGCTTTGGCAATCAATGTGTTGTACTGGCCATTGACGCACGCCCCGTTAGAAATTCCAGAACGTTTAAGCTGATACGCCAAGACAAGATTTCTAACGGGGCACGCCGGTCAAAGGCAAACCCGGACAGTCCGCAGCACCGTAAGGCGTCCTTCGGAGATGCCTTAGGGCAATGGCAGGTCTGCGTAAAGGCAGGTTCAGAAACGACCGGCATCGACGCTGTCGAATGGGCCGTTGAGGGCGAGAAGTTGGGTGCAGGCGAAATACTTTTGACAAGTATGGACGCCGACGGCACTAAGGCAGGTTACGATATCGAGCTTACCAAAGCCGTATCAGATGCGGTCAACATTCCTGTAATTGCATCCGGCGGAGCAGGAAAACTCGAACACCTTTACGAAGCCATTGTTGACGGCGGCGCAGACGCAGTCCTTATGGCCTCAATCACTCACTTTGAAAATTACACTGTAAAACAGATGAAAGAGTACCTCGCCGGCCGGGGCATCCCCGTAAATATCTAATACGCTGTGTACAGAAGTCTCGTTTCTTACTTTAGCCATTCGTACAGCTCGTAATGGTCCCTGCTCATGCCCATTTTTTCATATATTTTCTGAGCAGACTTGTTTTGCTTGTCCACGTACAATCGCAGGCCCACCAGCTCCGGTGACTCCATCACCTGTTTGGTCAAACTCAAATACAGCTTCTTGAAGACGCCGCGTCCTCGCGCCTCAGGCACAACATAAAGCGAATGTATCCACAGCACAGTTCCGTTGCGCCAGTCGCTCCATTCCGGTATCGCCAGGAGCGTTCCCAGAATCTTGCCCTTTTCCTCCGCCACCCAATAGGTCCCCCGTGCCGGCTGCTGAAAAACACCACGCACTCCCATGGCTGCGATATCCCTGTCTAATTCCAGTCCCTCTGTCTCTCTCGCCATCTTCAGTTGCAGCTCAACGATACGTTCGGAGTCACCTGACTTTGCCTTGCGAATCTTAATCATGCTGCCGAGTCCGTCACCGGCCAATGATTGTCCACCTGCCTTGTAGCTCTGACCGAAAGATTTAGAAAGTGTCCAAATACGTGTCGATTTCCCATGTGGTAACCTGCTTCTTGAACTCGTCCCATTCCTTTGTCTTTACATCGATGTATCTTTCAAACAGATGCGCTCCGAGAACTTCTTCCATAAGTGTATCTCTTTTCAATTCATCGAGGGCTTCCCGTAATGACGTTGGCAAAACACCTATATTTTTCTTGACGAGGCTTTCATCATCGAGGGTGTATATATTTTCCTCGACCGGCTCAGGGGGGGCGAGCTTATTTTTAATACCGTCCAGGCCGGCTTTCAACATTACTGCAAATGCAAGGTATGGATTGCAGGCAGGGTCCGGACAGCGCAGCTCAATTCTCGCAGCTTCCTGCTTGGCTTTGAACCATTTGGGCACCCTCAAAAGAGCCGAGCGGTTCATAGCAGCCCAGGTGATATATACGGGTGCCTCGTAGCCGGAGACCAGTCTTTTGTATGAATTTACTGTCGGACAGAGAATCGCACACATTGCATTGATATGCTTTATCTGACCGGCAATGAAACTATAGGCGACTTTCGAAAGATTGTATTTGCCACCTTCTTCGTAAAAGGCATTTGTTTTTGCTTCAAACAGACTCTGGTGAATGTGCATCCCGGAGCCGGCGGCATCCATTATCGGCTTGGGCATAAAGGTGGCGTGTAAATTGTGCATTTGAGCAATCTTCTTGGCGGTATATTTTAACGTAACCACCTTGTCGGCTATATCCAGGCAGGGCCCGTAGTGAAAATCTATTTCATATTGACCCAGGCCGACCTCATGATGAGACGTTTCAACCTTAATTCCGAAATTCTCAAGGGCCGCTATTATGTTCTTTATGACCTTATGTCCTTCGTGGGACGAAAGGTCGAAATAGCTGCCATAATCTATGGGTGACGTCCTGTTTTGGTCATCGGCTCTAAAAAGATAGAATTCCGGCTCCGGCCCGACGTTATATTCGAAGCCCTCTTTTTCCGCCTCGGCGGCTGCTTGTTTAAGAATAAATCTGGGGTCGCCTTCGAAGGGTTTGCCGTCAGCGCGGTAGATATCGCATATCAACCTTGCTGTTTTGCCGTTTTCGGTCAGCCAGGGCACAACGGCGTAAGTTGCCATATCCGGCTTCAAAAACAGGTCACTCTCCTGTATTCGGGCGAAGCCTTCGACTGAAGAGCCATCGAACCAGACCCCGTTGCGTGATGCGTCCTCGAGCTGCTCAACGGGTATGATGAGCTCCTTTATGACGCCGAGTAAGTCGGTAAACTGCAGGGTAATAAATTTTATATCGTCTTTTTTAACCTGCTCTAACACCTTTTTAACTTCCATTTAGATTCCCTTTTTTTAATTGACAATCGTTACTTGACGGCTGCAATTTCTTGACGTTTCCAGCTTGAGAAACGCTCGTATTCTGATGCGGCCTATTCTGGCCAAGGCGAGAGAAAAGTGCAAGATAAATTTCAAAAATTAGGATTTAAGCCCCGTTAGCTAACGTTGGACTATGAAAGTAACATCTTCCGGAGCAGGGGGCCGGACTTTTTTTCGTGGTTTTTCTTTGCCGCCGTCGTCATTTCCATCCTCACCTATGCTGTAAACGACAAAGCCGGTCTCCAGTTTTTTGTATCGCAGGTCCTTTCCGTCAAACGGGTCTTTTGGGACGGCGTCCAGATAGGTTGGCACAAGGTTCGATAGACTATCCGGAAGCTTACCTGTGGCAAGCCGACAACGCTCTATCGCAAGGCCGGCCCGGGCGGTGCGGAGTTGTGCGATGCTTCTTATATCTATCGTGGTGACCCTGGAAAATGCAGGCATAATTAGGTGCAGGAGAATATGGATTTTGGATATTTTGTCAAATTTGTGCTTGATGGTGCCAACAGCTTCTTGACGTTGATATATTGGAAGCTGCATAGCATTTATGTAATCATTCATAAGGTCGAGGTAAGCCGCTGCATCCATATCAGCCAAGCCTGCGAACCTATAGAGAGAAATGGCGAGTGCACCGAGTAGCAACGGATGGCGACCAGTCTCATCAAGCAGCGTGATGATTTTAGAGGAGGGTGTTTTGAAGATGCTGAATCCGGCACACTGCTCACCCGCAAACGCGCGGACCATCGCCGAAGGGTCCTCGGCTTCTGCCAAAGCCCCGATAAGCTTGACCAATTGCTCATCCGTAAATTCAGTTCTGTTGATGACATGTTCGATTGTCGACACGGCCAGTGCCTGGCACGCGATGCGAACAAGCTGCGAGATGAGCAGCGGCTCTTTGGAAAGCGAGCGCGACAGCCCAATGCCTGACGCTATCGAGTCCACAGCAATCTTCGGTTTGTCATTCTCAGCGTGTAGCACCGCTTCGAGCTTGAGCAGCATGGCACCCGTACGGATGTCGGCAAGGTAAGGCATAAGTGCTTCAAAACCTTTGCTAAGATCGACCGGATATCGGCTGTGCTTTATTGCTGCGCCTTTATGGAGCAGTTCAAGTGCCTGCCGGTTATCGGCAAGGTACTCAGTGATAAGTGTTTTGGTCTGTTTGGTTAGAGGTTCTGTCCGCCCGGGCAGCTCTGCACGGCCTACTACCGGTATAAGCATGGATTCTTCCGGCTCCTCCAGCTTATGATAGTGCGAGAAGGCCTTAGTTATGTAGTCGGCGGCATTTTCGGCCGATTCCGGTATCGAGTACCAGTCATCTAACTGAGCACAATTAACAGGGTAGCCGGCAGCAGCAACGGCGTCCAGCCTCGCATGGAGTTTTGATTTCAAGATGAGCCTGAAGACCGCAAAGCACGTGATAATAATAACCAGCACTATTAACAGTGTGTGCAAAACTTTCCGTTTTCGACGCGGCTTTTCGGCATTGCTCTGTTCGTCCATTCCAAAATCTCCTTTCAAGATTTAGTCTGCTTTGACCTTTTGGCCTTTTGCGGATTGTAGTTCGGATTCGGCGTCATAATCTGTGCGTTTACCTTATTTCGCCAATCTGCCAGCATTGTACTTAATTCTTTGGTCTTTTCTGGCATTTTTTTAGCGAGGTTATCCTGCTCACCGATGTCTTCTTTAAGATTGTAAAGCTCAAACCTGTTACCGGAACCGCAAATACTTTCATCGAACCATTCAATCAGCTTGTAATCACCGCAGCGAACAGCTCCACCAGGGCCTATACTGCTGCTGTGATAATGTGGATAGTGTAAGTAAATGGCCCGGCGTTTGAGTGAGCCGCTTTGCGCAAGCAGCGGTACGAGACTTCGCCCATCAATTGTTTTTTTCGTCTTATTCTCCAAGCCGAGGATTTCAAGAAAGGTCGGGAAAAAATCCACGCTGATTACCGGCTCGCCGCAAACACTGTCGGCTTTGGTTACTCCGGGCCACCGCACAATCAAGGGTACCCTTATGCCGCCTTCGTACAAGTTGGCTTTGCCGCTGCGCAGGGGAGTTTGCTTGGCGGCCCTTTCCAATCCGCCATTATCGGAGAAATAAATGACTATTGTCTTGTCGGCAATTTTCAGCTCATCCAGTTTTCGCAGCAGTCTGCCTACACTATTATCAAGCTCTTCAATCATCGCTGCGATTACAGGATTGTTCTGCGGCAAATCGGAACCGGTTTTGTTTTTA
>Ga0114919_10003786_pt1 | contig 12158 bp, 12 predicted proteins | sample BlataG_FD_88682 | JGI IMG/M metagenome (GOLD analysis project Ga0114919, IMG submission 88682) | Deep subsurface microbial communities from Black Sea to uncover new lineages of life (NeLLi) - Black_00105 metaG | ecosystem: Environmental > Aquatic > Marine > Oceanic > Sediment | place: Atlantic... | reverse complement strand
GCCGCCTCGGCTCATCGGTGACTTACCGCCGACCATCGCTGTGCACCGCAACACCAACGGCTCTGGCACCGCAGTTTATCTGCACCTGATTAACTATGACTACGACCGTGACAACGATCTCGTAAGACCTGCAGAAAGCCGATCCCTGAGGATTAGCCTTCCGGACCGGCTTAGGTCTGGGGAGCTCAGCGTCGTCTACTTCTCAGTAAGTCGCCCGCTTGATGGACAAAGTCTTGAGTACGTGCGAGCGGCGGACGGCAAACTGAAGGTCACTATCCCCTGCGTGGGCAACTGGGGAACGCTTTCCATTGAAAAGCAATCTCCCTAACCTATGTTTGTCTGAAATCCGCCCCAAATCGCCCCTGAAGTGACAAGCATGGGCTGGAAAGGCCAGCCTTCCGTTGGCTGCGCAGCCTTGCCGATGAGCCTGGCCCGAGTCCAAGAGCATGCTATAATCTGACCGCTGACTGAGGCAAGACAAAGGAGAATCTACGATGCTACCCCGGACCTTTCCTGTGATTGCCACGCTTCTGGCTGCTGTCGGAGGGGAGGGCATCCCCGACGCGGGGACGGTGACCATGATCGTGATGCTGAGGGCTGTGGGCTTGCCCTTGGAAGTGATCCCCTTGATCCTGGCGGTGGATCGGCCGCTGGACATGTGCCGAACTGGCGTCAACGTCTGCGGTGATGCCGTCGGCGCCGCAGTCATTGCCAGGACGGAAGGGGGAAAACTGTTCGCCGAGGGTGAAGGCTGCCCCGCCCTGCCTCTTCCCGCAACAGTTGGCAGCTTCCTGGAACCGGTGAGCCGCGATAAAGCCCAGCATGCTGACGCGCCGGGCAAGTGTTCCCTTTCCTGAGGGCATACCAATGGTGATGACCTGTTTTCCACGGGTGTATGTATCGGAAAGTATCTGGGGAGACAAACCAGTCTTGCTGGCTACATGGCCCCCTCGGCTTAGTAGCCGCGGTTCATTCCGAGAGTATAGGACTACTTCTTTTCAACATTACTGAATTAGAAGGATGTATCTCCACACTTTTCAGAGGTCTAAATATGGTGATAATCGTTCCAGCGCTTGAACGATACAGTTTCAATTGTCGGTCGGGGTTACCTGTGTTGCCCCATCTACGTCGCGGATCAGCGTTCCCCCAAGTATCAATATCTTGATGCTGAAACCTTTGGTGGCCCGAGTACGTAACCTCCATTCGTGTGCCCCTCACATTTAGTATCACTTTATTAGGTCCCCAGATAGGTATGCCTTGCAGATGCCAGTAAACATTACCGGCTTTGGGCAGATAGTCTCTTACTTCGATACGGCGGATACCGGTTTTGTATAATGTCACAGTTCTACTCCAACCTTCGAGTGTGGTTACAGAGCGTGAGTAATCAGAATTGTCAGTGAAACAGTCTAAGGAAGCACCCCAATTACGTCGTGGATGTGAAGGTGTATCTGTTACGCTGTTCTCAGTATACTGTGTATTATATCTGGGGATAATTTTGCCGGTTATAAATTCCTCGGCAGCATATGAGATGCTAACAATAGAATTAGCAGCTCCATTTTCGTGATTTTTATAGGTAAAATATGCAGGATCAACCATAACAAAAATCGCATCATCTCCCCAGGAATCTCTATGAATGATCTTATCTATCATATTCACAAATGACCCGAGGTCCGTATCGCGGTTGCTGTCGCCACTATCTGGGTCACGCATTCTATATACTACCTTGCTGCCATGCGAGTGAATATCCGGTTTCTTCGGAACTGTACTCTCATCAAGAAACCAATAAATGTAGAGCGGATTCAGTTGAAAAAGATAAGAAGGCATTGACATTTGGCGCGAATCATACGGAACGGCCTGAACCCGCTTAATGGAGTGATTCCGGCCGTATTCAAACATCCTTTTGGCAAGCCACTTGCATTCCCTGGCAAGTTGCAGATCGTAGTCCTTGAGGTAATAGGAGCCTATAATCAGAGCCTCCATGTAATGGTCAACCTCATTCTGGGTCCAACAATCACCAAAAGGCGGGTTAAATCCATTATGAGGAAACGTGTCCAACACCCATTTCATCTGTTTTGCCAGGTTCGCTTTCGAAGAATGAGGGATATTGAAATTGTGCGTGAAGATCTCTGTCCTGAGCATCCTTTCGATAATCAAACCTGCGTAATGGCGTGAGTCCTCCTGGATTGTCCAGGTGTCCTCAAAGCTCAAGAATTCTCTGGCATTGTTTAACATAGTTTCATCAACGGTCATATAGCCGACTACGGCGCAGAAACCGGCCTTTGTGGCCTGGTGGTTAGCATAAGGGGAATTGTCCCAGGTGTATTGGGCAAAATCATGGTACCATCTTTCCACTTTTGCCCGCTGAGTAGGGGTCATTGTACGTCTCATTGCTATATATACCTCAGCCAGAGCCTGCCCAACTCTGTCTCCATGGGAATGGGCGCCTGCTCCACCTAAAAAAATGTCCACATAACTTTCGTCTGCCAGAGCCATTTGCTTTTCTATAAAGTAATCTCTGTCGGCAATATTACCCAGCACTAAATATCGGAAAGCTCTATTTGCCATTTGGTCACATATGTCGCCCCATGGCGGAAGAGGTGGTGCCAGATGATAGATAGTGAACCACCTGCTATTATCGAAGTCAATCCAGGAGGCGTAATCCCGCTTGGTGTAGCTGCAGTGCCCAGCGCTCATAAATAGAAACAACATCAAGGAAACAGATCCGATAAGCACACAAGTTTTCATCGTTGTTTTAACCTCCTTCCGTCCGGCTACCAATAGCTACGCTTCTGAGCCGAGCTACGGAATGCTTTGCTGATACAGTCTTCCCCAGGGAGACCCTGCACGTGCAGGCGCCCCAGTCGCCGGGCTTGTACGGTCCCCCGCTGGTACCGTAAATGGACTCGCCGTACTTGCCGAGCCACTCGCCCATCCGCTTGAGTCGGTTCACTTCCTCCGGGTGGATGTCCCCCGTCGGTAGCGGATCGATATTCATCAGCAGATTGCCGTCGCCGCCGGCACAGTAGACCAATCTCCTCAGGCACTCCTCGAAGGGGATGACGGTGACGTCGAACCCCTTCCAGGAAAACCGCCCGGTGAAGGTCACGTTCGATTCCCAGTTGCGCCGGTTGTTGAAGGAGCCGATGACCTGCTCAGGGGTGCTGTAGTCCGCCGGGAGACCGCAGCGGTCGTTGATGACGATATTGGGCTGAAGCTCATAGATCAGCTTGAAAAGCTTCTCCGTCTCCCAGGTCCGAGCGGGGTACTTTCCGGCGTCGAACAAGAACACGGAGACCTCGCCCTGGCCGTCGGTGAAGTCCTTGCACCAACTGATCTCGCTGGCGACCAGGCTGGAGGGATTCCAATGGATGAACAGGCCGAACCGGGCCTCCCGCCACCATTGCATCCGCTGCCAGACGGCAGCAGATTTCTCCGACCGCCCCGCCTTTTGTGCGTCGGCCCAGAGTTGCTCGAAGGGAACCGCCACAGCAATGCCGTGCTCCCCCTGGACTCCTGAGAGCCAAACTGCAGCACCTACCAAAACGACGTTGGTCACCAACCATCTGCCATCTGGTTTGCTTTTGCTGCACATAGTTACCACCTCATCCTTCTTCGCCTCCTTCGGCGTGACCTTCAGACCCACCGCTTCGGCACAGCGAGAAAGGTAGAATGGCAACCGGTCATTCTCAGCCACACGTTGGGCCGTCTGACCCAGGAACGCCGGCGAGGCGACCAGCCTGCCCAGATCGTCCTTCAGAAATCTCACCAAGGAACTGTTGGCCTCAAGCCGGGGAACGCAGCCACTGGGGTACAACAGGTGAATGCACTCCAGCTCACGGCTCACATGGTCGCGCACCAGGTCGTTGACGTCCGCAATCACAGTCATAGCTTTACCAGAAAGCCTCGGCCTTCACAAGGAACCTTAGACCTGGAACCGGCCCGCCGTATTCTTGGCTACGAACCCCAAGATACCCGGCCCGAGGGGCTGCCGTTTCCTGTGGAGTAACCTTCTCTTGAACGTGCGCACGGAATGTAGGGCCAAGATACGGAAAATAACCCGGGCATAGTGACGGATCGTGCATTTCCGCTTGTTAATCGCCCTTAAGTCCAAGATCGCGCGCCTTCGCAAGAGTCGGCGCCTGAATTCTAAGAGTGGGAGGCAGTCGATGGGGGAAGCGCTGCAGGACCCGCTGGATCATGCGGGTGGCGGCGGCGACCTCATCGTCGCCTGCTATGAGGTCGTGAGTCAACAGAATAGTGGAAAAAAACTTGCTGAGAACAATTGGATCAGCCTGCTATACGTGCTCGAAGCGCCAGATATGTATGCGATATGAGTTTGGGGCACGCTATCATTCGTCAGGGCTGGCGCGGGAGGAGTGTAAGAAAAGGAGATAGGGGGATGAGGGAGATTATTGAGATGAGGTACGAAACCCACCCCGTGTTAGCGGGGCTCCATCTCCATATCTCGTGAAGGTTTATCTTGCCGTTTCTCTCCGCGTCTTTGCGTCTCTGCTTTCCATATTCTCATATTCTTCAACGCAGGATGAATTTTCAGGCCCGATGTACTGAGATTCAAGGTCTGCTGAAGTTAATGGTGTGCTGGAGCAATGCCGGAATCTCCGAGGAACTTCCTTAGACAAGACGCCGCCGAAGCGCGTCCGCACGCTCTAACACACGGCTCTTGACAAGATTTTTTTTCGACGAGAATTGGGAAAATGGGTTGACAGGTATCTGGGGTTCCCGTAGCCTTTTCGCTCGGCGCGAAGGGCGGCCGCGGGGCTGCTGGCTCGCGGAGCGCGGACTTAGATGCGGCGCTTCATGGGGACAAAGAGGCGCTGGCATACGGAAACACCCGTGCTTGTCCCGGACTGTGAGTGCAGGTAATCCGGGCAGGAAGTTCGCCGTTGGAGCGACGGAGCGTTTTGGACCAAGTTGTGCCGCACGTCGGCAGTTCGAGGAAGGAAGCCACCAAGAGCAAAACGAGGAGGTCTGATAAAAACGAGGAGGTGATATGGCAGAAGTTCGTCCTTTCAAGGGAATTTATTACGACGGGGCCATCGCGGAGCTCGGGAAAGTTGTCACTCAACCCTGGGACCGCATAACTCCGGAGATACGGGAGAGGTATTACTCCGCCGATCCTCGCAACATTGTCCGCATCATCCGTGGAAAGGAGATGCCCGGAGACAACGAGAAGCATAATAAATTCACACGGGCGGCCGAGAATTTCCACAAATGGTTGGACGAGGGCGTCCTCGTCCGCGATGACGTTGATTCGATTTATCTCTACACCCAGAGGTTTCGCCTTGGGGAGAAGGAATTCACCCGGAGAGGTTTCATTGCGGCGGTGAAGCTTGAGGATTACGAGTCGAGAGTCATTTTGCCACACGAGCACACGTTTCCGAGTCACAACGCCGACAGGCTCCATCTCCTTAGGGAAACGCAGGCGAATTTCGGAAAAATTTTCGTGCTTTACCCCGACCCGGAGATGACGATGGCACGTTTTCTGGCGCAATATGACTCGGCGAAACCAATGATGAGCGTCAGGGTCAATGGTGTGGCACATTCCATCTCCCGAATCGCGAATGGCGATGATATTGAGTTCATCGTCGAGCAGATGAGGGAAAAGCAGCTTTTCATTGCGGACGGTCACCACAGATACCAGACGGCTCTGAACTACCGCGACGAGATGGTGTCAAAACTCTCCGAGGAGGGGCGCCGGGAGGTGAGCTACCGGATGATGACCCTGGTCAGCATGGACGATCCGAGCGTCACGATCCTGCCGACCCACAGGGCTGTGCGGGGAGGAGCCAATTCTTCGGAAGAGCGATTCCTGCGGCAGCTCCGTCCCTTCTTCGAGGTTCATAGTCTCGAAAGCAAGGGCGATGACCTCCAGCCAATTCTGAATAAGCTGAATGAAGACTCTTCTGGCACCACCTCATTTGTGATCTGCCTTCCGGGGCGAAAGTTCCACTTGGTCCGCATGAAAGACCTGGCATCCGCAGTGGCGGCTCTCCCCGGGAATCCTCATCCGGCCGTCCGGGAGCTCGACGTGACAATCCTCCATTCGCTCCTCATTGAGAAAATGCTGTCGCTGTCGCCCGAAGACCAGGACTCCGCCGAATATATCCGGTACTTCCGGGGTGCCGCGGGGCTGTGAGGATAGTGGAGAAAGGGGAGGCGGAAGTCGCTTTCCTTCTCAATCCGACGAAGGTTCATCAGGTCAGGGACGTCTCCCTTGCCGGGCAAGTGATGCCGCACAAATCCACCGATTTCTACCCGAAGTTGTTAACAGGGTTGATCATGCGAAAGCTCGAGCTCTGAACCACGCCGGGAGCGTAGTTGATTCGTGGTCGAGAATGGAGCTTACACGTGCGGTTGCGGCAGAGACGTTCGTCGGCCTGAGAAGCTTTTGTCCCGGCGAGAGAGGCGTTTTCCGGTGGAGGTCAGCGAAGTCGAGTTTCGTTATTCGCCAAAAGACTAAGTACATCTGCGTTCGCGAGACTCTCAGCCGGGGCGGGACGTTCGAGGTTAGCCCGGCGGGGACTACGATGCGGGTGGCTGAAGGAACTAATGTCACAGAAGCGAAGGGCATACCGTTTGCGGACAGATTGGGAGTACCTGCGCCTGCGCCGGAAATGATTAAGGACGCCGTCGGAGCACGGGTTGGCTGATAGGCCGGCGGCAGAGGGTTATTCTCCTTTCTGGAGTTTGGAGTAAGGAAGTTTAGGGCTCGAAGACGCCCCTTTTGGGGGTGTTGTGTACGGAGAAAAAAAAAGGAAAAATTGCTTGACAGAGTGTGCGAAAGCGCCTTATAAAGAGCCTTAAAAAGGGCGACTGTGCACACAGCTCGGTTTCGAGATGCCAAAAGTGTGCTGTCCAACGGGCCGGAACAGTTACCAATGTTATCCAGAGGAGGGTAAAATTATGCGATACGTGTCGGTAGGAAGAGTTGCCTCGGTTGGTTTGGCTCTTCTATTTTTGCTGTCGGTGTGCTCGGTCTCCTTTGGCGCCAAGCCGGTTATCACCGCAAAGCTGACTGCGCTGCAGGGAGCAGTAAATGTTACGAAAGCGGATGGCACCACGGAAACGCTCACGGATACGTCCAAGCCGATCGTTTTGCCCGCGACCATCGAGATGGTGGGGGCGAAGGGGAGTTTCCGGATTTCCCTGCCCTCGGTACTGACCGGGAAGTACAACACAGTTCGGTGGACCATGCGACAGGGCGTAACGGTGCGGGTTTCGGTGCTGAAGGCCGACAAGGGCATCAAGTTCGAGTATCTTAAGGGGACTCCGAAATTTTACCTGGACGTGAACAACAGCGAGAACGTGCTGACGGTCAGGTCCATAATGGGCAAGACCAGAGTCATCATCATGCGAAACAGGGTGACTGTGGCGGAAAAGGGCTCCGCGCTTTTGACCCACCCGCTGAACACGTTCGCTTCGATTACTGTCGTCCCCGGTCAGGTCAGTGAGATCGAGTTTAGCTATTCGCCGGACGATAAGTATGTCGAGATCCTGGGAGCCGTCACGGCTGGGATAGTGCAGGTTACCCCTCCAGAGGCTATACCTGTCATTCCGCCGGAAATTATCGAGGAAAGTCCTTACACGCCTACGCCTTAGTAGGCTCTTTTCGTGGAAGGCGTTAAGGATTTGGTTGAAAATGTCGGTCGCACGGTCCCCCGTAAAAAAGGGTGGTGGACCGAGAAACGCGGTCAGGTAGGATTTCGCCACAATGGGGCTTTTTGAGAAAGGAGTGTTCGCGATGGGAAGGCCATGCAGTTTTACTGTTGTTGTTCTGTCGTTTTTATTGCTCGCCATGGGTACCGCCTTTGGCACGGAATTCGGAAACATTCACTTCGGTCGCTTGTACGTTCATCCTCGCATAGGAGTGGAAGCGACGTATGACGATAATATCTTTTTGCTGGGGACAGCGAAGGAGGACGACGTACTCTTCAAGATCAGGCCAGGAATAGACCTGGATTATGCGCGAGAGGGGAAATCCGCCCATTTGAACTACATGGCCGAAATCGGAAGGTATGTGGATAACACCGATTACAACTACGAGAACCACATGGTGGACGGGGGGATTGACCTGGATTTCCCGAGCGGGCTGAATCTTTCCGTAGGAGACCTCTACCGCGAGACGGTTGACAGGTTGACTTACGAGTGGCAACCTCTCGTCGAAAGGACGACGAACACCGCTGATGTGAGGGTCGGATATGAGTTCACGGACAGATTATCGCTCCAGGCCGCCTATGACAACATGATGCTTGATTACGAGATGGCGAAGTTCAGCGTCTATGATCGTGATGAGAACCGTGGCACCGGGACGATATTCTACCGGATTCTGAACGCGGTATCGCTTTTGGGGCAGGTCCAGTACAGGCACATTGATTACGATGTTGAAACTTACAGGCCGGATGGCGAGGGTATGAGCGCTCAACTGGGTATCACCGGTCAGCTCACGCCGAAGTTGGCTGCTATCGTCAAGGCCGGTTGGCAGGAGGTAGATTACGATGGGCCGCGGGAAGACTTCGAGAGTGGTGTGTTCAGCGTAGACATCGTTCATCATTGCACCGAGACATTGCTGCTGACCATTGGGGCCACGCGTCAAGCGATTGAGTCAACCTATCTTTCGAACAACTACTTCGCCAGCACGCAAGTGAGAGTGAGGCTGGAAAAGGCCATGGGCCCGAAACTCCGTCTCAGCGTTTCGGGCTTCTACGCCAATAACAATTATCCGGAAAGGACCGCGTACGCTGGGGGGATGGGCGAAAGAGAGGATGACATTTGGGCGGCAAGTGTTGGAATGAAGTACAGTATCCAGACCTGGCTGTCAACAAACTTGTCGTACAGGCACGAGGAGAGAGACTCCAACCAAGATATATACGATTACGAAGACAACAGGGTCTCCCTGGGTGTTTCGGCAATTTTCTAAGGAGCGGGTCTGACCGATGCTAGGGAAAGACCGCGCGAACATTATGCGACGCATAGCACGGGGATACATGATAGTCGGAGTAGTGCTGTTACTCTACATCGTGTTGAGGCTGTGTAAGGTGGTCGGAAGTGCGGACTGGCTCGTCGCCCTTGCGGCTATTGGGGGCTTGGGCTTGATGCAGCGGCAGCAGGCGCTGGCACTCGGGCAGCAGCTTGGGCGGCACGATCAGGCGATCAAAGACCTGACTCTCAGGGTGGACAAGATAGAGTCGCGCGGGGAGGAGACCGCCGTGGCCAGCTAGAAGCCCGTGCTGCCTCAGGCCGCCAGCCGGCTATAGTCTTTGACGCAAAGTAGGACTCGAAAAGGCAAAGGAGGCGAACCGGACGTTATCCGCAAGGAGAAGTCCGGTTTGTTTTGGAGCATGAGAAGAGTAATTCCCTTCGTCATCGGAGCATTTTTTCTGTCATCGGAGGTTCTAGTCCTTTGCCATGCCGCGGAAAAAACCGACGAAGAACCGGCGAGGGCCGCCGAGAGCTCAGCACCTGCTCTCTCCGCGGACGAATACCTCGTGAGCGCCAAAGACAAGCTTGCGATCAGCATCGTTGGAGAGAAAGACCTCCCGCCTGTATTGGAGGTCAGCGAGAGGGACGGGACCATCAAGTACCCTTACATCGAGTATGTGAGGGTTTCGGGGCTGACGGTGATATGGATCGAGAAGCTCATCACGGAGCTTCTCCGAGGGGCAGACCCCAAGGAGATCGAGAAGCTCATAACGGACCTTCGCGGGGGGGCAGACCCGAAGCAGATTGAGAAGCGCCTCACGGACCTTGTCCGGGGCGTGGACCCGACGAAGGACGGCTGGTTCATAGACCCTCAGATCAACGTCATGGTTCACGAATACAGCCAGAAACTCTTCTATGTCGAAGGGCAAGTCAAGAGTCCGGGGCAGTTCACCTTCACCGGCCAGAATAAAATGACCGTGTACCGAGCTATTATCAAGGCGGGCGGGTTGACCCGCATCGCCAAGAAGACGGTCATCCTCATTACGACCGATGAGGAGAGGAACGAAAAGAGAATAGAAGTTGATGTATCCGACATCAGGAAGAAAATTGCGGAGAACCCGGAACTCGACCCGCCCATCAAAGCCAACGATATCGTTTTCGTGCCGGAGAGTTTTTGGTGATTTCGGGGCGAGGCAGATGCTCTTCTCGTTATCACGGGGATCGGGCAGCTCGATTCCACAAGGCAACTTCGCGCCGAAAGAGGAAGTAGACATGCGGAAACTCCGCCTCCGGCGCTGAGACAATGAGATTCCGGAGCGCGCGGCGGTGCAGTAGTGCGTGAAGGAAAGTGCGAAATGGAGAATTCGCCGAGAGATATACAGGCATCGTCTCAGAAAGACCTCCGGAAGGACCACAAGGCCCACCCCAGAAGAAGAACCATTCACATCAGGGATATTTTTTTACTTCTGTGGGATAAGAAGCTGCTGATTTTCTTCTCTGTCGGGGCCGTTGTGTCCGTTACCGCCATCTACACCATCAGGTCTCCGAAGGTGTACAAAGCCACCACCCGCCTGGTTATTGAGAAGGAGACCCTGAACCTTTTCCCCTTCTCGAAGAACGTGCTTGCCGTGGATACCACTACCAGCGATTACTACAACACACAGTACAGAATCCTGAAGAGCCGCACCCTCGCTCAGAGGATCATAAAAGCGCTCCGGCTGAAAGTCACTGCTCCGAGCGGCACGGAGAGAGACATGCATTACACGGAGCTTCTCCGCAAGATGATTGTATTGCCCCTGCGGGAGACTCGCCTTGTAGATGTCAGCGTTGTTGACAAGGACCCCAAACAAGCGGCGGATATAGCCAACGTGGTCGTCCAGGAGTTCATCAAGTTAAACGTAGAGAGCAAACGCGAGGCAAGAAACGCCGCGGCGCAGACGATCAAAAAGCAGCTCGAAGAAGTCGCTTCCCAGGTCCAGGAAGCCGAACGGAGATTCAACGAGTTCAAGTCGAGGTACAACATCGTTTCCACAAACGAGAAACAAAGCTTGATACACACCGACTTGATTGCTCTTACCGAGGTGGCTTCCCAGGCGAAACTTGAACGGAGCGCCGCCGAGGCGGTTTACAACCGGATTAAGGACATTCCCCTCGAGGAACTCAAGCGGCAGAAAGAAGTCGTGACGGATACCGTTGTCCAACAGCTCGAGGTGGACTACCAGGGAGCTCAGAGAGGGTTGGAAACGCTCTCCAGACGTTATGGCGACAAGCACCCGAGGATCGCAGATCAAAAGGCCCTGATCGAGGGAATCGAACGCGACATTGACGCGAGAACGGAAAACATCAGAGAAATGTTGAAGAGCGCGTCGCTGGCAGCGAAGGAAAAAGAGGCAAAAGCTATCCAGGCGGTGGACGAGGCGAAAAAGCGCCTTCACGAATTCGATGCCATAGCCACAGAGTACAGCAAGCACGAGATGGACGTCCAAAGCAACAAGAAGACGTATGAGGCGTTGTTCAGCAGGAGCATGGAGAGCCTCGTCGAAACCGGGGCGACGAAGGTGCCCAGCGAATGGGGCGGTGGGGGCACAAGCAACATCCGGGTGATTGACAGAGCAGTTCCTCCGGGCGCTCCGTTCCGCCCGAGGCCCGTTGTGAACATGTGCCTTGCTACGTTTGTGGGCCTGGCGCTCGGTTGCGGTTCGGCGTTTTTCTTGGTGTACCTCGATGACAAGGTTAGAAACCCCGATGACGTCACGGAAGACATTGGCAGGGCTCTCGTTGCAGAGATTCCCCTCACGAGGGGAAGACTGGTGCCGGAGAGAGCCAAGGGCAGAATTGCCTATGACCACCCTGACTCGGCGGTTTCCGAGGCTTACCGGAATCTGCGGACAAGCATTCAGCTTATGGCGAGGGACGGACGTTTTCCATCTCTCCTGGTAACCAGCGCCTGCCACGGCGAGGGGAAGACGACAACCGCTTCCAACCTCGGCATCACCGTCGCCCAAGCTGGCAGGAAGGTCCTCCTTGTGGATACCGACATGCGGAGGCCCCGAATGCACAAGCACTTTGGCATTGATGAATCTAAGGGGTTGATCAAGTACTTCTCCGGTGAATCGAGCCTTGAAGATGCTCTGGTAGATAGGAGCGAGCTTGCGAGACCGAAACGACGCAAGGACAAAACGGCTCCCCTGGAGCAAGGAGAGTTATGGATTTTGCCG
>Ga0114919_10003785_pt1 | contig 12161 bp, 10 predicted proteins | sample BlataG_FD_88682 | JGI IMG/M metagenome (GOLD analysis project Ga0114919, IMG submission 88682) | Deep subsurface microbial communities from Black Sea to uncover new lineages of life (NeLLi) - Black_00105 metaG | ecosystem: Environmental > Aquatic > Marine > Oceanic > Sediment | place: Atlantic... | reverse complement strand
TGGATCTCATCTATCACATCCACCATTCTAAAATATCTCGCATCTTTGTCAATCTTCACCAGGGTCACCAGCTTGGGCTGTTTTATATTCCGCTCCAGCAAAAGCCCTCTTAAGGAATCAAACGAGACCGGCTGCGGGGTTTCCCTGGCCATATTCCACCACAGGTTCCCATCGGGATCGATTCGCAGGGTCAGAAGCCGGGATTCCGCCACAGGAACCGGATTGTCAGTCGGAGGAAGGTTTACCTCCATAGCCTGTGGCTGGCTGAAGACTGTGGTGACCATGTAGAAGATCAAAAGCAAAAAAGCGATATCCACCATTGGAGTCATATCTAATATTATGGAGATCCGTCTCTTGGGCCTTCTAAGCCCTATTCCTTTCTTTTTTCTCGGCGCTCCTCCGCCTAAATTAACTGCACCCATTTTCTTTTACTCCCTGCTTGTATTAGATCTCCTGCTCTGGTTGCTTCTCCATCTCCATTTCCGTGACCAAACTGAACTTGCTGATCTTTATCTCCTGCAGTGCGCTCATGATGCTGTTCATGGTCCCATAGCTTACCTCTTTGTCCGCCTTGATCACCACAAACCATTTATAGGCTCCCGGCACGCTGGCCCTGATCTGGGTAATCACCACGGGGAGGCCAGCGGGAGTCGCCTCCTGATAGTGCCTTACCGGCTCGCTGAACTCTTTTCCCTCCCGCTCCACCTTCTGTTTGGTGATGTACTCAACCATCACGCTGTCATCCTTGGTGACGGTAACGTAGATCATGTCAGATTCCGGGAGCTTTATCTCCGAATGCGAGGCCGGGAGCGAAACGTGCAGCTTCTCCGGCGGCTTGAACGAGGTAGTGGCCATGTAAAATATGAGCAGAAGAAAGGCGATATCCACCATAGGGGTCATGTCGAGCGTGATGTTTACTCTTCTCTTCATCTTCTTCAGCATATCTCAGACTCCTTTTGGCTCATTCTTCCCCTTCGATTTCTCCTCCGCCTCTCTGCTTTTCAAAAGCTGGAGCACTTCGTAATTAGCCTCATCCATAGTATAGTTGAAAGAGTCCACCTTATTCACAAAGAAGTTATATGCCACGATCCCTCCTATACCGCTTAGCAGACCACCGGCGGTGTTAACCAGAGCTTCCGAGATACCGACAGCCAACTGCTGAGCATCGATAATCCCGCCCACTCTGTGCCCGGTGGCGGCAAAAGCTCGGATCATTCCAATGGTGGTTCCCAAAAGCCCTACCATGGTGCCGATGGAGGCAATGGTGGAAAGTGCGATCAGGTTGCGCTCCAAGAGAGGCACCTCTAAAGCATTGGCCTCCTCTATTGCTCTTTGAGTCTCCTCTAAGCGCCTCTCCGAAGTTTTCTCGGTGACCAAAACCTGCTTATATCTTCCGATTCCGGCCATCAAGACGCTGGCCATAGTGCCTCTTTGCTTATCACAGGCAGCCAGGGCACCTTCAAAGTCATCCTGCTGAAGCATGGAGATCACATTCTTGAAGAATGATTGGACCGAACCCCTGCCCTTGGCCTTATTCAAGGTGAATAACCTCTCCAAAACGAAAGCCAAAAGCATCACCAACAGGGCGATGAGGAGCGATACCAAAGGTCCTCCTTCACGCAGAAAATCCGGGAGAAGCTGGGACCAGATGAAAATTCCGACAGCCATTGAGACTATCAAAACCAACGTTATGAAAACCGACTGTTTCATCTAAAATCTCCTTCTTAATCTAAAAAAGTTTAATTGGTTAGTTTTTAGAGCACCTCTTCAGGCTCAATCTGAAGAACCGCCTCTAACCGAACGGGTTCCTTCAGACCTGCCGTGTACTGCTTGAATCTTAACTCAAACCATCCAGACCTCCTTGCTTGAAACTGAACTCTCGCCTCATAAAATCATCAAGAATCGGCCGAAACCACAACCCAGCTTACCCAACCAAAATGCCCCTTTTTAAAGATCGTTGATCTTTACGCAATTAATTATCAAACTGGGCAAACTCAACCATACCCCGTAGCTGGACAGAATAAAGAAATTAATCACGGTGAAACGATCGCCGAATCCTTCTATCTTCAACGCATCTGCGAACGGGGTAGACAGGCCGATGGTTGAGACTACGATTACGGCCACCCACAAAACCAGGGGGATCCGATTCAACTTCAGCCTCTTTTTCAGATTGGTCAAATAGCTCTCCACATCGCTACCTTTCTTGTAGATCGCTGACAGACTGATCAACCCTGCAGCGAATGAGGAGAGTATGGTCAAGGCCACCAAAACCACAAAAATGCTGAAGAGCGGGCCGCTCAATGGAGCGTAGCCGAATAGTGTTCCCATCTTCAGGAAAAAACCCACACCGATAACCTGGGTGTGAAAAGTTTCTCCTCTTATGGAGAACCAGGGTAAAATAAGACTAACCGTCAGAAGAAACGAGGTGATGGTCAAGATTATTCGGTCCACCCTGGAGAAGACCGTCGCCCTCACCAGGCTGTGATCTCTCTCCTCCACCGCCGTCCTCGCGCCTCTTTTCTTGATCTGCTCCAAGCGCTTTCTCTTTTCCTCCTCGCTTTTCCAGAATCTCTTCGTCTTCCCGGGGTAGACATCAAACCCGATGTATTTGTAACGCGTCTCTTCCGAAACTCTTTCCTCAGTCTTTTTGTTTTGCTTCTGATCTTCCATTCCCGTTTAACTCCTCTATTTTCCAACCAAGAGGTTTTTTGTTTGTTTTCTTAAAATCTCTGCATATCTATTCGATCCCTTCCGTCTTTGGAATCCTGATTATTGGGGTCGATTTCCAAGACCTTGAGATAATACTTGTAAGCTTCATCTACGTTTTTAGATATCTCTAAAGCTTTTGCCAGGGCCATCAGATAGTCCACTTTTCTTGGAAAACAAGAGACTGCCTTCCTGTAATATGGAACTGCCGGAGCAGCTTTCCCCAATCGCATGAAACAGTATCCCACATTTGCGTTTAAATCGCACCTGGAAGGATATAGTTGAATCTCTTTGAGATAATGGTCTTTTGCCTTCGCAAATTTACTAAGGTTTATATAGACCCGGGCGAGATAATCGTGAGCCGCCGCATTATCTGGCTTCAACTCTACCACCTTTTCTAAAGGTTCCACCGCTTCCCGGTATCTTTCCAGTTTAAGGTAACTGAAAGCCAAGTTCAGATGGGCACTGGCGTTGTTTGGATCGGCTTCGATCCTTTTCTGGAAAAACGGAATTGCTTCCTCGTACCTTTCCTGCTCAAACAAGGCTGATCCTAAGTAAGAGTAAGCAGTGGTCTTGGTGGAATCCAGTTCGATGGCTTTGGTCAGGGATGCGATGGCGTTCTCCAGCGAAGCGGAATCCCCGATCTCTGCCTGAACCTGTCCTTTGCTCACCCAGAAGTCTGCATCTTTCTCCGTCCACTCGTGTTCCAACTCGGCCAGCATCTGCTCATAACTCAAGAAGGCTTCCAGCGCTTGAGGGTATTTTTTCATATCCTGATAGGCCTTGCCTAGGTAACGATATAACTCCGGATCTTCAGAATTCTAACTCAATGACCTCTCCAGATACTGGCTCGCTTTCTCAGCCATCCCTGCACGGGTAAGGGTGCCTCCATTCACCACCAAGGAAGGGAGCATCTTCGAGAGATAGGAATATGATATTCCCAGGTTTCCGAGCGCCTCACTATTTTCCTCTCCGAACTTCAGATATTCCTCGTAGATTATTCTCGCCTCCGGGTAGTGCTTGCCGTCCAGCATGTAGATGTCACCCAGAGCGAGATAGGCGCCCTTGTTCTGTGGATCCACCCGGATGGCGGTCTTGAACGCGTCCATGGCATCGTTGAATCTTGCCTGCTTGAGATAAGCCTGGGCCAGATTGAAGTACACCTCCACCAAAGTGGAATCGAGCTCCAGCGCGGTGTTATACTCCTGCATGGCGATTATCAACACGCCCTTTTTGAAGTTCACCTCACCCAAGTTCTTGTGATACTCGGGATTCTTTTCATCAAGGGAGATGGCCTTGCGGAAGGAGAAGTCCGCCTCTTTCAGCATATCTTTTTCCATCTGCACCAACCCCAACACGTTGTACAACTCCGCCTTCTCCTTTTTTTCCAATCCCTTTCTTATGGTTTCTTCGGCCTGGTCATACATCTCCTTCTTATAGTAGGCGTACCCCAGTTTGGAGTAAGCCTCCCAGAATTTGGATTTGTGTTCTATGGCCTTCTGGTATTCCTCGATCGCCGGGTCTAAGTCACCCTTCTCCAGATAGCAATTCCCCAGGTGGTAGTACCCTTTCGCATCCCGGGGCTTTTCCTGGATGTAGGCGTCCAGGAGTTGGATGGCCTGATCGTAGTCTCCCTTCTCGTACGCCTCGATCCCTGCTTTCAGATCGGCGCCCCACCCGTTGGGTGCAAAGACTAAAAGAGAGAGGATCAGTACCCAGAGGCAATTCTTGAAAGCTCTTTTCATCATGTCGTTTCCCGAGTTAAAAACGAAACAATTCTTCATATTAACGATTTCTCACCCAAAGTCAAGATTTTTTTAAGGCTTACGCAAATTTTCACGATCCTCTTTGGACACTTCGTCTAAACTCATGTCCTTTCTTTTCACGCCCTCATATTTGGACTTAAGCATCAAGAAACGGATCAACCCGTAACCGACCAGAATCAGGCCCAGAGTAACCCGATAGCCTGAACCGATGCCAAATGTTCCGAAGAGAATCAAAAGGCCCATCAGAGTCACTATGGAGACCACGCCAAAGCTGAACGCCATCTCGAATTTAGTGGGCGCCCGCGAGCAGTAGGGCTTAAGTCTCTCCGACATTGGGGCGATTAACTCTCCTTTTTATCTTGGCGCGTTTACCACTTCCAAGGTAACTGCTATCTTTGCCTTGTCAAGCAAAAATCGGTGTCCTCTCCAGGGGAACGATCTCCCGAAACGAGTTGAAGTGCAAACGATTACGTCTGTTCGTACCCTGCGAGCCTCGAAAGCGAGATTTCCCGGTGACGCATCCGCCGACTGCACCTCGATCTATCTGAATCCTGGACCTCGCCTCCGGTTTCAAGGAGGTACCACCTACAGACGTTTTGTTCAACTCTACGACCCCACATTCCGGCATCCTTTATGAATACAAAAAACGTGCCCGCTTTATTCCCTCCGGCGCCGTCATTAATACGCTCAGCCACCTTGAATTATGAGCACGGAATACCGCGAGCAGGGTGGGGTTGCGGCTGGCTTCGCAAACTTCTGCGAGAGTGGTTCGCCGATTCTGGCGATTCTACCTGATGTGGGGGGCCAAGTGAAAGATGAAGTGAGCAAATCACCCTTCTTGGTCACACCGGTGGACCTCCCCACAAAAAATCCCCCGGAGGTCAATTCACCAGTTCTCTCCGCATTAGCTCCTTCATCTTCACCAGATCCAAAACTAAGGACCGGTCTTTGACCATCGGCACTATGGTTTGTCTTATCTTTCGATGGATCTTCCCGGTCCCGATTCCCGGTTTTAGGGGTGACCTGAAATCCAGCCCCTGAGAGGCAGCCAAAAACTCGATGGCCAACACGTCCTCGGCATTGGCGGTCACCTCCCTTGATTTCCTGGCGGCTATGGTGCCCATGCTTACGTGATCTTCCTGATTGTTTGACGTTGGTATGGAGTCGACAGAAGCGGGATGAGTCAGGCATTTGTTTTCCGAGACCAGCGAGGCCGCAACAGTCTGAGCCATCATGAAACCCGAGTTCAAGCCCGGCTCCTTGGTCAGGAATACGGGGAGGTCCGATATGACAGGATTCATCAGAGCCGCGATCCTTCGCTCGGATATGTTAGCAAGCTCGGAGACGGCTATGCCAAGAAAGTCCAAGACCAAAGCCACCGGTTCGCCGTGGAAGTTTCCGGCGGAGATAACCTTGTTCTGATCTGGAAAGATCAGCGGATTATCGGTGGCTGAGTTTATCTCGATCTCAAGCACTGATCGAACGTAAGAGAGCGCGTCGCGCACCGCTCCATGCACCTGGGGCATACAGCGAAAACTGTAAGGGTCCTGCACCTTGGGACAGGCCTGGTGAAATTCCCTTATTTGGCTCTGTTTAGTCAGCCTCACCAGATTCTCAGCCGATTTTTTCTGTCCCTTGTGTTTTCTGACCTTCTGAATGTTAGGGTCGAACGCGGCAGGGGTGCACAGAGCCGCCTCCATGCTCATAGCCCCCGCCATGTCGGCCAACTCTGCCAGTCCTTCCGCCTTCAACAAAGACAAAACCCCGACGGCAGTCATTACGCAGGTACCATTGATCAGGGCCAGCCCCTCCTTGGCGGAAAGCTTAAGCGGCGATATCCCTGCTTTCCTGAAGGCCTTCCTCCCATCCATCAATCTGCCCTGATACATAGCCCAACCTTTTCCCATGATGGGCAGAGTCATGAAGGCCAAAGGAGCCAAATCGCCGGACGCGCCCACCGAACCCTTTTCCGGAATCATGGGATGCACTTCCTTATTGATCATCTCCACAAGGGTGCGAACAACCTCCAATCTGACTCCGGAAAATCCTTTTGACAGCACGTTTGCCCGCAAGAGCATGATCGCCCGAACCTCCTCTTCACAGAAGACCGGCCCCACGGAGAGGGCATGGCTCACCACCAGGTTTTCCTGGAGTTTCTCAATATCCTTCTTGCTGATCTTCTTGCGGCAGAGACTCCCGAAGCCGGTATTGATGCCGTAAACGGTCTTATCAGCGTCGACAATCTTTTCTACATATCTTCTGCATTTCTTGATTTTGCCTACTGCTTTGGGATGGATTCTAACTTTGGCCCCGTGGAGTGCAACTGCTTCTACTTCTTCGAGAGTCAGATTATCGCCGTCTATTCTAACCAGATTCATTTTTCTTTCCTCTGTGTAATGTAGCGGAGGCCTTCAGGCCTCCATGGTGGAAGGCTAAAGCCTTCCGCTACGTTCTTTCTTGATCTGCGTTTCACGTGCCCGCCAGGTCCCCTGACCTGACGGGAAGACCCTGTAGGGTCGGGGGACCCGACAGGCACAGAACGGAAGCCCGAAACCTTCTGCTATATTTTCTACTTAGTACGCTCCTTGAATAGATTTTCCGAACCACCCAACCCAAGAAGTTCGGTACCCAAGTCATAAAGAGGGTTGTATTCCTTTAAAATAGCCTCAAGGGCAACTCGTAACCACTCGGTTGTTTTAATTATCTCCTTGGATATAAGGGTTCCAGAAAGCTCTGGTTCTCTCCCGGGAGTTACCTTATGTATAACAAGCAACGTGATCCCTTCTATCTGCTGACGTATCCTCTTCTCAAGAAAGAAGCCTTCCTGGAGGTTAAAGTCCCTCAGCTGTCCTAATAGGCTGTGAAGCTCATTTTGAAGTAAGGGAGGTATCGGCTGATCCTCGCCGACTTCGACCCATTCGTCTATTAGTCCCAGTAACTGTAGCACGAGGCCCCAAGCATTCTTGTGTGCTTCAATACTTTTCTCAATCATTTTCTCTTCAACTTTGAACTTTCTTTCTTTTGCCCTATCCTTCAACTCCAATTCCTTCAAATATTCATTGTGTCTCAGTTCTTTTCTCTTCGTTAGATGATTGAAAAGTGAACTTAGGGCCACCCCTAAAAGCGTAGTGAACGAACCGATAAGGATGCCAAGAATCGTTTTATCCATGAAAACTCCTAATAAAAATAGAACTGCACTTGTCATTACTTTTGCAAATTAAACACTACCATCTTTATGTCGGTCATCTCCTCCATGGCGAATTTCAAGCCTTCCCTTCCGATTCCCGATTCTTTTACTCCTCCGTAGGGCATCTGGTCTGCACGGTAAGCGGGGACGTCGTTGATTATGACTCCTCCAACTTTTATACCCTTAACCGCTTGAAATGCCTTTTCTATGTCACACGTGTACACGCCAGCCTGCAGACCGTAAACCGAATCGTCCGCCATTCTCACTGCATCGGAAAAGTCGCTGAAGGGAACCAAGCAAACCACGGGAGCGAAGATCTCCTGTGCCATCACCTTCATCTCCGGCTTCACATTGGTCAGAACCGTGGGGTGATAGAGATTCTTCTCTCTTTTTCCTCCGATCAATATCTTTGCGCCGCCGGAGACCGCCTCGTTAACCCAGCTCTCAGTTCTTATTGCATCAGCATCCGTTATCATGGGGCCCATATCCATTCCGGGGTCAAGGGGGCCGCCCAGCTTCAGTTTTTCGGTTCCTTTTAGAAATCTCCGGACGAATTCATCAAACACGGTTTCATGAATATAAATCCTTTGAACGGAGATGCAGACCTGCCCGGCGCAGGCAAAGCTACCCACGATACAGCGCGGTACGGCCAAATCAAGATCTGCGGATTCGTCTATGATGCAGGCGGAGTTCGAACCCAGCTCCAGCGTCACCTTCTTCAATCCGGATTTCTCTTTTATATCCTTTCCCACCGGAGGACTGCCCGTGAAAGTGATCATGGAGACCCGCGGATCGGTGACCAGCCAGTTGCCCACCGTTGAGCCGGGACCAACTATGATGTTCAGGGCACCGTCTGGAAGGCCAGCCTCCATCATTATCTCGCCCAGCTTGAGGGAGGTGAGCGGCGTGGTGGATGCCGGTTTGAGTATGACGGAACATCCTGCCGCAATCGCCGGTGCCACTTTGTGAGCAACCAGATTCAGAGGAAAGTTGAAGGGACTGATCGCCCCCACGATTCCCACCGGAAAACGCAGATAGAACCCTATTCTTTTTTCGCCACCTACGGCGGCATCCATTGGAACGGTTTCGCCGTGAATCGATTTTGCCTCCTCGGAGGCAAACTTGAACGTTTGAACCGCTCTTTCTACCTCTCCTCTGGCGTGCTTCCAGGCCTTGCCCGCCTCCAAAGCGATGATACGGGTGATCTCCTCTTTCTTCTCCCCTATTTTCTGCGAAGTTCTCTCCAGGATGTTTGACCGCTCGTATGCCGGCGTGCTGGAGATCAGTACAAACCCATCCTGGGCGGATCTTACAGCCTCCTCAAAAGTCTGCTGGTCGGTCACAGGCACCGACCCGATCACCTCGCCAGTGTGCTTATTGGTTACCTTGAGCAGTTCCTTTCCCTCTATCCATTTACCCCCAACAAGAGTTTTGTAGACCCTGGACATCCTGTGCCTCTTTCCTATTTGCCTATCCCCAATTTTTCGATCAATATAAGAGATAAAAACTCCTGGTCAAGCAGGAAATGGACATCGCTAAAGATAGGTTCGATCAACAGATATCCTTGCGAAAGCTGTGCATTCCGTTGCACAAGACGCTCAAAGCCAAGCATGTCAATGGGCCTGATCCCTGACCGTTAATAGCAAGGTTTGTAAGAGGTTGGCCCGAAAGCTCCCTCTCATCAGCCCTTTCTGGCCAAAGGCACATTATTTGCTCATTGGTTAGATGAAGAAGAGAAGGTCTTTCTGCGAAAGGATTAAAGATATGGAAAAGACTCTAAGCCTGGGCATAAGAAGAGGGTTCTCAGGGGAGCAGCTGAGAAAAACGAACGAACCGAAAGTGAAGAAAGACGACGGAGGGTATTATCTTTACACGGTGAATGAAGGAGCAAAAGTCTATTTCGAGGACTTCTACACCTTTTTGGAGAGGGTGGAAGCAAGATCCCTAAAGGGACTGAAAGAGTTGAAGGAGAAGGCGGAGTGTTGTGACCCAAAATGTGAAGAGACCCGGGCATACTACTATGCCAGAAAGATCATAGTTGAGGTGGTTCTGAAGAACGTTTATGGTTACTATGGGGACGACTCCACCTTTGGAGTCATCATGACCCCCTGGTGTTTCGGCACGGTGATCTTAGAGAAGATCGAGAACTACAAGGAGCGACTCAGCCGGGGGGAGCTTCCGGACATCAATCTCCCTGAAACCCCTTATCTGGCCTTAAGATACATAGACGAGATTTACAAGGAGACCATACTTGACTTGTTTGAACTGCCCCTGGAGGCCTTCAGCATCAAATGGCAGTATACCGATCTTCTGAAGCGTTTCGGTAGAACTTTCTCAAAAGCCTGCACAAATCTGGCCAACATCCTGGCGCTGATTAAAGAGTATGATCGGGACCCCTCTGATCAACTTGCGTGATCTCACCTCAATGCTCTCCCCCAACCCCCGGCTCCTCTTCCCGTAGGAGAATGATCCTCGTGCACTCGACCCATCTCAAGAAGAGGTACCTTCGCGAGCAGAGGAATTCGCTTTAGATGAAGGTTCTCTTTTCCCGGCACATACAACCGGTCATCTCTCCAAGATACTTGCCCTCAGTGCGGATGATTCGTCTCTGTCTGCGAGTCTTGTAACTTGGCTAATCTCAAAAGAATAAGGGAGGGATCTAAGGACTCTGTCGCAGATTCTCGCGAGAGTTCTGAGGACCACAGAGATTTCGATTCCCCAACAACTTTTCCCGGTTCGCTAACTCCTTGATAACACCAACATTACCGCAGCAGAGAGAATTCCTGTTGAGCGATGTTTTCGGTATGAATTTTGTACATCTAAGCTGGCGTCGTTTGGCATGGCTTGGTGAAGGCAGACGTGCTGTCTTGCTTTTCGCGGGAATGCTGAGAGATGAATTCTGGTCTAACTGCCGGCTGGCGGCGAGAATATGTTTTGGCTCTTATGGTGAGGTGAAGCCGAATTTCATAGGAGGTGGTTTGAAGTCGAAATTCTTGAGGGCAAATAGAGAGTCTAACCCCTGGCCAGCCCTGGGAGTCTTCCGTCGAAGACGAGAATCCTGACAAGAGACAAGCTGAGTTGCAAGCGAGTCTTCGGTTTTGATTTGTGGCAAATCGGCCCTGGCGGTTGATGATTGAGATAGTTGCCTCTTCACCAACTGCCGGAAGACAAGACTGTGAGATTGACAGTCGGTTCGGCGGGTCCAACCAAAACATCCCCTTGTTGCTCTTCTAAGTAGACTGGACTAAGGTGGCGAATCTCTAATCTGGGCTTTTCCAAAAAAGTTGTAAAATTTCTTGACATGGCTATAGGAGGAGTTTATAATTACTGAGCTAAAAATCCGGAGGAAGGACTTCTTTCCTTCCCAAGATGAGAAGTTAAACCTAAAGGAGAGTGGTTATGCAGCGTTCAATTTGTGTTTGCGTCCTGCTTTTGCTGGTAATCTCCGTGTGGTCATTTGGTCCGGCAGCGCAGGAGGCCGAAGCACTGAAAATTATTACCTTGACTTCGCCGGCGGACTCAACCAAGGTGACCAATCCTACTCCGAAATTCGAGTGGAGCGTAACCGGAGGGACGGCTCAAGAAACAATTACCAGATTTCACATCAAGGTGGCTGACAATCCGTCGCTGAGTGACCCCTGGGAGGATTTCGAGGTATCGGGTACCGCCAGAAGCGTGGATTATCCCGGCACCCCCCCTTTGGAGGAGTGGAAGGTTTACTACTGGGCTATGAGAGCCGAGATAGACACCGGCGCAGTATACTGGCAGGATTTCACGCCCACCTCCGTTTTCTTTTACACCACGGCCGTCGTCATAGAGATCCCCACCAATCTCCCTACCATTCAGGAGGGGATTGTCTGGGCCGCGGACGGAGATACGGTTCTGGTAAAGCAGGGAACCTACTACGAGAATCTGAGATTCTACAAGAGGAATCTGTTGGTTACCAGCGACAGTCTGATCAAAGACGGCTCTATCGACACCACCGTCATTAATAGAACCATCATTGACGGAAGCGCGCTGACCCGCGGGCCGGACAACGGAAGCGTGGTCTACTTCTCTCCTGCGGTGGACTCAAGCTCGATCTTGATGGGCTTCACCATCCGCGGCGGAACAGGCACTAGGATTGATGTGGGACTCGAGACCAGGGTGAGTGGTGGGGGAATATTCTGCGATGCGGGATCCACCCCTGAGATCGCCTACAACGTGATTACCGGAAACCAGGTTCAGCATGACGGAGGTGGAATATTCATAAACTCGGCTGCTCCCAACATCTTCCACAACATCATCAGCAACAACCTGGCTGTTGAGGGCTCAGGCGGGGCCATCGAATGCCGCTTCTCCATAGAGGTGGAGGCCTCCCCCGGCCTAAAGCAGGGCAAGAATGAAACGGGAACCAGCCAGAAGGCCGCCTCGGGGCCGCGCCTGAACATGGATGAGATGGAAATAAAGAACTCCCTCAATCCGAGAGACGGCACCGACGTCGCCTCACCGCAAAACAACCC
>Ga0114919_10003784_pt1 | contig 12166 bp, 7 predicted proteins | sample BlataG_FD_88682 | JGI IMG/M metagenome (GOLD analysis project Ga0114919, IMG submission 88682) | Deep subsurface microbial communities from Black Sea to uncover new lineages of life (NeLLi) - Black_00105 metaG | ecosystem: Environmental > Aquatic > Marine > Oceanic > Sediment | place: Atlantic... | reverse complement strand
TCCCTTCTACCTCAAACTGGTAGTAGCTGCGGTTTACATCCGGCCCTAAGATTTTGATCTCCTGTCTCGGGGAGCATTCTGTCCAGTAAACCATCACGGGAGACAGGCCTTCCTTATTCCTGGGAGGATGTTTGACAACTATGGTTGACTGGACATCTTCCCCAATGTCATCTTCTGTTGACACTTTTAGGAAGAGAGGCCGGCTCGTAGCTTACGCATTCCAGGGAGTATTGGATCTGAGAGGTATGCTTCTATACTCTGGCCTGTTTAATGCACCAGTGTCCTTGTGCTATGACAGGGGTGTATCGTCAACGTCATCCAGAGCGCAGCGTTTTCTACCGGGTGCTTTTCCATTATTTTGAGAGTTTTCTTCTGGAATATGAATCTCGTTTTGAGAAGGAGTACGGCTATTTCCGTCCCATCATTCAGGATGTTGTTGAGAAGTATCTTGACTGTGGCAATCCCATGTGTGGGTTTGCTCGCATCAGGTGTCCAGAGTGTGGGGAAGAGCAGCTCTTGTGCTTCAGCTGCAAGACTAGAGGTTTTTGCCCTTCCTGTCATGCAAAGCGCCGTGAGGAGTGGGGCGAGTGGATGAGGGAGAAGCTCCTTTTGGATGTCCCTCACCGTCAGGTGGTCTTCACTGTGCCTAAGATGCTGCGACTATTCTTCCGCTTCAGGCGTTCGCTTCTCTCTTCCCTCTGTTTGGCTGCAGTGAAAGCTCTCCTGAAATACCTGAAGTTCGTTACAGAACGGGAGTTGATGCCAGGAGTGGTTGCCGTAATCCAGACTTTCGGGGATCGAATCAATTTCCACCCCCACATTCATGTGCTCATGAGCGAGGGAGGGACAGCTCTAGATGGTGCCTTCCACCGTATCTCCAACTTCAATGATAACCTCATTCAACAACTCTTTACCCACGAAGTTTTCTCTCTTCTGCTTGCTGAAAAGCTCATCGGTTTCTCCCTTATGCAGAAGATTCTCTCCTGGCGGCATACTGGATTCAACGTTCACAGCAAAGTCAGAGCCCGAGACAGAAGAGAGACTGAACGCGTGGGCAAATACATGATCCGCCCCTTGCTTTCACTCCAGCGACTCTCTTTCGATGAGACAGAAGGCAAGGTTTGCTATCAGTATTATAAAAGCCATCCCAAGGAAGAGAGGATGGACTATCTGGAGTTTATCGCTCGTGTGACCTCCCATATTCCTGATAAAGGACAGGTCATGGTCCGCTATTATGGCCTCTACTCCAATGCCCACAGAGGCAAAATCCGCAAGAGAGAAGTCGCGCCCTCCTATCCACCGGTCATTGAGGAAGAGGAGAGATTTGTGCCATCAAAGGGCTGGGCGGAGATGATAAGGAAGGTCTAAGAGTCATAGACGAACTGCACCCGATACAGCAGGTGCGGCGAGAACTTTCCAAATCACTCATCCCTTCCATCCATTTTCCGGCCAATGTTTTGAGCTGGTATCGAATCGTTGGCATTGGGGTCAGGAATGGATTTTCTTTTATGATGATAAAGGTCAGCTAAGGTCAGTACCAGTTGACTGGACAAGCCTCTGTTTACCTGATCCATTTGTCATCTTATCCAATGGTCTGGCAAAATTTCGCCCAGGGGATCTTTTTCGTCTGGCCGAGTTAATTGACAAAATAGGCGGTTTAGGCCAAAAGCAAGCTTCAAAGAGATCGCCCGGGAGGGGCTCATGACATGTAAACATAATTGTGCCATACTATGTAAACTTATATATGTCATATATTGTCTTGTGGGATTCTACGCTAGGCATCGACACCTAATAACAACAGGGTATTTTGTAATATATGACGATAAATGGGTTGACAAACGATGTAAATATGGCATAATGAGGTTAACATTATGTCTTACAGGAGAAAAATGTGGACGATCCAAAATCAAAGGCACTTCAAAAACAAAGATGTTTAAATCCTCGGCCCAAGGATGTCACCAGCGAGCTATTCGAAAAAAGCGACTTCTTCGATCCCCGGGACCTTCTCCAGGTCAAGTACGAAATGCTTCGGCGAGTACGGGCCGACCAACAGCCGATCCGTCAGGTAGCTTTCCAATTTGGTTTCTCACGGCCATCAGTTTACAAGGCTCTGGCTACCTTCGAACGTACTGGGCTACTGGGTCTGGTTCGGACCAAACCCGGTCCTCGCCGAGCACACAAGCTGAGCAAGTCTGTGGTGAAATTCATCGAAGAGCAAAAGAGAGAGGATGGATCAGTAACTTTAGGCGAACTGGTCAACCGAATCAAAAGGCAGTTCGGGTTGGTTGTGCACACACGAAGTATTCAACGGGCTCTGAAGCGCAAGAAAAAAAAACAGCTTTGAAGCAGACATGTGCTGAGGAGCATGCTTGTCCGGGTGCAACCGACCCGTTATGCAAGCTTTATGAACAGTTGCGCAGCTTTGTGCTTGAGGCTTCGGATGTAGGTGGACAGGTATACGGCCTGGGAGTGATGTTACGGCAAGGGATGCGAGCATGGATAGAGGCCACTGTGGAGTATGCTCAGGTAGAGCAAGATCCTGGCAATGCTGTCTCCCAAAAGACCTCATGGATTGTCTCCTCTGTGCAAGCAGAGCTGACCAGAATGCTGGCCGCTATTGTGCTCAACTGCAGTCAAAAGGAGGTTGCATAATCATGGAGACGACCTCAAAGATTAACGCCAAACATCTTAACCGGACAGCCTACTTGTACGTGCGGCAGTCCACGGTCCGGCAAGTATTCGAGAACACCGAAAGCACTAAGCGGCAGTATGGGCTTCGACAGCGAGCTGTTGCCCTTGGTTGGCCACAGGAACGTATTGAAGTGATCGATACTGATCTTGGTCAATCCGGCAGTTCGGCAGTAGATCGTCAAGGGTTTCAAAAGCTGGTGGCCGAGGTTGGTCTGGGACGAGCGGGCATTGTTATGGGATTGGAGGTCTCCCGACTTGCACGTAACTCGACCGACTGGCACCGGCTCATTGAGATCTGTGCTCTGAGTAATACGCTTATTCTTGATGAGGATGGGATATACGATCCCACAGAGTTTAACGATAGGCTTTTGCTCGGTCTAAAGGGCACCATGTCGGAGGCAGAAACCCATATGCTTACGGCGCGGTTGCATGGTGGGCTCCTAAACAAGGCACGCCGAGGTGAGCTTCGTTCCAAGCTACCAGTGGGCTTGGTCTACAACGACCAAGGCCAAGTGACCCTGGACCCGGATCAGCAAGCCCAGAAAAGCCTGCATCTATTGTTCGAAACTTTCTTTCGAAGTGGAACGGCACATCGGACGGCAAAACATTTTCGTGATCATGGGCTTCTCTTTCCCAGGCGGATGTTGTCCGGGCCAGACAAGGGAAAGGTGATCTGGGGGCCAATAGGGGTAAGGAATGTGCTTTTGGTCTTACATAATCCCCGTTATGCAGGGGCCTACGCCTGGGGTCGCGGCCGATGGAAAAAAGCCGCGGATGGAAGGAAGAAGTGGGAGCTTTTGCCAAGAGATCGATGGCAGGTGCTCATCCCGGATGCCCATCCAGGCTACATTTCCTGGCAACAGTACGAGGAAATCGATCAGAGATTGCGCCAAAACGCCCTGGCTTACGGAATCGATCGTCGCCATGGTCCTGTCCGACAAGGGCCAGCCCTATTGCAGGGACGGGTTGTTTGTGGCATTTGCGGAAATAGGATGAGCGTGCGTTATCATCGACGTGGTAAACAACTCGTACCGGATTACTTGTGTAATCGGAACTATATGGAGCACGGTGCACCGGTTTGTCAAATCATCTCTGGGGCAGGTATCGAAGCTGCTGTGGGGAAATTGCTGGTGGAAGCCATGACCCCTATGGCCATTGAAGTTTCTTTGGCTGTACAACAGGAGATCCAGGCTCAATTGGAGGAAGCTGACCGCTTGCGGCGCCAACAGGTCGAACGCGCCCGCTACGAAGCCGACTGTGCTCGGCACCGGTACATGCATGTGGATCCTCAAAACAGGCTTGTTGCCGATTCTTTAGAGGCAGAATACAATGAGAAGTTACGCGCTTTGGGCCAGGCTCAGGATAACTACGAGCAACAGTGTATTGCCGATCGGAAAGTACTGAGCGAAGCCCATCGAAAACAACTCTTTTCACTGACCCAGGACTTCCCAGCTATCTGGAACGATCCGAAAACACCCCACCGGGAACGAAAACGCATGCTGGCACTTTTGATCGAGGATGTCACCTTGCTTAAGGAACAACAGATTACACTCCAGGTCCGTTTCAAAGGAGGAGCAACCACCACGCTTAGAGTTCCCCTTCCCCTGAATGCCTGGCAGGGGCGAAAGACTCCGGAGCATATCGTCGCTTTGATCGATGAACTCTTAGATCGTCACACTGATGCAGAAGTAGCCGAACTGCTCAATGAGAGAGGTTGTGTAACGGGCGCCGGGGAGAAGTTCTCCAGAGAAAGTGTCAGCTGGATTCGCAAGTCCAAAGGCTTGAAAAGTTACAAAGAACGTCTGAGAGAAAAGGGAATGATGACTCCTGATGAAATCTCAAAATGCTGCGGGATCTCTTACGACACAGTAAAATCTTGGCGGAAAAAGGGTGTTCTAATTGGGAAAAAGTGCAACGATAAGGGAGATTGGCTTTATTATCTTCCCTCGAACCATAATTTAAGTATAATGAAGAAATCGAATAGATATTTTTCGCCTGGCGGCTTAAATGAGATTGAAATACCGGAAATAGAGTATGAGGTGTAGGATGAAACGCTATCCTATGAAGTTGATCCTCTGTTGTGCCCCGCGTGTGGAGGCCAGATGCGCATCATAGCCTTTATTGAAGACCATAATGCCATAGACAGGATTATCCGGCATCTTAAGCTGACTTTTGCCTCTGAACGCCCGCCTCCACCCCAGGCCCAGCCTCAACTGGCTATGGCTGCTGAGGAAAGGGCTGAATATCTATAAAACACTGTGACTTAGAGGGCGAAGTCTATTCTGTATCTACTTTATTCCGGCACTTCCACTGATTTTTTCTAATAATCGCGAATTTTTCATTGACAGGGTATGTTTCTTCTCTCTATTATTATCTACAGAGCAGGTCAGAAAAAGGAAATTGAATAAAAATGAGCCGAACTCAATCCAGTCCCAAAAACCAATTTCCTATATTTAAAAAGTCTTGACAACCGTTAATGAATATCTTAAATTAAGGTCACCAAACAGCAATAATATTTTTTTAATACTTTATGAGGGGGAGTCGGCATCCTCAATGAACAAAGTATATCTTCTTTTTGGATTAGCGGTGGGATTCAAATTTTCTTTTAGGCAACACTTAAGGGGAAAGGATGAGTAGCGAAATCATCGATGTCCATGTCCACTTCGGCGCGCCCAGGGACGAGCAAAGCGGTTGCTTCTGGTCCAAGGAATTTGAAAAAGGCGTCGCATTTTTTGCCATGCGCCTTGTCACAAACAGCTTATTCGGAAAAATAAATATTCAACGTATAAAAAAACACCTGCTCGGCGTTATCTGCGGCTCAAAATACGTCCCTAAAAGCGTATTGCTGGCAATGGACCGAGTTTATGATGAAAACGGCAATGTCTGCTTGGATAAGACTCATCTTCATGTACCTAATTCCTATCTCGCTAGTTTAGCCAAGGAAAATAATCGCATATTGTTTGGAGCTTCGATTCATCCTTACAGGCCGGATTGGGAAAATGAGCTTGCGTATTGTATTGAAAATAAAGCCGTCCTTTGCAAATGGATACCTTCCTCCCTTCAGACCGATCCCATGCATCCCAAATGCCTTCCTTTTTTTGAAAAGCTGGCGAAAAAACAGCTCCCTCTTCTTTGCCATGTCGGACCGGAGGGAGCCATTCCTCCTTTTGATAAATCGTTACAGAAGCTCAATAGTCCCAGGCTTCTTCGAAACGCTCTCGATGCTCGAGTGACCGTCATTATGGCCCATGCCGCCCTTCCCCTGCTCCCCCCACCCTTGGAAAATGACCAGGCTTTCCAAGAATTAATTGCTCTTTTCCGTGAAGCGGAATCAAAAAATTGGAAACTCTATACCGATTTATCAGCAATAAATCTCGGACCCAGGAATTCGTATATTGATAAGATCAAAAAGGAAATCCCACCTCAACGATTGATTTTTGGAAGTGATTACCCAATTCCGATTTTGGATACTAGCCAGAAACCGGACCTCAGTTTATGGCATTGGCTGAAGCATTTCTTCCAGACAATCTCTATAAAAAATCCGCTGGACAAGAATTATCTTTTGATAAAAAACATGGAATTCGATGAATCGATATTCAGCAACGCAGCAAAGCTATTTGCAAACATAAAATATTGAAAAAATTATTTATTGATTCATATATCTTGAATCAAAAAGGAGGTTTAGAGTGAGTAAAATAAAAAGCGCAATAGCCTTATCAGATCTGCATCTAGGGAGAGAACACAGTTACTTATACTCTAAGAATCAGAAATTTCAGAAAAACAGAGATGCTTTATTAGCCCTCCTCAATAAACTTGGTCGTCAGGATGAACTAATCCTTAATGGTGACTTCTTGGAATTTTCATTTGCCGGTCTTGACGAGGTTTATCGCGATGTTGAGATATTTTTTTCCATACTGGCTGAGGCGGGACCGTACAATAGGATTGTTTACATTCCCGGAAATCATGACCATCATTTCTGGCGGACATTAGGAGAACAAGTCCATATTGATGGCAAAATTGCCCAGGGGATGAACGCTCCGGGGCATGATAAATATCCTTGTTGCTTCGTGGATGAACGATTTTCGAATCAGGACCCCAAACTCCCATGTAAAATCATCCTCACACATCTCTGGCCCAAGAACAAACCAATGCCCGAGATTGTCGTCAAATACCCCCATCATCTAGCTAAAGTACCCTTAGAAAACGGTGAAGGGCAGTATTACTTGTTTACCCACGGACATTATCTAGAAGACCTTTTCAAACCCGTGAACATCCTCATTAAACCTGCCCATATGCAAGACCTAGAAGCTTTCAACAGCATGTGGCTGGAGCTTTTATGCTACGGTCTGGGTCAAGCGGGAAGGTTATCGGATAAGGTTAGAAAGCTTGTTGAAGAATATGAAAAGCGCAAAAAAGTAGCTAAAAAAGAAATAAATGAATTAAAAAAAGAGACATACAGCAATGTTAATACAAGTCTGAAATTACGATGGCCAATGACATGGTTGTTAAAATGGGGGCTGAATTTAATCGCCAAGAAAATCAGCTTTAGAGAAAACAGCAAGCTGTATAAAAAGCCCATTGATAACGAGCTTAAAGAAAGCATAAAAGAATACATAACGAAATTTGTTATCCAGCGTTACCGTCAAGGGAAGGCAAAAGAATACCAATTTCCTAGCGACACTGATATCCCTACTCCTTTTACTTTTGTATTTGGACATACCCATCGCCCAGTCAAGGGAGGGGAAAAAATAAGCGTTAATATCAAAGATAATAACAAAGATGAAACTTATCCCCTAGCAAATACAGGAGGCTGGCTCCGAACAGATGGCGCTGGGGTTGCAAATGGAGAAAATGCCGGTGTCTTGGTCATAGACCAGAGCGGCTGGCGCTGGGAGAGCCTGGAGGGAAAATTAGAATAAGGCCAGTAAAAGGTTCTTTTTTAATTATCTTTGGAGAACAAAGATAGAAAATAAGCCTTATTTTTAAAATCTTTCGTTCTTGGAGACAATACAAGACAGCAAATTTTGTTTACAGTCTAGTTGCAGAGCAAGCGCGATTGATTCTAATTAATGTTTTGAAATAAAGAAAAAACGCTTTTTCAAAACTTATGTTGTAAGAAAAATGCTCTTAAAACTGGCAAACAACGAGTGAAGGAAGTGAGTCCGTGACTCCTACATTCGCAAAGAAGTTGTTTTTGTTAATAGTATTCTTTCTACTGTTGAAGAGTTCTCAGCAGACAATAGCACAACGGGGCGGAAAGGAAATTGGTACTGAGTCTATTGCCGACAGTTGGCATCTTCCTTTAGATGGAGAACGGTTTGCTCCAAATCATCAGGGCTTCGGTTATTTGAGTGAGGGGCTCCCCCCTTTGGACAGTTTAGGGGCATTCTGATGTATCCTGGTAAACTTCTTTTTGTACATATATAAAAGAAGGTACTATGTTCTCAAAAATTATTTCCAAAATAGAAGTCATATTTATCTCGCTGTTTGTATTTTCTTGTATACTTTTATCATTCTCATCAAAAGTATACGCTCAATATTGCAAGCCAATAGATAATTATCCACAAACAGGGGGATACATAGGATTTGGATGGGGTCCAACAAGCACTGGCACATACCACAATGGGGCTGATTTCGCCGCTAGTGTTGGTGATAACGTATATGCTGTAAGAGATGGACAAGTTATTTATTCGATGGAAGCCGGTGGTTTTGGTAGCCTTAATCCAAGTACTTCTGGAGGGGTTATTATCATAAGACATCAGAATAATTTGGGAAATTATTTTTACGCTATTTATGGCCACCTTTATCGGAATGTAAGCAATAATACTTCTGGACAGCCAGGTGAATACATAAAAAAAGGACAATGTATTGGTACAATTAGACCATTTACCAACGGAGGTACTTCTTGTCCTCATTTGCATTTAGGTATTTATACTGGTAATACATTTCCTACTAGTGGCTGGGGATATAGCGCAAGCTTAACTAATTGGAATGACCCCAAACCATACCTTGACAACAATTGTGGTCCTATGACATATCCTTTCACTATTGGTCAAGGAGCTCCAAATCCTCAAGTTTTTATAGATTGTTACAACCGGAATGGGGGGGCCTCAAAATTTGGCTACCCTATTAATGAAGTGCATCGATGGGGGAATGGACTTATTCAGGACTTTAGAGGAGGAACTGGTGGGGAATCTGCAATCATGCAGCCTGATGGTGTCAATTATGCTTATGCAGTTTATGGTGCTATATGGCAAAAATATAAAAATCCACCTTTAAATGGAGCTTTAGGAATACTTGGTTATCCGATTAGTGATGAAGGATCGGGTTACCCATCTAAAATTACAGGAGCACAGTGTAGGTATAATACCTTCCAAGGAGGAGCCATTGAACATCATTCAACCGGACCGAGGACAGGTTTAACTGTTTGGATGGGTCTTGGGATATTTCAAAAGTGGAAATCATGGACGAATAATCAATATGCTAACTCTGATTTAGGATTGCCAATTTCTGATGAAAGGGGTGCTACTCAATCACCATTCGGAACAATTGGGAAGGTGGTTGATTTCGAAGGAGGACATATCCATTGGCATGGAAGCGGGTCTCGATATAATATGGCATTCGAAACCCATGGACCAATTGATACACTTTACGCCTCCATGGCAGGAACGGGAAGCTGGCTTGGTTTCCCTATTTCAGATCAATATATTGCTGGAACAGGCTATCCGAGAAGTGATTTTGAAGGGGGATATATTACAACTCCTAATGGCGTTAATTATTACGCATATTCAACCTCCGCCCCTTTAACCATCTCCGGTTACGTGCGCACCTCAGGCGGGACAGGCATCAGCGGTGTGGTGATAAGCGGACTGCCTGATAATCCGAGCACCGATGCGAACGGCTATTACACTGGCACGGTTGACTACGGCTGGTCGGGAACAGTGACACCGACAAAGGCCGGGTATACTTTCAGCCCACCGTCCACCTCCTACAGCAATGTGACATCGAATCAGACGACCAACTACACCGGCACAATCACATCAGACAAAGCTACCTTTGTTTCTGAGACTGTCCCTGATGGGACGAGTTTTGCCCCCAACACCCCCTTTACCAAAACTTGGACGATCGAAAACACAGGCAGCACGACTTGGACCAGCAGTTACAAGTTGCGGTATGTGAGCAACACCAATGGTTTGTTGAGCACCAGCCAAAGCGATATCCCGATCAGCGGGAGTGTTGCGCCGAATGGAACGTATACGTTTTCAGTGGCAATGAAAGCACCGGCTTCGGCAGGGAACTATCGTGAAGACTGGAAGTTTGTCAATCCATCAGGCAGCACAATCCCTGTCAGTGGTTCTAACACGATTTGGGTCTCCATTGCTGTCGCATCAGACGACAAAGGTACCTTTCAATGGCCGGTTGATAATCCAAATCCAATTAGCAATGGCTATGCTGCTTTTAATGTAATAGAAAACAATAAATATCATGCAGGACTTGATATAACTTCGGCGACAGGGAGCTTGATAGTTAGAGCTGCAGCTTCAGGAATGGTAAGAGTTGCTCCTAATGGTACATATATCAATAATAATCACGGGATGGGAAATGTTGTCATTATTGATCATGGCAATGGCAAAGGCCCTTATACGCTCTACGCTCATTTAGCTTCCATAACTGTTTCGAATGGACAGTATGTAACACAAGGGACACAAATTGGACTTATGGGAAATACTGGTACAGGAGACCCGCCAGGCACTAATATCCATTTGCATTTTGAATTAAAGCAATGGGGAGTATTGGGAAATTTGGACGACGATTTGGGTCCTTATTGGGGATATACACCTAATCATCCTAATCTTTATGGATATATGAATCCTTGGCCATATCTTAATTATAATTTGATTAATACAAATCCAACAGCTGTACGGTTAATATCTAATCAAATTGTTAGAACAGGCCCTGATCCTATACAATATACTACAATTGTTACAACAGTATATTCTGACCAGAAATTTGTTGCTTTTTCGAAATATAACAATTGGTATCAAATTTATATACCAAGCATTGATGGCCCTGCTACGGGATGGATAGAAGCAGTTCAAGATTCTGGTGCCAGTCTAATAGAAGTAAGCTATTCTCCGAGAAATCTTCAGGGAACGAACGTAAGACAAACTCCTTCGTCGTCATCTAACCGGTTATCTTTTGTTTGGGACGACCAATGGTTTGTAAAGTATGATCAAGCATCAGGAGGAGGCGGCTGTTCAAATAATTGGTACGAAATTTATCTTTCTTCTAATGCAGGAGCGCTATATGGCTGGGTATGCGGAGATTATATAATCTTTCATAGTGCTTCTGACACCACGCCGCCCACAATTAGTGCCTTTGATGTTACTCCTCGTTATGCTACATTAGGTAATGCTTTCACCATCACTTATACTGTATCAGATACTGGTGGTTCTGGCCTAAACCGGGTTGAGCTCCAGCGTGCTCCTGATAACAATGGAAGTCCTGGTACCTGGGCAAATATAAAAACCAATTCTGTTTCAGGTAATGGCCCTGTTTCTGGTTTCTTTTCCGATGCCCCCTCTTCAGTAGGCTCTTACTGGTATGGAATACATGCGGTGGATAACGCAGGAAACAGGTGTGTTGAACCTAATCCACCTGGCCCTATTAAAGTAACTGTAACACCTACGGTGGTGCCCCCTCCTGCACCCACGCTATCCTCTCCCTCCAATGGGGCTACAGGGGTTTCTACGAGTCCCACGCTGAGCTGGATTGCCTCCTCCGGGGCCACCTCCTATAGGCTCCAGGTCTCCACCTCCAATGCCTTTTCAACCACGGTCTTTGATCAGAGTGCCATTGCTTCGACTTCTCAGCTCGTCAGCGGCCTCCTTAACAATACCACCTATTACTGGAGGGTTAATGCCTCCAACGCAGGAGGTACCAGTGGTTGGTCTTCCATCTGGAGCTTTACCACTGTGGTCTCCGCCCCTTTAACCATTATTACAGATAAGGAATCTATAACAGTTGCTGAAGGCGGCACAGGTACTTTTCAGGTTAAGCTTTCCGCTCAGCCTTCATCTGATGTCAGTGTCACAGTGACTTGTGTCAGCGGTGACAGTGATATCAGCGTCCAGTCAGGCTCAAGCTTGACTTTTACCTTGTCCAACTGGGCTACATACCAGACAGTGACTCTGGCAACAGCAGAGGATGTGGATACAGCGAATGGCCAGGCTACGATCCGTATCAGCTCCTCAGGAATTCCAAACAAGGATATAACCGTTACTGAGCAGGATAATGACACTCTAAGTTTTGTAACCAATGCTAACGAAGTGAGCGTGCCTGAAGGCGGGACAGCCAGCTTCCAGGTTAAGCTCTCCGCCCAGCCTTCTTCTGATATCAGTGTCATAGTGGCTCATGTAAGCGGCGACAGCGACATCAGTGTCCAGTTAGGTGCAAGCCTGACCTTTACCACCAC
>Ga0114919_10003783_pt1 | contig 12167 bp, 12 predicted proteins | sample BlataG_FD_88682 | JGI IMG/M metagenome (GOLD analysis project Ga0114919, IMG submission 88682) | Deep subsurface microbial communities from Black Sea to uncover new lineages of life (NeLLi) - Black_00105 metaG | ecosystem: Environmental > Aquatic > Marine > Oceanic > Sediment | place: Atlantic... | reverse complement strand
TGTCCTTTAATAAAAAATAAAATTAATAAAAAAAAAAAAATTTTAATAAATAATATAAAAAAATAAAAAAAAAAAAAAGAAGAAGTTTTAAAAAAAAAAAAAACCATTCAAGTAGAAATTGATAAAAGAAATAATCAAATTAATGATATAAGAGATATTCCCAAGTTAGAATCCCGTTTAAATAAAGCTAGGGAAGCATTAAGTAAAAAAAAAGATGAAGAAAATATAATCAAAAGAGAATTAAATATAGAAAGAGCAGAAATTCTAAGTAACCAGACCTCACTTGATACAGTGGAAAATGAACTTAAAAAATTAAATAATAAATTAGAAATAAACAAGAAAAGTAGAGAAAAATACGATATTTTAAAACCATTTGAAGTAAAAGAAGAAAAAATTAGGGATGAAATTCAAAAAAATGAAGTAAAAATACTCACGAATAATGAACTCATCAAAGAAAATTCAAAAATTACAATTTTTGATATTGATATTCCAATCGAAAAGGCCGATATTATATTAAAATCGCTATCCTCAGAATTAGAAATAGTTGACTCTTATTTCATTGAAAAAATTAAAGACCAAAGACTAGGAGCTGCGAATGAATTTAATGAAACAATAGAACAAGTTATTGAAGAACTGAAACTTAAAGATTTTGAGAAGATTTACATTAATTTAGAAGATTATCGACTGGTAGTGGTAAGAAAAGGAGGAAAAATGCAACCTCTTGGAGCTCTTGGAGGTGCAGAAAGGGGTGTAATTGGAGGAATTTTACAAATTTCCTGTAAACAAACATATTTGAAAGATATTCCATTTTTTGTAGGTGATGACATTATATTAGAATTTGATCCGGAGATGTCAAAAGTTTTCATAGAATATCTAAAAAAACTTGCAGTAGAAGAGGATTTATTTATTATTATTACTCAAATTTCAGAAACTGGAGGTTTGGAACAATTAGAAGTATAATTAATATTTCTTAATCTTACCAAAAAGAAAATTTAAATAATTTAAATTTGAAAATTTTTTACACAAAAATTATATTTTATAGAGGAGGAGGAAAAATTTCATTATGTAGAATTTGTCAAAGCAATCCCGAGTTTGAGAATGGCTTTTGCACATATTGTAATGATGTCGTTTTTTATCTAGATGACGTAATAAATGAATTTTTTAAAGGTACGGAATCTGATCAAAGAATTATAAATGCTCTTCGAGAATTTTCGTGGATATATGCTGGATATCCTTTTTTGTGGGGATATTATAATAGCATTATAAATACAATATATTATTTTATTATGAATGCAGATAAAACTTACATTACTGAAGGAGACTTAGATTATTTTGATTTTACTAGTTTAGATAGAAACGATGTATTAGATGTATTATTTGAATCACAGGCTTTAGAAAGACCTTCTTCAAGTTCTCCCGGAAGATTTGACATGGGAAAACTTTCAAAAATATTAACTATAAGAATAAGGGATGAATTAAGTGAAGATGCTGAAAGATTTAAAGCTGCAGCAGAAGAAATGTTTGGAATAACTTCTATAATACTCACTAATATTTTGATTAAAAAAAAATTAGATGATCCCGAAAAAAGAATTTTACCTCGTAAAGCAATTTCACTTTTTTTAACTTTTGCTCACATAATTAAAGACAATATCGAACCTGGTAAAGATATTCCAAGTGAATTTCACAGAAGTTTACTTGAAGAACAACAGAAAATAATTTGTGTAAGTAAAAATACACAACTCAAATTTATGATAGAGTTATTGGGATTAACATATATCTCACCTGGAATTCCAAATATCGTGTCTAGTGTAGATAATTCCCGTGGTACCTTAAAATTTAAAAATAATACTATAAATTTACTTGAGTATATGAGGGAGCGCCTTAGAGAGAGAGAAAGGGAAAGAGAGAGGATTTAGAAAAATTAACTTTTATTTCATTTTTTTCTATTATTTTAAGGGAAATTGTATGACCAATAATGAAAAAACGGATTTCAATGAAATTTTTAAATTTTTAAATCAATTAGTTAAAGAAAAACAGATTAATTTATATAAATTTGAAGAGTTTTGTAGTATATTAAACATCCCAAATGAAATAAAAATTTATGCGAAAGAACTTTTATTTAATAAATCTGCCAAATTTAATAAAATATGGACTCGTAGAAAATTTTTAATTTATATTTCGGCTTTTTTCGTCTCTTATGTGATAAATTATGGTAATTATGAAGAATTGCAAAGGAGAATCGATCTTATTTTAAAAATTTTTAATGATAATCCAGTTAATATCACACGATATGTTGATCTCAATAAAATTTTCTTGGTTTGTTCTCAGAATAAATATCATGCATATTTAGTGGCATATACATTAAATCCTCAACAATTAGAACATTATTTTGACAATATATATAGAATCAAAATAAGAGAATTACTAAAGATATTAGAAAATGAAATTGCTTTATCTTTATACATAAAAAATTTAGAAGAATTAATCAATCCAATAGTATATATAATTAAAGAATGTTTTCAACGCGATGGAAAAATTAGAGAATCTAGATATGGTTCCGCATGTTATTTTTTCCTTACTTGTCTCAAAAAATTAAGAATGATCGATATTTCAAAATCTGTTTTTTATCGAAACTTAAATATTTCAAGGAGAACCTTCTTAAATCATTTGAATAATATATTAAAACGTATTAATTTTGAAAAATTTGTCGAACAATTTCCAGAATTTTCATTTATTGATAACATTACAAATTTGAGAGATAATAATGAGTAAACAGAAATCAAATGAAAAAATAAAGGAATATAAAGCTTATTACGAAAGTAAAATCGAAAAATTAGATTTCTTTTCAAAAAAACCAGTTAATGCGATGGTTCATCGGTTTTTAATAAATAAAATGCTTTATAAAATTTATGATTATGGACCTCAACAACCGAAAGAATTAATTGACACTGTATATGCAAAAAATTTTGAGCACAAAAAGCCGAAATGGTTAATTAATGAGACATACTTTCCTTTTGCAAGATTCTTTCATCTAGCTAAAAAAGATAATCAAAGTCGAATTATTCTCACTAAATTGGGACGGAAATATGTTGAATCTGACAAATCTAGACCTGAAGATATAAGCGAACTTCAAGCTAAGACAATAAGAGATTGGATTATTAATAATCCTTTTCAATCAAAAGTAATAAATGGAATATATAATTTTATTGAGGTAATATTAGAAATACTTAGAAATAATGATCCCATACCTGAAAATTTATTAATAGATTATTTTACATTAAAATCGGGTAAATATTTTGACTGGAAGGAGGAAAAAACTAAAAAAACTCAATTTAATGATTATAGAAATTTTTGTAAAGAATTGGGATTAATAGATATTATTGATGATAAAATCTATATAAATCCAATTGGCTACAAGTTTATAATTCAACTTCAAATAAATAGAGTTAGAGAAATGATATCTCTAATTTGAAGAGTGAAATCTCTAATAAATTAAATTAAAAAAAAAATCAATAAGGTAATTAAAAATTATAGAATATAAACTTCCAAATGGTAATATTTTGATTTGGCTACAAAATGATGGCATTAATGATGTAAATCATATTTTAATTTTATATGGAGGGGACATTTTGTTTTTAAAAACAATAAAAGAATTTCCTACTGGAGAGCCTAAAATTAGAGACGCAGTTAAAAATCTTAACTCCGAGCTATTCTTTAAATTGTGTAATTTACCAATTAAGTCTCATGTATCTAAAATTATAAGAAAATGGATAATCGAAGAAAAGATTCCTCCTTATATAGCAGATAATAATTCAAAAAAGGGATTAAATAAAGAAGATATTCAAGAAATGCTTAAAAAAATTGATGCCATGACTAATGGAGATAAAAAAACTAAGATCTTTCAATATATAATTTATGAATGTGAGAAGAGACTTTCAAATTTGAACGAATCGAATTAATAAAATTATCTTTAAATTATTTCTAAATTATTGTTTATAATTATAATTAATTATGGTTAAATTCTATAATATTATTAGAACAATTTTTTTCTCTTTTATTTTGAATTCAATAATTAGAAAAGAGCCCCAATATTATATATATCATCTGGATCAAAATTAGATCGATTTCTACTTCTTTCATCGATATATCTTTTGGTAGCATCCAACCATGCTAATATACCAATAATAAAACCATCAATTAGCCTATATATGAATAACTCATGTTTTAAATTTGGAATATCATCATAGAAATTGTGATGACTAAAATTTCTAATTGAAATTATAAAAGAAAGAGAGTAATGAACAACATCTAAATTATCAACTAATTCTCCATTATTTAGAAAACAATTATTGTAAAATTTTTCCAAATGTTCACTAAATTCTAAACCATCATTAAAATCTGAAGTTTTTGGTATATAAAAACTATTATTAAAGTCTGGAAGATGATTCATTACTAAATGTCGAAAGTTATCCAAATCACTAGATCCTTGTCCTGTGATATCTTTTAGCCACACCTCAATAATGTAGGTAAGATTAATTAAAATATTAAAAATATATTGCATTGTAAAACTGTAATCACTATTGATAAATCTATAATCCCATCTATATATTTTTTCAAAATTTACAAAAATGTTTAGTAGATACCTTGAATTTATTTCGGTTCTTAAAAAAATATTTAATTTCTCATCATTTTCTAATATAGAATTTGTAAGATCTATACCATTTTTTGCGTAGAGGTCTCTCAATAATACCGCATTCTTATAAAACATCTGCATTGAAGTTGGAAAAATTTGATCCCATATTATTCTATGAGCTAATCCTACATAATTTGAGTTACGGTTTTTATCATTATAATCAGCAGCTAGCATATAGGCAAGACCTCTTTCAAAATTTCCTTTATTTAATAATGAAATACCTAAATTACATAAAGGGACACCCCATTTAACGTCATTAAAAGAAAGTTTTCTTCCTTTTTCTTCAAGCGAATTATTAATGAATCTTAAAATTAATTCGTAACTATTTAATACTTCATTGTAAAACCAGAAAGCTTCATTCCATTTTCTTTTATTAATTAATACAGTTCCAACTGAATGAAAAACTGTCTCACAAAACTGAAAAAACTTCCAAATTAATAATTTAAATTTTGGATCATCATATACTTTATTAATATTCCTGACAATGAAGTCTTTTAATTTTGGTGTATTATCACTGATGAAATCAATCCATGATTGACGATATTTATTTTGAGTTATTGAATTTAAATTTAAAATCTCTCTAACTAGATTTATTTCTACTTGGAAATCTTTAATAGCTATTATATCTCCATCGATATCTATCTTAAATCTTTTAATATTACTATTTTCTTTAAGTAATTCTATAAAGAAATTTTCTGATTTAATTTGTTCCATAATCCAATTTTATTAATTTTGTTGAAATTTAATTAATATAACTATTATCTAGAATCATTATTCAGTAGTAACTTCAGATTTTTTATTTTATTTAAAAGCATGTCTAAATAATTAATATCCTATATTGGGATTATTTAATTTTTAGTTAATAAAGGTATTGACTATTTAAATTTTAAGTTGAGTAATATTCTAATCCCATTTTAAATTTCTTTTTAATTGCTCCAAATCGTTCTGAATATCATTTAAAAAATTATAAATAAGATCTAAATCTTCTGAATTTATATTGTTATGTAAATCAGTCAACGCTTTTTCAAGCTCTACAGTTCCAAATTGCCTATCTTCTTCGATATCTATTTCTAAATATGCTCTAGTATTTTCTTCTTTATAATGTTCAACTTGAATAGTTAAACTTATTACTTCTTCTTTTTGGTCTTCTGATAAAAACAATAATATCCCCTCATCTGAAAGAAGAGATGTAAGATTTACTGAAATAAAATTTAAATCTTCAATATGTTCTTTAATCTTGTCAATTAAACTTTTTCTCCATGTGGGCAATTCTCTTCGCATTTCAACAGCTAAATTTAAAACAGAAATATTATAGTCATCAATTATAAGAGGGACTTTAATATTTAGTTGGGGTTCTAATTTTTCTACGAAAGATAGAAAAGAACGAAGCTTTATGATTCTATATTCAATTTGTGTAATGATTTCAATTTCATTTTCCATCTTAAAATTTATTTGATTTGAAGCTTTTTTCCATTCTCTTTCTCGCATGTAAGTATAGAAGCTGGAATCCATATATTTTATAATGATATCTTCAGTAGGATGATTTTTATGAATAATATCTTCGATTTTTTTTAATTTAACAATAATATTGTCTCTATCGTCCTGAGTTGTTAAAATTTTTATTCCAAACGGTAGATCGACCTCTTCTCTTTTCTGTTCTTCCCAATTTTGTGTCTTTATGAATGTGGTATAGGTAACTGATCCTTTTTCTAAATCTATATCATACACATTAAATTCTCTATTCATTATATCAAATCCAGAGACTCTTTCAGAAGTTTTTGCTAATAAGCTGCCTGCTGTTATAAATTTAATACCATTAATTTCATCCACTCTTTTTTGAGATTTGTGAAAATCGCCCACTAATGCTAAAATTACCTTATTTTCTCGAAGTTCTTCTAAACAATGATTATGGTTATAATTAGTTATTTCAATCAACCTATGATGACAAAGTAATATTTTAATAATAGGTGTATTTATGAGATCCGCAAAAAGATAAAAGTATTTTTTAGATAAGTTAGCATTTTTTCCAGTTTCTTTATTATAAATATCCAAACAACTATTTAGTACAATAATTTCAATTTTTTTTTCAGAAATCTCATCTTTAAATTGAATCAAATCGAAAATTGAAGCAGGATTTTCTAATTCGAAATTTGAATGGAATCCATTACTATGACAAAATTTTATAAATTCATTAAATCTCTTCTCATTTAAACCCCATTGGACATCATGATTGCCAGGTGCTATAAGCCATCTATTTTTAGGGATTGGGTTGTTTCCACTCATGAAAACATCTTCCATCATTTTAAATAAGGTCTTGTTTACTTCTATATAATCTTCCTCAATACCCTCACTTGCTATATCTCCAGAAATTACAATAATATCTATTGGTTGTTGGGAATGAATTTTTTTAAAAATATATCGTAAATCATTAATTATTAACTTATATACTTCATCAGGAACCTTATCTTTTTCATTTTTTTTTATATCTTCTTTAATATTAAATTTACCTGCTTGAATATCAGATATATGTAATATACGCATATCTAACCAATCTCCTATTTTGAATTTTTATAGTTGTTTTCAATATTTTAATTATACTAAAAATGTCTATAATGTATTTAAATATAAAGATTTATGAATATTACTTGCCAAGCTAAAAAAAATCCGAAGGAGTATTTAATCGATATGAAAATAGATTCTAGAATGAAGGAAATTATTAGCAAATTAAACAAAGATCTGGAAGAATTAAATAGTCAAAAAGAATTAATTTCAAAAGATTTAAATTTAGCAAGGAAGAGAAATAAAAAAATACAGACTGAATTAAAGAAATCATTTTGGGGCGACTTTTTAATCGGGGGATTAATAGTTTCTGGTTTATTTCTAATAATTGATTCACTTGAATTGAATTGGCCTGTTAATTTATTAATTGGAATTATTATTCTGTTTTCTGGTCTTTCCTTGATAATAATTAGATGTAGTTTACCAAAATTAAAGGAAATAAAACTTAATAAGAATTTAAAAGATTTAAAAGTTCAATCATTAATTAATGAGGGTGGTATTGAATTTTATAAGGAAGATTATAAAGAAGCAATGTTCTATTGGGATAAAGCACTTGAATTGAATCCAAGATCAGCAGATGCTTTAAATGGTAAAGGAGCTATTTTAAGTAATACAGGAAAACACACTCAAGCAACCCTTTATTTTGATAAAGCATTAAAGTCTGATCCAAATGATTTAACTATTTGGATGAATAAAGGAATTACTAAAAGCATTTTAAAAAATTATGATATTGCATTACTATGTTTTGATAAGGTAATTAGTATAGACCCCAATAATAAAGAAGCGTGGAAAAGACGAGCAGAACCATTAAAACAATTAGGAAAAGTGGAAGAAGCATTACAAAGTTACAACAAAGTAATTGAAATTGATAATAAAGATACCGATGCATGGTTTGATAAAGGTAATACATTGATATCTTTAGAAAAGCTTGAAGATGCTCTTCTATGTTTTAACGAAGTTATTACAATTAATCCACAAGATAAAGAAGCCTTAAACTTAAAAGGAGCAATTTTGTTGATGTCTGGAAATGTTAAAGAAGCGATGGAATCTATTGAAAAAGCTCTTGAAGTTGATAACAATTATATTGAAGCAATAAACAATAAAGCCTCAATTTTAATTATACAAGATAAATCAAGAGAAGCGTTAGAAATTATTGAAAAAGCAATAAAACTCGATGATAAAAATAAAGAAATATGGAACAATAAAGGATATGCTTTACAAAAATTAGGGAAACTTGAGAAGGCATTTGAGTGTTATAATCACACTTTAAATATTGACCCCAAATTTACATTAGCAATATTTAATTTAGCTTGTATTGAAGCATTAAGAAAAAATAAAAAAGAATCAATTGAATATTTAAGAAGACTTCTTGAGTTAGACAAGAAATATCTTGAAAAAATAAAAACGGATCCATATCTAGAAAATTTACGAGATTCAGATGAATTTCAATATTTAATTCAAGATGAAATTTAATGCTGAAAGCCCTTAAGAAAGGAGAAATACTTCCAGTCCTATCAGATATTATTATTAAATATGGAAATTCGTTAATTTCGGGAAATAGTGGTGTCGATTTCAACACTTTTGAAAATCTCTACAAAAACAGATTAAGCTCGTCATAATCTATTGAAGTAAATAATTATAGATTTCTTAATATCTATTATTATTATAAAATTACAGCCTTGACGGTGATTTCGTGAACGCCTGAAATAGAAAAACAGCAATCCACATATCATTTTCAAAAAAAATATTAAAACATTTTTTTGGAATCTTAGCATGATATTTATTTGATTTAATTTCTTCTCGTATATCTGCTAGAATTAAAATAATACATCCACTATTACCCCCTTCTCTTATAATTTGCTTTTTATGTTTTTGATATTTTTCTTCAATAATATTCTCATTATTCAAATTTTCATTCGATCTTATTAATTTATCTTCAATTGGAATGTTATCAATCCAATGTTCTACCTTTCCATTAGAGATTTGAGCTTCTTCTTTATATCTACCACCAAATGATAGTTCAATCAAATAATTAGCCCAAGGTTTCATTTCCTTAGTCTCATTACTCCAAGATTGAGCCGGAGCTCTAAAAATTTCTTTTCTTCTATAAGACTGTTTCAATAAATTTCCAAAAAAACTTATACATTCCAACCATGAATTTAGATTTTCTAAATTAGGATTAAAAATATTAAAAAAACCAAGATAATCTAATTTATTTTTGATCTCAAAATCTAAATCCTTGAATCCTGTATTTACCACTTCTTTGATAACTTTAGAAGGTTTTATTTGATAATTGATTATTTTTTGCATAATGAAAGAAAATCTCATTTCGATTACTTGTAATCCATATCTGAGGTTTAAATATGTTTCATATGGATCTTTTAAATCAAGATAATCAATAAGTTCTGTAAAAATATTATATGTCTGATTTAATGATCCTCTACCTACTAAAATGTAATCTTTAAATCTGGTAAATAATTCAATATTTAAATCTTCAATATAATACTCAAATTCATTAAAAATTTTGTAAAAATTACTAATTTTATTTAAAGGAGTATCATCTATTATGATATTTCTATTAGTAAATAAAGTTAAAGGTCGAGATTGAATATTAAATAACCCCTCAAAAATTGTATTAAAAAAAGTTTTTTCTCCCATTGTACCTGTAGGAAAAAAAGGAGCTTCAATTTGAAAATAATAATTATTATCGGAAATATATTCTTTGATTTTTGAAAATTGGATATAAAACTCTGTGATTTGATTATAAGAATTTATTGCTTCACTTAATTTTGAATTTGTACCAAAATTATCTACTAAAAATGGATTAAAAGCCATTTCAGAAGCTCTAATTTCATTTTTAAATTCAAAAAGATATTCTGAAAACCATGGAAATCTTAAAGCAAATAAATAAATTGGCTTAACACCAATCTCAACTAAATCTTTAAATCTAATACTTTTAGGATAAGTTAAACAAATAAAACTATATTCATTTATTGTTATAATATTAGCAGATATAGTTAACTTTATGTTCTTTTTGTATATAAACTGATATTGGATGATCTCATATTCAAATTTTTTTTTAAGAAAATTATGTGAAAAAAATTTTGGTAATGAATGAGGTTTATTATTATGATATTTTCCTTTAATATTGAATTTAAAGATATCAAAATCCTTATTATTATCAACCACATTCATTAAAAATCTTGGTAATAGTCCTCTTGTATTTTTAATATCATACCCTGTATACAATAACTTCTCCCATCTAATTAATTTAAAAACTCTTGGAATGATAAAAATAGCTCTATCAGCAAAATAAGATCTAAATAATTTATCCTTTCTTCCTTGAGAAAAATATGGGATTTTATACAATAATAGTAATATAAATAAAATAAGAACACTAATTTGAATGAATAAAATATAATTTTTAAAAAGAAAATAATCAAGGATAAAGAGAAAAATACATAATAAATAGAAAAAGAGCAAAGAATATTTGTTATACCAAAATTTTTCTCTATAAATTTTCATTTTTTATATCACAAAATAAATATATTTTCGTTATAACTGAAAAATGAATAGATTTTCTTCTTTTCTCTGTAGCTAATAAATAATAAAAATACTTGAAATTATAATAAATTATTTATTATAAGATAATAGAGAGAGATATACTATGAATATAAAATCATATCTCTTGATATTTTATTAATATTTCTGATAATGTAGAAATTTTGCGTGTTTTGTGGAAAATCACTTCATAACAAGAATAATGAGCATGCAATTCCGAGATGGTTAATTGAAATGACAGGAGATCCAAAACGCAATGCAAATTTTGGACCTTTTTAAGATGATACAATGTTAGAGATAAAACAACTTTCTTTTAACAAATTCGTCTATCCTGCTTGTTATTCATGTAATAAAGAATTTGGAGAGATAAAGGGAAGGGTTAAACCAGTAATTTTAGATTTACTCAGTAGTGTTCAATTAGATTCAAAAGATTTTAATTTATAATTAGCGTGGGTTGATAAAATAAGAATAGGTTCTGCTTTAGCTAGTCTTTACCAATTAAAAAATCTTTATGATATCACTCCAAATTATTATATAAATGATGGAGTCACATCAAGAGACAGAATGCTTCTTATTTCCAAGAGTAATCATGATTTTAAATGCTTAAATGTGTTTGGAATAGACCATTTATAGTTAATTATCCAATTTGCATTGGTTTAATCATAAATAATTATGGATTTTTTAATATAGCTTGCAATTTTCTTTTACATAGATATTTTGGATTACCATTTCCTAAAATTAATCCTTTATATAAGGATGATTTAGAAGTTGATTTTTGTCTTGGACCTAATAAAACATTCGATAATAAAATTATAGAATATCATTATGATCAGGAATGTACTGAGATTTTTCAACCAATTGTTAATAATAAAATAAGAGAGAATCCTGCTGCTAATTTTTTTTATGGGCGATGTAATTATGATAAAATTTTTATTAATAAATTATCTTTTCTTGGTAAAATTTTTTATGCGAATAATTCCAGTCCATTATATTACCCCAAAAATAAATCTACCATATGGATATTAAAATGTAAAGATTATGATCAAGGAGCTTTTCAAAATTTTATGGCATTTACTACTATAAAAATTCAAAATTCTTTTCTAGAAAAAGGAATAAGTCTTTCTTCATATATATCCCAATCTATACTATCTAAATTAGGTTCAGATCTAAGGATTAATAATATCATCCTAAATAAATTACCTATTTTTCGTAAGAAATTAAAAAAAATTTGATTCATTAAAGGTTGTATAGACTAAATCACTTCTAATATGATTTTTGTCATTTTCAGTAAAATATTTTATCGTGTTTAAGTTAAAAGATTAATATTATACAAATAAAGAGCAATTATTTAATT
>Ga0114919_10003781_pt1 | contig 12168 bp, 13 predicted proteins | sample BlataG_FD_88682 | JGI IMG/M metagenome (GOLD analysis project Ga0114919, IMG submission 88682) | Deep subsurface microbial communities from Black Sea to uncover new lineages of life (NeLLi) - Black_00105 metaG | ecosystem: Environmental > Aquatic > Marine > Oceanic > Sediment | place: Atlantic... | reverse complement strand
GTGGGGGCGCACCAGGACGGATAAGCTCGTTTTTTTTGAGGATGAGGCTGACCGCATGGGACAACTCGTTGAGGTAAAGCTCGAAAAAACCAGCCCCTGGTCGCTTCAGGGAGGGTTGGCAAGATAATGACACAGGTAGAGGAAAACCGGGGTGGAATGGATCGAGCTTCTGCAGAAGATCGAAAAGCTCGAGAAATTGCGCAATGCGGTGATTGTAGCACCGAGGAGGGGGTTCTTCGTCGCATGCGCCGGGAGAACCCCGAGAAGACCTTTCGCCTGCTCACCACGGGGCTGCTCTGTCCTGATATGAAGAAGACCACGCTGGATAGCGTTGTGAGGATTATGGGGCAGCGGCGAAATGTGGTGAAGGTTCGTGAGCAAGTGAGGGTCAAGGCGGAGCTTGCCCTCGACCGCATGCTTGAGGTAAGCTAGGGAGGGCTTTAGGATGGACCAGTACGATTACATCATCGTAGGCAGCGGAATCGCTGGGCTATACACTGCGCTGCTGGCACAGGGGCAGGGGAGCGTGCTCATCCTGACCAAGGGCGGCATCAGTGAATGCAGTAGCAGGCACGCTCAGGGGGGAATTGCTGCCGCCATCGGGATAGGCGATTCACCCGAGATCCATTATGAGGACACTATCGCTGCCGGGGCTGGCCTGTGCGATCTCGATGCGGTGCGTATCCTCGTCGATGAAGGCCCTGACCGCATCACCGACCTGATCAACTTCGGGGTTCACTTCGACACTGTGGATGGCGAAGTCGCCCTTGCCAGAGAGGCGGCCCACAGCGTACCCCGCATCCTGCATGCGGGCGGCGATGCCACCGGCGAGCATATCGAGATTACACTGAGCCGTCTGGCGATGCTGGCCAAGGTCGTCATCTTGGAATACTGCCTGGCTACTGAGATTATCATTGATGATGGTGTGGTTCGGGGGGTGAGGGCCCTGGATAGCCGCACCGGTACAGTGGAGGAATTCCGCTCCAGAGCCGTGATCCTGGCAACCGGCGGTGGGGGTCGGCTATTCAACTTCACCACTAACCCCGATATCGCTACCGCTGACGGCGTCGCCCTCGCCTACAATGCCGGTGCAGAGATCACCGATATGGAGTTCTTTCAGTTCCATCCCACGGCGCTGCGCCTCCCCGGAGTGACCCCGTTCCTTATCTCCGAGGCGGTGAGGGGTGAGGGAGGCATCCTGCGCAATGTCGATGGTCGCCAGTTCATGTACGATTACGCCCCTGAGGGAGAGCTTGCGCCCCGTGATGTTGTAGCGCGCGGCATACTTGCCGAGATGAGAAAAACGGGGAGCGACCGCGTATTCCTCGATGTTACCCATCTGCCCCCTCGTCGGGTCACCACCCGTTTTCCCCATATCTATCGTTTTTGCCTGGTCAATGGTCTCGACATTACCGAATCCCCCATCCCGGTAGCGCCAGCCGCCCACTACATGATGGGCGGTGTGAAGACGAATGCCTGGGGGGAGACCAGCATCGATGGACTCTTCGCTTGTGGGGAGACGGCATCCACCGGGGTGCACGGCGCCAACAGGCTGGCCTCCAATTCACTCCTTGAAGTGGTGGTTTTTGCCAAGCGCATCCTTGAAGGAAAGAAGGAAGACGTTAAGCCTCCTGATGCCAGCGAGCGGGAACACTTTTCCCTGAGCGAGCCAGAGGGGCAAAATGCCTTAGAGAATGTTCCTCGCCTCAGCCTTTTAGCGTTTCAGGCTCTCATGTGGGACAAGGTGGGTATCGTGCGCTCCGGTGAGAATCTGGCGGAGGCGGCATCCATCCTCGCCTCGTGGCAAAAGGTGGTGGACAAGCCCTCCGATCGTCCCTTCCATGAGCTTGCCAACCTTATTCTAGCGGGGCGGCTGATGGCGGAGGCGGCGCTGATTAGGGAGGAGAGCCGCGGGGCTCACTTCCGCACCGATTTCCCCCAGCCCTCGCCCGACTGGCTCAAGCACATCGTTTTCAGGAAAGCTGATTGATGCCCGCAAGGTTTGAACACATATTTTCATTGGTATAAAAGGGTTAGACGTCATTTTTAGCAACTCCACCGAAAGGAGGATGTTTTAATTGGAAACTTCTGACTGGGTTGTCGTTGGAACTACGCTGGGAGCTGCGGTGATTTTGGGAGCGTTTGCATTATTCGTTCCATATTTTGTAGAATTTTTAAAGCGAAAGTGGTTTTCCCCAAAGCTTTCGATTGAATTTGAATTGGCTCCGCCCTTTTGCCACCTCACCTGTTGGAAATTGCCTAACCAGGAGACCCGACCTCCTGTCTACTACTTTACATTTTCTGTAAAGAATACTGGCCGTTCGGCAGCAAATGACTGCGAAGCACGGCTCGAAGAATTGTGGATTGCAGACAGTTCAGGGGCTTTCATAAAGGAGGACGCTTTTCGGCCCGTTAATCTCTTCGGGGAAAAGAATAATCGGCTAAGTCCTGGACGCTCGATGTTTTTCAATCTCGGTCACATTTCATTCCCTGAACATCAAAGAGAACATGAAAAATCAAGCTCAGTTAAAATAGACAAGAACGATGAGAGGTTAAGGTTCACTTTAGATGCTAATTCCTACTTCTTTCAGTACGATTCACTGTTGCCGGGCAATAATGACCCCCAAAGTTATAGACTCACAATTGCTATCTATTGTGAAAACTCACCTGGTATTGAACAAGTATTCGAATTAACTTGGTCTGGGGTTTGGAAAGAAACTGAAGAGGAAATGTTTAGAGAGATCGTAATCAGACGCCTATAGAACTTTCAAAGATGGTGCCTAACAGCGGCCAAAAAGCTAGCTTCTCTTTTGAGAATGCCTCTACTCCCGCAAAGCGCGGATATGTAAGGCGAAATCGGAGCATAATATTCATTAAAATTTAAATAGAGGAGAGACTATGGATGATAAAATGCAACTGGCGGCACCTTGTGGCCTGTACTGCGGTGTTTGTGCTGTTCTTATTGCCCACAGGGATAACAACATCAAGTTTAAGGAGAGGTTAACCGGTGTTTACGGCGTAACTGTAGATGAGATTAAGTGCGAAGGCTGTCTCTCCGATGAACTATTTGTATACTGTCAGACCTGTCCAATCAGGTCTTGCACAATTGAGAAAGGTATCGAAGGGTGTCATCAATGCGATGATTTTCCTTGCAAGTTAATCGACGATTTCCCTCTTCCCGTTGGGAAAAAGGTGATATTGCGTGCCATACCAACCTGGAGGGATCTTGGAACTGAGAGATGGATGGAGGAGGAGGAAAAACGCTATCACTGCCCTCACTGTGGTTATGCGGTATTCAGGGGAGTACAAAAGTGCCGCAATTGCCAGAGTCCTCTAGACCTTGATTGATCAATTTATAAGTGTAAGCCAATGGATAAATTGGAATTGAGTATTGTAGCATATAAAAATACGTGACATAATCAAAATGATTGAGGATGATGGGTGGTATATTGTTGACACTCGTGGTAGTCACAGACAATACAAACATCCTGCAAAGCCAGGCCGTGTTACAATAGCAGGTCATCCCAATCATGATATATCACTCGGGACAATAAATAGCATTTTGAAACAAGCGAAGCTAAAGGAGAGGTGAAATGCATAGGTATCTAGTCGTGTTTGAAAGGGCTGGCGATAATTACTCCGCCTATTCTCCGGATGTACCGGGGTGTATTGCAACGGGAGCTAATCGTGATGAGGTAGAAAAGAATATTCGGGAGGCTATCAACTTTCATATTGAAGGGCTTTTACAGGATGGACAACCTCTCCCTGAGCAAGCATCATTTACTGAATATGTGGAGGTCTAAGAACAAGAACTTCGCCTTAAAGCTTCGCACTTGGCAAAGAGGAGTTAGGTAAAAGTGTGCTACAATAGAAATGATTAAGGAGGGTTAAGGTGGAGAGCATCTTTACCGCTGTATTTGAGAAAGTCGGGGAGCGGTATATCGGATATGTCGAGGAACTGCCTGGCGCAAACACGCAGGGCAGAACGCTTGATGATGCTCGTGAGAATCTTCGGGAGGCAGTGGAGCTGATTCTTAAGTCCAACCGAGAGCTGGCCGAGAAGGAGTTCTCTGGTAAGGACGTCATTCGTGACGAGATCAGGGTCGCCCATTAATGAAACGGCGTAAGTTACTTCGCCACTGGAACGAAATGGCTGCAAGCTTCTTCGGGAGGGACCCCGCCACACTGTTTACTACAACCAATCCAATTGAAAGACATCCACGGTTCCGCGCCATGCTGAAATTGTCGATGTCCTGGCCAGGAAGATTTGCAAAGACCTAGATATTCCAACGGTGTAGCCTATGGACGAAATTTTGGCTAGTTCGTGGAAACAGGTTGAGCAGATAATCGACTCCGCCTTGGCCGAGGACCTTGCCTCCAGCGATGTCACCACCGAGGCGCTCATCCCCCACGACCTTGAGGGCAGGGCTGTCATCCTGGTTAAGGAGGATGGCGTGCTGGTGGGAATGGGAGTGGCCCAAGTGGTCTTTCGGCAGGTTGACCCTGCTTTGCGGGTAGAGGTGCTGATTCAGGATGGCGTCAGGGTTCGGAAAGGGAACGAAGTGGCCATTATTGATGGGAAGGTGGCAAGCATACTCAGGGCGGAGCGGACGGCGCTCAACTTCCTTTGCCACTTGAGCGGCATCGCAACAGAGACGGCACGCTACGTTGCAGCGGTAGAGGGCTGTAAGGCTCGGATCACCGATACCAGAAAGACTACCCCCGGGATGAGAATGCTCGAAAAGTACGCGGTGCGCATGGGCGGGGGGCAGAGCCACCGCCTGCACCTGGGGGATTGGGTGCTTATCAAGGACAATCACCTGGCGGCGCTCCCCGCCGTCGGGCTTAAGGAGGCAATTGAGCGGGCACGTCAGAGTTCCCCTCTTAAGGTAGAGGTAGAGGTGGGCAGCCTTGCTGAGGCCGAAGAAGCGCTGGATGCCAGAGCCGATATTATTATGCTTGATAATATGGCGGTTGAAGAGATAAAGCGGGTGATTGAGCTTGCCCGGGGGCGTGCCCTGATCGAGGCATCCGGTGGCATCACTCTGGAAAACGTGCTTCAGGTTGCTGAGGCTGGCGTCGACCTGATTTCTGTTGGCGCCATCACCCATTCGGCAAAGGCCCTGGACCTGAGCCTGGAGCTCGAGACCAAGCGCTGAATTAAAATGGCCTATGATACCATAATCTCCGATTGGAACGGGACAATAATAAAGAATAGGGACGAAAAACCCATTCTTGAGACTATAGCAATAGACCTTTTTAAGGCTTCTATTCCTTTTCATTTGGTAAGGGCAGCTCGCCTGCTCAACGTTAGAGCGGAATTGGAAAGCTTATACTGGCAAGGACGTCAGGACACCGAGTTTGATTTCATCGAAGAGATGTTTAAAATTTACAATCGAGGAGTAATAAACGGGCTTCCTATCTCCTTCATCCACCGTTCAGTTGATAGATACGCAGCCAGGAGGGAAACGCAACGTAAACTTGATCGCAGAATTCTGAGGCCGATCCGATTCTGTCACCAGCGGGGAAAGACCACTGGTATCCTTTCATCCGGCTATGGATATGGAATCGATCGGGTCCTGACTGTTGCCGGATTTGGGCGCTACTTCGATTTCCGGGAAGCCAATGCGTTCAGGCATAAAGGCGGAAGGGCGATTGAGTTTCTATTGAACATATACAAAAATAAACCGCAATTGCTGCTGAGAGCGCTTCACCGTAGAAACCTTGATGAGAAGAAGACAGTCTACATCGGTGACAGCGAAGACGATGAGGGCTGTTTTGAGATCGCCGGGTATCCTATAGTGGCATTCTTTGCCACGGAAGAGCTAAAGGAGAGGTGCGCATCGCGGTACGAAGCTTTTATACCGCAAGATGAGAAGGATTTGGCAAATTATTTGAGGAAGATGTAAATTGTGGGGCTTAGCTATCACCTATTTAGCAAAGGACCTCGATCTTGGGGCTCGATGATCCCGGAGGCAGGTGCCAGGCCGTGTCTCTGCAGCAGGACAGTATTTGACATAATAATCGGTGTGGCATCATCGGCAACTATCTTTCCGTTATCGAGGACGATGGTGCGCTCACAGAGCGCGGCGACCATCTCCAGGTCGTGTGATGCCACGATCCTGGTCATGGACAGCCCCCTGAGCAGCACAGTGAGTTCCCACTTGGCTCGCGGGTCGAGGTTAGCGGTGGGCTCATCGATTACCAGGATTTGCGGGTTCATGGAGAGGATGGTGGCGATGGCGATGCGCTTCTTCTCACCGATGCTTAGGTGTTGCGGCGACCTCTGTTCACAGCCCTCCATGCCTACCCACTCAAGGGCTTGAGCCACCCTCTCCCTTACCTCCTCCTGGGCACAGCCCATATTTATCGGGCCGAAGGCCACATCGTCGAAAACGGTAGGCATGAAGAGCTGGTCATCGGGGTTCTGGAAAATAAGTCCCACCTTGCTCCGCGCCCACTTCAGGTTCCTTTTCTACAGCGGCATACCGAGGATCCTAACCGCCCCATCGCTACTCATGATGCCGTTCAGGTGAAGAAGAAGTGTTGATTTCCCCGCCCCGTTGGGCCCGATGAGCGCCACCGTCTCGCCAAGCCCGACGGCGAGGTTTATCCCGAATAGTGCCTGCTGCTCGTCAGGGTAGCTATATGAAAGGTTTTCTATCTCTATCGCCTTTCTTTGTTAGAAATGTAGAGACCACACGAGGTCATGTCTTCGTGGTGATGCTGGGCTATTTACTATAGCGTGAGCTGGACAAATACTGGCGTGGTTTGGAAGTGTCAGTATCGGAAGGGATAGATGAGCTGGGCTCACTGCGAGGGGTGGAGATTACCATGGGCCAGGCGATATGTCAAAAGGTGCCTGATCCTACGGGGCTAAACCGTCAACTGCTGGATGCTGCCGGTATCAAGTTGCCGACGGTGCTCCCCATGAGGAGAACGCACGTAGCCACCAGGGAAAAAACTCGTTTCTCAACAGCGTTAGCTTTGATTTCAAGGAGCTATACGATGGCGGGTGTACAATAATCAGAACGGAAGATCCGGTCTAACATAAGGGCTGAGTGGAATTGACTTGTGGATTAATGGTGCGAAGGCGTTGCGGAGGCAACAGATACATAAGGGATGGACTTTGCTAGATTATGCATTCTGATGAATTCTTCAACGAACACACGTCTAGTGGGGATGAACATGGTGCAACCTGTCGCCCCCTCCCCAGAGGTGCAGGTGCGAAGCTGTATTAACAAGACTCTCAGTGTAGGGATGCTGTGGTGCTGTAATAATTTGATTTGCAGGGCCCTCTTCTACGATACTCCCACCCAACATCACCGCAATCCTGTCACTGACCTTGCGCGCCATCGCGATGTCATGGGTTATGAACAGCATGCTCAAGCCACGCTGCTCCTGGAGATTAAGCAGCAGTTTCAATATCTTGGCCTGTATGCTCGGATCGAGAAATGAGGTGGGTTCATCGGCTATCAGTAGCTTGGGCTCAAGCACAAGGGCGCGGGCGATGGCCACACGCTGCAGCTCGCCTCCGCTAAGGTGATGCGGATAGGCATCGAGGAAATCCGTTCTGGCGGACAGCTCGACTTCCCCCAGCACTTTGGCCACCTTGCGTCGCCGTTCTTCATTTGTCCCGATACCTTGGATATTAAGTGGCTCCATTACCAGCTCTTGGACAGAGAGCCTATGGCTCAGTGCCTCGCCGGGATTCTGTGAGACCATCTGTGCCTGCCTGTAGAAATCCTTGCTTCTGTTTATAACCCTATCGCCTTCGATATAGACATCTCCTTCATCAGCCTCAACCAGGCCGACGATTAACTTGGCCAGCGTGGTCTTGCCAGAGCCGCTCTGCCCCACCAGTGCCAGCGTTTCACCGCCTTTGATGCTGAGGCTGACCGAGTCTACCGCCTTAATAGTTCCGAAGGATTTGCTGAGGTTTCTGGTTTCCAGCAGGCTAACGATGCCGCCGCGGTGACATGCAAGGCATCGTCCGTTGGTAATCGCTAGGTCAGGTACTTCGCGGGTGCAGATATCGATCGCCTGCGTACATCGTGGATGGAAGGGGCAGCCAGGTATCGGTCGGATCATCCGACCTTTTATACCTTGTAGATCCTTTACAGTTGTCATGTTGGGGTATGACCTGAGCAGTGCTCTGCTGTATGGATGTCTGGGATTGGACAGCACTTCCATTGTTGTTCCGAGCTCCATGATGCGTCCGGCATACAGCGTGCCTACCCTATCCGCCAGATGGGCGGCGGCCGATATATCATGGGTAACTATTATCATGGAGCTACTACCCTTAATATTCTGTAAGAGCTCGATGATCTCGGCGCGGGACGCTGCATCCAGTGAAGAGACCGGCTCGTCGAGGATAATCAACTCCGGCTCGTTGACCAGTGCCAGGGCGATCAATACTCGCTGCTGTTCACCGCCGCTTAGCTCGTGGGGATATGCGTTAAATTTATCCGGCGATAGCCCGCAGCGCGTCAGGAAATGTCCGGCACGCTCCCTGGCCTCCGACTTACCGCCTAAACCGTGGGCCAGCGGGGACTCCATGACCTGGCTCAGGACACTGTGCACCGGATTGAGGGCATTGTTGGCGTTCTGGAAGGCCATCGATATCCGCCTGCCGCGGATATCCCTCATCGATGCTTCCGGAAGCGAGAGCAGTTCCTGGCCATCGAGATAAATCTGTCCGCGGACCTGCCCCTCCACCAGCCGCATCACGCTGAGGCCCAGTGTGGTCTTGCCGGCACCGGACTCACCTATAATAGCCAGAGACTCGCCAGCCGCTACCTCCAGGTAGTTCACGTTCAAGACCTGGTCCTGTCCGTAGTTTACCCTCAGGTCTACCAGCTTAAGCAAGCGCCTCTCCTTCCACCACTTCCCTCAGCCGCGGGTCCATTGCCGGCTCCATTGAGTGGCCGATGAAAGTGATAGCTATTATGGTCAGTGAGAGGGCCACCCCCGCAGGGATCATCCACCAAGTCCAGGCATTGAGATAGCTGAAGTCCATTGCCTCCTTCATCATCATGCCCCAGCTTACGGTGCTTGGGTCCGAGATGCCGATGAAAGCCAGTCCGGCCTCCAGGAAAATGGCACGCCGCATGCTGTAGATAAAACCGACAACCAGTATGGGGCTCAGTTCGGGTACTATATGGCGGCGTATCAGATACCACCTGCTGGCACCGAAGCAACGCGCCGCCGATACGTGCATGCGCTCCTTAAGCGAGAGGGCCTGCGCCCTGACGGTTCTGGCGCCACCCTGCCAGCCGAGTAAAGACAGCATGATTATCAATACCCACACGCTCGGCTGCAGGTAGGCAGCCAGGAGCACCAGGACGACCAGAATGGGTATGACAATGAAGGCGTCCACTATCCTCATCATTATGCGGTCAAACAGCCCGCCGATCAGCGCCGAGGCAGCACCTAATATGGCACTCAATGTTGTCGATACGGCGGCCACCGAAAGGCCAACCAGCAGCGATGTACGTGCGCCGTAGACCAGCTGGCTCCAGATATCCTGCCCCACATGGTTGGTGCCCAGCAGATGGCCCCAGGATGGTGCATGGAGTGAGACCTCACTCTGGGCCAAGGGGTCGTAGCCGGCAAGCAGCGGGGCGAATAACGCCATCGCTAATATCAGCGAGAAAAGGCCGATGCCGAAACGGCCGCTTGTGCTGCGTGTCACTTCCCGCTTCAGATCAATGTGCATACCTGACCCTCGGATCCACCTTTGTGTAGGATAGGTCTACCAGGAAGTTGACCGCCAGAACTATGGTGGCTACCAGCAGCAATACCCCCTGTATCACAGCATAATCTCGGAATAGCAACGCCTCGTACATGAGGTACCCGAGTCCGGGGTAGGAAAAGATTATCTCGATGAAAATGGTTCCGGTGATCAATGTTCCAACCCATATCCCGGTCATGGTCAGCACCGGAAGCATTGAATTCCTGCCAGCATGTCTGTATTTGAGCACCCGAGGAAATAGCCCCTTCGCCTTCGCGGTGAGCATGAACGGCTCCTTGAGCACTGTTATCATGGTATTGCGGGTGAGAAGATATGCGGCGGCTACGTGGGCTAGCGTAAGCGCAGCCAGCGGCAGTATCAGGTGCTTCAGCACATCCAGTACCAGAGCCCCACCGGAAAGCCCTGAATATGGTGTCACCGCCCCCGACAGTGGCAATAGCCCCAATGTCACCCCGAAGACCAGAAGCAGCACCATGCCGATGAAGAAATCGGGGAAGCCGTTGAGCGACATCAGCCCGCCAAGCAGCGCCCTGTCGGTACGGCTGCCGCGGCGCCACCCAGACTCGATGCCGAGCACGATGCCAATCAGTGTCGACAGCACCATTGACAGGCCCACCAGCAGCAGGGTCCACGGCAGCCTCCCCAGTATTACATCGAAGACAGGCGCGTTGTAGTAATAAGAATGCCCCAGGTCACCGGTGAACAATCCTCCGATATAGGCACCGAACTGGTGCCAGAGCGATTGGTCAAGTGAGAAGCGCTGTACCAGCTCTGCCTCGAGCTGCGGCGACATCTGCACCAGCGCTTCGTCGCCGTAGATTGCCATCAGCGGGTCGCCGGGCATCAAGCGGGGCAGCAGGAAGTTAAGCGCTATGATGATTATCAGCGCTACGATATAGATAGTGACGTTTTTGGTACCCAGCACCCGGCGACCCGAGCCGAGCCTCTGCATTAACCAACCTCGCATCGTCCTAGTCAGCTCAATCTTCGTTGAACTCTCTATGTATCAGCTCCATCCACTCCGGCATGAGTACGTCATGCACCTCGTGGTATCCAGGGGTGTAAGGCTTGATGTCGATTATGGGACTGCCGTCCACGGCATCCAGCCCGGTCACCCGCAGTACATTGTCGCGCCGCTCTAAAAGCCGCACTGTGGTCAACAATATAGGATTCGGCCTCATCGGGCTGCGCGTGGCAAATATGCCCACTAAAGGGAAGTCCTTCCTCCCCAAGGGATGTCCCCGCGTCAGCGTTCTTCCTTCCGGCAAGCCCAGGTGAGCCCAATAGAGCACCAGTAGGTGTGAGAAGTCCTCTATACCATCCAGTATGCCGTCGTCTACGAGCCTGCTGTCAATTATGAGCTCGGATACCTGCTTCCTCTCCTCTTTATACTTCTTGATATTGGCCTTATGCCTCTCGATTTGAGAGTCCCGATCCAGGTCACGGAAAGCGTTGTCGTGCCCAGGTCGTTTGACCTGGCTCCTCACTGTACCCACAGGGCTCAGCCACATCCCGTCAGGTGTAGAATCGAACTTACCTCTTTTTCGGCACATCCTTCACCTACTCGTTATATTTCAAGAACGCCATCTTATTCAGTGGTATAGGTATCCCCGAGGCGATACCGCCGTCGGTGTAGTAGATGTCAACGGTACCGTCGTGCGCCCAGTACCAGTCAGGGTGGTAAAGGGTTAGTGCCGGCAGTTCCTCGGCATAAATGGCCTGCGCCTGCTTGACCAACTCTAGCCTGGCCTCCGGGTCCATCTCTTTCAACTGGTCTTCAAGCAGTTGATTCAGCGTCTCGTTCTGGGTATATCGGGCGCTGTTGAAACCGCCGCCGGTGATAACCTTGGGCAGGATTGAAGGCTCGTACAGGCCGCCATGACCGTATATTGAAAGGTCGAAGTCCCAGGCCTCTACCTTGGCATCCAGCGTCTTGCCCTCCAGGGTCTGCAGGTCAACCCTGATCCCGATATCCTCCAGCGCATCTTTTATGAACTGGCCGACCTCATCGAATCCGTACATCGTCTGTGTAATAAGCTCGACCACCAACTGCTCGCCGTCCTTCATCAGCTTGCCGTCCTGCAGATCGTATCCCAGGTCTTCCAGTAACTGCAGCGATTTCGACGTGTTATACTCGTACCACTCTATGTCGGGGTTGAACCACGGGCTGTCGGGGGGCAGCAGTCCCGGGCTGCCGGCGATGGCATGTCCGCGCTGCGTGATCTGCACCAACTCCTCGCGGTCTATGGCATAGGCCAGTGCCTGGCGGAACTCCTTGGATGAGAAGGGTTCCTTCTGATGATTTATCGTCATCTTGGCATCCCAGCCGTACGGACAGAGTATCACGTCAAATCCGGCGTCCTCCATACCATCCGCCATCTCAGGGGGTATGCTGGCGGCATCTACGGTGCCCT
>Ga0114919_10003780_pt1 | contig 12169 bp, 20 predicted proteins | sample BlataG_FD_88682 | JGI IMG/M metagenome (GOLD analysis project Ga0114919, IMG submission 88682) | Deep subsurface microbial communities from Black Sea to uncover new lineages of life (NeLLi) - Black_00105 metaG | ecosystem: Environmental > Aquatic > Marine > Oceanic > Sediment | place: Atlantic... | reverse complement strand
CCGGAACTTGATTGACATACTCGGCCAATGATGTTGCTTGTTCTTTGTTTAAAATTATCCTCATTTCAGAACTCCTTGTAAGTTTGATTGGTATTCGTTCATTTTCGCTGTATGCCCAACGAGCAAAAAATAGGTACAACCAGTTGAGCATGGCTTTGTCGGACCGGATTAACCAGCCGGGTATACGGTCAAATAATCGCACCCAGTTCATTAGTATTCCTTAAAAACCAGCTTGTCCGCCGCTTGGCGACCCTAACGCGGGCGGGCGAGTCTGGTTAGTTTTTAGGGCTGCCTATCCGGGTAGGTAGCTAAACGGGCTTTGAGGTTCGTGACAGATTCATCGCTCCGGATTTCACCATCTGCTCCCGTAGTCGAACTTTTATTGCGGACGTGAAACATTACTACTCGTCGGCCATTGTTCCATTGCAGCCCCCTTCTGCAGCCTACGTAGGGTGGACGGGTGCTGAAGTACTTGACACCGTAGTGGGCAGGTTCAATGCTCAGGAAGAAACGGGAGTCGGTGATACTGCCGAATGACACTGGTTTGCGGGTGAATAGTTTGAACAGCAGAATGGCGGGGTTCATGGGTCTCCTTTTGGTGGCATCTATACCTATTTGGTATGCGTACAGTGTATCACATTATGGTCGTGCCGTCAAGGGTAGGCAACTAATTGGTGGCTGCTGGCAGGCCATCGATTGCAAGGTCGAGCGCGGTGGGGCTGGGCAAACCGTTGGCACGGAAAGTATCGTAGGCTTGATCCATGTTATATGCCAACCAAACAGCGTTGAAGAATTGGATGCAACTAGCTCGATAGTCGGACGGGGCTTCTGGGGCGCTCATTGGGCAACGCCCTGGATGTATGCCAGCACTTGCGCCCGGACTGCCTGGGTATCGGTGGCAGGTAGCATGTAGAGTTTGAAGATTGCCATTACCCCGTTCGCCAGCGTTTCGGCGGGGTCTACCGGAACTGGTTTCGTGAACATGGCATCTCCCATCGCTGCGACGGTGGCATCAATGCCCACAGCCTTGAGTTCCTTGACCTGCACGCCAGTGAGTTTGTCCTCGGTCACCAGGATGCGGGTAGCCGCGTCCTGGTCGGTTGGCCCCAGACGGGCAACTTGGTAGGCGGTTTTGGTGGTTAGCCGTCCTTCCCGGATACCCTCCAGGAAGATAGCGGGCAGCCCCAAGAGCTTACGCAACTGCTGGATGCGGGCGAGGCTGATCCCAGTCGCTTTGGCAATGTGGCGATCCGTCAGATACGTGCCTTGCGCTTTGGCTTCGGCATACATGCGCTGGATCGCTTCCAGTTCTGAGGCCGCGTTGTGACTGCGCTGGTAATTGGTAACCAGCGTCAAGGTGTCCACGCTCCAGGTTCCGTCATCCTCGTACACCACTACCTTGACTGTTTCAGCCGCCAACGTGACCAGGGCAGCCAGGCGGCGGCAGCCATTCTTCAAGGTAAATAGGTGTCCCGGATTCGCTAGAACCAGGGGGTGCTGTGGATCATCGGTCAGGGCGTACTGACCGCGTTGGACGGTGAGCACAATCGGCTCAATTTGACCCAGCGTTTGCAGGCTATTGAGAAACGAGCTATTGGGGGCTTCGCCCCAGGTAACTGGCTGCAAGCGGTCGAGCAGTCCGGCGACCAGCAGTTCGCCTTCGTAGATCGGGCTGGGTACGCTGCTTGGGAGCAGATTCATCTGTGGTTCAGACATGGGTGATCTCCTTGATCGGGAAAGGGAGGGCGGTTTGTTCCGCTTCAAGGTCGCATCGGCGAACTTGTTTGACCCAGGCTTTCTGGGTCTTGTCCCAGTAGTATTTCCGCTGTTGGGCCTGTAAACGATTAGGGTAGGTAACTTCGGCCTGGATGGTGACAATCGGATACTTGGTTTTGGCGAGGATGGCTTCCAGGTTCTGGTCAACCACCTCCGCCACCATCAAAGCATCGAAAATGCCCCGGTGGGCGTAGGGGTTGGTGAGGCCAGCACTCTTGATCGCTTCAACCAGCGTCCGTCCCCAGATGTCAGGGTGATAGATGGCATCGTAGCGGGTATCGATGTATTGATGCCGCTCCAGCCAGGGCAGCGTGACCCCGGTACGCTCGGACTCGCTGTGCAAGAAGGGGATGTCGAAGTTCAGCATGTTGTGTCCGGCGATGATGTCAGCCCCTCGCAGGCAGCCGGCGAACATGCGTAATGCAGCCTCAGGTGGGTAGCCCCGGCGTTCTAGCTGTTCGGTGGTCAAGCCCACCATCGCGGTGATGCGGGCAGGAACTTCTATGCCAGGGTTTACCAATAGGCTATAGGCGTCAAGCATCCGGTGGGCTACTAAGTCCCAAAGAATAATGCCGTACTCGATGATGCGGTCTTCGGTAGGGCTTAGACCGGTAGTTTCCAGGTCAAAGGCAAGCAGGGTTTTAGGCATTGACGACCTCAACTGGGAGGGAGCAATCCACAAACTTATCCAGGGTCGGATTACCACTTCCGGGATTGTCCACGATCACGATTCTGGTGATCGGGAAGGAAGCGAAGATGGCTGGGCGATAGTTGCCCAGTTTGGGTAAGGCGGTAAAGCCATCGTACTTCAGGCTGGGCAGGTAGCGGATTGTGGCTCTGGCTCCGGCTACATGGGGCGGGGTTGGTTGGCAGTCCACCAAGTCTTGCCAAAAGTAGTTGACACAGCCGTGGGGTATGTCAGGCGGTTCGGTACTGTCATGCTTGCCGCACTTATGGAACGTGCGCAGCTTTTCGGGTTCAGCAGGCCAGCTCGCTTTGCGGTGGACACATAGCAGGCGGCTATCGGTGGTCAGTTTATCGGCGATCTCTTTGGTCACATTTAGTTTGCGGGAGACCCCGAACAGGGCAGCTTCTTCGATGAAGTCGCAGATGTTCGGATAAAACGCCTCCCCAATCCAGTCAACCAGATGAGTCACCCCCTGGCGTTCGATAGCCGCCATCCCAATCGGGGACAGTCCCAGAGCGGAGGGATCAACCACATGGGGTGGGCAAACTAAAAAGTCGGCCAGCGGGTGACCATCCACCGCCATGCCGACTTCCACGTAAGCCGCTCCTTTTGTGCGTGTACCACAACCGCGAACGACTGGTATGGCTCCAAGCGTTTTCGTGGGCATTGTGTGTCTCCTAGTCGAAACCGAGGTCACGAAGCGCATCGGCTTCGTTGTCGGCGAGCGGGTGCTTCTTTCGCAGTTCTGCCAACCGTGATCGCCGTTGTTTCTGGGGAGGCGGTTTCTCAGTCGCACCGGAAAAAGGCAGGCGGCCAGCGTCCGCGAAACGGGCGTAAATTTGGAGGGCGGCCAGTTTTCGCACATGGGTCTTGCTTTCGCACATGGCCCATTGCCGTTCCGTGGTAGGGATGTCAAACGACACCCCTACCAGACGGTACTGCTGGTCAGCCTGTTGCAAGGCTGCTGCCAGCTGGTTAGATTTCATTGGCCCACTCGACGACCTTTTTCTTTTCAAGGTCTACTTTCACAAAGTAGACATCGGGGAAATATTCGCTCAGTTGATCGGGGGTAAACCGCGTCCCGATCGGCCAGTCATCACCAGCGGCGTACTCAGCCATCGCTGGATCCATATCCGAGCTATCCAACCATGCGGAGAAACCAAACTTGTGATAAGGAGGGTTGCTGAGTGCCCGAACATATGGCTGTCCGGTTTTGGTGACTGCCTTTTCGAGGCCATGCACCGGATACCACACATTACCATTGCCGGTGGAAGCGGCAGGCGGTTGGGGGCCAGCTACGGCTGGTTTGCCGGGGGCTACGGGGCCAGTGGGTCTCACGTTGGGCTGGGCTGCGGGAGCAACGGGTGCCTTTGCTTTGGCGTCGTGCCGGGCTTCCCAGGGGCTGTAAAACTGCCACTCCATCGGGGCAAAACTTTCGTTCAGGTAGTCCCGCACGCCACGCAACCGCTCGATGGCGTTGATCTCATTGTTATCACGCACCGTCACGTTGAGTTTCATCAGGTGAGTAATTTTACCCGCATCCCCAGTGCGGGAGATTTCGGCATACATGTTCGCCCAGGCGATGGCCGGGGCTTCCGTGAACTTGAAGTCGCTGGGTGCGGTGACCGCTACTTGCTGGTTAGCGACCATCTCCTCCAGGGTGGTAATGTAGTTCTGGACTTCCTCGCTGACTTCCAGAGCGGAAGCGGCGATCTCCTCGATCACATCAACGGGGGCGGGTAGTACTTTGGGGGGCATGTTAGTCTCCTGCGGGAATGGCGGCGGCTTCTGCCTCCGCTGTTTTTTCAGCTTCCAAGATCGCGTCGACCTGGGCAGCTTCTTCGGGGCTCATTGCATCAATGAGCATTGCAAAGGCCTCGCGGCACAATTTAGCAGTAGTGATGTCCCTGGCATACGCCAGGGCCACCATCTTTTGCCGCATCCGCGGGCGTACTGGGGTGCGGCTGATCCAGGCGTTCATTTTCGTTCGTTTTGTTGTCATAGTTACTCCAAATGGGTAAGTTGCCCGGCCTCGGCCAGCAACAAAAAAGAAAGGTCGGATTTGATCCGCATTGAGAGAACGGGCGTTTTGCTTACCCAGTCCAGTTCCCCTCCCACTTTCTCAAATTTGCGGCTATCCAGTTTGATGGCGTCGCGCTTGTTGTCGAGGCACCAGCGGATGGCTGCCGTTTCATCGTACTCGTAGGCAGTACCCTCGGTCACAGTTCCGTAGGGCAACTGTTTGGCGTCGCCTGGCTTCCAGTTGGCGGCTCCGACAGCCGCTAGTTCTTTGCGGAGGATTTCAGCTTGTAAATCGAGCTGTTGGCGACGGGCAACTACTTCGTCGCGCTCTCTCCACTCTGGAAGTGATTGAAGTACGGCAGTTACGTGCTGTTCACGTAACCTGGCATACTCAACAAGCTGGCGGGCCTGGGCGAGCTTTCTGGCGAGTTCGAGGGGATCGGGGGTGGTGGGAATTTCCGTGTTCGCATCGGGCATGTTTTGCTCCTTTGTAAGGTGTCCATAGTTAGAGTTGCAGGCGGTTGGTGAGGGTAGTAACACGGTTACGCAGGGCCGCGATCATGCAGGTTAGGACGAAGAGGCGGGCAGCCAGGGCGCATTGGAGGGTGGGGTGTTCGGGGAGTTCATCGGGAAGTTCGTCGGGAACGTCGGGAAGGGTGACCGCGATAAGGGCGTCCGCTAGCGTATCCAGCTCTTCGATAAACATCGCCAACTCTTTTTCCATTCTTCCCATCCAGTCTGGGATCTGCTTCATAGGGGTCACATCGGGCATGAGTTGCTCCTTGTATAAACATCGCGCCGGGTTGTGCGATATGTATACATTGTATCACCTATTGGTTTATTGTCAAGGGCAAATGGAACATGACTTGGACAAAAGGTGGGGGTACGCGAGTTGGAAAGGCGTGCTAAATACCCCAGTGCCCAGGCTATTGCGCCCTCTTTCAGCAAGGGCAGGAGACCAGCGGGAACTGGCACAAATTGCCAATGGGGTTTCTCTTTTGTCCATACGGTGATATAATTTCATTAGTCAGCAAAAATCGTGTGGGGCGATCATGGACAGGAACAAGCATATCCCTATTTTTAGGTGCCTGTGTTTTTGGCTTACTTGTTCGCCACCTCCACAGGCACACACAGGCACCTAAAAACAGGGGTTTTATTTAAGAAGTACAATGAGATATTCGCCCGCCGGAACCGTCCGGGCTGGGATGCTTTCGGTAACGAAGTCGATGGAATTACTTTGGAAGGACTGAAATATGACAAACAGAAGGAAACTACTTTGCAAACACAATCCAGGAAAATACCCAAACGGAACTATACTGGAATCTAGGGAAGAACCTTTCAGGAGTAGTTCTACGGGGTTAGATATATGTACTGCGAAAACGGATGGCATTTGTCCGTACACACTGTATGGAGCTATTACATGTTGTCGTCCATATAAAGAACAAGGTGGTTATACAACATGGGAAGGAAAAGATTATTCACCTAACAATGCGTTAACGCCTTCCGGTGCTATCGCCCCGGAAGGCCAGCGCCGTGAGCAGGCAGAGTAATTTTATCAACAAGGCCGTGTTAGGCCGCTAGTCACGCGGTCACAGGAGAGTAAACGATTTGCATTTATCGCTGTGATTGGAAATCCCCCTGATGGCGATTACTGCGGCGTCGAGCTTGCTCATATTCGCTATATCCCAGGCGCCCCGAAAGTTGGCTACGCAGGAGTACAACGGGATTGTTACAGCGCACAAGCTGGCAAGGCTGGCGGTACAACGAAGCCCTACAACCAACGCCTATCGAACCAGATTTCCTGCATCAAGAGCGGGACGATAGGGATTGCTTTTTAGGGCATAGAATGATACAATCCGTTAGTCAGCAAAAATACCGAGTGAAAGCGGTTATAGTTACCAGCAAATCCCTTTTTGGCGATGCTTTTGTGTTACTTGACTAAGCTGGTAGTCATCTTTCACATTAGCACGAAAGCATCGCCAAACAGGGATTTTATTTTAAGGAGATGCATCATGAACGAACTTGGAGAAAAGTATCGGAAACTGTTGCAGGCAGCCGGGATCCACGAGCATAACAAAGACCCGCAAGAAGGTTACTGTCAAGGCAAAAGAATCATTAACAACGTGCTAAATATCGACACTCCCAGAGAGTATGATTTTCTCAATGACATTAACAGCAAACTATTACAGGCAGCCCTGGACAATCAGGAACGTCGCGAACTGCAAGCGGCCAGGGAAAATGATTGGGACGGCTACTTTAATGAACTGCATTGGCGGCAATGGTGTCAAGTCTGGATTGATTGGGAGGGGGTATCGCCATGACTACCAAAATAGCGATTTCAAACATGCGGCTGGACGCGAAGCTGGCCCACGGTGACCCGTTGTGGGGTAAGTTCAATGGTTCGTTTATCAACGCTGAAATCCCAGCGACCCGCTTACTCGACACCATCTATACTGGGCATGCCATCACGACACAGCATTCTCAGCAATGGCGCAAGGCAGAAAACTACCTGTGCGGGCAACATCTTGCCCTGGACTTTGACACCGGGGACAAAAGCAGTACAATGGCGCATTTGATGGACGAGAAATTCATCGAACGCTATGCGACCTTGATTCACACGACCATGAGCCACACGCCCGAACACCCCCGTTCCCGTGTGGTTTTTTTATTGGATGTGGCGATTACGCAGGCCAAGAATTACACCCTGGCAGCTACGGCCTTGCTGTGGTTATTTGGTGCCGCTGATCGCCAATGCAAGGACGCGGCCCGTTTCTTTTACGGTTCACCAGATTGCGAATTCGAATTTCTCGATAACGTGCTTCCGTTGGAGATCGTCAAAAAATTAATCATCAATTACCAGGAAACGGGGCGTACCGCTAAACGCCGGGCCAACCGTTCGGCCTACCATGCCCCCGCTTCCCAGCTAGAAGTTTCGGAAGCCCTGCGTAAAATCCCCGCCTGGGGCATCGAGTACGACCAATGGGTCAGTGTCTTGATGGCCTTGCACAGCCAATTTGGGGAAGACGGCTACTCCCTGGCTGAACAATGGGCCGACGGAAAACCAGGGGAAGTCGAGCAGAAGTGGCGGTCTTTCGACGCCAACGGTAACGGAGCAGGTGCGATTACCATTGCCACTGTCTTTGGACTAGCCAAGGAACACGGGTGGAACCGCTATGCAACAGTAGAAAGGGAGCCAGATGAGTGACCAAAATGATTTTGTTAGGGGTTGGCTAGGCAATGAACAGGAAGCACAAGATGTCATCAAGGTCAAGCGCATTTATATCGACATTAATGATGACGAGCTGGTCGATGGACTCATGTTTTCACAGATCATGTATTGGCATGGGCACAGCACCAAAACAGGAAAGCCACGTTTACAGGTTTCAAAAGGCGGGCATCTGTGGCTAGCTAAAACAGCCCAGGATTGGTGGGAAGAATGCCGGGTCAATGAGCATGCCGCTAGAAGGGCACTTATTAGGATGGAGAAACGGGGACTGATTATCAAAAAGGTATACAAATATGCTGGCGCTCCAACCACACATATCCGCGTAGATTGGGAAGTATTCGAGCAAAAAGTCAAATCCATTTGGCAGCTACGCTCAAATCCAATTGAGCAAATTGCTCAAATCCAATTGAGCAATTTGCCTATATCTATAACAGAGACAGAAACAAAGACTACTACAGATATTAAAGATTGTGCGCTAGAAAACAGCGCACACCCACTGGAGAAAAAACTTACCACCGATGCAGCAGGGATGGTAGGAGAGTTAGCGGGTACACCACCTATCGGCGATATACCCTCCCGCACACAAAAATTACCACCACCCCCGCCAGGAATGCCTAACCCACCGAAGAAAAAACTTACCGCCCAACAGCAGATGGTAAAGGCATTATCCATGGTCACCAGCCTAGACGCCAAGATAAAAACGAATGCGGGTAGATTGGCTAGGCGGGGTGGTGACTTACTCAGTGGTGGGTATACTTCGGAGCAGGTGGAAGCCGGCTATTGTCTAGGGGGATGGTGGTATGAAAATGATTGGCGAGGACAAAAGGGGCAGCCCCCGACCCCGGAAGATGTATGTGCGACCATAGCCCAGTATTTAGCAAGTGTCCCCCAATCAAAAGCACCGGCAACGGTAATGCTTTTACAATCCGATGGGACTATCACACAAGGACGGAGAATATGAACCCTGAAATTGCCCACTTTGAGGCATTGTTCAAAGACGGATTACGCCGCTGCATGGCGGATGAAGATCCCGAAAGTTTACGCAAGTGGTTGACTGAAACGTTAGCCCGCATGGGTAGCGTGGGTAGTGATAATGCCAACGCCTTGCTAACCTGGAAAGAGTCATTTGACCTGATGGATGCGCTGTTGGAGCATTACGCTAAGTTAGCCACAACGCCTGAGGTCGACCGAAAAACATTAAGTTGGCCGTGGAAGTCCTGGCGGGATAAAATTGACCCCTTGGAAGAGGGGATGTTGGCTACGCTAACCGCTCCAGATGGTACCGGGAAAACCATATACGCTGAGTCTATCGCTGAGTACTGGGCTGAACACAAAAACAAAGTAGTGTTTGTTCATTACGAGCTGAACAAAAAGTTGATGATGCTACGACGTACCGCCCGCCAGTGCAGTTTTACCTCGCGCCAACTCAAGAGCGGGCAATTGACCCCCGCTGAACTGCGGCGCATAGCCGAGATGCGTCCCCGGATGCTGGCCTGGGACGGTTACATTTCGTACTTACATACTCCAGGATGGAGCATGGAACGTACTGCGGCTGAATTACGCCGGTTACGTGCTGAAGATAACTGTGACGTGGTTGTAGTCGACTACGTGGAAAAAGCTGCCGCTTCTCGGAGACAGCTTCAACTGTTTGGTAGCGGCGGTGTCTGGTCAAGGGAAGCGGATAACGTGGAGCAGCTCAAAACGTTTGCGGAAACGTCTGACTGCCCGGTATTGATGGTGGCTCAGATGAGCAAAGCGGGCAAGGACACCAAGTTCAAGGATCTGCATCGAGGTGCCATGAAGGGGGCCGGAGAAAAAGCAGATAAGGCCAACCTCGTGATCCTCCTGAAACTAGATAGACGGGCTGAAGGCGGGTATATGCAAGATGTGAATGTCTTAATTGATAAAAACACGATGGGGCCTACCGGGACGCTCAAACAATTCATGGAGCCTGAGTATTTCCGAGTAGCCGACCTTTACAATGGTCCCGATGTCGAACCCCGCCCCGTTGAGTTAGGTTTCCCAGACCGCTGGGACAATTGAGTAGCCACAGATGCAACCTATGGATAACACATGAAGCAGAATAACTATTTGCACCAAGCACTAGACCGAATGCGGGCGATCCAGCGGGAGGGCAAGCACAGCCGTGGCCCGGATCGTAGCTTTTACATGTACACTGCGATTGCCTTTGCGGATTACGTCAAGAATACGGTACCCTACACCGTAGGCAAGACCCTGGAGAAACGACTAGAAGCGGCCGATGTGGTCCGCCGCATGATGCTGGCCTTCATCTTCGAGCGGGGCTACCCGGAATTGTCGATGAAGGACTTGACGCCCAACGAAGTAGCCGCCATCAACGGGTGGCGGGGCAGTCGCTATGACAATCTCACGAAACGGTGGGTGGAACGGGAAACCTTCCAGGAAGAGTTCGATGGAATTTACCGGTTGGCAATGGAGTACATTCTTGAAAACCGCTGGCAGCAGGCCGATGCGGAGCAGCCCGAAGTGCCGGTTGTCCCGCCCCGGCCTACCGTTCCGTGGGTAGCGTTTCAGCCCAGGTTCCCGGAGTTGTTCCGTGGCTAATCTGGCAGTGGGAGGTGGAAGAAGATGACTGAATATTGTGAGTGTTGCCAAAAAACCCTAACGGGCGGCCTGGACACCTTCGGGGAAACTCATCACCCGCTGTGTTGGGACTGCTGGTCAACTTTGGAATGGGAAGATGGGCTGCCGGTCGACAAGCGGGCTTGGTGGTCGGAGTGGGCCAGTGACCTGGCTATTAGCAAGCACTTAGAAGAATTTAACGAAGATTATGCCAGGATGGAGGTCGCTGAAAATGGATAGCGAATTTTTAACTAACTTGCGGGAATTACTGAGCATGGCTCGTGAAAGTCTGGACTACATGCCTGATTATGCGCCGGATTACAGGCGTCTGTTTGCCTATTTTGAGGCCTGGGTAGAGAATCTGAGAAAAATGGACGCATTACTCCGGTACATTGAACTTGAAGAAGCGGAATACGGAGATACCCGCATTCTTAGAGGAGGCACTGACCAATGGCGAAACGAGAACAGGTAACCGGAGCAGCGGGGGAAACTTTTGTGCTGAGCGCATTATCGGGGCGTGGGCTGGCTATCCCTGAGAAGATTGGGACGCCGGTCAAGCTGATTACCATTCCACTTGACCACATTGTCCCGTCCCTGCGTCCCCGTTACCGCAATCGCCTGATTGCTACGGTGGTGTACGGTAACAAAGTGAGCGGAGATACCCGCGGTTTGATCGCCGGGAGCGGCCGTTCCGTCCTGGTTGAAACTAAGACCGTGCTAGACCACAATCTCCGCTGGTCGAACCTGCGTAAACACCAACCCGGCCGCTTAGACGCCCATGCTGAGGCTGGTGGGCTGAGTCTGCTGGCTTGGTTACATGCTACGGGTTTGTACCTGATGCAGTGGCCTGTTCCCGGTTTTGGCTTACGCAAATCCATTACGCCTGAGCAGGCTGCCAGTTTGGACATCCTGGACGTGACCCAGTGCCAGTGATACACACCTTTGACTTGGGCTAACTGGCACAAATTGCCAGTCGGCCTTGATTGTCCGAAATAAACGGTGGGCACATAGCCCACCCAAGGAGTAACCGATGCCCTTAGAGAATGAACTAATTACTGCTAGCAACTTACTGCAATCTAGTGGGGCTTATGACGTGCTACTATTTTGGCGTGACGAGTTTAGCAGGGGGTACTGGGAGATTGGAGCAATTGCCTACGGGCAGATTGCCCTGGCCGACCAGCTCAAGCTCAAATTGAACCTGTCACAGGAGGCGATCTTCGTTGCCATTGGCACGGTTGTTGGCAAGTCGGGGCGTACCATTCGCATGTACCGTGACATGCACATGTACTTCTCGGACAACGACCGGGTACAGTATGGTGCCCTGACCTATGCCCATTTCCGGAAAGCCAGGGAATGGGGCGAGCAAGCCTTCGAATTCCTGGATAAATCGCTCGAACTGATGGACGACAAAGGGGGCGCCGTCCCAAGCGTGACGCAGGTTGAAAACGCATTTGCGAAAGAAGCGGGGCAGGTGGTCAGCGACCTGGCCGATTTTGAAGGGTTCCCGATTGCCGACGTGCAGGACGACGACTTGCCCGATGCCTACGACGATATCCCCCTGGGGGCCAGCGTATCGACTAACGCGGTGGTCGAGCTTCTGGTAGCCTTTCTAAGGCGAGCGATGCCTCTTACCAATAAATTACCCCCTGAAATGCGCTCCGCCGTCGCTGAGGCGTTTTCCCAGTTGGAAAATGCCCTTGGGGTATCGCTAGGCGAAGGCGAATGCGTTCCCGCTTGACAAAACCTGCGTAAGCGACTATACTCTGGTTGTCTTAACACCGTCTCCAAGCGGGATTAGGTCGCATCCAAAAAGCCCCGGTCACACGACCGGGGCTTTTTGCGTTATGGGTAGCTTG
>Ga0114919_10003778_pt1 | contig 12172 bp, 8 predicted proteins | sample BlataG_FD_88682 | JGI IMG/M metagenome (GOLD analysis project Ga0114919, IMG submission 88682) | Deep subsurface microbial communities from Black Sea to uncover new lineages of life (NeLLi) - Black_00105 metaG | ecosystem: Environmental > Aquatic > Marine > Oceanic > Sediment | place: Atlantic... | reverse complement strand
GCAGTTGCTACAGGGAACACTTGGGCCTGAGGCTGCAAAACTTTACATTAATGCTTCCAAGTACCCATGGATGCTTGCGAACTTAATGCAACTAGACCCAGATTTTTTAAACTCTCCAGAAGGGGTGGCGCAAGCAGCACAAAGCATGCAAGACCAGATGGAGGCACAAGGAGGACAAGAGGTTGGATAATATTTTGGGACAAGAAGATTACTTCAAAGGGTATCAAGATAATATTGATAAAATGCGGGAAGAGGGAGAACACTTTGAATTTGACAAAAAATGTTACGAAGTTTTTAAAGCTTCTGAAGCGGGTAAAGACCTACTTGATTACTTTATGGAGAAAATTGTCATAGCGTCAGTACCGGCTCAAATCAATGAAAGCTATGCTAACTCATGCATATATTTTGAAGGCTACCGTGAAGGGTATCGTCAAATACTCCATGCTGTAAAAAGCTACCCTTTGCGCAAAGAAGCAGAGGAAGCGGCGAAATTAAGGGGCGATAAATGAGTGAAGATTTAATAACTGGCGAGGAAACTAGTCATGAACAATCAGCGGTCGAACCAACTTGGTGGTGGGATAAAGCAACACCCGGTGCTGGTGACAGACCAGAGTGGCTCCCTGCGAAATACAAGAGCGCCGAGGACACCGCTAAAGCCTTCAAGGAGCTTGAAAAGCGCCTCGGTAGTGCCCCAGAGCAGTATGACTGGAGTAAAGGAGAGTCTTGGATAGATTCAGATTACGAGCCATTCCAAAAGATGGCAGAGTACGCTAAGTCTAAGCATGTGCCACAAGATGTGATGGATAACATGCTTGAGTCTGTTGGAACGTACTTGGATGAATTCAACACCGACTATACCGAAGAACGAAAAGCGCTTGGTGACAATGCCGAAGAACGACTAAATAAGGTAGACAACTGGGCCAAATCAAACTTTAGTGAAGAAACGTATAACGCTGTGATTGGCAGCCTAAGAACAGCGAAAGATGTTCAAGCGATTGAGGAGATTAGAAATAAAATGATAGACAATACAACAACAATCCCAACTGGGAACGAAGTAGCGCAATCAGTACCTACGGTTGCGGAAATTCAACAAGAAATGGTAGCGAATTACGCCAAGTATAAATCTGACCCAGCGTACCGCGAAGAAATCAAAGCCAAGATAGCCCGTGCGGTTGACGGTTGACATAAACGGCTCAATAAGAAACAATTGCGAAATAAGTTCTTCCAATCCCAGATGATTGGCTAAGAGGACACCTTATTTTGCTAGACCCCTAACGGGATACTCTAGGCCAGTAAGCCCTTATTAGAGAATACGGTTTTTTAACGTAACTAATAGGGGTACATCATGTCTCAATCATTATCCAATGTAGAGCAAATTTATTTTGACAGCTTAGTTAAAGCTGAATACCAATCAAACGGTCATCTTTTGCGAGATACCATCCGAACACGTTACGACGTTATCGGCGCTACCGCTGAGTTTCGTAAAGTAGGTTCTGTTGTTGCCGTTCCTACAGCGTACTTAGCTGCTGTAACCCCACAAGACCCTGGCTACACCAAAGTGTCTGCAACAATCCAAAAATACACAGCTCCAACAGCAGTCGATGAAGTTCAAGAAATCACAGTTAACTTTGATACCAAAATGGAAAATGCGATGCTTGTTGCTAAAGCATTAGGCCGTCGTGCTGACCAAATCTGCATTGACGCACTAGACGCTGACCCTGGTACTACTGTTGCTGATGGCGGAACTAACTTTAACTACTTGAAGTTCATCCAAATCAATGAGTTCTTTGATGACAACGCTGTTCCTCATGACGAACGTTATGTTGCAATGAGCGGTGCTAACCGTAGAAGCTTACTAGCTGATGACCAGTTTATTTCTTCTCGTTACACACAAAACTGGGCAGTTGAAAGTGGCCAAGCATCAAGCTTCTTAGGATTTAACTTGATTATCATTCCTAATATGGTTGAAGGTGGCTTACCACAATCAGGTAACATCAACACCGTTTTGGCATGGAATAAGGCATCAACTGGTATGGCTGTAGGTAAAAACTTCCGTACTGAAATCAACTACATTGCTCAAAACACTTCATGGTTAATTAACGGTATCTTCAGTGCTGGCGCTGTTGTTATTGATAACGAAGGTGTTATGGCGATTGATTGCGATATTACTGCTTAACCAACTACCTAATTAAGGGGAATAAAGATGGCTTTTTCATTAAATCGGTTCACAAGAACCACTTTAGCCTTCAACTCAGGAAGCGTTACACTTGAAGACGCATCTATTGTTAATGGCCCTGCTCATTTCACATACGCAACTGCTGATGATACCGCAGCAACAGTAGCCGCAGCTAACTACTTCAACGCTGAAAGTGTTATTTATGACTTAGAAGTTGATGATATTATTGCTTGTATTTGCAGTGACTCTAACCAGTTCTTGCAAGTAGCTACAGTTGACACAACTGCAAGCCCTAAAACAATCACAACTGTAGCCTTTACTGCTGCTGGCTCCGTTGATACTGCTAACTTAGTTAATGGCGCTGTTACTAACGTTAAAGTAGATGCTGCTGCTGCGATTGATTTTAGCAAACTGGAAGTTATGACAAGCGGAAACATTCTAGTTGGTTCTGCTGCTAACGTTGCTACTGAAGTTACTATGTCAGGTGATGTTGCTATTATCGCTTCTGGTGCGACTACTATTCAAGCTGGTGCAGTTGACTCAAGTATGATGAATGCAAACATGCTTCGTTATGCTTCTGTTTCAATATCAGCAAGCGCTTTCAACGGCATGTATGTAACACCAGTTGAGCTAGTTGCAGCCGGCGGTGCTAACACAATGTTGGTTCTTGAGAGCTGCCAATTGTTGATGACTTACGGCTCTGCTCAATTTGCCGCAGGAGGTGTGGCTCATATACAGTACGATACGACTACTCTAGGTGCTGGAATCATTGCCTCTACAACACAAGCCGCTGCTGATTTTGCTGATGCTGTTGATACGGCCAATGGATTCAACCAAGGCATTGTTAAGCAACCGTTCTCTACTTGTGTTAACAAAAACCTAAGCTTAAGCAATATCACCCAGGCATTCACCACGGGCGATAGTACATTTGTTGCTCATGTTTGGTATCGTGTAGTACCAAGTGTCTAGTTTTGACTAGATAATTGGATGCGGCTTGGGTTAATTCAGGATTATCATTGAAGTAACCCAGGCCCATATTGCACTTATGGCTGCGAATATTCTCACAAAACGGGGCACTACAGATTAATTCTGGCATATCAACACTCCTTAAGTGTTTACCTTATTGAGGCACAAAACCAGACCGCTAAGGTGGCGGCTTTTCGCGTTGCAAACGCTAGGCTTTGCTTTATTATGATAACACAAGGATAATGTAATCATTACCCTCTAATGAGGAACTAGAATGAGCTTGACACGCGTCCAAATTATTTCAAATGCACTCATGCAATTAGGCCACAAACCAATAACCTCCTTATCTGGTGGAGACAGCCTGGTTGTTGCGGCAGACCAAATCTATGACATTAAAATTACGTCGGTCTTGACCAGAAGCAACTGGCGCTTCGCAACCCAAATACAGCAGTTGTCCCAGCTAGCAGAAGCGCCGCCTAATCCGTGGAAAACAGCCTACCAATTACCGGCTGGCTACTTAAAAATGCTTATCCTGTACCCATTCATGTACGCTTGGGATATATACGCAGGTCAAAAACTATATACTCAGTACCAAGGTGTTCTCTCAATGGAGTACGTGTTCCTTCCAGACGTATCTATGTTCCCTCCGCATTTTGTTGACTACTTCACATATGAAATATCAACTGCGCTGGCTCTATCTAATGCCCAGAAAGCAGAATACTATCCGTTGCTAAACGCACAAAGAGTGCAGCAGCAAGGTCTTGCAATGGCAATTGAGGCTCAGAACAGACCTAACTTCCATCAGATAGACATCCCAATGCTAACTCAGAGAAACATATCTGATTACCAGGGTTTTGGTTTCACCTCATAAGAATTAAACACAAGGAATTTGAATGGCTGAGGCAATCTGGTCACAGGATATCTTCTCTAAAGGCGAGTTATCGCCGCTCATGTATGGTCGTGTGACGGTTGACGCCTACTATAATGGCCTTAAGACCGCCAGAAATTGCATAACCTACCCTCAAGGGGCGATTGGCAAGCGTTTTGGTACGCTATATGATGCAGAAATACCAGGAATATCTAACTACAAGCACGCATACTTTGAAGCGTTTACATATAATGCCGAGTGTACCTATGTAATTATACTTGTGCCTGAGAGCGTCCTTATATATTTAGAAGGTATTCTGATAGCTACGGTTACGCCTACTGGTATTACAGCGTCTATGATGCCACTGATTGACAGCACCGTACTTGAGTCAAGCTTTAGAATTACATCAAGTGCGTTTCAACCAAAAGACTTGGTTCGGTCAACAAACGCCGCTAACATTATTGCTTCCGTGAGCACTACTGAGTTAACCCTTACAACCCCGGTAGCTGCCGATGTTATTTTGCCGTGTCAGTTCACTACAGCGGGCACGCTACCCGTAACTTCGCCGCAGATATTGGTGGACCAAAACTATTTTATTCGTACCACTTCAACGACGACCGCAGTTATATACGCTACGTCTATTGAGGCCAAAGCGCAAACCAATGCGTTTACAATCAGCAGCGCTGGAGCAGGGGTAAATAATGTTCTAGTTCAAAATACTTGGGCGCTAACGAATGTTACGTTTAGTAAATATCCTGTGTTTGACTTCAGGACTGTAAATGCATACGACGCGATTACCTTTACCCCGGGAGCGACGACTGGCTATAACCAAACGCTAACAGCATCTTCCGCTATATTCCTAACCAGTGATGTAGGCGGGGCATTTGAAGGGAATGGTGGAATCTGTCGAATCATAAGCTTTAACAGTACGACGATTGTTAACGTAGACATACTAAATCCATTTGATAACACAAACGCAATACCTGGAACGGAATCATTTTTAGCAGAGCCTGCTTGGAGTGATGCGCGTGGGTGGCCATCAAAGTGTTCGTCATTTCAGAACAGAGCGGTATTTGCTAATACTCGTGCTTTGCCTAATGGCTTGTTTTTATCGGTGACTAATGACTATCCCAATTTCGATGGCCTTATCGGTGACGATGACAGTGCTATCTTCTGGTACCCATCTTCAGATAACGTTAACGTTATACGGTTTATCGTTCCCTATCGTAGCTTGACCGTACACACAAACACAGGTATTTTTTCAACACCATTGACGTTTGAGCAAGCCGTAACGCCTGCGACATTCTCAATGACATTGCAGGATTCAACAGCTGCAACCGTTGTTCAGCCAAGAGCTCTAGACAATCAGATTGTTGTGATATCTGGGAATGATGTTCATGCCATGCTTTGGGATGGATTCAATAATGCCTACACGTCAAACATTGCATCCATTGCTAATGAGCACTTAATTAGAAACCCTCAAGATGAAGCGGCCTACACAGACTCTAGGAGAGCTGGCTCTCGGTACATGTTCATAATCAATGCTTCTGGTAATATGATTATCTACCAAACGCTTGTATCTGAAAATGTTTCAGGATTTAGCCCAACTGATTTAACTCAAACGTACGGCAATGGTTATTTTCGGTGGGCGGCTGAATCAATAAGTGGTCGGTGTTGGTTTCTGACAGAAAGAGAGATTGCCGAGGCCGTAACTGGCGACTTAGTTTCGGGGTATACCGTTGACACGCTAACTCTTGCGACACCATCAACGTTTGAAACGGGCGTAATCACAGCCTTCAAGATAACAACAACCACGTCATTCCCTACTGCCTCAATAACGTTTGTTGCAGGAACGTACTATTGGGCTGTTGCTACAGACACGACTAACATCACGGTTTATGTAAGCTATGCTGACGCCCTTGCTGAGGAGGGCGCTGTTACGTTTAAAAATGAAGGCATTGGGTGCACAATTACTCCTTGGCCTTTATCTACCAAGTTCTATCTTGAGGAGTTGAGTTTTGACGTATTCACAGACTGCACCCACACCTACAGCGGAGTCGCCGAAGACACGTTTACAGGTCTTGCAAGATTTAATGCGCAAATGGTTAAAGCGAATGGCGATGGTTTTGGTTTCGTTGAAGAGGGGAATAATGACGAAGTTATTCTTCAAGCGCACGGGTCGAATGTAGAAGTTACTGAGGCCGCCATAGGGTTCCCTATTACGACCGTTATTGAGACGCTCAATGTTGCGGTTCCTGGCGTATTGTCATTCAAAGGCTCCTCGCTCACATTCCCAAGTCATATTCGTGCTGCGAACCTTATGTTCAATGAAACAATTGGCGGGTTTGTTAACGATACTCCAATACAGATTGATACGCTTTTGGAAACCATACCTGGTGACCCACCCAATCCAATGTCAGGCGTAATGGAAATTACACCGATGCTTGGATGGAATCATGACGCAGGGACAATAAACATTACCCATGACGAACCTTTTGATATTAAACTAATCGGTATCTTTTACCGTATCGAGACTTAAATGGAACCATTTTCAGCTTTTCTATTAAGTATGCAAGCAGCAGGCGTTGTTACCAGCATCTGGCAAAACAAAGGCGCTCAAAAACAGATTCAGCTAGGCCGTGACCTTGAGAAGGCGGCCCTTGATGCTAATCTTGCGGCAAATAACCTTGAGTTTCAGGAGTCCTCACTAGCTTCTATGCAGGCATTAAGACAGAACTTGGGAACTCAAGCTGTAATGCAGGCCGCTCGTGGAAATGCTTCTGGTACTGAATCAGCGGTTGGAGCCCAACAAAAATCAATCTCATCTACTTCTGGCGATATAGAAGCGAGAAGAATGAATATGCTTTCCAAAGAATCAAGCTTAAGGGCAGCCAATATTTTATCTGGTCAGCATACATTGAAGTCAGAAACAGAGCTTGGTCGCTCCATGTCTAAAGACATATTTGAAGCTGCTTCTACAGGAATGAAAGCATTCGGTATTAGCGAAGCTGGTATGAATTTGTCAAAGAAATTTGGTTTTAGCTAACAGAAGGCATAAATAATGGTTGATAAAGTAGGTCAAAACCCGACTTCACAAGGAACGCTGCCATCGGCTGCTTCTTCTGTGCCAACACTGCAAAGAAGCGTAGCGACACAAGCGCAATCTCAGACTCCAGGATTTGTAAGCGCATTTAGCGAGAACGCGTTAACGCCATCTATCGCCAGCGAAACGGCCTCCAAAGTTATTGCCGCTACAAGCGTTAAGCTCGGGGAGCTGCAAGGGGCGGCTTTTGCTGAGAAAAATCCTAGTGTTAAGCATTTTTTTCCGTCCATGACCAAATCAGACGAGGCGTTTGCCAATGCCTATTCGTCACGCTCGCAACAAATTTTAGGCGACCAAGTTAACAGCTTAATTAATACGTCAAGAGAATCAGCAGCTTCTGCTGGAAAGCTTACCGATGGCGTTGTAAACAGCTTTCAGCAAGGCGCGTCCAAGGGTATTAACGACATACTAGAAAATGCCCCTGACTCTATTCGCGAAGAAATGAAGTACCGCTATCACAATCAAGTAAATAATGATGCGCATACTATGCGTATGCAAGTGATTGCAAGCGACCAGAAGGCGCAGGCTCAGGCTCAGTTAAACTACAATAATTCCCAGGTTAAAAATTCCTACCAAACCTCTTTTACTGATGGCATTGGGAAGGGAATGGTTGGCTTGGACTTATTTACAAAAGACCTCCAAAGGCAGAAAGACGCCGGAACGATAGACCAAAAGCAATTCACTACCTTAAGAGATAGCGCGCAACTAAATGTGTATGTTGGTGCGGCCTCCAAGGGTATTTATGATGCCAGGGCTAACGAGAAAACAGCTGCTGATGAGCGTGACCCATCAGTGCCAACCGTTGCCGCCTATCTCGAAAATGTACACGACTCTTTACCTAAAGATATGGCGGAACTTGAAAAGATGTCAGTTGTTAAGAGCGTCGTATCGTACGCCAAACAACTACATTCTGCTGAACTACAAGGAAACCAACTAACCGTTGCAGGCCTAAACCGGGCGCTTGCTGACAAGACTATCGATGGAGCGATGCTCGCCCAAGCTGAGCAAGAGCTACCTCCAGCTGATTACAATAACTTTATGGCAAAGTTCTGGTCGACTACTTCTAAAAGGGACGCTGAGAGCGACATTGTTAGGAATATCGCCAACAACTTTGCTGACCCAGCTCAGGCATCTACTGGTACAAGTAAAGAAGTAAACCAAGCGTTTAACGCGCTGGTAAATAAATCTTTAACAGACAACCCAAGTCAGGACCCTATTATGGTCAAGACTGGAATTGCCAAGTCTGGTGGCACAGAAGTTCCTGCGTTTACCCAGGAATTAAATACCATGCTGACTCGCGGAACGTCTGAGCAAGCTTATAGTGCTATGCGTTCTTATAATGAGGTTCATGATTACCAGCCTCAGAACGTAAAAAGCCTGCCAAAACCAGCTCAAGCCATGGCCGTTATGATGAACGACCTCCATCAAGTTGCAGGGCTTCCGGTTGAAGACGCATGGGCGCAATCAAGGGAAGCTATTTTCAACCAAACGGAAGAGCAGCTTAGTGCTCGTGATTTATCTTACAAGGAATACCGCAAAGATAACTTGTCTACCTCAGGTGAGATTACCTCAAAAGGTAAAGAGCTTCTGAACGTTCCGTACTTTACTGATGTTCCTAATCTTCCTGCTGTATCCAATAGCATTATGAGGCTACATAAAGACTACTTCATGATGACTGGTAGTGAAGATGCGGCTGATAAACTAACAACTAAAGCTCTTGAGAAATCTTATGGCATAACCAGAGCCAACGGCAGAAAAGAGAAAGTGTTTATGCCGGTTGAAACATTAGCTGGGATTGGAGATGAATTCCCAGGTATCGTTCATGCGGATATGCAGCAAAACATATCGTCACAGCTTGAGGCGACTAAAACTGCTTACGACGCAGGGAATGTGGACTGGTACTACCGAGTTTCTGAAAAAGCGGCTGGGAAAAAAGAGCCGGTTGGGGTCGAGCGGGTTTATAGAAATGGAACGACCGAGAATTTGTCCGTTCAAATATCCGCCAGCAGCAATCTGCAAAGAACGCAAAATGCTGCCTCACCTTACGCTGGGTATTACGATATAGCATTGATAGATAAGAATGGATTCCCGGCTCCAATATCAACTGTGAGCACAGGCCCGGTTCATCAATTTGCGTATCGGCCAAACCTGCAAAGAATCAACAGCGCCTATACGCTAGCTAAGAATCAAGGTATGACGCCAGAGCAGTTTGAAGCCAAATTAATTGAGCGGTTCATAAGCTCTTACCAAGCGGCGGAAGCTCGGCATAACAGGTCTCGCCAGGAAGAGGGTGATACGAGGGGTAGACAATAATGGCTGATACGAACGTAGGCGCTTCATCGATACCATCGGCTGATATGAATCAAGCGGAAGAGCCACCAGTACCTGCTAACCAGCAGCATCGCTTCCGAGAAATAAGCGAAGGCCCAAATACATCACCGCCTCTTTCAGTTGAAATGCCAGGAACTGTACAGGAAGGTATAAACCTTGTTGATATGCAGTCTTTTGAAAAGCCAATCAAGAATTTGCCTACTGACGAACCAGAGGCGCCAGGGTTCTTTTCTACAGCCTTTCATTCATTCAAAGAATCAGAGATGGCTTCGCACGCCATAAATTTTGCCTACAAACAATCAGAGGTAAACCAGATTCAGCAGGGCATTGAGAACGAGAACCCTGAGAGCAACAACACCCCTGAAGGCTGGACTTCTTTAGAGGTTAAGAACTTCGTAGGATATTCACCCGTATATCATCCCTACATAGCCGGAAGCAAATCGCCTGCGGAATTACAAGCTCGCCAGCAATTAGTGGTGGGCATGATGAAGGACGATGAGCAATACAAAGATGGCTCTACTTGGGGGAAAATAGCTGGGTTTGGTGGGGCTGTTGCCGTTGATACCATGTTGCTTAAAGCAATCCCAATAGCAAATTCTATGCAGTACGCAAGATATGGCACGACTGTAGCGCAGGGCATTCTTAGGCAGGCGCCAGGCGTTATTGCTGGGACTGGTGCGTACACGGTAGCAATTGATGCAACCACTCAAGGCAAGGAAGCGTCAGACGTAGCCGAAGACTTCTTGATAAACACAGTTGCAGGGCTTGCGTTAGTTGGGGCTGCTGCCGGGCTGGGTCGAGGCATGACGGGCGGGCAGATGTATGAGAACCGCCAAGGCCTTAAGATGAACTTCCAAGGCATTACCGCAGTTCAAAAGGTTGGCCCAGATGGCGAACTGCTTGGTATGACCGCTGAATATATGCCGGGAGTACCAAAAAATGCCATGCTTAGAGATAAGGCCCAGGAATTTCTTGATGCTAAGATGGTGAAGTCTGGGGTTTTTGCTGTTCCTTACCTAGGCACCGCGCTAGAAAAAGGGTTTGGGAAACTAAGCCCCGTTGGAAGAATGTTGACTAGCAACTGGGACACTATCCGTGGCTATGGAAATGTAATGGCCGACCATTCCATTGAGGTTCAAGGCGTTGCCAATGGCCGTGCTCAGCCAAACAATTACGAATTTATGCTTGGCGAATATAGGTCGTCCGCAGTTGAAATGACAAACCGTATCAACGGCTACAAGGAACAGGCTAATGGCCTTGGGATGGTTGGTACTGCGATAGATGATGCAAAGCGTTTAGCTCAAAGAGTTAAAGAAGGCCCTGCGTTTGTTGATGATTCCTGGGGAAGGGCTGTCATGGAGGCTCGGTATAGCGGTGAGACTAGCGAAGTGCATGCTATTAACAACCTAAATGCTGAGCTTGATGAACACTATAGTGCGCTCCTTAACGAATACCAGAAAGCGAATGGCCTTGAGGAAATTGACCTTCCAGTTCGAACAGCAGCTGCTTACTTAAACCGGCGGTACTCAACTGGATTCATGGCTACAGAAAAGGGCGAAGCCGACTTTCACAGCACCATAACAAACTGGTTTGCCGAAGGTGATATAAGAATCTCACAAGCTAAAGGTCCAATAAACGCAATAGAAGACGCTATAGCAGAAACACGAGCGAGTATTCGGTCTGGTTTTGATATGGAGAGAAACAAAGAAGCCCTTAAAAAACTCCAGTCTTCTCTTGGGCGTGCTAAAGCTGAGCTAAAAGAACAAATACGCGAAGACATTGCGACCGACAACAAAGAAGGCCTTCAAAATCTTCTTGAGGAAAACATACTTCCAACCAAAGAAGATGAGGTGTTCTTGGAGAATAAGCTTGCGCCACACAATAAAGCGCTCGCTGATATTTCTTCGTCTAAGAAGAAGCTGTCAACAGTTCGAGGGCAATTATCGAAATCAAGAAGAAAGCTTGAGACCGGAAAAAAAGACCAGGATGTAAGTTTGGCGCTTAAGGATATTAAATCCTTGGAGGCAAGAGAATCAGAGCTTATCGATGATGTGGGCCGACTTGAGGGATTAGCAAAGGATGAGTACGCTCTCTTGCTGGACCAGGTTGAATCTGGCGAAATTCGACGAGCTTTGTATTACAGAGACCCGGAAACTGGGAAGGTTTCATTCAAAGACCCCAATCAAAGCCCTAAATTTAGACCTCTTTATAGCAGGTTCGGGGAAGACGCGGAAGCTGAAATGCGGCTTGATTCAGAGGCTGCGTATGCAAAAATCATGGGTAATGACCCTGAGCAAATTGCTGATAACATGATGAACACACTATCTTCAATGGCGATAGGAAATCCTATGAAGGAGCGCTCGTTGTTGATTCCAGACTCCACACTCCTTAGCGCCAACTTGCTTTCAACAGACCTTGCTAAAAATGTTTCTACCTACACGTTGTCAATGGGTAAAAAGATTGCTCATGCGAAAGCTCTTAAAGCATTCGGGACTACCAAAGATGGCGTTGAAGGAGTTGTAGAGGAGCTATCCAAGGAATTTGCTAGGAAGCGTAACGCTATTAAGTCTTTAGATAAGCCTAAGGGTGCCAAAGATAAACTGTTAATTAAATTGCAGAAGGATTACAAAAAGCAGCAAGTAAATTTGCAGGCTTACGAAGCGGTCGCAGCTGGAACCTACGGTAAATTTCCTTGGAACGACACGAGCAGGCACGCATTCAACTCTAT
>Ga0114919_10003777_pt1 | contig 12172 bp, 10 predicted proteins | sample BlataG_FD_88682 | JGI IMG/M metagenome (GOLD analysis project Ga0114919, IMG submission 88682) | Deep subsurface microbial communities from Black Sea to uncover new lineages of life (NeLLi) - Black_00105 metaG | ecosystem: Environmental > Aquatic > Marine > Oceanic > Sediment | place: Atlantic... | reverse complement strand
CGGCGTCCGAAGCGTTTAAGCCCATACCAGCGATAATCCGCTTGAAACGTCCAAGCTCCGCTATGAATATATCCACAAAGCTCAGTTCTGATGACCGTTTACCGGCTGTCTGGCTGGCTTCTGCCTCAAGGTCCGCGTTTTTCTCATTCACAGTCTGTATCCATCCTGAGTCAGCCTTCGTTCATCTATTAGTATAATGCTCGATGATGCCAAAGTGTTGGCAAAAAAATGAGATTTTCTCGTAAACGGCAGGATTAATTGAAAACAGCAAATCTGCTATATGATATACACAATACTCATCACGCAATACGAGACACGGTTTCAGGCCTGCCCCGTAAGACCAACGGCCAACTTACGGGGCTTGCAGCTCTCTTGTCTTTGTTTGCGCTAATTGGTCAACCGCAACGGCGAGAATTATAATCATACCGATAACAATCAGTTGGACATGTGTCGATATTCCCAGCAGGGTACATCCGTTTCGCAGGACACTTATCAGCAGTGTTCCGGTAATTGTTCCGCTAATGGTTCCTCGGCCGCCGGCCAGGCTCGCGCCGCCTATCACAACGGCTGCGATAATGTCGAGCTCGAGGGCGATACCGGCTGTTGGCTGGGCTGAGACGGTCCGGCTGGTCGCAATCATAGCTGCTATACCGACAAGCAGTCCTGTGAAGGTATAGATGTAGATAAGGTTGCGGTCTACATTTACGCCGGCGTGGAAGGCCGCCACACGGTTCGAGCCGATTGCGTAGGTATAACGGCCTAATCGACTGTATTTTAGAAGAAAGCCGGCTATGGCGATAATGACGGCAAAAATTATTACAGAAATAGGGACCCCCAGCACAATGCCTTCGCCAAGATACTTGTAGCTCGGCACATTGTACGGCTGTCCGTTGTTCATTACATAGGATATCCCGCGAAATACGCTCATAGTACCCAGTGTTACTATGAACGGCTGGAGCTTTAGTTTTGTAATAAGCACACCGTTCGTAAAGCCGCAGATGATGCCTATAACAATCCCCAGAGCTGTGCCAATAATGAGCGAGCTTCCCTGCGGGTCCGACCCTCCGATAGCAATCATCGCGTACGCACCCACCATACCGGAAAGGGCCAGCATTGAGCCTACCGAAAGGTCTATCCCTGCGGATATGATAATCGATGTCATGCCGATTGCGATGATGCCGTTCACGCTTGAGCGGCGCAGGATGTTCAGCAAATTTTCCGTTGTCAGGAACGTGTCCGGCTCCAGTGCCGAGAGAATACAGATTATTAGTGTCAGACTACCGAAGGGCAGTAACTGCCTCACAAATTTGCTCATTTAGTCTGTCTCCACCGCCGCCAGGTGCATAACTTCTTCCTGTGTGGTTTCACTTGTTTTCAGATTTCCTACAAGTCGTCCTCGACGCATCACTAAAATTCGGTCCGTTATTCCGAACAGCTCGGGCAGCTCGGATGATATAAACAATATCGCTTTGCCTTCCTCAGCGAGCCTGTTAAGAAGCGAGTACACTTCCTTCTTTGCTCCGACGTCGATACCACGTGTCGGTTCGTCAAAAATCATAAATTTGGACTTCGCCAGCAGCCACCGCGCAATCAGGAGTTTCTGTTGGTTACCGCCGGATAACGAGTCAACCGCCGCTTGTGGGCCCAACCATTTGATGGATAATTGCTCACCGATATCCGCGGCAATTTTATTTTCCCTGGCCGGATTGATTATTCTTTTCATCCCTAATAAGCCCAGGCTCGCGATAGTTACGTTCCAACTGCACGCAAGGCCGAGGCATAATCCGGTGCGCTTGCGGTCTTCAGTTAATAAGGCAATGCCGTTGGATATGGCATCGGCGGGGGAGTTGATTGATAACTCTTTGTTATCAAGCACGATTGAACCGGAAGCTTTTTTGTCAACACCGAAGATGGCTCGTGCGACTTCTGTTCGACCCGCGCCGACAAGGCCGGCCATTCCCACAATCTCACCGGCGGCCAGATTAAAGGAAACTTCCTTTATTCGGCTGTCCGATGAGAGATTGTCAACTCTTACGAGAACGTCTCCAGGCTTAACATCACGGGCCGGAAAAAACTCTGTCAGCTCACGCCCGACCATATAGCGAACAATCTGGGCAATATCGAGCTTTGTAACTGATTCGGAGTGAACGACCCTGCCATCGCGTAAAACTGTAACGTCATCGGCTAAACCGATTATCTCTTCCAGGCGGTGAGATATGTAAATGACTGAAATACCTTTTTCCCGCAACTGCCTGACTACTTCAAAGAGCCTCTCGACCTCGGTTTCAGACAGCGACGATGTGGGTTCATCCATAATAATAATCGAGGCCCTGCGTGCAAGCGCTTTTATAATTGCAGCGACCTGGCAGTCCCCGGTGGGAAGCTGCGATACCACGGCAGCCGGGTCAATATCAAAGCTGAAACTTTTGGCTAATTCCGCCGTTCTCTTCACCATCGCTTTGTAGTCAACGGTGAACGGCAGACGGCCCTTTGGTTCATTGCCCAAGAAAACATTCTCTGCCACCGTTAAGTGTTCAGCGAGGTCCAAATCCTGATAAATCATCGATACGCCTACTGCGAGTGCCTGGTCCGGCCTGTCGAATGTGTAAGGCTTTTCGTGGATTTCAGTCGAGCCTTTGTCCGGCTGATAAACCCCGGCCAGGATTTTAACAAGTGTGGATTTGCCCGCCCCGTTCTCGCCGACCAGGGCATGCACCGTCCCGGCCCGCACAGTAAAGCTTACGTCGGAAAGTGCCTGCACAGGCCCGAAGCTCTTGGATATACCCGTCATTCGCAGCGCGATGTGGGTGCCGCTGCGATTACTTTGTGCCGATGTTGTCATCTCAGTAATGCCTGAATCTCCGTAGTCTCCAGGTTCTCTTGAGTTACTAATGCAACCCCCGTATCTATACGCCTGGGCACCTCTTCGCCGTCAAGTTTGGCAATTACTGTTTTAACGCCTTCATAGCCCATCTTATAAGGATTTTGTGCCACAAGCGAATCGATAATTCCTTCCTTCAGCCCGTCAATCAGCGCCTTCTCGGTGTCAAAACCAATCATCTTGATTTTGCCTGCGCGGTCCTGGCTTCGCAGTCCCTGCAGGGCCCCTACTGAAGTAGACGCATTGCACGCAAACAGCCCGTCCAGCTCGGCGTTTTTTGTCAGCATGTCTTCGGTAACCTGCAAAGCCGTCTCAACGGTATCATTGCCGTACTGGGCATCAACGATTTCGATTTCGGGAAACTCGTTTTTGATGGTATCGATAAAGCCGTTTTCACGGTTCGTTGTCGATGCCGAGCCGGGCACGTACTTCACGACTACAATTTTGCCTTTTTCGTTGAGAATTTTGCCCATCCGCCTGGCTGCAATTATACCCCCGACATAGTTGTCCGTTGCCGCAAAGCAGACGTATTTGTCTGTGTCGATTCCCGAGTCAATGATTACGCAGGGTATGTTTTTCTCGAATAATTCCTCTACCTTCGGCACCAGTGCCTTGCTGTCGAGCGGCGCAAGAACAACACCGGAGACCTTCTGCACGATAAAGTCCTCGATGATTTGGATTTGCTCTTCGCGGTCGGTCTCGCGTTTAGGCCCGTTCCAGATGATTTTTACTCCGGTGTCTTCGCCTGCCTTCTCCGCGCCCCTGCGGACCGATTGCCAGAAGATATGTGTAGTGGCTTTAGGGATTACCGCTATGCGGCGCTGGTTTGTTGTCTTGCCTTTATTTACAATTCCGATGCCTACAAAAACGATGGAAATTACAACGAGTGCAATGATAATTGGTAAGGCCTTTTTCATAATTATTTCTCCCTAAATTTTAGGTTTGGCGCCGAGACTCCCTGACGATATTGATTCCGTCCAAGGAAGGCCGGATCTTCGATATTGACTAATGATTAATGCCACGTTTCTTTCAATAATAAATAGTCAATAGTAAGTAGTCAACAAAGTATATCTGCTTTGCTGCGGATTACAAGCTGCCATTTCAAAAATAGTCGGGAAAGGAGCCGGCACTGGGTCGGAGCTTTCTGATATAAACCGTTCGCGGCGTGATATCGGACTCTCTGAGATTATTTTTCACTGATGTGTTCCTTTGAGCAGTGCCTGCATCTCCGGAGTCTCAAGGTTCTCTTTAGTTACTAATACAACTCCCGTATCTATCCGCCTTTCGACTTTTTTGCCGTCAAGTGTAGCGATTAGGGCTTTGACTCCTTCATAGCCCATCTTGTAGGGATTTTGCACGACCAGCGAGTCAACAGCCCCCGTCTTTAATCCTTCAATCAGCAGCCCGCCGGCGTCAAAGCCGACCATCTTCATTTTGCCTGCCCGTCCCTGGCTTTGCAGCGCTCGTAAGGCCCCCACTGAAGTGGACTCATTACAGGCGAACAGGCCGTCAAGCTCAGCGTTTTTCGTCAGTAAATCTTCGGTGGCCTGTAACGAGGTCTCAACAGTATCCATTCCGTACTTGGTGTCCACGATTTCGATTTCGGGAAAGTTTTCTGTGATAGTGTTGATAAATCCGTTCTCGCGCTTCGTTGTTGAAGCTGAGCCGGGTGCGTATTTAACGACCACTATTTTTCCCTTACCATTGAGGATTTTGCCCATTCGTTCGGCTGCAAGGACACCGCCTTTGTAGTTGTCCGTTGCTATGAACGAAACGTATTGATTGGTGTCAATACCCGAATCAATAATTATGCAGGGTATGTTTGCGTCAAATATCTTCTCCACCGACGGCACGAGCGCCTTGTCGTCGATCGGCGCAAGGACAATACCCGAAACTTTTTGTGTAATAAAGTCCTCAACGATTTGTATCTGCATTTCGCGGTTGCCTTCCCGCTCCGGCCCGTTCCAGAAGATTTTAGCGCCGGCTTCGGCGCCTGCTCTTTCGGCCCCCCTGCGAATCGATTCCCAGAAGATATGTGTAGTTCCTTTGGGGATTACCGCTACTCGGCGCTGGCTTCCCTGTTTACCTTTATTTGCAATTCCGATAACGATAAAGATGCCGGCGATTACAATCAATACAACGATAACTGGTAAGGTCTTTTTCATAATCTGTGTCCTCTGAAATTCGTTTTACCGCTGCTATTGTTAAGCAATGTCCATTATTAGTCAAGTCCCCGTTGGAAATTCCATAACGAATAATATAGCGCAAAAAGGGAAAATTTCTAACGGGGCCTGTTGACAAATCCCGGATTTTCTTCTACCATAAGTGCCCGGTTGGATTTACACTGAAATTCGGGACTGCCAAAGGTTTTCTGGCTGTCCCAGAATTTTCCCCCGGAAATGTACGGCTTACCCGGCAAAAATACTGCCGGCGTGAAGGTTTAGACGAGAGTGAAAATTTTAGCTTGTATCCCTGCTCGTTACGGTTCGACCAGATTCGCAGGCAAGGTTCTCGCCAAAGATACAGGCAAATTCCTTATCCAGCACACCTACGAACGGGCCTGCGCCGCTTCGCTGCCGGAGAAGGTAATAATAGCAGCCGACGATGAGAGGGTTATCGCCGCTGCCGGTACGTTCGGGGCCGAATGTGTTTTGACCTCAGCCGAGCACAAAAGCGGCACCGACCGCATCGCTGAAGCTGTTGCTGATATCGACGTCGATATTGTGGTGAACCTGCAGGCCGACGAGCCGGAGATTGACCCTGAGAGTATTGATTATTTGGCCGAGCTTTTAGCAAAAAACCCTGATTACCCGATGGCTACGCTCGCTGCTGATTTCCAAAATCCTGAGCAGATTGCCAATCCTGATATTGTAAAGGTCATCATTGATTGCAACAGCCGTGCGATTTATTTTTCGCGTGCTCCCATTCCGTACGACAGGGAAGAATCCGGCATAGGAAATGTACAGCAGTATTTGCGGCACATTGGGATTTACGCTTATCGCAAGCAATTTTTGCTCAAAATTACGGCTTTACCCCGAACGAAGCTGGAAAAAATCGAAAAACTCGAGCAGTTGCGGGCGATTGAAAATGGTTTTCCAATATTAGTCGGCAAAGTTAAGCACATTTGCGCCGGCATAGACACACCACAGCAGTATGCCGAATTCGTCAAAAGATATATGAAGGGACAATAGCTGTCTGTCATTCCCGCGCAGGCGGGAATCCAGAACTCTTAGCTACAGAGTAAAAATGAAATAGTAAATGGCTAAAAAGGGAACATTTATGTCGAAGGATAAAGACTTATTAGCTTCTGTAAGTGATATTTCGACTGAGAGTGAATTTTTCTCGCCTATACCGGCTGGTTATAAGAAAGGAAAAACTCGATATTGTTTTGTGTTGGGCACCGTGATGAGTGGTCTGGGCAAGGGGATATTTTCATCCTGCCTGGCTTTGCTGATGCAGGATAAAGGGCTGAAGGTCGCGCCCATCAAGCTCGAAGGCTATTTGAACATAGATTCCGGGACGCTGAATCCATTTCGACACGGCGAGGTATTTGTGCTCGATGATGGTATGGAATGTGATATGGACCTGGGCACCTATGAAAGAATGCTCGATATGGATTTAACCAGGGCAAATTTTGCCACAAGCGGCCAGATATTCAGCTCGATTCTGCACAAAGAACGGCACGGCGATTATCTCGGCAGAGATGTCCAGATGATTCCGCACGTTACCGGCGAGGTCAAACTAAAGCTTCGCCGGCTGGCAGCCGAAACCGATGCCGACATCGTATTTGTCGAGATTGGCGGCACGGTCGGCGACCTGGAGAATGCCTACTATATCGAAGCGATGCGAGAGCTGGCCTACGAAGAAGGCCCGAATAGCTGCTGCTTCATGGCCCTGACCTATATATTGGAGCCGAAAACCCTCGGCGAGCAGAAGTCAAAGGCCGCACAATTGGGAATAAAGCAGCTTATGCAGTTGGGTGTTCAGCCGGATATCATCGCCTGCAGGGCGGCCAACCCTGTTAGCGAAAAAGTCCGACAAAAAATAAGCGTGTACAGTAATGTCCCCTTTGAAAGGATATTCGATATGCCGGATTCGGCCAGTATCTATATGATACCGGCTATGCTCAGAGACGCCGGCTTAGATTTTAAGGTCGCCAGATTGCTCAAAATCGATGACAGAATCGATCTGAGGCACGAACGCAAGGCCTGGGCCCGGTGGTGCGACTTCACCGATAAAATCGGTTCTGCTAATCATCAAGTAACCATCGGCATTACCGGCAAATATACATCCGTCCGCGACAGCTATGCCTCGATAATCAATGCGCTTGAGCATGCAGGCATCGCACTAACTTCTGAGACAGAAATAAAATGGATTGAAACAACCACTATTACTGATGGAAACGTAGCTGATAATCTTAAGGACGTTGACGGTATTATTGTCCCCGGCGGCTTTGGTACCCGCGGTGCGGAGGGGAAAATAGCCTGCGCGAAATATGCACGGGAGAATAATCTGCCCTTTCTTGGACTATGCTTTGGCTTTCAAATGGCTGTTATAGAATTTGCCCGGAATGTGTGCGGCCTGACAGAAGCCAACAGCACTGAGATTGACCCGGATTGTACCGGGCCGGTAATCGATATATTGCCGGAGCAGAAAAAAATAGAAGGACTGGGCGGAAATATGCGCCTCGGCGGAAGGGATATAGAACTAAAGGCCCGGACGCTGGCGTGGAAACTCTTTGGCAAGACGGATTCGGTTAGAATGCGATTCAGACATCGTTACGAGGTTGACCCTCGCTATATTGAAGTGCTGGAAAAGGCCGGCCTGGTGTTTTCCGGCAAAGCACCGAATCAGCCGATTATGCAAATCCTGGAGCTCCCGTCCCATCCATTCTTCATAGGCACCCAGGCGCATCCGTGCCTGACCTCTCGACCTTTGAATCCTCAACCTATGTTTGTCGGGCTCGTTGCAGCGGCAATGCAAAGACATTACCCCGACGAAAAATTGCCCGACCCTGTACAGGCTTCTCGAAAGGTGTGCCGGCAGACTGATTAGCCGACGGTTCCAGGGGTGTAACTTTTGCCTTCTTACGGTTCCTTGTCTTTTTTGAGTTTCTCTATTTGCGCCTTGAGAGTTTCAATTTCCTCGTGCAGTGTTGCGTTTTCCTCCGCAATTGGTCCTAAGATGTTCTTCATATAGCTATCGACTCCTTTGCTTGACAGCTTTTCCAGGTTCTTTTTTTCGCGTTCACATTTGCCGAGCAGTTCATTTTGCCTTTTGATTTCCTTGGCGTGTGTCTTTTTCAGCTCTTCAATTTGCTGTTTAAGCTGCCTGTTCTCAATGGCTATGAGTCTGCTCCGTTTGGTATCTGATGTCGTATTCGATGAGTTTTTCTCTTCTTCTTCACAGCCTGCGAACAACATAATAACGAAGACGAAACCAACTGCTGCAACAAGCATTTTTGGGGCTGATTCTTTCATTTTGTTATCCTTTCGAGTCTAACTACATTTCCCAAATTTGCTCCTACTATACCAATACTTCTCGTACTGTCAATATCACGGGCTATTCAAAAAGCACTTTTTAATTTTTCTTTATCAGCCGCCCAGGGTGGCAGTGACTTTTACGTCCGATGTACTTTCCGATTGGTCCATATTTTCCACGATAACCTTGATAAACCTCACCTTTGGCTCAAGCTCAATAGTCTTTCTTGCCATCCGGCCCGGCTTAAAATCGTTGTCGAAGCTGTATAAATCGGTTGTGTCGTATTTCAGCCCGTCGTAACTGCCCCTGACGTGGATTCGTATCGGTTTCTCGGCGCGGGCACCGTAGGTGCACTCTGCGGTCAGTGCCAGCCGTGTGATGTGCCCTAAACTAATCGGCGGCGAATCGGCCAGCGTGGTTGTTTTGCCAGCTTCGAGAGATTCGATGTTCAGCACCGGCATATCAAGGCTGAAAGGTCTTTGGGTAACCAACATCTGAACACCTAAATCTTCAGTCCAGGGAAAGCTCTTGCTGCCAAGTTTTTCATAGCGCAGCGTGTGATAGAGGTAGATAAACGGAGGCTCGATAATAGCGTGCACCTCGGCGAAAGCGGCCGCATTGGGATTGGCCTGTCGAACAGCAACCGGGTTGCGTAGATACTTCATAAAATTGTAGCCGTCGAGACTGTAGGCATACCCGATACTTTCGAGCCGGGGGCCATACAGATGGGTCCCTCCGTAGAACATGTGGAAGACTCCGGCGTGATATAAAACTTCCGCTTCGGAGATACCGCCGTCGTCCCAGTCACCAAACTCGCCTTTTTCCATAAGGGGGTTGTCCTTGTATTTGGTGTACGGCCCCTCTGGTGTCTCTGCCACCGCCAGTGCAAGCGGGCTGTAATCACCCTTATACCCTGTCCAGCTTATCGGATGTGCATTATAAAGGTGATACTTTCCGCGGGCTTTGAGCACGCCGCCCACGTATCCGAAATCTTCCAGGATAGGGTTGTCCCCGTATTTTTTCCACGGCCCCAACGGATGGGTGGCGGCAGCCAGACCGATGCTCCATTTTCGATGCTGCGGCTTGCTGCCATACCCGGAATACCACATGTAGTATTTTTTCGGGCCGTCTTTAAGAACCATCGCGCAGGCCACATACCTGTCATCCCAGCTTCCTTTCGGGCCGAGGTCTAAAACGGGCTTATCGCCGTGTTTCTTGAAAGGCCCCAAGGGATGTGTGGAGCTGGCCACGCCGAGGCGATACCCCTTACCAGCCCCGGTAGCGTGATAATAGAAATAATAGGTATCGACATCCTTAAAGGCGTCCGCTGCCTCAGTAACACCATCATCCCACGCGCCGTCGGGGCCGGGCGTGATAATGGGGTTCGGGCCCGGAATCTGGATGAATACTCCATTTTCAATAAGGTCGTTTCGCTTTGCATTTTTTTTGTAACGCGGCTTTTTTCCCTGTTCAATCGCTGTGCTGTGCCCGGCTTTTTCTTTTTGCTGCCTGTTTTCAGCAGCTATCTGCTTTTGGCAGCCTGCAATTAACATAACAACAACGCCAACTGCAAAAAACACTGCTTCTTGTCTTGCCCTTTTCATTTTATTGCCCTTTCGAATTTAGTTTTTTCTCGTCTCCGTCATTGCGAGCGAAGCGAAGCAATCTCCGTCACTCGATACCGTGAGATTGCCACGGCCTTTTTCTGCGGCCTCGCAATGACAACTCCTCAAAATACCTCCGCCCCTACTCAAATAATACCTTCAGCTTTTCCTTATCAGCCGAATCGATTTGGCTCTGGTCCGTCCAGACTGCCAAATCCAGGCTTTTTCTACACTGACAATCCTCGCGAACAAGTACGCGTGCCCTTGTCAGAACAGCCTTTATAAGCTCGAGACAATTGTTTGTTGCCGTCTGCAGATTTGCGATAATTTCTTTCAGAAGCGTTTGTTTGCCTTTGTTTGCCTCGTGTGGACGCCAGCAGTCATAATCGCTGGCTAATGCGATCAGTGCGTAGCAGATTTGTGCCTCTCTGGCGAGCTTTGCTTCCGGCATAGCCGTCATTCCAATCAAATCGCCGCCCCATGCCCGGTGCATAAGCGATTCAGCCCGCGTGGAAAATTGCGGCCCTTCCATACATACGTATGTGCCCTCCGGATGTGTCTTGATATCGACGTCTTTAGCAGTATCGATAAGTTGTTTTCGGAGTCGTCCGCAGACCGGCTCAGCCTCTTCGCAGTGCACGGCGCCGTATCCATCGAAAAAGCTGTTTGTTCGTTTGAATGTCTTATCGATGAATTGGTCAACGATGACCAGGTCGCCCGGTGCGAGTTCCTCGCGGAGCGAACCTACCGCACCGCTGCCTATCACCGTATGCACTCCGAGCTTTTTCAAAGCAAATATATTCGCTGCATAAGGGACCTCGCTCGGCGAAAGCTTATGCCCTTTGCCGTGCCGATTCAAGAACGCTATTTGCTTTTTGCCTAATTTGCCGACGCAAATAGCTGTGCTCGGCTTGCCGAACGGCGTTTCAATATCGTGAAATTCCGCATCCACTAAATGCTCGGCCAGCGCGTCACCCAGCCCCGTGCCGCCTATTATACCAACCAATTCTTCCGCCATTTGTAAAGTCGCTTATTTTCTGCCACCAAGACACCAGGACATCAAGGTTTTAATTTTTTAACTATTTCTTATCTTCTTTGTGCCTTAGTGTCTTCGTGGCTATTTGGCTAATTCTTCCTTGTAAATTGGCAGTTATTTTATAGGCCCACAGCTATATTTACAAGATAGAAAAACATATTTTGGGGCTACTAAGGCACCGCTGCAATCTCAATTATCATTAATCAATAATCCTTAATCATTTATATGGTTAGCCCCGCCACTCGTGGCGGGGTTGCCTTTGTATTTAGCCTGCGGTTTCACCGCATCTCTATTGAACCGGCCGGAAAACTCAAAAAACAGGCAGATTTTACTTGTTTTAACGGTCATTATATGTTATTATGGAACAAATGTTTAGATGTTTGCGTTAGTGCTTTGGTCTTAATAACATTTTTTTGAGGAGGTAGAAGGATGAAAAGGCAATTATGCAAAAGTAAGATAAGGAAGGTGGGTTATGCCGGAAACGGCAAGGATAAGTGCAGACTATATTATGTAAGGAGGGAACAAGAAATGAAAAGAACGATTCTGACTATTGTTCTGGCGGTCCTGGCATTCGGTTCTCTGTCGGCACAAGCCGCTCAAAGCGGTTCGATTGTCGGCTGGGGAGACCAGGTTGTCGGCGTTGACACCAGCGCCGGCTTTATCGCCGTCGCGGCGGGCGGTTCCCACAGCCTCGGCCTCAAAGATGATGGTTCTGTCACGGCCTGGGGATACAATGGCCAAGGCCAGTGCAATGTCCCCGTGCCCAATAGCGGCTTTATCGCCATCGCGGCGGGCGGTTGGCACAGTCTGGGCCTCAAAGAAGATGGCTCTGTCGTGGCCTGGGGAGACAATGGCTCTGGCCAGTGCAATGTCCCCGCGCCCAATAGCGGCTTTATCGCCATCGCGGCGGGCGATTCCCACAGCCTGGGCCTCAAAGATGATGGCTCTGTCGCGGCCTGGGGATACAATGGCTCTGGCCAGTGCAATGTCCCCGCGCCCAATAGCGGCTTTGTCGCCATCGCGGCGAACTATAACCACAACCTGGGCCTCAAAGATGATGGCTCTGTCGTAGCCTGGGGATCGAGTAGCGCTGTCCCCACGCCCAATAGCGGCTTTATCGCCATCGCGGCGGGCGATTCCCACAGCCTGGGCCTCAAAGAAGATGGCTCT
>Ga0114919_10003775_pt1 | contig 12173 bp, 13 predicted proteins | sample BlataG_FD_88682 | JGI IMG/M metagenome (GOLD analysis project Ga0114919, IMG submission 88682) | Deep subsurface microbial communities from Black Sea to uncover new lineages of life (NeLLi) - Black_00105 metaG | ecosystem: Environmental > Aquatic > Marine > Oceanic > Sediment | place: Atlantic... | reverse complement strand
TGGCCGTAGTAGATATTGAGAAGTATTTTTCAGAGCATAGGGTTTAGAGTTTGCGACGTGAATGAAAGATTTACTTTTACGAACTGCAGTGCGTACCGGCCTGGTCGAGCCGGAGCAGCTGGGCAAGTTTTTCGAGGAAAACAGCAGCCAGGGACGCATAGACAAGCTTTTGCTTAACTGCCCTTACTTTACGGAGGATGCGATCTTAAAGCTGTTCGCCGCGGCGCTCGGCTGGGAATATTTTCCGGAGATATCGGCAAAGGCCGTTCCCCTTGAATTCATAGAGGCGGTTCCCGCCACCTACGCCCAGCACCATTTTCTAATCGGGATAAAGGATGATTCCGAGGATGACGAACTTACCATAGTTTTGTCCAAGCCGTTGGATGTAAACGCTCTTGATAACGTATCGAAGATGACGGGTCTGCCTGTCAAGGCGGCGGTATCGACGCGTACCGCCATTACTGCGGTGATAGACGTTGCCTACGAGCAGAGGACGACGGTCATTGAGGAGGTGGCTGAAGAGCTTGATTCACAGAACCTCGACCAGCTTATTGACGAGGTGGCCGGGTCTGACGACCTGCTGGATGTGGTGAATCGTCCGCCGGTTATCCGGCTGGTCAATGACATTCTTTTCCGCGCTTTGCAGCTGCGGGCCAGCGATATTCATGTCCACCCGTACGAGACGAAGATTCAGATTCGCTATCGTATCGACGGCATTTTGTACGATGTTCTGAGTTTGAACAGGAACGTGCTGCCGTTGATTATCTCTCGTATCAAGGTAATGGCGGGAATGGATATAGCCGAGCGTCGTCTTCCCCAGGACGGCAGGTGCAGTGTTCGGCTGGGCCATCGGGAAGTGGATTTGCGTATCAGCACGGTGCCGACCAGCTACGGCGAGCGCAGCGTACTGCGGCTGCTGGACAAAAGCACCGGCTTGTTCGGCCTCAATGAGCTTGGTCTGTGGAAGGAGGATTTGAAGATATTTGATTCGCTGCTGCGTCGGTCTCACGGGGTTATTTTCGTAACTGGCCCGACGGGCAGCGGAAAAAGCACCACGCTTTACGCCAGCTTAAACCGGCTTAATTCATCTGAGAAAAACGTCATTACCATAGAAGACCCGATAGAATATCAGCTCGCAGGAATCAGCCAGATTCAGGTTGCCAGCAAAAAGGGGATGACTTTTGCGACGTCTCTTCGGCACGTGCTTCGTCAGGACCCGGATGTTATAATGATCGGCGAAGTTCGTGATATTGAGACCGCGCGTATGGCGATACAGTCGTCGCTGACAGGTCATTTGGTTTTCAGCACACTGCATACGAACGACTCGGCGGGGGCCGTGAGCCGACTGTTGGATTTGGGAGTTGAGCCGTATTTAGCGAGCTCGTCGCTGATTGCCATATTGGCTCAGCGATTAGTGCGAAAGGTATGCCCGGATTGCAAAGAGACCGTTGAGCCGACGGTCCGCGAATTAAGGGAGCTTGGAATCGGAAACGGCAAGATTTCCGGTTCGGTCGAGAACGGGGGGAAGTTCTTTGTCGGGGCGGGCTGTGAGAGATGTTTTCAGACCGGCTATCGCGGCCGAACCGGTATTTATGAGCTGCTGATGATTAGTGAAGAAATTCAGGAGATGATATATAAAAGGGAAACCGCCGGTGCGATAAAGAAGCTTGCTCTTGAGGCGGGGATGCAGACTTTGAGGATGGACGGCACCAGGAAGATGCTTGCGGGAATAACGACCATCTCAGAGGTGTTGAGGGTGACACAGGCGGACGTAATGTAACATTTACAATCTACTATTGACCATTTACTATTTTGAAATGGATAAAGAGCAACTTAAAGAAAGAACCAAACAGTTCGCGCATCGTTGCGTTAAGCTCTGTATGGCTTTGCCCGAGAATTACCTGGGTAACCATATTAGAGGTCAATTAATCCGATGCTCTACTTCCGTTGCTTCGAACTATCGAGCAGCTTGTATCGCTCACTCGAAGCCCAGTTTCATTGCAAAACTGACAATCGTCATAGAAGAAGTTGATGAAGCATATTTCTGGATGGAATTCATTATTGATGAGCAACTACTGAACAAAATAAAAGTTGCACCGCTTCTTGAAGAAGCAAAGGAATTGACAAAAATTTTTGTCTCTTCTCGGAAAACGGCGAGGAAAAAATAGTCAATAGTCAATGGAAAATAGTCAATGCCAAGATACCATTACACAGCGATAGCGGCGAACGGCAAAAAGGTCAAGGGTGCGATTGCCGCAGAAAGCTCTTATGCTGCTCGAAAGCAGCTGCGGGCGCGGCGTATCCACCCTATGTCGGTTTCGGAGACCGGCTCCGGAGCTGAGCACAAGGCCGCGCTGTTTTCGGTTTTCTCCAGGGGCGGCAAGACGCAGCTTATAGATTTTACGAAACAAATGGCAACGCTGCTTAGTTCGGGTATCAAGCTGACCGAGTCGCTTTCGGTTCTGACGCTGCAGGTTCCCGACGCGCGATTCAAGAATGCCCTTACGGACATTCGCGACCGCGTTGTCACCGGCGAGTCGTTTACCGATGCCATGAAAGATTACGGTGATTATTTCGATGTTATATATGTAAGTATGATACGAGTGGGTGAAGTTACCGGCTCACTGTCGGAAAGTTTTTCGGCCATTGGCAATTTTATGGAGAAGCGCCGCCGGGTCGAATCAAAGGTAATGACGGCGACGATATATCCGATAATTCTGATTTTCTTTTGTCTGGCGGCGGTTTTGATTTTGACGACGCTTGTGATTCCAAAGATTGCCGAACAGATAGAGAGAGCCGGGCAGGACCTGCCCTGGATTACCAAGCAGATGATGAATGTAAGTTATGTGCTTAAAAGCTGGTGGCTGGTGGTCGTGATCGCGGTGATTGTTGGGATTGTGTGGGGTCTTAAGCGGTTTTTCAGGACCGAGCGCGGCGCATATTTACGTGATAAGTTTTTGCTTTCTTTGCCAATCTTCGGACCACTTATAAAACAGCGGGTTGTGGCGCGTTTTACGTCCACGCTTTCGACGCTTCTTAGTTCTGGTCTTGCGATGGCTGAGTCGCTTAAGGTAGTGGCGGAGGTTACGGGCAACAGTCTTATGAAAAAAGCGGTCCAGCAGTCGCGTGAGAGGATTATTGCCGGCGCCGATATTGCGACGCCGCTGCGTGACAGCGGCGTTATTGACCCGGCCATTGCCCATATGGTTGCCGTTGGTGAGAAGAGCGGCGAGCTCGAACTGATGCTCAAGAATATAAGCGAAAACCTCGAGGCCTCGACGGACATTGTTATAGAAAGGTTGAGCGCAGCGGTTGAACCGCTTATTATAGTTGTTATGGCTGTGATAATTGGTGTAATAGCTTATGCAACGATATTGCCGATTTTGGAAGTATCGTCGCTAAAACTGTAACATATTGATTTGGGAGAAAGATATGAGAACGCAGATGCAGAAAAAAAACAAGAGAACAGCGGGCTTTACGATGATAGAGCTTATGGCGATGCTGATAATCATCGGTCTGCTCGCTACGCTGGTGGCCACGAAGGTAGTGAGTAGGATAGACGAAGCCAAGGTTACAACCACCAAGGTCAATTTGAAGACACTTCATACGGCCGTCAATCAATTTTATATGGACGTTGGGCGATATCCGGCCGAGGAGGAAGGCCTTCTGGTTCTTATTGAGGAGCCGGGAGATGTAGAAGGTTGGGAGCCGGGCGGGTATCTGGAAACTACGGAGCTGCCCGTGGACAGCTGGAAGCGTGAGTTTGAGTATCAGCTTTTTCCGGAGAGCGGCGGCCAGTTTGTAATCATAAGCTATGGCGCCGATGGTGAGGAAGGCGGTGAGGGCTATGATTACGACCTGTACAGCACCGACGCGTTTTGACGGTCAGATAGTCAGACGGCCGGATGGCGTAAGAGGGCCGGCGGGCCATTTTGGCGCTCGGCCGGGTCGCTGCGATTCGGGTTTTACGTTTACCGAATTGGTGGTGGTGCTTGTAATAGTTTCTCTGTTTGTGCTCCTGGCCCAAATTCATCTTTTCGGATTGCTGAGGAGAAACACGTTTCGGGCCCAGGTTCAGGAGTTTATATCGGCGATGCGAATGGCTGTCACGGCAACGGCCGAGAGCGACAGGAGATACGAAGTTATTATTGACCTTTCAGAACAGAGTTTTCTGCTTCGAGAGGTTACTTCGACCGATTTGACGCAGGTTCTGGATGAGGAGATTATTACGGAGAACTATTTTAGTGAAAATTGCAGAGTTGCCTATGTCGAATTCGACGACGGAGATTACACCAGTGACGACAGAGCGAAGTTCAGGGCGGGCCATTCCGGCTGGCAATACGGGGGCAAAATCGTGCTGCTTGACGAAAACGAGAAGGCGTATTCGGTTGTGGTCAACCGGATGAATAGAATGATAGTATTGAGGGATGGTGATGTTGAACTTTTGGAGCCGAAAGCTAAAGATGATGTACCGTTTTAGAGCTTGTTATTCGTTGGCCCAGTGCGAGACTGCGAATTTGTCATACGCTGCGGGTGGTGCCTGCCGCGGGGCGCACAATGTGCAACGCGCGATACGCAATGCGAAAGACAATGGCTTTAGCTTAATAGAAGCTACGGTAGCTTTGGTGATACTTGCGCTATTTAGTTCGAGTGTACTGGTTGTTATCAACCGCTGTACGGCCTCTGCGGCAGATTCGATTCAGCGTATGCGAGCACTTGAGGTTGCGCGTGAGAATATGGAGGCACTTCTTGCCTCGGCCTCAGTTGAGGAAAGCACCGAATTTGGCGAAAGTGAAAAATATCCAGAAATCAACTGGGAAACCGTGGTCGAGACGTTTTACGAGCCGATAACCTCGCGAATGTGGGTAAGGGGGATTTGTACTGCCGAGTATAAGAGCTCGGTGGATGAAGTGCAAAAGATTGAACTGGAACATTGGCTGACGAATTTGAGCAAGGAGCAGCTGCTTGAGATGATGGAGAGAGATGAAAAAGAAAAGCAGCTGCTGGCCGGTCAGGTTATAGAGACAATCGAAGAGGCCGCTGCATACGCGGGTGTCGATGTGGAAACCATTGAGCAGTGGATTGATGATGGCATGCTTACAATGGAGAACGACTCTTTCGCCAAGCAGAACCTTGACCTCTATAAGAGCAGCGGCGGCAAGCCAAGTATTGAACAGCAACAGTCGCAGGTGCAGACCAAGGATGAGCTGGTGCAGGAACCAATGGAAGATGTGCTGGATGAGCAGGAGATGCTGGCTAATAAAGAGGCCTGGCTTGATGAAATAGACCCGCTTACGGGTTTACCTAATAGAGACATTGAAGAGATGACTGTCCAGGAGCTTTTTGATTTGTTGATGAAGCGACTGAAGTAGGAGTGTTGATTCTGATGAGAGCTATCAGGACCAAATATGATACTGCAAAGAGTTCTTATGCGGCCGGAGATTTGGCCGGATTTTCGCTGGCGGAGGTGCTTGCGGTGCTGGTTGTAGTATCGATGGTTTTGGTTGCGGTTTTGGCGGTTTACAGCCGGGCCGAGCGTGCTGCTGCTGCGGTTAACCGCAGGCTTGACGCTTTCCAACTTCCGTCTGAGGTCCTGCAGCGTATCGCCGAAGACCTTGACAGGGTGATTTCACCGGGTTCAGAGGTGACAATGACTATTCCTAAAAGTAAGCTTGACGACGGTTTACGGTCAGCGAAGCTGACGATTTTGCGGACTATTGTTGACCGCAAGAATAAACAAAGGACTCTCGAAGAAATTATCTGGCAGAGCGGCTATGACTTTGAGACCGACACAGAGGGTATGGTTTTATACCGTGGTCACAGCGGCATCATGCTGGAAGACAAACTGCTGGATGACCAGAGGGCTGATTGGGAAAAAGGGTATCCACTGGTGCCGGTTTGTTCCGGTGTTACTTATTTCAGGATAGTGGTTCCTCAGGGAGAGAAACTGCCGGATAAGGATAATTGGCCGAGTGGTCCGTTACCCAGGAGTATTAAGGTGACTATTTCGTTTGCTGAGCCGGTCGAGAACTTCCTGGGTAGTTATGAAGTACCAGAGGAACAGAGAGTCACACGAACTATGGCTATCGACAGGACCAGGCCGATAAGATTTAACATTGTGCCAATCGAGGAGGGAAAATAGGGCAATGAAAAAAGTGGGCCCATACAATTGCAATAGCCGTCGAGGTATGGTGCTGTTGGTGACATTAGTGGTGTTGGTTGTGCTTTCGACGCTGGCTTATACCTTAAGCAGCCGAGTCGCTGCTCAACGCCACCGCCACAAGTACATCATAGATTACAGCAAAGCTCGTTACGGCTGCGATTCAGCGGTGAAATATGCCCTTGCGACACTGGAGGAGCTTGACCCGAAGTTGATTAGCCGGCCGAATGTGCCCGATTTCTCCGATTTGTTCGCCCTTAGCGAGGTTGAATACCAGGAGCTATTGGCTCAGATAGCCGGTGAATCCGGATACGATGATAGTGACAGCGACAGAAGTTTTGATGATACCAGCGATATTCCTGATGTTCTTGATGCTAACGATATTAGTGATATTAACGATACTGAGGACAGTAACGATATCGGTGATGACAGCTATTATGAGGAGCCAGATTCTGTTGAGATTCCCGGCCCCTATGGTCTGCCCTGGCCGCTTGTAACCGAGCCGATTGAGATTGAAATTGGCTCTGCCACAGTAAGGATTGAAATTGAAGACGAAAACGCAAAATATCCTCTCTGCTGGGCGATGTTGGATGATGCGGAAATTAAACGTGAAGCGAAGGCGGGTTTTGAGACCTTCTGTGAATGGATGGGTATAAGCAGCGGGGATATTAGTACGTTGGAGGGGCAGCTTGAAGAGATAAAAGCAACAACAAAGCCGCTCAAATTTGAGTTTAAACCGATAACAAAAATTATAAGAACGCCTACAACGACAAGCTCAGCGGCCAGCAGGTCAAGGACGAGCAGCAGCAGAACCTCTTCTCGAACACGTATTACCAGAAAAACCATATCTGCTGATGCGCAGCTTGCCGAACAGACGGTTCTTTTTGCACGGCTTTTTCACAGTTCGATGGTTGACACCGATATTCTTGCCAGGCCGAGTATAGTCAGTGAGAGCAGAGACGAATCGGCCCTGAAGTACACGGGCATGTGGGCCTCGATGAAGGTCAATATAAATACAGCGCCTCGGCATGTATTAGAAGCGGCTTTTATCTTCGGCGGCGATGCGGAGAGAATCGCGGAAGCGGTAATTCAACGAAGGCGTATAAAGCCATTTAAGGACATAGAAGAGTTGAGAAAAGCGCTGTTTGGTTATTCTGATTCGATTAAAAAGTGCGAGAAATATATTACAACGTCGAGCAGATTTTTTACTATCCGGGTAACGGCGGTAAGCGGAGGGGCAAAGGCCTCGTCGGTTATAGCGATAACAAAAAGCGGCAACAGAGTTCAACGAGTTGCTGTAATGAATATTTGATTATTCAGGAGTTTGCTCGAAGTGGAATCTGAAAACTACTTGGGGATTTATATCAGCAAAGACACAGCGACGGTGGCGTGCGTTGATTCTGGTGGTAAGGCCGGCGGCATCGTGGGTTGTTTCAGCGTTTCTGCCGACGGGCAGGCCGAGGCGGCCCCGCACGTGCTGGCAAGTCTTATTTCCCAGGGTTGCGCCGAACGAGATTGGGAGTTTTCCGAAGTTGCAGTTGCTTTGGATTGTGCAATGTTTATGCAGCACAACGTGCACAGCGAGTTTAGCGATACGAAACAAATTGCTGCGACCATCAGGTTTGATGCGGAAGAGGCACTTGCGACGGACGTAACGGATGTTGCGATAGCTTTCCAGGTAACTTCCAGCGAACAGGAGGGCTCGGAGCTGACGGTTTTCACTGCCCAGAAGAAGATACTGTCGGACGTTATTTTGTCGCTGCAAAGCAACGGCGTCGACCCGATGAGCATCGAGCCGGATGTCAATTGTCTGTCAAGGTTTGTCGGGCGGAAGGTGTCCGAGCAGGCAGGGACTTTGTTTGGAGTGCTTTCGGGCCGGAGCGGCTATTTGATTGCTCCGTCCGGCGGTGGTGCGGGTCCTCAGAAGGGCTGCCGGGTTCGGACTTTTTTGGTTGGGTCAACAAAGGACAGAAACGGACTGCTGGCAAGAGAGGCGCTTATGAGCACCGCTTTGACCCGGGGCGGCGAGCAGATAAACCGCGTGAAAGTCTTCGATTCTGCCGGTACTGTGGACTGTCAACAGCTTGGCGAGAGACTGGGCGTCGAAGCCGGCGAGGTTGATTTGGCCCGGTTGGCCTCAGACGACGCGGAGCTTCCGGCCGATTGCGCCGATACGGTTGGTTTGGCGATTGCCTGTGGAGCGGCTTTGGCGCATTTAGAGAAGGCGCCTCTGGTAAATTTCCGCGAAGATTTTATGCCTTATCAGGGCAAGAAGGTCAGAATGCGGAAGACCCTGAGGTACTTGAGTGTATCTGTTACCGTCCTTTTAATAGCGGTGGGCCTGTATTTTCAAACGCAGTTGTTCGGCATAAGCAAGTACCGAGGCAGGGTGCGTGACAAATTGGCTGCGGACTACTCGACTGTTCTCTTGAACCAAAAGCTCGGCGACATGACGCTCAAGGGAGCCCTCGGCAGACTCAATCGGGAGAAGAACAAGGTTGCTCAGAAAACAAGGATAGATTTAGGGGATGAGTCAATATCGTCAAAGCTGACACAGGTTCTTGACGCATTCAATAAGTGTGCAGCCAAAACGCGTTTGAATATAGAGTCGGTCTCCATATCCACGAAGAATATTGTTATAACGGGCGACACTTCCAGTCGCTCTAATACGCTGCACTTTCGCAACACACTCAAAGCGAGCGGGCTGGAGGTTGTGAAGGAAACTCTCAATAAGGAGCCCAATCGCGACAAGTTTATCATAACGGTTGAGCAGATGAATAAGTAATTGAGGAAGCACTTTATGAAGGACTTATACAAGAATCCAACTTTGTACTATGTGCTGGTTCCTGTTGTGATGGGGATATGGCCTTTGCTTGTGTGGGGCCTATATTTGCCACAGGCAAAAGACACTCTGGATGATGAAGTGAATTATGCTCAGGAAGCACAGGTTGTGGCGCTGGATATTCTTAAGCTTGACCCTGAGCGGTTCAAGTTTATCGATTCGAACGACACCGGTAAGGAGTTTAGTTACGCCAATGCGGTTGACAAAGTTGCCGGTTTGTGCAATATACCGGCGAGCAAGTACGTGCTCAGTTCCGGAATAATCATAAAGAAGGAGGGGCAGAGAAGCCAAAGCGCCCACATAAAACTCGAGCACGTGAGTGTGGTCCAGTTTGGCAAATTTCTCTCACTGATGCTTCGCTGGGAGAACTTGCAGTGTAACCTTGTCAAACTGACTAAAGTGAAAGGTGAAGGCCTGCGCGATGCCTGGAATGTGACCATAGACTTCAAATACTACTATTGAGCATCAAAATTCGCGAAAAACTGCAGAAAAATGGTGCAAATTCCCCCTGTTTGTCTTTTTCCTGGTTTGTATTGCCCAGAACTCACAGCTACCACTATATGTAGTATATTGCCCAAGTTTCCAGGATGGGCTTTTTCGGGGGATTTTTTTGTTAAAATGGGTTTGCTGAAAGGGCAGTTTCTAATATTGACAGGTCGCAATTTGCCACAACTTTGTGCAATTCCGGCGGTTAGGTAAATGCCGAACTTTTCTAAAGTTTTCGGGGTATTGCTGTCGATACCAATATTAGAATGTTATTTTGGGGCTCATAAGAGAGTAAGGGCACATACAAGATATAGTGGTTATGGACTTTGGGACGAAAAAAAGGATGTTTCGTACCAAAGTCGGTTGTGCAAGGTAGTTTGGATGCCTAAATTCGATTCTAATAGCCGTTTTGAAGGCCAAAATCGACAGATGGACGCTGCCTCAGACAAGGACTTGATTATGGAACAAATCCTTGAAAATATCCATACAACACCCATTGGCCAGATGCTGAAGAAGATTGCATCGCTTCCAGAGGTTCGCAGAGAGAAGATTCTTGACGTCCGGCGGCAACTTACGGAGGGTAAATACGACATGAATGAGCGTCTGGATGTCGCTCTTGAGAAGGTTCTTGATGACCTTATCACATAGGAGAGTCCTGTTTTGTAGTTTAGCTTATTTGCAAACGACACTTGCAGGGGAATGAGGAGGTGTATTGAACCTCGACATCTTCCGGTTGGCAGTGGAATTGCCTGGGCAGTTCTCTGCATTTAATAACTTACACTACTTCGGGGACTTCGTCGTCCGGCTCATCCAATTCGACGGGCTCGTAGCCGGGCTGTTTTGATTTTTCCAATTCTTCTTTGAAAGCGACAACAACTTTTTCCTGAATTCTTTTCCTGCATTCCGTGTTTATCGGATGTGCGATATCGGCGTGCAGTTTTATTCTGCCTTTGAAGTCTTTCTTGGCCCGGTTGTCGGGAAGTGATGCAGCACAATTGTTGCAGAATTTGGCTCTGAGATGGTTTTTGCCTCCACACTTTTCGCAGTGGTCGCTCATCTTTCTCGAAGGCATAGCGACGAAGAAGCCGCTCGTACCTTCGATAATCTTGATGTCGCGAACGACGAACTCGTTGTCCATCGTTATTGAGCAAAAAGCTTTCAACCTGTCATCCTTGTTGCTTACCAACTTGACTCTGACCTCAGTGATTTCCATTTTTTTGCCTCGCTTAACAATTTACCATCTATTGTTACTCACGATGATGCTTTTGCACCCGATTTTTTGCTGGAGTTTGATTTGATATTGGTTGGCTCTTTGTTCGTCACTGCTGTCAATGATACAAAACATAGCTGAACCACTGCCGCTCAGGCAACAGGGAGCGATACCGAGCGACTCTGTTTCCGCTTTCAACTCGGCGAGGTTTTTTGCCAGGCCGAAACAACTTTTATCCAGCATATTTGCGCACATTTTTGGCACTAAATCAATCCTGTTTTCCAGGATATAGCCGTTTATGCGGGCACTGAGCTTCTCATAGAGCGGCTGATTGTGCTCGTAATTGGCGTAAACCCTTTGTGTAGAAACACTTACGTCGGGAAGTATTAAAAGGGTAAGAAAGTTAAAAATTTCGTCCAATTTCCTGATTTTTTCGCCTTTTCCTGTACAAAAAGCCAAAGGCCCATTCAAAAAGAAAGGTACATCGCTGCCAAGCTTGGCTGCCAATCCGGTCAACTCTGTATTGTCGCACTGCAAGTGGAGGTATTGATTTAGGCCGATGAGGACTGCTGCGGCGTCGCTGCTGGCCGAGCCGAGGCCTGAGCCGGCGGGGATATTCTTTGTCAGGGTGATTTTGATGTCGGCCCGCGAGCCGCAGGAGTCCAGAAGCATTCTGGCCGCCTGGTAGATGAGGTTTTCCTGGCTTTCAGGCGCCCAGTGGGGGCCTTTGCAGATAAGTTCGATGCCGCCTTTTTTGCCGGCTTCAATGAGAATTTCATCGTACAAGTTTACCTTGGCCATTATCGTTTCTAATTCGTGGAAGCCATCCGGACGTTTACCGGCTACAAGCAGAGACAGATTGATTTTGGCGGGGGCCCGGACCAACAAGCCATCGCCGATGGTTTCGAATTGTTCCTTGCAAGGCAACATTACTCGTATCTCGTGAAGCGTATCTCGTTCAAGGTACCGAATTTGCTCGTTGACATTATAGCAAGCCGCATTATTTTTAATACAAAAATCAGCCGCGAAAACACTCCCTGCCATTCGCTTGAAGCGGGTGAGGCGCAGCGACAGGAAAGGCACAAAGGAATTAGACAGGATAAACAGCAAAGATACCGTAAATCTACGAATGGCAAAAGCGGCGTGTGCAAGGCCGCTGAGAGTTGTTGGTAGGCGACTTGCCGGTTTCTGATAGTGCGATTAGCAGCAATCTACCTCACATTCCGGAAACAAGGAAGTCCATAGGTTTAACCAGCTTTGCATCGGGCAGGCGGTATGGTTTGTCGCCGAAGTTGACAGTAACGGCCAGACCGTTGGCGAACTTAGTTTGTTGGATATCTCCATCCGGCGTGAGGAAGCAATGGTCGGTCATCTCGGCGTAACCGGCGGCGCGGGCAACGGCGCTTATGCTTTTGTAGCTCTGCGCAAAGCGCTCCTTATTTTCGTTCCAGAAATCTTTTTTGAACATAAACATC
>Ga0114919_10003771_pt1 | contig 12176 bp, 6 predicted proteins | sample BlataG_FD_88682 | JGI IMG/M metagenome (GOLD analysis project Ga0114919, IMG submission 88682) | Deep subsurface microbial communities from Black Sea to uncover new lineages of life (NeLLi) - Black_00105 metaG | ecosystem: Environmental > Aquatic > Marine > Oceanic > Sediment | place: Atlantic... | reverse complement strand
GTCCCCCAGATTCGAATGGTATATTTGTTCTCATAATCATAGGCAAACAACAGCCCTGTCTGTTCATCCCTGAACTCCGCTCCCTTAAATTCACCCTCCCCATCCCTTACCTTTACACCCATCCTCTCCAGCTCTAGCAGCGTGTCATAGCTCTCCCTGCATTGAATGTACCGGTGAATCCCACAGTTCCATCCACCGTTGTTGTCAATTAATGCCTGCGTTAACTCCTCAGGAGATACCTTACAGGCAGGATTTGTAGCCGCAAACTGCCAGTGGTCGCATCCCGCACCACCCGCTCCACTTCTGGTAACCGAAGCCTTCTCAACAACGGCAACCTTCAAGCCTTTCCTGGCTGCGCTTATGGCAGCCCAGCATCCAGCTATCCCTCCCCCCAGTACCAATACATCTGTGCTGACTTCGGTCTCCTTACCATAAGATATCGGATACGGCCATTCAGGAATACTTCTTCTCATTTGTTCCTCGTAATTGGATACTATTCTAAACTCCTAATATTTTACTTGCCAATCTAAATCTCCAAACTTAACAACCAAGCTGGGCACTTTTATCTCATTTTTCACTATCCCCACAGGTCTTATTATCATCTGAGGCAGTCCCTTACTTTTGCTTGTCATACTCGGCATAGACATCTCCTTACGTATAATTGATAGCCATCCCTTGGAGGATTTTTGTATCACATCTTTACTAGAATTCATGCCTCTGGGGAGGATTTATAATTAGGATTTCAGCCCTACCCAGCTTATTATCGGGTAACCAGAACCCCGACTACATTGTCACTTCGGTCAGGTCGGTTGAGAAAGCGGAATATCTCCCAGGTTCACATCTTTTTCTGTACTGATGGAATCTATAGTCCTGGCTTTTCCATCCTTCTCCATCTTCAGGAAGAATGTGCTTACCTTTAACTTCTCAAACCAGAAATCTCCAAATCCGTCTGTTATGGCAGAAAACTTCTCACCGCTAGCTGAGTCTGTCAGGGTGCAGGTTGCGCCAATAACCACCTCTTTTTCGACCGGGTCATATACGGTGCCGGCGACAAACTTCCTGGGCAGGTTCAGGTAGTATACCCTGGGACTGGTATTATACTCGGGGTGCAACAACTCAGCCTGGCTTATCAGGTCACCAAGTTCGGACTCCTCAGCGAGCTTTATTGCTCCTGTGGGACAGGCATCAACACACCTGGGCACAGTCCAACCGTTGTCCAGCAGGTGAGCGCAGCCGGTACACTTCTGAGCTATGTTAAGGTCCTCGTTGAAGTAAATGACGCCGTAGGGACAGGAGTCAACGCAGTTCTTGCAACCCGTGCATTTCGTTGGGTCTATTATGATCAGCCCATCATCTCTCCTGTATATAGCGCCTTCTATGGGACACGATGGGATGCAGGGGGCGTTATCGCAGTGCATGCAGAGAACGGGGATATAGGCTACCTTGACCTTAGGAACAGTACCTCTAACAAGCTCATTCATCTTCAGCCAGAACTGGCCGGTATCCGGCTGGGGTCTGGCATAAGGTGTCCAGTCGTTTGCAACATGCTCATCCTTGCAGGCAATCTGGCAGCAGTAACATCCATTGCATTGTGAAACATCGATTACAAAGGCTTTCATATCTACATACCTCCTTCAACCCAGGCATTGAAGCGCAGTCCGGAAGCTGGGTCATACTCTTTTTGGAATGCCTCGGGGTATTGTTTCTTCCAATCCTCCATCTGTCCCATACTGACCTTTTCTACCTCGACGAGATACCCGCTCGTGGCCTGGCCGGGGCAATTTTTAGAGAGTATGTTTTCTGGGGCTATGAGGTTAATCGCACCACCCCGGTCAAGCTCTCCCAGGACTATTGAATCAACCCGTGCTCCATGGTCTATATATGCCACTCCTGGCATTATTCTTTCCCAGACAAGCGCCCCTCCGAGAACAGCACCTCTCTGGTTGTATATCTTAACTATGTCTCCACTATTTATGCCCCGCTTTTCAGCGTCTGATGGATGTATCCACAGTGGCTCATACATATAGCCATCTGGCCCTTTGACCTTGCAGGTTGGCGCTTCCCTTGTCCATGAGATATCATCACACTGAGCATGCAGTCGCCACCTCGGATGGTTTGACATGAGTAGCAGAGGATACTTCTTTGTTCTATCGCTGGAGAGTCTTTCATCATGCATTTCGCTTTTTTCAACCCAGTGAGGCACAGGTGGTCTCTCATCATCGTCGGGGAAATACCTGGCTAGCCTTTCAGAATAGAACTCCAGCTTACCCGATGGTGTTTCTAAGGGGTTGGCCTCGGGGTCTTCATAGAATTTTGTCAAGCCAGCCGGGTCCTTTTCCCAATCCGGCGCGGTTGGAACAACGTAGTACCCCTTTTCCTTCAATTCTTCCCAGCTTACCAATTCCTGAACGCCCGAATGCGTATAGCCAAATTCTATCCATTCCTCAACAGTCTTACCTTGTATGTATTCCTCATACAGTCCCAGCTTCTTGGCTACTTCGCAGACTATCTCGTAATCGCTCTTGGACTCGCCTACGGGTTCGATGCTTTTCCCCTCGAGGAAGATACTATAGAACTGTGCATTGCGGTCTATACCAAAATCCTGTTCCTCTAATTTGGTGTTAACGGGCAGGATTATGTCGGCTAGTAGAGTATCATTCTCAAGCCACTGGTGCTGGACGACCACACATTCTATTTTGGGGCTTTGGAAAGCTTCTATAGTCTGGTTGCCACCATTCCAGCATGTAGTCCGGCATGGAGTATCGCTCCAAATCATATGTATTTCCGTGCCGCCATCTTCTTTGGGTATAGGATAGGTGTATTTCTTAAACTGGTCATCAGTTGGACACATTTGTGCCGTACTGCCGTACCAGCTGATAGGCTCATCACTGAGAATAGCTTGCTGGATAAGGGTTTTCGGCAGTATCTGTGGCGGGGGAGGAAAGAACCACCCAAAGTAGGAGCCTTGTCTGGCTGGCTTCTCATCTGGCATCACCATGGCTCGCGGGAATCCCCTCCAGTCGCTCTGCTGGTGGACTCCCGGTTTTCCCAGCCCCTGCATCCCGAGCAATATTACTTCCAATCTAGCCGGCTCAGTTGAATATGGCCCACGGATATAGCTACCACCGTAGGAGTGTATGATTGATGTAATTTTGGCGGCGAATTCCCTAGCCAGTGCCTTAATTGTCCATTCCGGTACTCTGCACTTGGAGGATGCCCATTCAGGTGTCTTGGGAATGCCGTCTTCTTTACCCATAACGTAGTCCGCAAACTTATCAAAGCCAACTGTGTGGGTCGCCACATAGTCCTTATCGTAGGTGCCCTCAGTTATCCAGATATAGGCTATGGCCAGTTGCAGAGCAGCATCGGTATTGGGTAGTATTGGGATCCATTTATCAGCATGAACAGCAGCTCCATAGTTCAGGTCGGGGCTGATGTATATCTGTTTTATCCCGAGCTCTGCCCAGAAATAGCTCAACTGGCTCGGTAGCCCGGCTAAATAAAAATAGGGGGTAGTTTCTGGGTCGCACCCCCAGAACAGCAACATCTCAGTATTTTCTGCCATATCCTTGACTAGATTGTCTTGTTTATAATAGCCTTTCAAACCAGAGCCATTATCCATCCCCCACACATGTTTGGCTCCCCAGTACCAACCCTCCCAGCTATCCGGATTTCTTTGCTGAAATGTAGAGCCTCCCAGAAGTTTGAGCAACTCATACTGACACCCATGGGCGGCGTGCACAATTTTTGACTCCCCGTGTCCGTCAGCCTGAGCCAGTATACTATACGAACCATATTTTGCTTTTACTCTTTTTATTTCGCTGGCGATTATGTCTGTAGCCTCATCCCATGAGATTCTCTTGAACTTGCTCTTACCTCTGTTCTGCGGGTTCCTCTCGCCGTTAGGATCCCAATCAACCCTCTTCAGGGGGTACTTGATCCTGTTGGGGGAATAAACGCGCTTTTTATATGCCAGACTGAAAGGGGGTAGCGCGATTTTCATAGATGGCTCAAAGGTTTTCCCTCGTGCCTTAATCTTCCATGTATTGAATTCTTTCTTATCATACCTCCAATCTAAGTGTAATGGTCTGATTCTGACTATTCTGCCACCCCTGGTATCAATAGCTGCGGGCATTGCCCCATGACCACCAAGGGCAAGCCCTTTTATGAATGTTTCCTCTATTTCTTCTGTATTTGCCTCTCCGACGTGCACATCATTATAGTGAGCTTTAAATTTATCTGACATTTTAATACACTCCTCTATTTCCTCTCTGACATTATAATAAATCCATTTTTTAATATTTCATTAGAGTGCGTTCAAATTCATCATAACATATCCAAATACCTCCCTTCCGGTTTGCACTCGTTCGGTTATTGGACACTTATCTCCTTTCTCTACTTTTGTTGAGAGTGCTCAAGGAATTCTTATGGAGTAAGATATCCCACAGAGTTTGGCTTTTGGTGGGATAGCCTGGAAATATCCGTCAGAAGGTCTGCATCCCGGGGTTTTACGAGGAACATTCATGATGAAGCCATTATAGCGCCTTTTCATGATACATGTATGTGTCACCCATCTATCTGAACGACATCAATCCCCACTCTATTGCTTACCCCCTTTTTCTCTGCCTGTTCCATGTTAAATTTCCCGATTATCCTATGTGTGTTATTGCTATAACTCCCATGTTGATATTTCAATCAAACAGGAGTTATTTGCCATTCCTGGAGCATTCTTTGATATCATCCGCGAAGGGGTCAGCAGATTGATACAACCACCTCTATCTATACTGCCAGGCTTACCTTTCTCCAGCGGGTCATATTTTGAGGAAGATTCATACGAATGAACCACACCTGGTCTCATTCTCTCAGTGACCTGTATAATACCCAGCACCGCTCCCCGGTCATTGTACATCTTAACGACATCTCCATTCTTTATACCCCTGGCGCTGGCATCCGATGGATGAATACGGATAACATGCCAGGGATAGCCATCTTTTACTATGCGATGACCTGGAATATCTTCCAACCAGGTGACATGAATATCGTGATGAGTATGGAAGGAAAACCTGGGATGTGGTGAGATTAACTGTATGGGATATTTTTTTGCCAGTTCCGAGTCATAACCCTCCCAGCTTGGAATATACCGCGGCATCGGCGGTCTTTCCTTATCATCAGGAGAAAGCTCTGTTAAACTCTGTGAAACAAACTCTATCTTGCCGCTGTATGTTCCCAGCTCTTTAGCCTTTTCAGTGCCCTTCTTAGGATTAAACTGGTCTGGTGTATCACACTCTCTACCCTCGTAGAACCAGCGTAGTGCTGGAGTATGTTTATAATCCTTCGGGAGAGGTGCTACGAAGTAACCCTTCTTTTTGAAATCCTCATAGGATATGTGTTCTGGCAAGGATGATGCATCAAAAACTTTTCTAACCCACCCTTCCCACGAGTTGCCTTCAGTGTATTCTTCTTTCAAGCCCAGCCTTTCAGCCAGGTCTACAAATATATCGTAATCCGGCCTTGATTCCCACAAAGGCTCGATGCACTTTTTCTGATAAACGATAATCCGTCGGTTGACTCCGCCATGGGTAAAAGGACCATACCCCCCAGCCCTGGCCCACTCAGCTATGTCACTCCGCTCAAGGTTGGTGCATGCCGGCAGGATGATATCGGCGAATCCTGTTTCACTCTGCCACCAGCAATCCTGGTTAACCACAAACTCAAGCTTGGGACTCTGGTACATCCTTACCCACCTGTTTGTCTCGGTCATCGTGCCAATGAAAGAGCCTCCATACCGGTACATCATCTTAATCTCAGGACTGCCAGTTTCGGGATAAGTATATGGAATAAATTGCTGCTCTATGGAGTTACCGCAGAAGCCTTCCCCTACCCAGCTAACAGGCGGGTTCAAGATACACTCAGGGACAAGTAAGCGGTAAATGCGCTGGGTAACCGGATTGACAGCGGGCTTCTTTGCCACCAGTGAAAACGCATCCAGCCCCCCCTCAGCATATCCGGGAAATTTGAATGTGGAGGTAAGTGGTGCTCCCGTGTTAGTTCCCCAGATATTAACCCCTGGCTTACCCAGACCCTGCATGGCCTGAAGCAGTACCATAAGCCTGGCCCATTCAGTGCCGTAGGCTTGCCTGCAGGCACCTCCCCAAACTCCTATTGCACCACTGGCTAACATTGTCCGCTTTGATGCCCACTCTCTGGCCAGGGCTCTTATGGTCCGTCCTTGAACACCTGTTATCTTCTCTGCCCATCCGGGAGTCTTGGGTACTCCGTCGTCCTCGCCCATGATATGTTTCCTGAACTGTTCAAAGCCGATGGTATGGGTGGCAAGGTAGTCCTTATCATAGGTGCCCTCACCCATCCAGACATAGGCTATTGCCATGGCCATAGCAGCGTCGGTGCCCGGTCTGGGAGCTATCCATTTATCTCCCAGTATAGCGGCGGTGTAGTTGCAGAAAGGGTCGATGAATATCTGTTTTATCCCCAACTCTCTGAGCCAGTAACGCCACGTTACGGACTCCTGTGCATTGTATATTCCGTGTGTGGAATCGGGATCATTGGACCAGTGAACTATCAACTCGGTATTCTTTAAAGCGTCCTGCAGCAGGTCGTGGGTTTCGGGAGCCCCCAGCCTCCAATAGAAACCCCAGGTATGTATAGCCCCCCAGTGCCAACCTTCCCAGCTATCGGGATTATCAAACACGGCTGTATGTCCAAGCAACTCAAAGAACCTGCCAAACGCACCCATCTTGTAAGATAAAAAACCCCAGTTATGGTGGGACGATCTTATTGCTGTGATAGCGGCTGGACCATAGGTAGCTCTGATTCTCTTCATCTCGCTGGAGACTATGTCCAGCGCCTCACCCCAGCTTATCCTCTGGTAGCTGGACTTACCCCTGGTTTCGGTGTGTCTATCGCCGTCAGGGTTGAAATCCACCCTTTTAAGCGGGTATTTAATCCTGTTCTCAGAGTAAACCCTTTCTTTCTCAGCCACGGTAAAAGGGGCAAGTGCTGCTTTCCTGGGAGGGGTAAAGTTCCTACCACGGGCTTCAATTGTCCACGATGGCGCATCTGTATCATCTAAAATCAGCGGTCGAATACGAGTTATTTTGCCATCTCTTACATGAACGAAGATCGGCCCACCAACGGTGCAACTGGTAAGAACCTGCTCGCCTTTCATAGTATGCGACATTTTCACTTCCCTCTTTTGCTCACTGCCATAAAACTAAATCCTTATTTTTATCGTTAGCTAGTGGTTTCAGGTAAATGTTATTTCACCCCTGTAAGTGCAGTTCTGAGAAATATTCTTCTCACGATTATTTAGTAATCTCTTTTATAACTCCCATTTAGATACCTCTATCAAACAGGAGTTATTAGCCATACCCGGAGCATTCTTTGACAGCATTCTGGAAGGAGTCATTAGATTGACGCATCCACCCTTGTCTATACTGCCGGGTTTACCTTTCTCTAAAGGGTCATATTTTGCTGAAGCCTCATATGAATGAACCACACCCGGTCTCAACCTCTCAGTGACCTGCGCAATGCCCAGCACTGCTCCCCGGTCGTTATACATCTTGACGATGTCTCCATCTTTGATACCTCGTACGCTGGCATCTGTCGGATGGATGCGGATAACCTGCCAGGGATAGCCATCTTTAAGTATGCGGTGGCCCGGGATATCAGCCAGAGAGTGAATACTTATGTCGTGCTGAGTGTGAAAAGAAAACCTGGGATGTGGGGAGATAAATTGCAGAGGATATTTTTGGGCCAATTCTGAGGTGTGCCCCTCCCAGCTTGGTATGTATCCTGGCATAGGGGGTCTTTCCTTATCATCAGGAAAATGCTCCGTCAGGCTCTGTGAAACGAATTCTATCTTGCCGCTGTAAGTTCCCAGATCTTTAGCCTTCTCTGTGCCCCTCTTAGGGTTATATTTATCTGGTGTATCACATTCCCTGCCTTCGTAGAACCAGCGCAGCGCTGGAGTAAGCTTGTAATCCTCAGGGAAGGGGACGACGAAATAGCCCTTTACCTTGAAATCCTCATAGGATATGTATTCCGGAAGGGAGAAGGCATGGAATACTTTTTTAATCCAGTCTTCCCACGAGTTGCCCTCGGTGTATTCTTCCCTGAAGCCCAGCCTTTCAGCAAGTTCAACAAAGATATCGTAGTCGGGTCTCGATTCCCATAAAGGTTCGATACACTTTTTCATATAAACGATAATCCGGTGGTTACATGCATTTTGGGCATGAAAACCATAACCACCAACACCTGACCACTCAGCTATATCGCTCCGCTCAAGGTTGGTGCATGCTGGCAGTATGACATCGGCGAAGCCAGTTTCACTATGCCACCAGACCTCCTGATTGACCACAAACTCCAACTTGGGACTCTGGTACATCTTTACCCACCTGTTGGTATCTGTCATCGTGCCAATGAAGGAGCCTCCATACCGATAAATCATCTTGACCTCAGGATTACCTGGCTTGGGATAGGTATACGGGATAAACTGTTGCTCGATAGATTCTCCACAAACACCTTCCCCTATCCAGCTAACAGGCGGGTTTAGTATACACTCAGGGACAAGTAAGCGGTAAAGGCGGCTTTTAATCTGATTGACAGCAGGTTTTTCAGCCACATGTGAGAATGCATCTAATCCGCCATCAGCATATCCAGGGAATTTGAATTCAGAATTTAGCGGTGCCCCCGTTATAGTTCCCCAGATATTGACTCCTGGTTTTCCCAGCCCTTGCATAGCTTGAAGCAATACCATCAGCCTCGCCCATTCATGCCCGTAGGCTTGCCTGCAGGCACCCCCAGCACATCCAATTCCCCCGGTAGCCAGCATAGTTCTCTTTTTACACCACTCCCTTGCCAATGCCCTTATTGTTCGCCCCGAGACACCTGTTATCTCTTCAGCCCAACCAGGGGTCTTGGGCACTCCATCATCCCCACCCATAATATGTTTCTTGAACCGCTCAAATCCAACGGTATGAGAGGAAACATACTCTTTATCATAGGTATCCTCATGTATCCAGACATAGGCTATTGCCATAGCCATAGCCGCGTCGGTGCCTGGCCTTGGCGCTATCCATTTATCCCCCAGTATTGCAGCGGTATAGTTACAGAAGGGATCAATAAAAATCTGCTTAATTCCCATCTCCTTTAGCCAGTAACGCCAGATAACAGACTCCTGCCCACTATATCCTCCACGTGTAGAATCAGGATCATTGGACCAATGAATTACCAGCTCGGTATTTTTCAAAGCGTCCTCTAGTAAGTCATATTGCTCATTACCCCCCAGCTTCCAGTAAAATCCCCAGGTATGTATAGCCCCCCAGTGCCACCCTTCCCAGCTGTCCGGATTATCAAACATAGCCGTATTCCCCAGTAGCTCAAAGAATCTGCCAAATGCGCCCATCTTATAGCCTAGAAGTCCCCAATTGGTGTGAGACGGCCTTATGGCTGTAATAGCAGCATGGCCATAAGTCTTTCTGATTCTTTCCATCTCGCCAGCAACTATATCCAGCGCCTCACTCCAGCTTATCCTTTCATACCCAGATTTACCCCTCATTTCAGGGTGCCTATCACCATTAATGTCGAAGCCCACTCTCTTGAGAGGATATTTAACCCTGTTTTCGGAGTAAATCCGTTCTCGTTCTGCCGTAGTAAAAGGGGCAAGGGTTGCCTTCCTGGGAGGAGAAAATTTCTTGCCACGGGCTTCAATTTTCCACGATGCTCCATCCTTTTCATTAAAGACTATGGGTCTTATGCGGATTATCCTGCCATCCTTTACATGAACAAAAATCGGACCACCGACCGTACAGTTAGTAAAGATTTCTTCTGCCATACCCTCTACTCCTTTCCTGACTTTCCAGACATAGCTCAAACTTAATTATCCCAACCCCCCACTGGCGGCCTGGTATTGGGAGTCGGTGGCTTCCCTAAAGTCCACAATGCCTGTTATAATTCTCTTCATACGTGGGTGCATTGGGCGGCAGCAGCCAGTAGTTGACAGGTAGCTCCCCCACCTTCACCTCTCCATCCTCCAGCCTGATGGTGACAAATTTGTTCCACTCTGGTGGGTCCATTTCAGGGTAGTCTATCCTCTTGAAGTCCAGAGCAGAGCTGCTCGCCTTCCGTGCCAGGGAGGCATGCATTATCATCTCTCCCACCGTGAGACGCACCATACACTCCAGAAAACGCGCTAACTCGTGGGGGTTCCTGATACAGGTCCTGGCTGCTTCACTCTCCCTGATACTGTTTAGCCACCACAAGCCCCTTTTCAGCGTTTCCTCTCCCTTATACTCCCCACAGTAGTCCTGCATAATTCGGCATATACCGGCCTGTAACTCCTTCCACCCTGTATCACCTTCCCGATCCACCGGTGCATAGACGCGTGCCTTTTCCTTATCCACCTGCTTCCTGTCTATGACAGGCTCTACCGCTGTTCTCACATAAGCGGCTACTTTTCTACCAGCGTACCTGCCGGTAGTAGCCGCTCCAACATGACCTCCACCACCTGCAGTTTGGGCGCCCGCTGCATATAAGCCTCCCAGGTTGGTCTTCATATCCCAGTCAACCACCAGACCACCACCACCCAGGAATGCGGTTGCCCTCCACTGCGGCGCAGAAGCCAGCTTACTTTTCATATCCCACCAGGGACCAGGCTTCCCGGCCAACTCCGGAGGCAACACATTTGCCTGGAGCATGTCCTTGTCAGGGTCAAAGCCAGCCTTGGTGTACATATCATATATTATGTGAGTCTTACCTTCATGTCCTACCATGAGCCCGAATATCGCCCTCCGCTCATGTTCCGGCATGCCGGGTAAATCAGCATAAAACGGAAGAACATATTCTCCCTTCATTATGCGCTCGGATAAGTCTGGAATAAGCCTTACTCCACCACCAAAAGGTCCCCTTTCCCCTCCTGCATGATACCGCTCCGCTACTGTTTTCAGCACTCTACCATCCTTATCAACCCACGGAATTTCCTTCCCTTTGGCATCAACTATGGTACAGGCAAACCAGGTATTACTAGAATTACCGGTGCCATAAGCAGGATAGCGGAAGGGACCTGATGACTCCTGGCTTCTCTCCATCATTGTCAGCTTCGCTCCAGCCAGCCAACCCATAGCATCGCCATCGCCGGCAAGGTTAGGGTCATCATGTTCGACATAAGAACCTACCAATTCCGTGTTGAATATCCAGATTCGGAGGGGTTGAGCTGTGGATAGAATAGTGGCTTTTGCCTTGAAGATGTAGAATTCGCCAGTTCGTACATTCACACCCGTCGCACCTATAACCCTGGAGCCCGTTTTCCCCCCTTCTGTTAGCAGGCTGGTAACCATAACATGCTCGCACATATCTACACCAAGGCGTTTGAGTTCTTGATACAGGGCAGGTTTGATATTTGCTCCCTGAACGCGGATACAGTTAGGGTTATCATAATCATAAGCAAACATCAATTTGGTCTCTTCATCTCTAAATTCGGCACCAACAAACTCATCATCCACATCTCTAACCTTCACCCCCATCTTCTCCATATCAAGGAGTGCATCATAGCTCTCCTTACCAGTAATGTAACGGATATGCCCTAAAGAATACACACCTCCAAACGGTCCACCACCAGACTTCATCGCCTCTTCCGGTTTCGTTTTAGACCTGGGATTGGAAAAAGCACCACCCCAATGGTCAACACCTGCTCCTCCTGAGCCACTCCTTATAATAGAAGCCTTATCCACCACCACAACCTTTGCTCCCCTCTTTACCGCACTTATTGCCGCATGGCACCCAGCTATACCCCCACCGATTATAAGTATGTCGGCACTAACTTCGTTCTCCTTCCCATAATTCACTGGATACGGCCACTCAGGCGTATTTGTTCTTGATGCTTCATCATAACTGGACATTCACTTTACCCCCTTAGATTTCATCTGGCAGGCTAAACCTAATTTGCGCCCGATTTCAATAAAATTATATCTAACCTGATCATCGATTTCATGCCGTCCCTGTTGTATAAACTTCACTTTTAAATCTATTCCCTACAACCCACTATGCCTCTCGTAATTCTGTTCATAACTCCCAGCATTGGGTCCCTGTAGCCAGTACTCCATGGGCTTCTCCCCTACCTTTACCTCTCCCCCCTCTAGCTTCATCGTTATCCATTTCTG
>Ga0114919_10003770_pt1 | contig 12179 bp, 9 predicted proteins | sample BlataG_FD_88682 | JGI IMG/M metagenome (GOLD analysis project Ga0114919, IMG submission 88682) | Deep subsurface microbial communities from Black Sea to uncover new lineages of life (NeLLi) - Black_00105 metaG | ecosystem: Environmental > Aquatic > Marine > Oceanic > Sediment | place: Atlantic... | reverse complement strand
CCGACGATAGCGAGGGTTTCGCTGGCGCCGGATGGCCAGGCGGTTGAGCGGAATACCCGGAGACGTAGCCACTGCGCTACGTCGAGGACATTCCGCGAGAACCAACGCCGCCTGCCGGATGCCGGCGCAAGCCGCAGCCGGAGCGTTTCTCCGACAGGCTCCTAGTACACCGTTGCGCCGAATCGAGGGTCTGGTGTTGCCATAACGTCACGATCCGTGTGAGCAACCGGGCACACAAAGGAGAATGGAGTTGCGACTGGGGGAGGCGCTCCTAGATTGCGCCTAGCATCTTTTCAAGAGATGCCAACGCATATCAGGAGGATCACTCGGATGGGCATGTATCTGGGCATAGGGCGAAAGGCCCGCCGCTGTTACGGCTTCGATGAAGTCGCACTGGTTCCGGGCGGGGTAACACTCAATCCCAACGAAACCGATACTTCGTGGGAGTTCTGTGGCCATCATTTTCCAATCCCGATAATAGCCAGTGCGATGGACGGCGTGGTTGATGTGAAATTCGCCATCGCGATGGGGAAACTGGGCGGGCTGGCTGTTCTGAACTCAGAAGGGGTCCAGACCCGGTACGAAGATCCCAGCGAAGTTCTGGCGGAGATCGCCGCGGCTACCAGCGAAGAAGCAACTCACCTCGTACAGGATCTCTATACACCACCCATACAGGAGAAGCTGGTTACGCGGAGGGTCCAGGAGATTAAGGAGGGGGATGTTCCGGCAGCGGTTTCGGCGATTCCGCAGAGGGCCGAGAAGTTCGGCAAGCTGGCAGCCGATGCAGGGGCCGACTTCTTCGTAGTTCAGTCCACAGTTACCACGGTAAGGCACATATCGAGTGAGTATGAAACGCTTGATTTCGAGAAGTTCTGCAGGGAGATGCCGATTCCGGTCGTCGTGGGGAACACCGTCGGCTATGACGTAAGCCTGGAGCTGATGGAGACAGGGATAGATGGGCTGCTGGTGGGAATCGGTCCCGGGGCTGCATGCACCACACGGGGTGTTCTGGGAATCGGGGTTCCGCAGGTGACGGCTACAATCGACTGTGCAGCCGCCCGCGACTTCCATTACAAGTTCACCGGTAAGTACGTGCCAATCATCACCGACGGCGGAATGCGTGCGGGCGGAGATATCTGCAAAGCACTGGCCTGCGGAGCCGATGCCGTGATGGTGGGCAGTGCTTTCGCGCAGGCTGAGGAGGCACCGGGCGGAGGCTTTCACTGGGGCATGGCCACCCCCCACGCCAATCTGCCGAGGGGTACCCGGATCCAAGTGGGTACTACCGGGACGTTGGAGGAGATCCTTCTGGGTCCGGCCAGGCTGGATGACGGGAGCCAGAATCTTGCTGGAGCCATCCAGACCAGCATGGGGAATGTGGGGGCCCGCAATATCCACGAGTTTCAGCTTACAGAGCTGATAATTGCCCCTTCGATCGGAACCGAGGGGAAGGTCTTTCAGAAGGCCCAGCATGTTGGGATGGGCAAATAGTTCCCGCCCGGGAACTTCACGAGTATCCGTCCGGTGTTGGCGAGGAGAATAACATTGCAGCCCCGGTGGATTCTGAATGCAAAAGGATGATTCAACACTTTTTGAAGTAGTCCTGCTGGGCACAGGGGCGGCCTTTCCTCCACTGGAGCGGGAGAACACAAGCCTGGCGCTGCTCTGGGAAGGAGGGATATGGCTTGTAGATTGCGGAGCCTCCCCCCATCGCAGGCTTCGACTGGCCGGGCTCGATCCGTGCGACCTCCGCGGTGTTCTGATCACCCACCATCACCCCGACCACCTTTACGGCCTCCCGAGTCTTGTCCACTGCCTGATTCCGACCCCCAGGGATGAGCCGCTGGTTCTGCTCGCACCCCCGGCGGCGCTGCAGTGCGCGCACCGGGTGCTGGAAGCTTTCTGTCTACTCGAGAGGCCGGAGGTGCCCCTTTCCCTCAACGAGGTCTCCCTGATCCCCGGTTCCGGGGTCGATCTGTGTCCTGAAAGCGACCCATGGGAAGGGGATGGACTGAAGACTGTATTTACGCTCGAGGGTCTACGCCTTTGGACAGCACCTGTCGACCATACCCTTGAGACTGTCGGATTGAGGGCCGAAGCTGGCGGCAGGGTGATGGCCTACTCGGCTGACACCGCTCCCTGTGACGGACTGGCACTACTGGCCGGTGGGGCCCACCTGCTCGTGCACGAGGCGACATTCAGAGAGTCGGATCGCGAGATGATGCCGAGCGGACACAGTACGGCGCTGGATGCCGGGATCGCCGCTGCAAGGGCAAGGGTCGAGACCCTGGTACTCGTGCACTTTCTGGAATCGACCCTCTCCGACCCCTCGGCTCTGAGGATGGAGGCAGCGAAGGCTTTCAATGGGCGTATTGAGATCGGCAAGGAGCTGGGCAGGTATACGGTTTAACAGTCGCACCGATCCAGCAGTATTACCTCAGGAGGGGTTCTGGGCGGACCTCACCAGTTTGGAGAGATTCGATTTCAGACGGTTGGCCTTATTCTGGTGGTGCAGGTCTCTCGTGGCATAGCGGTCCAGCAGAACCGAAACCTCTTTCAGGAGCTCGGGAGCCTGTTTCGCGCCCGGATCCTGGCGGATTTTCTTGGTGAGCGTTCGGATCTGTGACTTTCTAGTTCTGTTGTGCAGCCGCAGCTTCTCACTCTGGCGCAGCCGCTTCGCCGCTGACTTGTGTGTCGGCAATACATTTCCTCCTGCGCTGCAGGGTATTTAGTTTTTAATTTTGTGGCAGAGCTACCAAGATGGCAGACCCGCCTTCTCTGTCAAGGACTTACCCTTCGGGAGGCAATCACCTTGCAAACTCGGGCGTTTAAAGAGACGGGGAGTAACCGGGATGAATACTAGAGAGCTCCAGCTGATCGACGCCTTCACAGATACTCCCTACCGCGGCAACCCTGCCGGTGTACTGCTTGAGGCCGAAGGCCTGACCGCCGGCCGTGGTAAGCACGGGCTGCAGATGCCTGCATGTTGCAATGCCGGACCTGGTTTCGGTTGCCGACGCCCGCCCCGATTACCATGCACTGACCGATTTGAGCCGCCAGCTCAATGCTATTACGGTGCAGATAATGACGCTGGAAACCGAACTCGAGGAGGCGTACTCTCACGTCCGTACCTTTGCTCCCGCCGTGGGTGACAGGCGGCGCTTCATCGTTGAGCAGGGGGCGAATATTAGGGGTCCGCACGTGTGAACTCCAAGCACACCCGGTACGTCTATCGGGTGTAGTCGGGAGAGGGGCGACCGGTTGTAAGTTGGTGATACGGGACGATGAGGAACGGTGAGTAGGGGCGCCGGTCATCGTCGCATGTGAAAAAGGAAAGTGCGATGAGGATGGAACCCTCCAGAAAGGGAAAGATCTCTGGATCGAAGCTGCCATACGGCGGATTGTGCAGGTACGCGGCCGCTGCTGCAGCGGTTACGGCGGCGGTGGGTATCTTACTGCTGTCGACGCCGCAGCCAGCCCGGGCGCAGTTCGAGTTCTTCGGGCGGAACAAGGTTCAGTACGACCGCTTCCAGTGGAAGACCCTCAACACTCCGCATTTCGTTATACACTACTACGAGGGGGTGGAAGAGGCGGTGCACGATGCCGCCGGGATAGCGGAACGCTCCTACGCCTACCTCAGCCAGATCCTCCAGGTCGATATGAAGCAACGCATACCGGTTCTGCTCTATGCAGATCACCAGGATTTCCGTCAAACGAATGCTGTAGTTGGAATCGGCGAGGGAACCCAGGGTGTGACCGAATCGCTCAAGCAGCGTGTCATCCTGCCAATGATGCCGACCATGGAAGAATTCACTCACATCTTCACGCACGAGCTGGTGCACGCATTCCAGATGGAGATCATGGGCACTGGGAATTCCCTCAACCCGCTCCAGTGGCAGCCCCCTCTCTGGATAATGGAGGGTATGGCGGAGTACTTCTCGATCGGGCTCGACCCTAACACGGAAATCTGGCTTCGCGATATGGTGCAGAGGGATGAGTTTATGAGCCTGACCGAGTTCGAGACGGTTCGGGACATCCGGGTCTACCGACTGGGTCAGGGGCTGTACGATTTCCTGGGAGAGCGCTACGGCAAGGAATCGCTGCGCCGGTTCTTCAAGGAAACGGTTCGGACCAGGAATTGGGCAGCGGCGCTGCAGAGGGTATACAGCCAGTCGCCTAAGGAGCTCTCAGAGCAGTGGAAGTTGCATCTGCAGGCAAAATACGGAACCGTCATCGCGGAGCAGGACAGCCCCGATTCCATTGCGATGCGGCTCGTTGAACACAAAGGGTTGATCTACAACCTGAACCTTACCCCTTCCATAAGCCCCGATGGTAAGAAAATTGCCTTCATAGCAAACGCCGATCTGCGCGATGCGATCTATATCGTCGATGCGGAAACGGGAGATTCCCGCCGCGCACTGGCCTACGGCGGCTCCTCCGGTTCGCTTGAGATTATCGATTTCTTTGAATCGACCATGTCGTGGTCCGCCGATGGTGAAATCCTTGCCTTCGTAGGCAGCGGGGGGACCGAAGATGTCATCCACCTGGTGGATTCACGGACGGGCAAAACCCGTAAGAAGCTGCGATTCGAGGGGGTGTCGATTACCTCGGCCGCGCTGAGCCCCGACGGATCCAGAGTTGTCTTCAGCGGAATGAAGAACGGTCAGCGCGATCTCTATATCGCCTCCATCGAAAGCGGCGAGCTTCGAAGGCTCACCGAGGATACCTACTCGTACATACATCCATCGTGGTCGCCGGATGGCAGCACAATAGCGGTCACAACGGACTGCGGAGCCCCTACCGATGCAGAGAATCTCGATTTCCGCGGCTACCGGCTGGCGCTGGTTGATCCCGGGACGGGATCGGTTGAGATATTGACCGGCGGTTCGTACCACGACATCAACCCCGTATGGAGCCCCGATGGAGAGGAACTGGCGTTTGTAAGCGACCGGGCGGGCGTTCCTCAAATATTCCTCTACAATCTGACCCGCAGGGAAATCAGAAAGGTCACGAACCTGATCTCGGGAGTATCAGGGATTACCGCTTCATCCCCGGCCATTTCGTGGTCGCGGGAGTCGGGCAGGATGGCTTTCTCCAGCTTCCGGTCGATGGGGTGGGATATCTATACGATGCCCGATCCGCGCAATACCACACTGAGTGAGGCTGCATCGCGTCCCGATCCGGGTACGGCACCGTTCGAACCGGTCTGGGCGGGCTATGAGCTCGGTGATCCCGCGTTGTTTGAAGAGGCGGAGTATTTAACCAGGATAAAAGCGGATTATGTGTTCGGCGCAGGGGGGTTCTCTACCAACGTAGGGGTGATGGGTGATTTTATCGTCGGCTTCAGCGATATGCTGGGCAATCACAACCTCACCTTGGGGATCGGTATGTACGGTTCGCTCAGCCGCTCCAACATTTCGGTCACCTATGTCAACCTGACCAGGAGGCTGAACTGGGGTATCTCGATCTTCCAGGAGGCCATGATGAGCGGTCTCTGGTCCTCGCTGGCCGGTACCAAGTACTGGAGCCGGACATACCGGGGCGCTGCACTTATGGGGTACTATCCTTTCAACACCTTCTCGCGGCTGGAGGGTAATGTCGGGGTCATCAACATCGAAGATGAACTCCTGACCGCGAGCTGGTATGGGCGGATCAGTGTGGACGAGCAGTTGGGCAGCGACACCTTCACCCAAGCGGGACTGAGCCACGTCTACGATTCAGCCCTCTACTTCATTTCGGGCCCGATAGGAGGTCAACGCTGGCGCGCCCAGGTCTACTCGCTGTTCGGCAAATACAGCTCCACAACCCTCATTCTAGACTACCGCAAGTATTTGACTATAAACCACCGGGGTGCACTGGCCCTGCGGACATTTGCCGGCGGGACGGTTAGCGGGCTCGGACAGCGTCTCTTCCGTATCGGGGGCCCGACCACACTGCACGGGACCAACTGGGGGCAGATGAGCGGTGCCAATGTTGCTATCCAGAATGTCGAGCTGCGTTATCCTCTGATGCCGTGGATGCCTATCCAGTGGGATTTCCTCTCCGGCGCACTCTTTGCCGATGCCGGAGCCGTATGGGAAAAAGGCATCAGGCCCGAGTGGCTGCCTGTGGATTATCCCGTCGACGAATACATATTGAACGGGATAGTGGGGGCCATAGGAGGAGGAGTAAGGGTGAACCTGGGATTCCTGACTCTCTTCTTCGATTACGCGATACCGACCGATTTCAGGGGCAACTACGGTACTGGTCGTCTCCAGTTTGCTATTGGTCAGATCTTCTAAAATTACCGTGCCGGAAACGGCTCTTTTCCGCGATCTCGGCGCCGGCCTGCCGGATCTCTTGTGCGGCGTACAGTCACAATTTCAAAGTGGGGACCAGTCAAGTTTTGCTTACCGTCCTATATATGACTATAATGTAAAGCTATGAAGAATACAGACACGGGTAACTCGAAGTCTCCCAAAGGGTTACTGGAGCGGCTGCTGGGACCTGGGAAAGAACCCCGCCCTTCCGAGCCGCTGATAATACCCAGAGCCGAGCATACGGTATCCCGTAAAAATATGGATGAAGAGGTTCTCAAGGTCCTCTACCGCCTGCACAATTCAGGATGCAAGGCGTATTTGGTCGGTGGTGCGGTCCGCGATCTCCTGCTTGACCGCAAGCCGAAGGATTACGATGTAGCGACCGATGCCCGGCCTGACGAGATAAAGAAACTCTTCGTCAACAGCAGGCTGATCGGCCGCCGTTTCCGCCTGGCTCACATCATGTTCAAGGGCAGGAAGGTTATCGAGGTCTCGACATTCCGCCGGACCCCGGAACTGCCCAACGGCGGCGATACCCCTGAAGGCGGAGTGGATACAAGCGACCTACTTAGCCGGGAGGATAATACCTGGGGCACGCCACAGCATGATGCCTATCGTCGAGACTTGACGGTCAACGCCCTCTTCTACAACATAGCTGACTTCTCGATCATCGATTATGTGGGCGGACTGGCGGACCTCAACGCGCGACTCATCCGAACGATCGGCGATCCGAATATCAGGTTCCGTGAAGATCCGGTTAGGATGATCCGTGCGGTGGAGTACTCGGCCCGGCTTGGTTTCGGTATGGATGCCGGGATGGTCAAGAGTATCAGGAAACACCGAAAGGATCTGCGGAGGGCCTCGGATGCGCGCATAGCCGACGAACTCCTCAACCTTATGCGTAGCGGTGCGGCAGAACCGGCTTTCAGAAAGCTGTGGGAACTGGGGCTGCTGGAGGTGCTTCACCTCAATCTCCACCGGGCCCTTAAAGGAGTATTGGGCGAGCAGTTCTTCAAGGAACTTGCCACTGTAGACGACTGGCGGCGGTCGGAAGAAGCCGTGCGTGACGTTCTGCTGTTCTCCATCATGTTCAATGCGCCGCTGCGGCAGGCCGTTGCCGTTGCAGAGCATCGTAAGGGGGGCCGTCTGGTTAAAGGGGAGTTTCTGCGGGAGGTGGAAGCGGTTCTGGAAGAGGGACATACCCTTTACAGGGTTCCCAATCGGAGACAGCATCAGGTCAAACAGGCTGTACTGGCCGCTCAAAAAATGCGCAGGCGCCCCTCCAAACAGCGTGGACTCAAGGATATTGCCAACCGTGCCTACTTCCTCGACGCGTTCGAGCTCCTTCGGCTGGAGGCGGAAACCACGGGCCGTTACGGTAGTGTTCTCAGTGAGTGGATGGAACTGAAGGAAGAGGCCAGGAGGAAGAGCCGGATTGGCGAGCGCCGTGAGCAGCGACCAGACAGGGGAAGAAAGCGCCGTGAAGAGAAGGGCCGCGGTTCTGAAGAGCGCCAAAGACGCGAAGGTGGGCGGAGGCGCGATGGACGCAGGGATAGACCTGCCTCGTCGAAGGGGACCGATCGGCCGCGGGGCGGTCGCGACCAGCCTTCAGCGCGGTCGAAGCCGCCCCGGGAACAGCTCCCGGAGAAGGAGCAAGAACCCGCCATTCAGCAACAACCACGGGCAGAAGAGATAGAACACGGTCGCGGTAAGCGGGAGAACCGTTCGTGGGATGGTGTGGCCGGACAGCAGAGTTCGGTCGTAATGGATATGAAGAAGAAGATGGAGTCGGGTGAGATTTCCCTGCCGTCTGAAGAGGAGATCCCTTACATGGTTCCCGGGCGGTCCGTGGAAGAGACAATCCGGGATTTTGCAGAAGATGAAGAGAAAGCAGATCAGCACGCTCCCGACGACAACAAGTCCGACTCTGACAGGTGGGGGCGCTTCAGGCGGTCTTCAGGATAAAAGCCAGAGCTACGAATGTTCTGACGCCGTATCCTGTAGGTCCGGAACCGATCCAGGCGGTGGCCTCCTTGCGCCACTCCATTCCAGCGATATCGAGGTGTGCCCACGGGGTGTTCCCGGCGAATTTCTCCAGTAGCTTGGCTGCCGTAATCGCTCCCGGTGAGTCCTTGCCTGTGTTGCGCACGTCTGCGATGTCCGATTTGACCAGCTCGTTATATTCACGGTCCATCGGCAGTGGCCAGGCCTTCTCGCCGTGTGCCGCGGCTGTCTCACGGACCGTCTTCACCCATTCATCATCGTTGCCCATCAGTCCTGCGTATACATGCCCGAGTGCGACCACGCACGCCCCTGTAAGGGTCGCGACATCCACAATCGCCGCCGGTTTCTGCTCCAGGGCATAGGTCAGGCCGTCGGCCAGTATCAATCGTCCCTCCGCGTCGGTATTCAGTACCTCGATGGTTTTTCCGGAATATGTCTTGATGACGTCACCCGGTTTGACGGCCCTTCCCGAAGGCATGTTCTCGCAGGCCGGTACGATGCCTATCACCGGACGGGAAGGTTTCAGGCGCCCGATCGCGGCCATCGCGCCGATCACGGCGGCGGCTCCGGCCATATCCGCTTTCATTTCTTCCATATTCGCTACGGGTTTGAGCGATATACCCCCGGAGTCGAATGTTATCCCTTTACCGACAAGAGCCAGCGGAGGCTTCTTCCTTTTCCTCTCACCCTCCGGTCTGTACCGCATGACGATGAAGCGGGGGGGGTTCGAACTCCCGCCACTGACTGCCAGGACGCCTCCGAAGCCCCGATCGCGGAGTTGTTTCTCGTTCAGAACTGTCACGGAGACACCCGCCGGGCGGCAGGCTCTCCTGGCCTCGGCTGCCAGAACCACCGGTGTCATCAGGTTGCTCGGGGTATTCACCAGCCGCCTGACCAGAATCATGCCGTCGGCCACCACTTCCCCCCTTCTTGCTGCATCGCGCATCGATTGCGTGATTGGACCGGGGCAGAGCAGTATGAGCCGTGTGTACTCCCCGCGGTAGGGATCCTTCTTCTTTGTTTTCTGCTCTGTTTTGTATGCGTCGATGTCGCCCGGTCCGATTAAAAAACCCTCGACGCATGCCTGGATTCCTGCCGGGTCGGCTACTTCCCCGGGCAGGGCCACCGCAACCGTTTTCATTCCCTGCTTCCGCAATCTGCGCGATGCCATACCACCCAGGCGCCTGCATGTCTCTTGTGAGTACTCCTCCTTCTTGCCCAGACCCGCGATGAGCAGTCTGCGAACTCCTAGGCCTTGTGGGCGGTGGAGCAGCAGCAGTTCACCCTCCTTGGCCGAGAACTCCGGGCCGGCCATCGCGTCTGAAACCAACCCCCCGGTGATGGAGTCGAGCTCCCGGAGATGCGGCGTGTCTACTGCTGCTGGCTCGAATACCCCCACCGCCAGCGCATCGTCTTTGCAGGTTGCGGGCCTGGTGCGGGATAAGGTGATCTTCATGCAGCGGCTCCAATCGTGTGCGATTGGGGACAGTGTGTCGGCAGACTGATATGATCGTTTAACGGCCTGCGCCGTGTCAATGGTGACAGGGACTCCTCAACGGTTTATAATCTCGTTGCCTTCATACCGTTGTCCATCCTGATAATAATGAGAGGGGTAGGGATTCTGCTAAGAGAGCTGCTGAATAGAAGGTGCCCTTTCTGCGGCGGTGATCGGGTTGCTAATCGTATGCTCCCCCCTGACCGCCTTGCCCCCGACAGCTCGTCTGTCCAGCTCGTTGCCTGCACTAGTTGCGGTACATTTGAGAGTGTTCCTGCCGGGTCACTGTCTTCGGGTAAGGAACCTGAGGCGAACTACCTGCCTCACCAGACACCTGGCGGACCACGGGGCTGGCTTGTGACCAGAAGTCAGGAGCGGAAGGTCGCCCTGATCAGGCCGTGGGTCGGAGCCGGGAAGCTCGTGGATATCGGCTGCGGTTCGGGCGGATTCATGGATGTGTGGCGGAGAATGTATCCCGGTGACAGGGTGGTGGGCATCGAGTCTTCGCCCCGTGCGGTCGAAGTGGCGCGCAACAGGGGTCTGGAGGTGCTGGAGACAGATCTTGGGGCTGCTCTGCCCGAAGAAGCGCGCGGGGGCGCGCTTTACACGCTGTGGCATGTAATAGAGCATCTGGAGGATCCGGTCTCTGTTCTGAGAAATATCAGGGAAACCATGGCTGGGGAGGGCAAGATCGTTCTGGTGGTGCCAAATGCCGCCGCAGCGGAACGCTATCTTTTCGGGGCCCATACTGTCGCATGGGATCCGCCCAGACACAGGTGGCATTTCACACCCGAAGGTCTGACCGGTCTTCTGGGCGTGACCGGCCTGCGTGCCCTCGAAAGGTTCAACCTGGTTAGCGATGACCTGTACGATGCGGTTGCATCGCTGCAGTGGATACTCTACCCACGCGTCTGGGTGGATCCTGCCTCCGTGAAGGGGCGTCTGGCCACCGGACTGGCACTTGCAGGAGGTGCCCCCGTGGGATTGCTTCTGGCCGGCCTGAGTCCGTGGCGGCAGCGTGCAAGCCTGGGAATGGTGCTCGCAAGGGCTGTGTAGGTAGTTCCCATCCGGAAACTCCGGATGGGAACTGGCGCGTTTCCTGGGTGGAAACGAGCAATTTTGCGCAAGGTCAAGGAAATCAACGGATTGCGCGGAGACGTACATGCGTACGTCGCACAAGAAATCCGGCAGATTGACGCCGAGATTGCGCAAAAGGGCCGTTTCCGGACGGAAACTAGGTATATTTATCCCCTCATGACCCTCTCTCTGGACGACACCCGGCTCGGGACACTGTTCCTCTCCCCTATGGCGGGGATCACCGACTCGGTTTTCCGTCGGCTCTGCCGTTCGATGGGTGCCGATGCCCTTTACACGGGGTTTGTTTCGAGCGACGGTGTAATCAGGGACAACAGGCGCACGCTGCAGATGCTCCGTTTTGATGAGGAGGAGCGTCCGATCGCCATACAGCTCTTCGGCAGCTCTCCGGAGGTGATCGCACAGGCAGCGTGTCGGGCATGGGAGATGAGGCCTGATTTCATAGATATCAACTTCGGCTGCCCGGCCAGAAAAGTGACCAGAAAGCTGGCTGGTTGTGCGATTCTGAAAAACCTCGGTGTCTACCGCGAAGTTGTATCTGCCGTGGTGGAATCGGTTCCCTGCCCTGTCACGGTAAAGATACGTGCGGGCTGGGATGGGTCGAACCTCGTATACATGGATGCAGCGCGGATAGCCGCAGAAGAAGGCGCCCGTGCCGTGGCGTTACACCCGCGGACTTGTGTGCAGGGCTATTCGGGACAGGCCGACTGGAGCATGATCGGCCAACTGGTGAGGGAGAGCCCTGTTCCGGTTATAGGAAGCGGGGATCTGTTTCAGCCTCAGGATGTAAGGAAGATGATCGAAGAGACCGGCTGTGCCGCCGTCATGATTGCCAGGGGAGCCATCGGGAATCCCTGGATATTCAGACGCACCAAAGCATACCTTGAGACCGGAGTTCTCCCCTCCGAACCGTCGATAGGGGAGAGGCTCGATTTCGCCCTGCTCCATGCCAGCCTCAATGTCGAGGAGAAGGGTCAGGGGCGCGGGATGCGGGAGATACGCAGGCACATGAGCAACTACACCAGGGGACTGTGGTGTGGAAGCCGGCTTCGACATGTTATTTTAAAGACCGAATCGCTTGACACAATGGAGGCTCTTGTAGCCGAATATCTGAAAAAGTTCTCACAGTACGAGAAAGGGGATCCGGTGACATATACACCTCTTCTGCCCGCCGATAAGGATCAGGTAGGTGCACGAACCTGATCTGATAGGGCTCCTCCGGGACCTGGCAGCCGGAAAGATCGATCCGGAACAGGTGATGGAGCGACTGAAGGAGCTGCCGTTTG
>Ga0114919_10003769_pt1 | contig 12183 bp, 10 predicted proteins | sample BlataG_FD_88682 | JGI IMG/M metagenome (GOLD analysis project Ga0114919, IMG submission 88682) | Deep subsurface microbial communities from Black Sea to uncover new lineages of life (NeLLi) - Black_00105 metaG | ecosystem: Environmental > Aquatic > Marine > Oceanic > Sediment | place: Atlantic... | reverse complement strand
GATGTATTCAAAAAAATTTCTCCAAAAAAGATATACTCATTTACTGGAGTACAATTTTTACAGATAAATACTTTATATCAGCTATATTCTCTGGTTAGGGATAATTCTTATCAGATTAAAAATGCGGATACATTTCTAATGATACCAGGTTTAGTTAATTATTTTTTAACTGGTAATAAAGTTGTTGAATTTAGCAATGCTATGACTACGCAGATGTTTAACTGTGTAAAGAATAAATGGGCAGATGAAATCTTTGATGCTTTAGAAATACCAATTTTTATTATGCCAGATGTAACTCAAGCTACTACAAGAATTGGAAATATAACAAAAAATATTCAGCAAGAAACTACAATGGGAAAAGTTGATGTAGTTTTACCAGCAACTCATGATACAAGCTCAGCTTTTAACGCTGTTCCAGCATATGGTGAAGATGTTGCTTTTATAAGTTCTGGAACCTGGTCTATAATGGGAATTAATGTAAAAAAACCAATAATTAATAACAAGACATTTTATTATAATTTATCACATGAGCATAGTATAGAAGGTAACTACAGACTTATTAAAAATGTTATTGGATTATGGTTAATACAAGAATGCAAGAGATTATGGCAAACTATAAATAGTTCATTAAGCTATGATGAGATCACACACTTAGCTTCTAAGAGTACTCCATTTAGATCTATAATTGATCCAGCTGACTCATCATTTTTAGCACCAAAGAATATGATTAGAGCTATTAGAGAATATTGTAAAAAAACTTCTCAGTTTATCCCTGAAAGCAAAGGAGAAATTAGTAGGTGTATCTTTGAAAGCCTGGCTTTTAAATATAAAGAAGTGTGGGATTTATTGAATAAATTTAGTCTCAAACCTTTATCAAGACTCCATATCATAGGTGGTGGATGTCAAAATGAACTACTAAACCAATTCACTTCTAATGCCATTGGAATACCTGTAGTAGCAGGACCAAGAGAGGCTACTTCAATTGGAAACATAGTTGCTCAAGCTATATCATCTGAATTAATATCTTCTTTAAAAGAAGGAAGAGAATTGATATCAAACTCTTTTGAGCTTGTAGAATTTGTACCAAAGGAAATAAACATCTGGAAAGAAGCCTACGAGAAATATCAAAATGTCTGCTTAAAGACTAGAACTAGTTTTACTTAAATTGTAAAAGCATAAAATTGTACTTAAGAGACTCACCAAATTATAATGGACCCCTTTTTTACTTGCACTTTTTAAAAAATAAGGTATAATATATTCGAAACGAAAAAAAAAGATAAAAAACGAAAAAAAAAGAATAAAAATCAAAGGCAATTACATATGTTTCCTGAAAAAAGAAGATCTCAGATAACTTCATATATAAGAAAGAAACATCACATTTCAGTTAATGAACTTAGTAGAATCTTTAATGCACACAAAGTAACTATCAGAAATGATTTAAAAAAACTACAAGATAAAGGTATTTTAATACGTACCCACGGAGGAGCAGTAGTCATTAATTCGAACAAAGCTGAATTGTCATTTACAAAAAGAGAAGGATTGCAGGTTAAAGAAAAAAGATGTATAGGTGAAATAGCTGCAAGCATGATAAAAGATGGTGAATCTATTATCTTAGATGCGAGTACAACTGCTTTAGAGATTGCAAAGAGAATAAAGGATAGAAAAGAATTAACTGTTATTACCAATGGGATAAGAATAGCTTTAGAATTATTTGAATGTGAAGGTATTACAGTTTTTATGCCTGGAGGAAGAGTACGAAAAGATTCAATATCATTAGTTGGTGAGTTTGGAGAAGAATTATTGGATAAATACAATGTGTCAAAAGGTTTTTTTGGTGCTAAAGGAGTAACTGCTAAAGAGGGATTAACCGATGTTAATGAACCTGAAGTTCAAATAAAAAGAGTAATGGTCAAAAAATCAAAAGAGGTTATTGCAGTTGTTGATTATACAAAATGGAATAAAGTAGCATTCTCCTCTTTTGCATCTACTGATGAAGTAAATAAGATTATCACAGATAAAAAAGCTCCTTTAGATGTTATAAAAATTTTGCGTAATAAAGGAGTAGAGGTAATAATTTGTTAGAGTAAACATTTCTTGTAATCTATTAATCGGTAACATTGTCAGAAAGGGAAATTTATGATTGAAAAAAAAGAATTTGAAAGAAGAAAATTAAATGCAGTGAAAATTTTAAAGCAAAACAATATAAAAGCTGCTCTTATTTACTATGATGAACTTAACATAGGAAATGGTTGGTATCTTTCGGGTTGGTGCCCACAATTTGAAAGTGGGTGTATATTAATCACTGATAGTGGATATACTGCAATACTTGGAGGACCGGAGTCTGAACCTTTCGCTAAAATAGACTCAACAATTAAGGAAACTAAAAATATTCAAGTTTTTATGGTTCCTGATGAAGAATACCCTTATGCAAAAATAACAAATTTTAAGGAGGTATTTGCTGAAATTTTTGGTTCTCAAATAATAAATAGAATCGGCATAGTTGGAATGCAGTCAATGTCCTATGGTGTATATAGTTTATTGATTAAGGAACTGGGAAACATTGAACTTGTTGATATAACAGACCGATACGAAGAGCTGAGGGTAGTTAAATCTGATTATGAAATAAACTTAATAAGAAAATCATTTGAGATATGTGATGAAGCGTTTAAGAAATTATTAGCTAATGTAGTTGAAGGTGTGACGGAAACATACCTTGCTGGAGTAGTAGAAGGGAAAATGAGAACTTTGGGTGCAAATTGGTTTGGGTTTAAAACCATTATTGCTGCAGGGGAGAGAAGTAATGGTGTAGTTCCCACTGCTACTGAAAGAAAAATAAAGAATGGTGAAATGATATTGTTAGGAATTAGCCCTAGATATCAAGGGTATGCATCGGTTGCTGGCTACGGCACAGTTGTTGGAGACAACCCTACTAAAGAGCAAAAAGATTATTTAAAAATGTTAGCAGAAGCATATGTTACAAGTAGAGAAATGTTAAGACCAGGTATGGTAGGAAAAGATAATTATAAAAAGATAAAGAAATATTTTACAGATAAAGGTGGGTATGAAAAATATATAGTTTGTCCCTTTGTGCATACAATAGGTCTCCATGAAGCAGAAGCTCCATTTTTTGGTCCTAACAGCGATGATATTCTTGAACCAAACATGACAGTATGTATAGATGTTAGTCTTTGGAGTCATCCAACTTTGAATGGTGCTAGAGTAGAGACAGGATTTTTAATAACCAAAGGTGGTTATGAGCCATTCTCACCCTATATGGATAAATTAATTGAAGGTCTACTGGATTTGTAAAAGAATTATTTATTTTATTAATTTGATTTATTGACGCAATAGATAGGAGATTTAAATGTCAATTGAAGAAGGGAAAAATGTTTGGTTGTTTCCAGATGGGGAGTTGCCAGTTCCTGACGAAAATAGTGATGTTGAAGCTCATGAAGCATTAATGATACTTAATACTTCTAATAAAGATGCAAACATAAGACTTTCTTTCTATTTTGAAGATAAAGATCCTATAGAGAATATCCCACAAATTGTAGAGGCTAGGCGAGTAAAATGTATAAGAATCGATCATCCAGATGAAATAGGTGGAGTTGAGATTCAAAAGAGTATCCAGTACGCCCTAAGGGTAGAAAGTGATGTGAAGATAACTGCAACATTTGGAAGGTTGGATACTTCTTCTGAGAAGATGGCTTTTTATACTAGTGCTTGGCATAACTATTAATTTTTCTGATAGACGTGCATTATTAAGTACTAAATAAGTAATTAATTGATAGGTAAAGCATCAAAATAGCATTTTTGTATATTGAATTACTGACTTTATGAAAAGTTCAATCAGGAGCAAAGGAGGTGATGATATAGAATATTAATGTTTTTTATTGTATAAATTTAATAAGGAGGTTAATAAATGAATTTTTTTAAAAAAGTAATTTTGACAGTTGTAACTCTTTCAATTGCTACATCATTGTCACTAACAATTACTGGTTGTCCTACAGCACCACCCGCAGAAGAAAAAGGGTTGGTTATAGGAGAAGTATTTTGGGGACTCCACGATTCTTACCAGCAGGCACATCAGAAGGCAGCAGCAGACTATTGTAAAGAACTTGGAATTGAGTTTATTTCCATGGACGGGCACATGAAACCGGAAGTTCAGGCGACAGCCATGGAGGATCTGATTGCAAGAAAGGTCGACGGTATTATCTGTCAGGCATACGACCAGGTGACAATGGAAGTTTCAATTGCTGCCGCTCAGGAAGCAGGGATTCCAGTAGTATCCTTTGTAAATATTGCATCGGGGGAGGTAAAATATCCCACCATGATGATAGAGGAGAGGGAAGGTTCGATAGCAATGGGTGAACTTTTGGTAAAAAAGATGATGGAATATTATCCCGGGATAAAGTTTAAAATTGCAACAATAAGCGATCCTTCTATAGAGTGGGCGCATGATCAGCGTACAAAAGCATTCGTCCAGGGAGTTCAGAATATTGCCCCTGATGCTGAATGGGTATTTAATGGTGGTAAGAGCGATAGAGAAGTAGCATATGCGACAGCGGAAGATATTCTTCAGAGAAATCCAGATGTAAATATTATGTTTGGTTATGATGCTGAAAATGTTTTAGGAGGACTTGCAGCCTTTGAAGCAGCAGGTAGAGGAAAAGCAGATGATAATAAAGTGCCAATAACCGAAGTTTTTGCAGGAGTTGATGGATCAGTTCCGGAAATAATAAAGATAGCAAATCCGAATTCCTCCTTTAAAGCAACACTTGCTTTACAGCCGAAGTCTAACGCAAGAGAATGTATAGACATGCTTCTTAAAATCATAAATGGTGAGCTTGACATGTATGCGACGGATAAGAATGAAGCTGTTATATCATTTATTGTGAATGGGTGGGATATGAGCATTGATGAGATTCAGAATTTTTTAAAGGATCAATGGAACATTGAGATAGACTTAAGAGAGGAAATTGCAAAATAATTTATCCTTTATAATTGCAATTGAAAAGCCGGGGAGATAACATATTCTCCCCGGCCAGATAAAAGAATTGTTTTATGATGAAAGTAAATATACTGAAAGTACGGAATTTATGTAAAAATTATCCTGGTGTCGCTGCTCTTAAAAATGTAAATCTCAATATTCAAAGGAATTCAGTTCACTGTATAGTTGGAGAAAATGGTGCAGGTAAATCTACATTGATAAAGATATTGACCTGTGTTGAGAAGCCGACACGTGGAGAAATATTTTTCAATGGTCAAACATATCAAGCACGCACTATACGTAATGCGATTAATATGGGAATCAGCACCCTTTTCCAGGAATTGAATGTTGTTGATCAGTTGACAGTAGAAGAAAACCTAACTTTAGGAAGAGAAAAAACGAAGTATGGAATAATTAAAAAGGCAGATAATTCTGAAAAAGTATATACTGTGTTAAAAGATTTTGCTCCCGATATTTCGTTGAGAAGGAAAGTTTCAAGCCTGAGTTTTGTTGAGAAACAGATTGTTGAGGTTGTAAAAGCCTTGGGTGTAGATGCAAATCTGATAATTATGGATGAGCCAACTGCTGCATTATCTGATGAGGAATCCAAAAGGCTTTTCACTGTTATTAAAAATTTAAAGAATCAAAATGTAACAGTGATCTACATATCACATATACTGAACGATATTTTTTCAATTGGTGATTATGTTACTGTGCTTCGCGATGGAAATGTCATTGGTACAGAAAAAGTATCAGATATAACTACAGAAGAACTGATCAAAATGATGGTAGGCAAAACGATAATAGGAAATTATGCCTCTCGTAATATTGATTACACCAGAAAAGTGCTGTATGTTCGCAACCTCTGCACTGAAAAGCTTCATGATATCAATTTCGATTTATATAAAAATGAGATTATTGGTTTTTACGGCCTGCGTGGTGCGGGTAAATCAGAAATTGCTCAAGCGCTCTTTGGCCTTGACACTATTAAAAAAGGTGAAGTGACAGTAAATGGTAAAATGAGAAATTTCAGGATACCGAAGGATGCAATGCGAAATGGAATTATAATGGTGCCTGAAGAACGCTTAACCGAAGGCTTGATAATGAAACTACCTATTCGTTCCAATATTTCAATAACAAATCTAAAGAAGATATCTAAACTCTTTGTGATTAATTCAAAAAAAGAAAGAGTAATAGCTAAGGAATATATAAAAAAGATGAACATAAAGGCTAGAAGTATTGAGCAGAAAGCAAAGACTCTTAGTGGAGGAAACCAGCAGAAAGTAGTTATTTCAAAATGTCTTAACGCTGACTCAGTTATATTTTTAATGGATGAACCGACAAGAGGTATTGATGTTGGAGCCAAAGAAGAAATTCATAAAATAATTCGCGACTTGGCCACAGAAGGTGCATCAATTATTATATTCTCTTCAGAATATTCTGAAATTGTTAATCTTTGTGACAAAATTTTTCTATTATGGGAGGGGGAGATATTACAAGTTTTAGATAATAAGGATGTGCATGCTGAAGAAGTAATGAACGTTATAACACAAGGAAAAAAGAGAGCGAAAAATGAAGATTCAAATTAGCGTAGATTTTCTTCAGAAGCTTGTTATTGTTGGGGTTCTTGTGCTTATCGTTATCGTACTTTCACTTTTAACAGATACGTTTTTAACAGTTACAAATCTAACAAATGTATCAAGACAGGTTTCATTTGTTGTGATCACCGGATCTGCTGTTACACTCCTCATGATCTCAGGTAATTTCGATCTTTCGGTAGGGAGTACACTTGGATTAACAGGAATGCTTTCAGCATACTTTGTGACTCTTGGTGTTCCTCTCTGGTTGTCTATCATTCTTTCTACACTTATTGGAACTTGTATTGGATTATTGAACGGAGTTCTGGTTGTGAGATTGAAAATACCATCAATAATTGCAACTCTTGGTACTATGTATATAGCCCGTGGAGTAGCTTTAGTGATTACAAAAGGACACAGTATACATCTTGGATTGGGACCTAATTTTACATTTCTTGGTCGAGGTTATCTTGGACCAGTCCCAATTACTCTGCTGATAATAATCTTCATTTTGGGCCTCTTCTATTTCATTGAAACCAAGACAATACTCGGAAAGTATGCTTTTGCAATCGGAGGAAATAAACGAACTACTTTACTTTCAGGAGTAAATGTCGATGCTATCATAATACTTCTCTACATTCTTGTAGGAACTTTAACAGGATTTTCAGGTACTCTTTTAGCCTCACGCCTTGGAGTTGGACAACCGATGGTGGGCCAGGGGTTTGAGTTTGATGTAATTGTCGCAGTTATACTGGGCGGAACAAGCTTAAAAGGCGGTGAAGGTTCCATATTCGGTATGTTAATTGGTGCTTTTATAGTGGGTTTAATCGCAAACGGTTTAAATCTGCTTGGCATTCATTCATTCTATCAAAGCATTTTGAAAGGGGTTATACTTGCTGGTGCTGTACTTCTTGATATAATGTTGAAAAAAAGGATAACAGTATAATTTAAAATATTAATATTCAAAAATTGAATAAAGGTTAAAGAAGGTAAAAACGATGAAAAATCAATTCGGAAACAGAATTGCCTTTTGCGTTTGGGTAAACGATATAAGAAATAAGCCAATAATTGATCATTGGCCTTCTGTAATAATAGATAAAAGGACAATGGAAGATTATACTGACATGATAAGGCTTTTAAAAGATACAGGGTATAATGCACTTGATATATTTGGACTCCTAACAAATCGTGACTGGCCAATGGATATTGAAAGTGTGATTTCTGCTGAACGAAAAAAATTGGTAGACGAGATGATTGAAAATGCTCATAGACATGATATTAAAATTATTTACGGTATGGGTGTTTTCAGTTGGGGATTTGATCAGATAATAAAGAATGACCCTGAAGTGAGAGGAACTAATCCTTCAGCAATGTGTGGTTCAAAACCAAAATCAAAAGTATGGCAGCAAAAGGTTATCGATTTTGTTATTGGCAATTTCAATATTGATGGTTTTCACCTGGAGGTTGCGGATCAAGGGAGATGTAAATGTTTTGAATGTATAAAAGAAAATAATGTTCAATATTACAGCCGTCTGAACTTAGAAACTGCAAGATATGTTCGTGAAAAATGGCCGGATAAGATCCTGCTTGTTAATACATCAGGATATATACCCTGGGGAGATTTTGTTTTAAGGGAGGATTATCATTATATTTACGAGCTTGGGAAATACATTGATATTTTTATAGATGGTGGCAACCATGGTCTGTTTATAAAAGAGAACGATCGGGCAGACTTTATAGACAGATTTCCTTGCGATTATGGAACGTCAGGGGGATTCTGGGTCTATCCTCCTCAGCGCTGGAACAGATTGCGCTGGTTTCTTCCTTATCAAAAATTTCAGCATTCACACTTAAAAAAACTGTTTCAAGATGGAAGCCGATCATGTGAGTTATATTTAGGTCCAGCAATAAATCCTGGAACTGAGATCAATATCGTGTGTAGCGGTCTTCTTTTGTTGGATACTAATAGGGATAACAGTAGTATTCTTAAAGAAGCGATAGAGAGACTATATAAACCAAAGAATAAAGGGATAAGTGGCGATCTTGCGAAACTATTTATCAAATCCGAAGATGCTTTTTTTAGCAATTGGAATCCTTATAGAAAAACTGAAATTCCTGAAAAATATTCAGATGGCATTGGTCCTTGTTTTGAGTGGTCGAAAGATAATTTCCAAAGAGCTATTCCTGGCGAATTATTTCTCGAACCCCTTTTTGGAAAATCAACTGGATTTCCAACATACCTAGCCATACATATGACAAGTGAAGGCAGGACGAAATACAAGAAAGATTTGCAATCCATTTTTAATGATTTTTCAAAATTAAAAAATGATTTTTATGATTCAGAAAGAGTTGAGCGCATAAAAAAATGTATAAACAATGTAATTAAAGATATTGATAAGGTGAACCGGATTGAAAAGTTAAAAAAATGAATTACAGATTTCAAGATTTATGGAGGTGTAATTTGTTTTTTCTTTTGTACACTCTTTATCCTGCCCGATTTACTTTAGAAGTAGATGAGAGATGAAAGGTTCACAAATCTATTTTGTGTTCATTTACAAATGATGAGAGGAGATTTTTTGTGACAAAATATATAATTTTTGGTTTGGACATGGAAACTGATATTGGAAGTTACCTAAAAACATATAATGGTGTAAAAAATGGTACTGTGAAAATTTTAGAAATATTAAAAAAATATGATATTAAAGCCACCTTCTTTTTTACTGGAGAAGCAGCTTTAAAGAATGAAAATGAAGTTATTGAAATATTAAAAGCAAACCATGAAGTTGGCTGTCATAGTCTTAAGCATGAGACAGTAGGAGATGCAGTCTTTAATATACCTAATGACAGTCCAATTCTTGAAGAGGAACTGGAGAACAGGCTTAAGAAGAATGTAAGTATAGTGATGAGTTTAACTAATAAAAGACCTATTAGTTTTAGAGCACCCAGGTTATGGCAGGGGCAAGGACAGATTAAAGTACTTGAGAAGCTCGGGTTTAAAGTGGATGCTTCTTATTCAGTTGCTACACATAAAAAACAGATTATTCCCTATCACCCATCTGAAGAAAATTGGCTTGAAGAAGGGAATATGAAATTGCTGGAGATACCGAATTTTGCATTCCTGGATGGTAAACATGATTACAATAAGTATTATTGTAAAAATGATCAATGGCCGTTACTCCGTTTACTTGGAGCAGATTTTATTTTTGAAAACAGTAAATATGTCATTGAAAGACAAAAGAGGTTTTCGGATATTTGTGTGCTCTTATTCTACCTTCACCCGTGGGAATTTGAAGAAATGCCAGAAAAGTTCGAATATGATGAGGGAACATTTTATTTCAAACCAGAACTGTACAAAAATTGTGGTGATTTCATGTTGAGAGAGTTTGAGAAATACATTCAATTATCAGTGAATGACGGATTTATATTTACAACCTGTAAGAACTTTTACAATATATGGGAGAATGCGTAAAGTGGGTTACAACTACTGAGAATTTATTTTCGTATATAATTTGAGATATGAATATTCACTTGCAGACCAGTGGGGTATGGAACAGATGGCGCTTCCTCGAATTTATTTTTCGATTGATATGTCGTCGCTGTGGTATTAACACAACCATATTCTAATAAGCCGATAAATAGAACAACTATCGATACAATCAAAAATTCTGTTAGAAAAGATCAATAGAAAAGACACAGAAAAGGTGAGTGAATATCGTATCAAAGCAGGGCGTGCATAAGAAGCTCATGTGGTTGTAAGTAGTATCTAATGACTTTAAGGAGGTAAGATTAAATGCATAAATTACCAGACAGCGAATTTAAGGGAAGAATTGAGAGAATCAAGAAAGAACTTGTGAAACACAATTATGATGCATATCTAGTTCATTGCAACGAGGCAGATCAGGCTAATGTACGGTACCTGAGTGATCATTGGCCCATATTTGAAACAGCAGGAGTTATAGTCCCTAAGGAGGGAGAGCCAATACTACTAATTGGACCCGAGGCTGAACCTTTTGCAATCGACAGGAGCAGAATAAAAAAGATCAGGAAGATGGTGGAATACCGGGAATCTGCAGAACCTGATTATCCAGATATACCTGTTTCCACCTTCTCAGAGATATTCGATGAAATATCGGGAGGTAAAGGTATCCGTATACTTGCATTGGGTGATTATACGATTCTGCCTATGCCTGTGTACGATGGTATAACAAAAGCAATGGGTAAAAATGGAAAAATAATACGCGCTGAGTGGATAATTTCCAATATGAGAATGGTGAAGTCCGCTTTAGAAATCAAGATGATAAAAGAGTCACATCGAATCAGTGAGCTGGCACTTGAAGAAATACTCAATAAAATAAAGCTTGGGATGACCGAAAAACAGGCACTTGGTATCGTGTATGAAGCCCTTTACCGTCATGGAGCAGAATCTGAAGGGTTCCCAAACTATGTGTTTGGAGGTCAAAAAACAAGAAATGCCATTGCCAGGGCAACGTATGATACGCTAAAGGAAGGGGAATTGATACAGCTGTGTATTGGCGCTCGATACGGCGGGTATTCTTCCTCTGTTGGGAGACCAATAATTTTTGGGAAAATGCATAATGAAATGAGAAAGCATGTACAGTTTGGTCTGGATGTGCATAGAAAGACTTACGAATGGATAAGGGAAGGAGTCGTTGCAAAAGAGGTTGCAATTAAATACATGGAATATTTTCAATCTCATGGTTACGGTGAATGTTATCTTTATGGACCATGTCATGGCACAGGGATTATTGAAGTGGAAAAACCATGGATGGAAATAACATCGGATTATCGACTAAAAGAGAATATGACATTTATGGCAGATACATTTTTTACCTGCGAGAACTACGGCTTTCGCTGGGAGGATGGATTTAGGATTACTAAGTATGGATGTGAACCATTCTCAGATACTCATAGTGAAATAATTGAGCTTTAAAAAATTATAGAGTTTTAAGTTCTGAGGTTCATACAATTTGACATTTTTGAAAGTCATTGAGCATATTTTTTTGTGATTTTGACAAGTGAAATTATTGTTGCAATTCCATATCAAATAAGAGTTTCAGGTGAAATTTATCGTGAGTTTTAACTCTAAGGTTGTTAACATCAGTTAGAAATCTCTAGGCGAGACTATATATTAGAGTTGAAGGACAAAAAGCTAAATATATATTTTAAATGTGGAAAAACAACTCAACTTATGATGATAATAGACACCTTAATAAGTTTAAAATTGTCATAGAACAAAATATTAAAGATTTAATTTCAGATTTCTTATTTAATCAAGAAAAAGATTTAATCAATTGTTTTACATAGAGAGCCTAACTTGTTAATAGTACAAATAATATTAAAAATTATATGCTTAATTGTAAAATCCAAAAAATAATGCAATACCGTACATCTTAGAATAGATAATTTCATAAAAAATTATCAAGATAGTTTTTATGTAAAGTTATGTTTTAAAAGTTTTATCAAGATATGTTAAACATTTAAATATTTCTATTTCAGATAAAAAGTATTGGAGGATTTTTATGAGAAAGAGGGATAAGGCACTAAAGAAATTAGTAAAACTATCTCGCAGTCTTGGTAAGGAAGAGAAAAAATATG
>Ga0114919_10003767_pt1 | contig 12184 bp, 12 predicted proteins | sample BlataG_FD_88682 | JGI IMG/M metagenome (GOLD analysis project Ga0114919, IMG submission 88682) | Deep subsurface microbial communities from Black Sea to uncover new lineages of life (NeLLi) - Black_00105 metaG | ecosystem: Environmental > Aquatic > Marine > Oceanic > Sediment | place: Atlantic... | reverse complement strand
TCGGCATAAAGTCCTGCGGCGTTGACTAAGATAGAAGTTTTTATGGTTCCTCTTGTTGTATCTACCGCTTTAATGCTTCCTTCCTCGGTCTGGACTCCTATTACGCTTGTATTCATAAAGAACTGCACTCCATTTGCCATGGCATTCTCGGCGTAAGCGATGACGAGTTCAAATACAGAGATGATGCCTGTGTTCCACAGCAGTACACCCTTCCTGATATTTGGGGCAAGCCCCGGCTCTATCTTATCCAGTTCCTCTCTGTTCAGTTCCTTTGGGGTCGGATCTTTGTGTTTAGTGGCTATTTCCACTATATAGGGAATCAGCAGTTCTTCATCGGGGTTTTCAGCCACAATGAGTGTCCCTATACGTTTGAAATTAACATCAAGCTGGCTGGCAACTGCATCCCAAATTGCGTTTCCCTTGTAGTTCATTTCCCATTTCAGCGTGCCATATTCGATAGGGATAGAAGGATGAACCACGGCGTTGCTGTGTGCTGTTTGGTCCATTCCCAGGTCATCATGGCGTTCAATGACTACAGCGCTCAGGTTAAATTGTGAAAGCTCTCTGGCGATCGCCAAGCCAATTATCCCCCCCCCTACAATAACAACGTCGAACTCTTTCCCTGTAAGCTCATCGGATAACTTTTGGGGCGGGATAAAGGGTTTCCTGCCGGGATAATCAATCTCGTTTACTACTCCCCTGACTTGTTCAAAGTTAGCCGCAATATGACCAGCATCCACGACACTTTGATTAGAGGGAAACTGCCCGCTTAATCTTACAACGCTATCTTCGATAGAGACCGTTGCCTTTTCACCAGTCGCTTTTGCTATCTCACCTTGTATGGTTCTTGCCAGCTTTTTTTCATTCATCGATTAGCTGATCCGAAACAAGTTCAGTTATATCTTTCATGTCCACACCGGATAATATAGCTTTGCAGGTAGGGCATGCTGAAATGTAAACCTCGGCAGCAGTTTCCTTAAGCTCATTAATGCGCATTAAGCTCAACTTATCGGTGAGCCTGCGATCTCCAATTCTGGCTCCGCATAATCCCCCGCAGCAGTGTGTATCCTCTCCAGAATAGATCGGCTCCTTTATCTCAAAGCCCAGTGCTCCAAGGACCTCTCTGGGAGCTGTGGTAATACCAATATCGTTTACAAGGATACAGGGGTCGTGAAAAGTTGCTGTAGTATTTGACCTGTTTACCTTTATCTTCCCTTCTTTAAGGATAGCATTTAGGAATTCAGTAGTGTGAACAAATTCCACATCTAGATCAATGCCCACTTCGCGGTACACCTCGGTCATCATTTTCATACAAGTGGGACAGTCTGCAATAACCTTCCGCAGTCGTCTCTTTTCAAGCTCCCCTTTCATTTTTTCTGCTGCCTTCTTGAATCCTTCTGTATCTCCGGCGTAGTAAAGGGGTGCGCCACAGCAGATATCGGCACCGCCGAATTGGTGAACCTGCTCCTTGCTCACTGAGAGTATCCTATCCATTGCTTTCAGCAACTCTTGATCATTGTATGCAGAACAGGAAACGAAATAACCGAGGTCTCCCGTTCCCTTTTGAAGAAGCTGCCGCTCACCATGGGGGTTACCAAACCTCATGAACGTTTCTACTCGTTTCCTGGTCTCATCTGGAAGCATACCACTTTTGAAAGCTTTGCTTCGCCCTCTCTGAATGAATTTCCTCAGGTCATAATTGTCGTAGATACAATGCACCTTGCATGCTCCGCACATGGCACTCTGGAACATCACGTCAAAGAAGCCCTGTTCGTCTTCAAGCAATGACTTCTCCTCATATAGGATGAGACGTGCTATTTTCTGGGGGGTAATTGTTTCCTTTCCCGTGGAAATATAGGTTGGGCAACTATACTTGCACATGTTAGCGCACATTGCACAATTGGTGATCTGTTCCAATTCCTTCTTATCTTCCATCTTAGACAAGTTTTCCTATGTTTAGAATACCATTTGGATCCAACGCAAATTTGATTCTCTGGAGCAACTCCACCCCACTAGCACCGAACTCCTGCTGCATGAACTGCTTTCTCCAGTATCCAATTCCATGATGATGGCTAAAAGAGCCGTTGTTTCTTGCGGTGGCTTCCATGGCAGCAGCCCATGTATCCTGGTAGTAACGGAACGGGTCTTTGGGGAAACCGACGAACGTGATGTACAGGCAAGCTCCCTCAGGATAAAAATGCGAAAAATGGCCTGAAACCGATAGTGCACCGTCCACTGCGTTCATTGAGGCGATCATATCCTCATAGAGATTTACGGAGTCCTTGAATAGAGAGACAACCTCAATAGTGTCTAAAACTCCACCCTGCTGCATTATGATAGGACCCAAACCTATATCGAAACGTTTTTTAAGCCATATATTCACCGGATTCTCTCCCAGAGGCTCCCCTCCATTTTCTTGGGCAATTCTTTTGATAACGTTGCTTTCAAAAGCCACGAAATCGGGCTCGCCTTCGGAGATGAAGATAACGGTTACTTTTTTTCCTATTTGCTCGAAATACCGATCACTTTCAGCTTCATCGAATATTCTTACCACCGCAGGCTTTGCATCACCTCTCAAAATTTTACGCACCACATCCAATGCTACTTCAACGGAGTGGAAAACAAAGGATTGTTTTACCGTTCCCTTTGGTAAAGGATGCACTGATACCACTGCCTTGGTGACAATGCCAAGAGCCCCCTCACCGCCTAGGAACAGGTCTTTGAGTGAAGGTCCTGTGGAGCGTCTCGGAACCGGTTTAATATTGAGAAGACTTCCATCGGGAAGCACTACCTCCATTCCCAAAACCATGTCCTCGATTTTCCCATATTTTGTGGAGAACTGTCCCGCAGCACGTGTTGAAATCCATCCCCCAAGCGTGGAGCAGTAGTGAGACTGTGGAATATTTCCCATTGAATAGCCCCTGTGATTCAGCTCCAGTTCGAGATTTGCGCCGATAATTCCTGCTTCAAACTCAGCAATGAGTGAAGTTTCATCCAGGGAAATGAATCTATTCATTCTCTGAAGGTTCAAGATAGCGCTCCCTTCTGTGGGGATAGCGCCGCCGAGCACACCTGAACCACCACCAAATGGCGTAATGTGAACCTTATATTCATTGGCATGTTTCAGGACACCCTGTATTTCCTCACTATTCCGGGGAGAGATAACTGCACAGGGAAGCGATGGTAAATTGCCATGCTGAGAAAGGAATACCCCGTATAACCAGTAGTCAAGGCTGTAGGAAATGAGGTCGCATTCCTTCTCGGAGACATTTTCCTCTCCCACTATATATTTCACTTTCTCGATAAACTCGGAAGGCACCCCTTCTTTTTTTGGCAGAAATGTTTTTACGCTCATTGTTGCCCCTCACTTTCCAAAGTATGCGATGTCAAAGGGCTGACGTTGCCGCGGAACTGCGGACTATTCCTGATTCCTGCTTAGGAGCTCTCTGAGCCCATAGGCTACCACTTTTCCGAAGTGGTAGCAAGCATATGCTCTCAGCATACCAGCTTCATTCTGTTGATCCGCATCTCGGCCATGATCCTCGTCACTCTGCGGCTTCATCGCTCCACCTGGCGTCAATCTCGGTGCTCCAGTTCATCTCCCTAAATTCCACCACTACCGGGCCAGCGGCGTGTTTGGGTTTGCACTTCGCAAAGCTGAGAATCTAGCGCGGCGAAAGAGATACAATGGCACAAGGAGGCCAGCAAGGCGGATTTGGAGGGGGCAGCAGGGTAGTGGAAGGGAGGTAGTTCAAATGTGCAACACCCGGAGAAGCAACAATGGAAACTGGAGGAGTGCATGGCTGAGCAAATCAGAGAATGCCATGGGAATGTCAAGGGACATCCTTGTATGAATCAGAATAAGCTCAGCCCGGCCTAGGGAATGATGGTAGACCTGGTGACCAGTCCCTTATCCTGTTCCTCAAAGGCCCTGTTGATCTCCTCCAGAGGGTAGGAACGAGAGAGTATCTTGTCGAAGGGGTATTTATCCTTGGCTCGGCTCAGGAAGTCGAGGGCCTGCTTCAAGGCATATGGCCCATATAACATGACACCCACTATGCTCTTGTTTTCTGTCACCAGCTTGGAAGGGTCAGCCTCATAGGTCATTCCAAAATTGATGTTGCCCATCTCCAGGTAGCGCCCGCCACTACCTAACATGTCTATGCCTTCAGGGATGACCTGGGGGAAGCCCACGAGTTCGGCGACCACATCCGCTCCCCAACCTCCAGTTAACTCCTTTACCCTTAGCGACCGTTCCATTGGGGTCTTAATCTCCCTCAAGTCGATCAATTCATCGGCGCCAAAGGCCTTTGCCAACTTCAGGCGCTCCTCGATACCATCAATGACGATAATCTTCTCTGCACCCATTTCCCTGGCTACAGCGGTTGCATATATGCCCAGGCCTCCCGCTCCCTGGATAGCGATAGTCTCCCCGAAGCTGAACCCAACCCGCTCCAAGCCATAGATAACCTGGGAGAGAGCGCAGTTGGCAGGAGCTACCATCTCGTCAGTGAGGTCGTCGGGCACCTTAAAAACTGTGTGATTGGGACGAAGGTAGAAGTACTCGGCATAAACGCCCAAGAAGTGAGGGGGCTGCTCGCAGGTGCTAATATAAGTAAGGGGGGCAATAGGGCAAGCAGCGTCGTTTCCTTTTAGGCATGCCCGGCAACGCCCGCAGGGATAGAAATAGCGGTGAACCACCCGATCCCCCACCGCCAGAGGCTGGCCCGCCGAGTCGGTGGTGACGCCCTCTCCCAGCTTGAAAACCCTACCGGTCATCTCGTGGCCCATGATTGCCGGTAGCGGTGCTCCCAGGGCAGTGAGGTTAATATCCCCCCGCCACAAGTGAAGGTCTGAGCCACATATGTTGGCTCTTGACACCTTGATCAGGATGGCTCCCGGCTCGGGTTCAGGCACCGGATACTCCCTGATCTCCATGGGCTGCCCCATTCCCGTATATACTGCTGCTCTACCCTTCTCAACCATTAGGAAGCCTCCTTTTTGCCCTCAAAGAGCGATTATTTTTACTAGAAATAGTTTAATGAGTCTAGCCCTACTATTCAGCATATTCCCCCTTCCCTAGGGTATCACCGACCTCGCCTATATACCGGATGGCTTGATTGCTCCAGGGTAAGTGTACAAGCATTGTACACGATTTTGAGAGGAAATTGCATACCAATCATTTCCCAATAAGAACTTGGTTGATACTGACCGATAGCGGATTATGAGATTATTTCTATACTGCTACTATAATACGTGACCACTCTACCGATCCCACGGTGTTACCAAGTTGCTCAAGATAGCGAATCGTGCAATTGTCACGATTCAGACATCATTGCTTATCACCGAGGCTACCGCCCAGAAATAACCGCTGGCGAGCATTGACTGGACGCCATTGACAACTGATGAAAATCGCGCTGGCTTCTATCGATGTGGAGGACTTCCTGAACCGTCACTGGAACAAGTGGGAAAGATGTGGGCTTGCCTTCCCCGGCTTTGAGGACAAAGATGCCACCCTGTTTCCACAGAAGTTCAACGGACGGTACATAATGTATCATAGGATTGACCCGAGCATTTGGATTTCTTCCTCTGAGTATCTTGGCTGCCCCTGGCCCCGGGAGGAGCATCGGATACTATTAGGCCCGGGAGCAGGGATAGCCTGGGATGGATTCAAGGTTGGCGGAGGGTCTCAGCCTATCAAAACCAAGTATGGCTGGCTCCTCATCTATCACGGAGTTGACCCCTACTGGATTTGCTGGTTGGGTGTGCTGCTGGTGGGACTGGATGACCCGTGACAACTGCTCTATCGCTCTCCCAATCCCACATTGGAACCCGAGGAAGACTGTGAGATTGGTGAAGAGGGATGCTATGTTCCCAATGTGGTATTCACCTGCGGTGCTGTGCCTAGCGTGGAGAAGGAGGTGCTTAAGGACGATGATGAAGTTATCGTTTACTATGGCGCAGCAGATACAGCAACTTGTATTGTTATAGCAAAGGTCTCCGACCTTATTCCGCAGGAAATCAGGCATGGCAGAAACCACGGCGGCTATCAGGGATAATACGTTAAAAGAGAGCTCTATCTACGCCTGTAATGGACAACTTTATGCCATCATCTAGTAAGGAACAACACCTGTTCAAGAATGCTCCTCGCCTTCTTTCGCCGTAGCGGCTTTGGCTCGCCTCTTCTTCCGCTTCCACCCCAGCATTACCAGGAGTTCCCCGACATCGGCGTCGCTCGCATCTTCCCTAAGAGGCATGGCCGAATGTATTCGATAGTGGTTCTGCCTCCCAACCTTGGTCTTAGTGATGTAACCTTCCGCCTCAAGGTCATTGATGATCTTGTGAGCTGCCCTCTCAGTGATGCCGACAGCGTCGCCGATCTCTCTAGCTGTGCTGCGCGGATGCCGGGCGATGGCAGCTAGAGCTAGCCCATGGTTTGTTATAAAGCCCCATTCAGCCATTTTAAAAATTCCTCCGAAATTGGCTCCAGAAGTACTTGACAGACCCTAAATGTTGTGTATAATAATACTTGAAAGGTAATTCATGTTATAGCGATGAGGCATATATTATCTAGCAAATTGTATCAGGTAAAATCATTCATGACTGTATTGCCATGTAAGATAGTTCATGTAACTTCTTTCTTGAAAACTCACGCCAATATTGTTGCACAAAATTTGCGGGCTGTCAAGCCCCGAGAAGTGCCAGGAATAAACTAGGGAGCAGGCGATGTTGCAGTATCTACTTTACTTTGTGCTCGGCGGTGCTGTAGTGGCATCGGTGGCCTATCTGGGCAGTCGGGGGAATACTTTTCTGGCAGCTTTTGTAGCCAATCTACCCGTACTATTTCTGTTGAACGTTTTCCTGATGTATCGAATAAGTGGGGTGGATGGCAGCCTCACATATGCGAAGTGCGTCATCTTGCTGCTGCCGATCTTCGCCTGCTATGCCGCTCTGACTGTATGGCTGCTGCCACACCTGGGTATGACAAAGGCTTTGCTGCCGGGGCTGCCGCTATATCTGATGCCTATCGTGGTAAGGAAGATGGTGAACCACAGGGCTTCGAAGAAATTGCTGAATCGGGGAGGCAAGACCAATGCTTGAACCCGTTGTCACCGTCGCTAAGGCTCTGGAAGACTACCGACCGATCGTCGGGGATGAGCCAATTCAGGAGCTAAGAGCGCTGGCTGAGCCCTTGCGCGGCGTAAGGGTGCTCAACATCAATGCTACCCCCTTCGGTGGCGGCGTAGCTGAAATGCTGAGCGCGCTGGTTCCTTTGATGAACGATGTTGGTCTTGCTGCCGAATGGCGGGTCATCACGGGTAGCGAGGAGTTCTTCAGCGTTACCAAGGCCATGCACAACAGCCTGCAGGGGATGGCAATAGATTGGACTGCGGACATGGAGCGGACCTGGCTGATCTACAATGACATTAATGCCGAACTCTTCGCTGAGTCCTACGATTTTGTCATTGTGCATGATCCACAGCCAGCCGGGCTCCTTGAAGGATTGCTGCGCCGGAATGGCCATCGCCCCACGGGCACCTGGCTGTGGCGATGCCACCTCGACACCAGCAACGCCAGACCGGAGGTTTGGGATTTTATACTACCATTCGTAAGGCTTTATCAGGGTGCAATTTTCACCCGGAAGGAGTATGTGAACGGGGACTTAAGCGTAGGGCCTCCGGTTTTCACCGTTTGGCCAGCCATAGATCCCCTTAGCTCGAAGAATAGAAAGGTGAGCCCTGACATAGTGAAGGGGGTCCTACTGCAATGTGGGATCGATCCGACCCGGCCTATAGTTTGTCAGGTCTCCAGGTTTGACCCATGGAAGGACCCACTAGGTGTAATAGATGTCTACCGGGAGGTGAAGGAAGAGGTGCCCGAGCTGCAACTGGTAATGGCCGGTGTCATGGCAAATGATGACCCTGAGGGATGGGAGTACTGCCAGCGTACACTTCACTATGCAGGCGAGGACGAGGACATTCACGTACTTTCCAACCTGAGCGAAATAGCGGTCGGTGCCTTCGAGGTAGGTGCCCTCCAGCAAGCTGCCAGCGTTGTGATACAGAAGTCGATTAGAGAGGGCTTCGGACTGACGGTAGCAGAAGCCCTTTGGAAGGGCCGCCCGGTTGTAGCGGGTAACGTGGGTGGGATTCCTTTGCAGATAGAGCACAGCAAAACTGGCTTTCTGGCGAATAGCACTCCCGAGTATGTGGACTATGTCCTGTACCTGTTGCGGCACCCCGAGGTTGCAAATGAAATGGGCCGTCAAGCAAAGCGGTATGTGCGACAGAATTTCCTGATCACGAGGAACCTTGCCGATTACCTGAGGATACTCGGTGGATTCAACCACGGTGAAGACCGCCTTGTTGCCGTTTCTGAGACGAAACGGGAGGAGAACTATTGCAGGGTTGACGGTGCTCATACTCATATGCTGTAAAAAGAGCCTTTTTGTGACCAAGGATATTGGGAAAGGTTCTGGTATCAAGGAAGAGTTAGGCATTCATTACCTTCGTTACACCATATAAGCCTATAATCTGCGGGATCGCGACTTACGCTGACTTCATCACCAGAGAAGTTTCTTCTAGCAGCTGGGATGTGCTGTCTTTTAATTTGGCCGACTATGGAGTACCCCTGAACGATGACCTAGCCTTGCCCACCACTTCTGTTTGGTACGGCATACCCAGCCGCGATGATTTCTCTGCTAGTTCCATCTTGGAGGTCCTGGGGCCGAATGAAGACCAGGTCATCTGGTTTCAACACGAATTCGGCATCTGGAGAGACAACGCCAGATTTGTTAAAATGCTCCGTGATTTAAACGAGACGAAAGTAGTTACCCTCCACTCACTTCACTTCCAGAGCAGTGAGACCCCTTATGGACTATGCAGAAAGGAGTCCTCCTTTCTGCAATTCCTGCTACCTAATACAGATGCGATCACGGTGTTTAGCGATGGTGTGTATAGGGCGGTCACTCAAGCCTTCCCAGAATACATCGACAAGGTGCATGTGCTAAAGCATGGCACTCATCTCTATCCCGGAGTAGCCAGGATGAGCAGGGCGGAAGCCAAGGCGAGGATTCATGGCTATTTGATAGGGGAATCCGGGCTGGATGAGGCAAGCAAGGGTAACTTGAGGCAACAACGTGTGTTCCTCGACCCAGACACGATGATAATAGGAGGGGCTGGATTCATCCACGCCAGCAAAGGTGCCGACCTCATCTACCAAGCCCGCAATGAGCTGCAGCAGATGCTACCCCGAAAAAAGATCGCGGCGGTGTATGTTGGCTTCTTGCGGCAGGTCGACATTAGTAGGGATAGAGAATATGCTGCGGAACTGAGGGCCAACCACAACAGCGCTGACGAGTTCTTTTTGGAAACCTATCTGCCTGAGGATATGCTTCCCCTACTACTAAGAGCTTTTGATGTCTATTTCTACTGGCCAAGCGACTGCACTCAGAGCGGAATTATGGCGCACGCCCTGGGCGCTGGGGCTACAATTGCCTGTCGGGACATAGAGGGCGTTGGCGAAACCGTGAGGATGGCCGGTGGGCTCACTTATGCAGACTTTGGACAACTCATTTACGGGGTTAAACAGCTTATGCTCAATTCCGGGCTCAGGGACGAATTGTCAGCGAGAGCAGTGAGATATGCAGAGGAGTTTTCGTGGAGAAATCAGGCCTTGAAGCACTTTGAGTTGGCAGAGCTGCTCTGCCGCTTGCGGGTTCGGCGTTTGGTTCCGACTTCGCATCTTCCCCTTGATGTTCAGACAATTGGAAAACCTTCCTTAGATCTAGCCTTGAGCGCGTCCCGGCTAAATACGGCCTCAAGAAGCGCAGGGGCTGCTGGGATATCAGCAGTTTCATACGGCGGTGGCCCTTAGAACCATGCCTTGTGTGCACAGACAATCCGCAGCTGATGATCACCCTCAGTCTGCATGATGCAACTTCGTTACTCCTCTTTGGGCTGCAAACTTGGGCCTGGGGAAATATCCAAGGCCACCCTGCAAATTTATCCAGATTGTTCACTCAGTCACAAAGTAGCGATTTGTTAGAGCCGAGAGGTATCCCTACCCTGAGCCACCCCAACTTGGTTGAGAGTTTGCGAAGCATCATGTATCTTGTTCACACAGGATCCTCAGTTTGAGCTGATGGCATACGGCGGAGACGGAGGAATTGTAGCTATAATAGTTCTACACGCACTTGGCCGCCGTTACAGCTTGCTGTGAGCGGTCTTTTTTGCTCGGCGCACTCAAGCCCTCTTTTCCTGGTATATGGACCAGGTTCCGAGAGCTTTGGCGACAAGGCGCCCTTCGTGTTTTATTTCTGATTCCAAAGTAGCAATTCTCTTACTTTTGTGAATAACCTTTGTATCGCAGGTAAGAGTACCCGATATCACTGATTTGAAATAGACGATTTTGATTTCTATTGTTGAACATTGCTGATCAGCGTCTATGCAGGAAAGAAGAGCGGCACCCATGCCGGTATCTGCCATGGTGTATGTGGCTCCGCCATGTAAAATTCGGAAGGGGTTTAGCAGCTTTGCATCAACTTCAAGTACACACTGACTGCATCCCTTCTCTGCCCCGGTAAAGGCCAAACCTATTAAATCCCCGAACGGGTTGAATCCTTCCACATATTGGGGCATTTTCTTTGGCATCGAGACTTCCTCCACATAAGGCAATTTCGATATCGCGTTTGGATGTGGACTTATTGCGGCAAATTTCCTATGGTATTGTAACTATCGTATCATTGGCTATCGCCGTGGATAAAATTGAAGAAAGCCTTTTCCACCTCCGCTGCCTGGGCAGGAACCGGGTTAATCCTCCCCAGGCTCATGGCGCACACGTATATCTTCGCTGTCTTCTCTGCCAACTCGCAGATGGTAAAGGCTTCCCTCATGTCTCTCCCCACGCTGACGGCGCCGTGATTTGCTAGTAGAACCGCGTTTCTGGGCCCCAGCGCCGAAATAACATTATCTACCAGGTCATTGGTGCCGGGAAGAGCATATTCGGCCACTTTTATCTCCCCGCCAATATAGGTAACCTGGTCGTCGAGAAAAGCAGGGATCTCCCGGGTGGCAACTGAAATGGCGCTGCCGAAAACGGGGTGAGTGTGAATGATTGCATTTACCTTCCTGCGCGCTTTGTAAATACCGATATGCAACATCTTCTCTATAGAGATGGCGAGTTCTCCCTCAACGTTCTCTCCCTCGAAATCGGCTACTACTATGTCATCGACATCGAGAGTATCGTAATAGCGCGCATTGGGCGTGATGGCCAGCAATTCCCGTCCGCTGTGCTCCCCGAGACGCATGCTCACATTTCCTGAGGTGCCCACCACCAATCCCATTTGGGCCATCTGCTGGGCGGTCTCCAGCACGGCTTTCTTTTCAGAGTTCCATTTGCTCATACCATTTTTCATTTAAATCCTCCAGACATTTGGCTGTGGTAAGCCATCTCCTGTAGCACTGGGTATATTCTTTAGCTCTCTGGTGATCTGGCTCAACTACTCTGGGTATGGGTCGCATAGCCTCCAACGCCTGCTCCAGGTCATCATAGATGCCAGAGCCAACGGCAGCGCACATGGCTGTTCCCAAAGATGAGACTTGGGGCATCTCGAAGGAAGCCACTTCCATGCCAACTAAATCGGAGAGAATTTGCACCAGGCATCGGCTCTGCGCCAAACCGCCCCCAATGCTCATGCCCTTCACCCTCAGTTGGGAGACCTCCTCTAGCTGGGCGCAGTTAGCTTTAAAAGCGAAGCAGAAGTTCTCCAGCGCTGCCCTGATGAGGTGTTTTCTCTCGATATTTGTCACACTCGGGGTAGTGGGGAAAATAAAGCCACCCAGGCTCATTCTTAGACGGCTCATATCCATTACCATTGGCCCGATGAAGGCAAGCACACCTCCAGAACCAGGTGGCGCCTCCTGTGCCAAACTATCCATCGGGGGGTACATATCTGTATTTGACGTGCCGAAGATGAGCCCTTTTAGCCATTGATAGGCACCTCCCGATTCACCAGCGTTACTTTCCAGGATCCACCTTCCCACAATAACATGGCAGCCTGTCCAGAGCCTACCCCCGGAGTCGATAATAGGCTGTGCGGTCACCATTTGAATAGAGCCACTCCAACCTGCCACAATACCCACCTGCCCTTCATCTTTTACCCCCATGCCAAGTAGGCCACATT
>Ga0114919_10003764_pt1 | contig 12186 bp, 8 predicted proteins | sample BlataG_FD_88682 | JGI IMG/M metagenome (GOLD analysis project Ga0114919, IMG submission 88682) | Deep subsurface microbial communities from Black Sea to uncover new lineages of life (NeLLi) - Black_00105 metaG | ecosystem: Environmental > Aquatic > Marine > Oceanic > Sediment | place: Atlantic... | reverse complement strand
GTCTATGAAGCTGATTCAATAGATAGATTCGTGTGGAGCAACAATGGAGACAAAATGGCCTTTTTGGCCGGAGGAAATGAATTAATCGTATATAACTTGCTGGAAGATAGTATAAAAAAAATAGAAGAGCTTAATTATGCTGAGCCTAGATGGTACGTACATGATTTTGAATTTGTTTTAAATGATAAAAAGATAGTTGTAAGCGATGAAATTAATGGTGAATTTTATTTAAAGATTTTTGGAGAAGGCTTTAGCGAGGAAAAACAGCTAAAAATTCCTTTTCACCATAAAGATGGAAAGCCTTATATATGGGGACTGAATAATATAGTTCTGGTCCAAAACTCCGAAAAGGATGAGCTTTGGAGGGTCAATTTAGACACAGAAGAATGGCGAAAAATATATCACTAAATTGCTTCGCATAATAAGAATTGAACTAAACCGCTCCGCGGTAGATACATGATCCCTTTATCCATCCTTTAAGCAAGAACATCTCTTTACATTCTATCCCTTCTTTCTATCCTTTTTGCTAAATGACTCTTTCCATAATAGAGTTCTCCTGCTACCGGATATGCAGGTGGAAAATCCATGTTATTTAAAGGAGATTTTATTATGGGAAAACTAAGAGAGCAGATGAAAGGAAACCTTGAGTTGAAAGGCCTGAGTCCACACACACAAGAGATTTACTTAAGGCAGGTAAACCAGTTCTCACGTCACCACGGCAGGTCTCCTCGCCAACTGCATATTCCGGTGAAACCGGACACTAATTCCGGAGTTATTCGTACACCCCTCGGAGCGAAGCGACGCTGGTTTATCATTATACCTCCAAGTGGCCGGAATGAGTCAAGGAAGACTTCCTTTTTCGCATAGATTCTCCCTTAAGTTCCAGCCGATAATTCCCCAGAATTAGCGATGAATCTGTACTCCCATCTGTAAAATCTTCCTTTTTTATACAAGATAAGTTATGAAAATAAATCAAGCCATCTTAAACCATTATTGATTTACCCTCGACTCCTATGTTATATGATTATTATTAGGCTGGATATCATGAATCAAACCGCTGCCCAAAAAATTGATTTTTTCAGAAAGCAAATCATTGCTTTTTGTCAGAAATGGAGAGTGAAAGAATTTTCAGTTTTTGGGTCTTTCTTGAGAGTTGATTTCAATGAAAACAGCGATGTGGATGTTCTCTTGACTTTTTTTCAGGAGGCTCACCATAGCCTTTTTGACTTGGTGGAGATGCAAGAGGAGCTCAAGACAATTTTTGGCCGTAGAGTGGATCTAGTCGAAAAAGAAGGGCTGCGAAATCCGATACGGCGCAAGGCCATATTGAAAAACCGTGAGGTCGTTTATGCAGCCTGAAGACAGAGACATCGCGTTCCTGTGGGATATCCTTGAGGCAGCTAAAGATATCCATGATTTTGTCATGTAAATCTGAAGGACCCTGATTGACAAGATCTTAAACGAGTTTTATTTATACCCAAGTTTGACAGTAACTAGGGACAAAAAAGCATTGACAAAAAAAGGCATTGACAATTATATATAAATAATGTACATTATTTGTGCAGATAATGCACAACTATTGCATTGAATTTAATATTATTGGAGGTAAACGTTATGCCTAGCCTTAATCTGAATTTGAACAAAAAAGCTTGGAATATTTTGACGCAACTATCAAAAACAACCGGCAAATCCAAGGCTGAAATATTGAGAAATGCGTTGATGTTAGTTAATTTAGCCGAAAAAGAAAAAAAGAAAAAACATACTCTCGCCTTTATCGATGAAGAGTCAGATAAGTTAATGGCGAAACTCGTAAATGTCCTCTAAGATTAGAGCTCAAGTGACTCATAATAAAGATTCAAATAAGCGTGAAACAGAACTGCGAACAGTTGACCTTGATGAAGAAGCAAGGGAACTAATTTTTAAAGAAAAAAAAGAAGAATTAGAAAAATTAAAAAAAACTTGGCCTTTAGAACTTAAATTGCGTAGGCATTTTGCTTACATTTTGGTGATATTAGTTGGGGTAAGTACTGTCGCATCCTTAACCATATTATTTTTTCTTGGATTTAAGGTATGTGGCTTTCATCTTAATGACACAGTTGTCATAGCTATAATCAGTGCAACCGTAGCAGAGTTAGCATCTTTGTTCTACATTATCCTTCGCTACTTGTTTCCTCAGCCCCCCGGATCCTAGAATATCTTTACAAATAAAAAGGCAATTCTTAATACGTTGACTGGCGTCAACTATTTTCTTACTCCCAACAACAATTTCAATAAGGTGAGATTGCCGCGCATTGCCCGCAATGACATATAAAATGAATTACCGCATTTATTTTCTGGCAGAGTTTTGTTAAGTATTATAGGTCCCAGGTTAAGCTCTACAGTAAATATTGGGAAGAAATCACCAAACAAAAAGTGAAAGAAGCAGGACTTTATTTCACCTCTTTAGATAAGTGGGTGAAGATTTATCCATAAAAGCTGGATTCATTTTGAAAATATTACTCGGTTACAAAAAGAAAAAAGAGGATATTTAAAATGTACGATATCATAATTTGTGGTGCGGGAGTGGCTGGGTGTTCTTTTGCACGTGGTGCAGCGAGTAAAGGATTAAAAGTTCTGCTATTGGATAAAAATCCTAAAGAAAAACTCGGGCATGATTGGTGGGATGCTGTTGAACAGAAAGTATTTGAAGATACACAAACCCCGCCCCCTATGCCTCCTGAACGATTAGATTATAGCGCTTCTATCTATACTTCTCCTAATGGAAAAACACGAATGCAAATGTTAGCCGGTAAGAAATATTCTTTGGACAGAAAACTTCTAGCTGGACGTCTTTTAGAAATGGCTCTGGAAGCTGGAGCAGATTTTCAAGAAAATACTAAAGTATTAAAACCAATAGTATCTGGAGATAAAGTTTGTGGTATCTTTATTCAAGATAGAAGAAAAATGGAGAGAGAGATTTCTGCCCGTCTAATTGTAGATGCAACTGGGATCGATGCAACTTTACGAAAGCAGATTCCCTTTGAAACTGACTTTGAAAAAGAAATTAGAAAGGAAGACACTTTTGTCTTATATAGAGAGATTCGTGAGGCAATTACTTCTAGAACCGAACGAATTGTTCGCTTTGGACATCATAAAGGAGTGTCATGGATAAGTTTTCGACAGAAGGGATTAGTAGATATTCTCGCAGGAACATTTAATCTACCAAACCATGACAATCCTAAAGATATTGTCAAAAAATATCTCCAAGACTATAAAGCGGACATTGGAGATAAGATAATCCGGGCAGGATATGGGGGAATCATTCCAATTCGGCGATGTTTTGACTCATTTATTGCGGACGGCTTTCTGATAATGGGCGATTCAGCTAGTCAAATCAATCCTATTGATGGATCAGGAATTGCAGCATCGATGTATGCAGGATACTATGCCTCCTTTCCAGTTGTGCAAGCTTTAAAACAATCAAAGCCCTTAAATAAAAAGACGCTATGGAACTATAATTTCACTTACAAAACCAAAATAGGATCAGAATTTGTAGCCTTGGACATTATTCGACTCTTTTTAATGGGAAGAAAAGATCAGGAGCTAGATCTTAATTATCTTTTTAGAAGAGGAATTATTGAGGCAAGGGATCTCCAAAGATCAGATCAACAAAGAAACATTTTTGCAACCTTAAAAAAACTTATAAAGGGAATAGATCGAATATCTTTGTTGAAAAATTTAAAGAAAACTATTCGCCTATCGAAAGAAGCAGCAGCCCTGTATCGTGACTTTCCTCGGGAATATAAGCCTTCAGAATTTTCCAATTGGCAGGAAAGATTAAGAGCAATTTATAATGAGATTCCTAATGAATAAGCGAAACTTATTTCAATGTCGGATAGTAAGAATTATGTTGACTACTTTGGAATGACCAACACTTGAATGGACAATACCTAGCAAGTGATGTCCAATTTTCACATCTGCGGAATAATAAATCGCATTTTGAAATATATTGTAAAATAAGAGTTATATTTCTATAATTTTTAGGCTATCCTAAAAAAAAATATTGAGAATACATTTTTCAGTTCTTACCTTAAAGAGTTTGTAAAAGGACTGAATGATTATCTGGAGACTATAAGTTGGAACTCACTACATGCTTCGCATCGCATGACGAACGACAGCGAGAAATGCCCGGGGATTCGATCATCTCGCGCCCGATGGCTACTTTCACTCATGCCATCGCAATTAAGGCTCTGCCAGAGCATGTCTGGCCATGGCTAGCACAGATGGGCGCCGGCCGCGGAGGATGGTACAGCTACGACTTTATCGATAACGGCGGTAACACAAGCGCTATTTCGATCTTGCCGCAGTATCAGAAAGTAGCCTGCGGGGATATCTTTCCAGCGATCCCTGGTGCGACAGACGCTTTCATCGTAGCTGCAGTCGAGCAGCCATGGAATTTGGTTCTGACCGTTCCAAAGAAGGGCGGTGGCAATCTCGTGAGTTGGGATTTCCTTTTAAAGCCGCTGGATCAGGGATTTGCGCGACTGATCGTACGTGCGCGGATTTCACCTCAGTGGCTTGAGAGAACAGAGGATAACGCTTCACCCAACAGTCCCATTCTTATTGAGCGCATCTACGGCGTGTTGGCGAGAATACCTCGGCCGCTAATTCTAAGCGTCGCTGGTTTCGGCCATCGTCTCATGGAAGCCCGGATGCTTCGCGGCATAAAGCGGCGGGCTGAAGAGTGACATGCGCCTTTAAACCAGGATTCTACTGTTGGAGAGGTTTGCCGAAAGCTTGGCATCTTTGAGCAGACCTATTATCGATGGAGGAAGGATCATGTATGGAGCTATGATTTTGCTATGATCCGGACTACAAACGGAAGGATGCAAAAAATCAGTGCCGCTGTTTTCTTCATGTTGCTCCTCCAAAAGCCATAATCTAAATTGATTGTGTATTCGGATTAGAAAGAGTAACTGTTCCTTTCAGAAAGAGGGAAAAGTTAGTTTTTCTTCTTCAGTTGATCAACAATTTTTCTCAGGTTTTCCTGATTGGGATCGATTTCTAAAGATTTTTCCCAGGCAATCAGAGCTTCTTGGGTATTTCCCAGCCGATAGTAACATTGTCCGATGGAGTTGAGAGTATTCAATTGCGTCCCGGCATGAGAGAGATATTCTTTATAGAAAGAGATCGCTTCTTCATATTCCCCTAAAGCTTGACTGCAAGCTGCTAATAGAGACAAAGATTGAAAGTTTTTTTGGGGATCTTTTGAAAAGGGAATGAGTATGTTCTTTGCCTTCAGGTATTCTTTCTTTTTAAAAAGGGAACCGCTATAACTCATAGCATACTCTAAGGAAGTTGGTCTCTTGTTGTAAGCCCTTTCCAATAATTTTTCCGCTTCTCCTAAATGGCCCTTTTTAGACAATTGATTACCAAGAATGTAAAAATAAATAGAATCTTGAGAGGAAGGCAAGACTTTAGAAACGACCCAAGGTCGCGGCAAATCAGGTAATGGAGATATTTCGAAGTTTTTCTCATCGGACAAAATGACTTTTTGAGAGCCATCTGAAATGGATACTTTAACCTTAAAATAATCCGGCGAAAAATTTTGAAGTGGAAACTCCTCTATGATGTTGTTATCAACAAGTTCTTTTAAGCTTTTTTCTTTCTTAAGAAATTCTTCTCCCTTTTTATAAAAAGTGAATGTTACCGTTCCTGTCTCATGAAGCTCGTTGGTTAAACCATAGATTTGTGAAAAAATAACCAGATTTTCTTTCGGGTGAAAAATGTTTCCTGCCTGACATGCTATTTGATGATTCCTTATCTTGAAAGGCTTATTCGCATTTTGTTGAGAAACGTCCTTTGTTAATTTATATCCTAAGAGTATAGAGCTCATACCGAGAGAGGGCAGCTTTGGTGGGATAGAAATATTTTCTTCGAGTGAAGTGAATTCTTTAGAAACTGTATTTTTCAGTAATAGGCTAAACTTATGATTTCCCTCGATTAAAGGAATCATATCTTGAATCACGATAGAAGTCTTCTGGACGTCTTCGATTTGGTCTCTATTGAAGCTCAGAGGAAAAGTCTTTTCATACTGGAAAATCATATTGCCGTTTGAGTCAGTGACCATCCCGTTCAGTGCAAAATTGATGCTGTACTTTTCTTGATATGAAAGCACAGACAGTTTTTCAGGCTGGATTGAGTAATGGAGAAAGAAAATCCCAGATTCATCTTGGATGACCTCAACTTTACTATCACTTTTGACATAATTCGCCGTATATTCCACTTCTACGAAATCTTTATATTTAAGAAGGGCTTCTGCATATTCCCAGTCGATCGTTTTCTCAGGGACAGAATTGATTTGATTCAGCAATATTTCTGAAGCCAAAGAAGGATGTCCATATGAAATTGATTCTCCAGGTATGAGGGAAAGAGAAGTCTCGGCCAGCCGTGGCTCAAATTTTCGAAGTTGTTGGTAAGCAGTCCATCTGTTAGTAGGATCTCCTCGGTAATTGGTAAGTAAACTGGCCGGCCCATCCTGAGTGGGGCTGTAAAGCACGTACTCACCCATGCCTTTTCTCTTGAAGAAAATCAAATTAAAATAAGAAGGAAGACCATAATCAGGATTCCCTTTATAAGACCATATCCTAGCCGGACGTGCGAAGCTTTGCCCTTCGTATCTTCCGATATCCAAAGGCGGACCTAGAATGATATAAATCCTCCCTCTATCTGTTTGCCACCCTGGTCTTGTCGTTTCTCTTCCAAAATACTCATTAGCATAAGCCATCCTTCGATAATGCTCTTCCTTGAATTCGTTTACAGGAGTTCCAGGAGTCGGGTCTCTCTGTTTCCAAAAGGCTTCGATAAAAATATCCCTCTCTCTATTAGATTCAAGCTGAAGGAAAATCTCTTTTTCTTTTGGTGTTGTAATATATGACACATCCTGTTCCAACCAATCTTTATGGTGTTGAGGAAGGATTTTTAGGTCATTTTCTTTCTTTGCCGCGCTGAAAAGAGGAATAACCATCACAGATAACAAAAGTAATAAAGTACTTTTTTTTATATCCATTTTGATAGATGGGTTTTCTTCGCGGATTGTTTTAATCATCAGTTTTGAAACACCTCATTTATTTTTTTATGACCGCATGCAGTTCTTTTTTTAATCTTCCTATGACTTGTTTGACTTCCTCTATATCTTTTCCATATTTTTGGGGTGAAGCCGTTTGAATAAACAATTCAAAGTAATGGAGAGCTTTCTGCTTATCACCTATTCTCAGATAGACTCGACCAAGGTTATAAAGAGTATCTGTTTGTTGAAGATCGAGCTCTAAAGATTTTTCCCAGTTGTGGAGGGCCTCTTTTATCAAACCCTGCCGGTAGTACGCGACTCCTAGGCCATTAAAGGCTGAAGCTAAATCATGACCCACTGAGATTGCTTTTTTGTATTGTTCAATAGATAAATCATATTCTTTAAGGGCTAAAAAGCAATTTCCTAGATTGTTCATCGCCATAGCATAATTGGTATCCAGGGCAATAGATTTTTTAAAAGAATCGATAGCGTTCTCAAATTTCTCGTTTTTATAATAGCTTACTCCTAAGTAATTATGAGCTTCGGCATAATTTTTATCCTGCTGGATGACTTTTTCTAACACCTCAATGGACTCTTCAAGCTTGCCTGCTTCTTGGTAATATAATCCCAGTCTTGCCAGGAGAGAGTTGCTGGTGAGGTTCTTGATGACAGCTTTCTCTAGTAAGCTTATTGCTTCGCCCATTTTGCCCATTTTGTAGTAATTGTAGGAAGCATACTCATACCCTATTATGAAATTGGGTTGTTTAAGGAGAATCCTATCATACAATAGGCTGGCAGCTTCTAGTTTTCCAGTCTCAGAAGCAATAATTGCCTCGTTAAACATATTATCCACTTCTATCATTGTTTTGGGATCAGGTCTCTCTGCCTCACTCCCTATCGTCCTTCCTTTTATATAACCTAAGGACATGAGTTTATCTCTTGTGTCTTCATCCATTTTGGCCTTGGATACACGAGAAGAGTGAGGAGAGGAATGACTCCTGATTGCGTTTTGCAGTTCTTTTCTTAAGTGCTGTACAATTTCCGGATTTTCTTTCAGGATGTTGTTATCTTCTTTGGGATCATTCTTGAGGTCGTAAAGTTCGGGCATAGGAGCATCGATATATTTCCACTTTTCTGTCCGTATCCCTTGAAGAGGGGCCCAGTTACGATCCATCATGGCTGCCACCGATTCAATATAGCAATTTTTATCGGGGAGAGAATTTCCTTCAAGCATTGCTGATTTTAAAGATCTGCCCTGCACATCCGGGATGTGATTCCACCCCATCAAATCCAGAACAGTGGGCATGACATCAATAAGTCCTACTTGATCGGAAACAATCCTATTTTCTGGAAAAATTTTAGGGTTGCAGAAAACCAAAGGCACTCTCAGAGTCGAATCATAGATAAAAATTCCGTGGGTCTTTTCGTTGTGTTCCCCCAAACCCTCTCCATGATCCGAAGTCAGAATGATTAGAGTCTTATCCGTCAATTTCAGTTGATTCAATTTCTCTAATAGTATTCCGATAGCCTTATCTGTGTAGGCGATCTCCCCATCATACTTCCGGCCAACATATGCATTATTGAAAGGAGAAGGGGGTTCATAAGGAGCATGCGGATCAAAATAATGGACCCAGATAAAAAATTTGTTATTCTTGTTTCTGTCAATCCATTCAAATGCTTTCTTGTTTACTTCTTCGGCCCTTCTCTCGATAAAGGAGAGATCTCGAAAAACATTTTTGCTACCATAAAAATCATCATAGACGTCAAAGCCTTTATCCAGCCCAAACCGTGAATCTAAGGGGAAAGCGCCTACGAAGGCGGCTGTTCGGTAGCCATTTTTTTTAGAAATCTCTGCTAATGTGACGTTAAAAGAGGGCATACGATAGCCGTTGTCTCGGACACCATGAAATATAGGAAGAGTTCCAGTAAATAAAGAGCAGTGGGAGGGCAAGGTGAGTGGAACATGACAGTAAGCTTGGGAGAAAAGCACTCCATTTTTCCCCAAACTGTCGATATTGGGTGTCTCTATCTTATTGTAGCCATATACGCCAGTATGGTCTGCTCTCAACGTGTCAACTGTAATAACAAGGAGGTTGAGCTCTTTTTTATCAGTAGAAAAAAGATATATTTCTACAAGAATAAGGGAAAAGAAGAGCAGATAGATCGTAAAAGATCTGAAGAAAGGTATGATCATTCTCATTTTTTAGTAGAGGCTCATGAATCTTTGAAAAGGTTTATCATCAATAGGATATTGCTCTTAAGGGTTAAAAATATCACATTTAAAAAAAAAGGGGAACTCTCTTGAGTTCCCCTTTTTATCGGTTAAGCTCTGCTTCAGCTTCGGATCAGAATTGCCACTTAACGCCGAGCCTTAAGATTCTCGGAGCAAGAACAGTGAAGATATCTTGATAACCACTCCAAGATTCTTGGTCCCAGTCCAGCGTTGTATTCTTATTGAAGATATTGAATACATCAGCCATAACTTCAAAAACCCCAAATTTTCCTAACCTGAAAATCTTGCTTAGCCTGAAATCAGCAATCAGCAAATTCGGATATCTTTCGCTGCCGTATTCCTGAGTTTCGACTTCTACATCTCCCTGATTCAATCTTTCGGAAAAATACCTCTGAGAAGGAAACCCAGAACGATAATTGATGAAACCGCCGAACGTGAATCCGAACGGGAGTTCCAAACTGCCCATGACCTTGATGATCAGCGGAGCGTTGTTCCATTGGGGCACACCATCCTGGAATTGCTGGTTGTTAGGATCGTCCACAGCCTCGAGTGGCCGTGTTACATTGGTTTTTCCATAGGTCAAAGATGCCATCAGCTGCCATTTATAAGCATATCTTTTGGTCAGGACAAACTCAACGCCCCTGTAAGATTCCTCATATCCAGGGCGCTCGTGGATAAAGTAATCGATCACGCCAATTTTATCGTCATTCATTTCATAAACCGTGATATTGCCGCCGTCATCAGTAGTCCCTAAGTCTCCATCAGGTCCAGGATCTTGGACGGTCAGCGGAATATAATCAACCTGGGGATCAAGAGCACGATTATCCGTCCACATAAATCTCTTATTCTTGCGGTACAAGAGATTCACGCTAAATCCCAAGTCATTGGTGAGCTTTCTCTCGAAACCTACTGTGAATTCATCGACGTAGGGAGATTTCAGATCGGAATCGATTTCATATTCTGTGGCAAAATCTGTATATCTAATGCTACCGAGTTCATTTGTCTGGGCCATCTTGTCGCCATTAGCATCATCCCACGAATAGTCGACTTCCCAGTAACTTGTTTCAATGACCCTCCATGCTGGCTCATAGCTGGCTTGGAAGGAATACCGGGCAAAATTGGCTTTGAAGACATTGTTGCCATCGTTGAACAGGTCAAAAGTGAAACCTATCCGAGGATAGAGAGTGTTCCAATGCACGACATTCTTTTTGGCCGGTGCATGCAAGGGGACAGGTTCTCCAGTTCTCTCTGTATAATAATCAGTCCACATATTTCCTGGGACTGTAGTCTCATTGGTGTGCATGTATGTGCTATCAAATCTTAACCCAAAATTTATGGTCAGGTATTTCGATAATGAGAACGTGTCTTGGACATATGCAGAATATATCTCATTCGTCTGAGACCATTCGACCTCCCGGAATGTCCATACCCGGTATGCTCCTGTTCTATCCGGATAGTCGACATAGAGGGTGTGGTTTCCCGGGTATTTGCGGGTTGTACGGAATGGTGTTTTCTGGTATTCAAAACCGACCTTAAGTTCATGGTCTCCTCCCAGAAAATCATCTTTGAAATAATCAGCATAGGCAGTGAGTGCATATCTATCGCTGTAATACCAAGTATATTGATAGTAGGCGTCATCATACATTCTTCTGTAAGGTTCCGAATAATACACTAAAACCGCGGGCTGACTCATATCCACGCTATCTTGAGGTGCGAGTTGGTAGTACATGTTGTACCAACCAAATTTGACATTCAGCAGGAGATCTGGACTAAGCGTCCACGTGTCTTCCAGATGATAGAACCAAGAGGGAGAGTCCTGGAAATAGGTTGTTTCGGGGGGTCGCCTGGGTCCAGCACTCCGATTAGGCATTGCTTTGGTGTCGTAATTCACCCAGCCCATGAACTTATTGTTATCTGTTATCTGCCACGTGAGCTTTCCGACCCAGTGCTTCAAGTCCGCGTACTCTAATCCAGGGTTACCATCCACTTCATAGCCGATGACGAAACGGTTGATCTCTGTTCTGCGGAAAGCCGAATAAAACCATAGCCTATCTTTAATGATAGGGCCTCCCAAATCACCGCCGTAGTCATAAACATAATCTGTCGGGTTTCCGAATCCCACACCTTCATACGCCGGATCATCTTCAGGAATGTTATTGGCTTGCAGGCTTTCTGTCTCCCCATAGAGACTGATTCCTCCGCTGAACTTATTCCCGCCTGTTTTTGTGATCATGTTGAGGACAACACCGGAAGTTTGGATATCGGTGGAATGGGCTCCGGTCTCGATAGATATCTCCTCAAAAGAATCAAAATCAAAGTACATAGCTGTAGCGCCGCTGGCAGCAGCATCGGTGACCTGAATCCCGTCCATATTGTATGCGGTTTGGTTCGACATGGTGCCATGGGCGTAACCTCTGCTTTGTTGGCCGCTTTCGCTTCCACCGATGTTTTGCGAGTTCATGACCATTCCCGGAGTCATCTCCATCAATACCCATGGATCACGCGCACTAGGAATCTTCTGCAGCATCTCTATCGTAAAATTCGTAGCTATGGTACTGGACTTTATGTCAATGACAGGAGTCTCTCCGACGACTGTTATTGTTTCTTCTATAGCCGTAACCTCCAACGTAGCATTAACTGTAGTGGTTTTTCTTAATGCAACCTTTACACCTTCCTTTATCAACGTCTTAAATCCTTGCAGTGCAAATGAGACATTATATGTTCCTACCGGAAGGAAAACAAATCTGCATGTGCCTCCTGGAGTGGTAATCGCAGATTGTGTTCCCTTTATCAAGGCCTCACTCGTGATTGTTACAGTGACACCAGGCAAAGCATTTCCTTCATTATCAACGACTTTACCGGATATAGTTCCTGTTTGTAAAGTACCTTGTGCTGTCAGAAAAGC
>Ga0114919_10003761_pt1 | contig 12188 bp, 9 predicted proteins | sample BlataG_FD_88682 | JGI IMG/M metagenome (GOLD analysis project Ga0114919, IMG submission 88682) | Deep subsurface microbial communities from Black Sea to uncover new lineages of life (NeLLi) - Black_00105 metaG | ecosystem: Environmental > Aquatic > Marine > Oceanic > Sediment | place: Atlantic... | reverse complement strand
CACGCGCGGCCGGAGATAACCTTGCATCGCGCGCAGACGGACCCTAGCATAGCGGTGAAACCACCCGAAAAGGAGCAACCGCATGGCCAAGAAGTACTTCGTGCTCGATACGAACGTCCTGCTGCACGATCCGGGGGCGCTGGTGGCCTTCGCCGACAACGAGGTCGTTCTCCCCTTCAAAGTCATCGAGGAACTGGACACGTTCAAGAAGGGTTCCGACGACGTCAGCCGCCACGCCCGCCAAGTCATCCGCTTCCTGGACCGGCTTCGCACCAAAGGCCGCCTGGCCGACGGCGTCCCCGTCGAGGAAACCGGCGGGTCGCTTCGCATCGTCATGGACGACCAGGCGCCGGCGCACCCGATCCTGGCCGCCGACACCCCCGACGACCGCATCATCGGCGTCGCGTATCGCCTGATGCAGGACGGCAAGCCGAGCACCTTCGTCTCGAAGGACATCAACGCCCGCATCAAGAGCGACGCCCTCGGCATCCGCACGATGGACTTCGAAAAGCAGAAGGTGGACTTCGATCGCATCTTCATCGGCTACCGCGACCTGGAGGTGGACCGGCCGATGCTCGACCGACTCGCCCAGGGCCAGCCCGTCGAACCGCCGGACGACGCTTTCCAGCCGAACGAGTTCGCCGTCCTCACGGCGGCCGACGGCTCGAAAGAATCCGTCGTCGGACGATACGACTCCTCCCAAAAGCGCCTCGTCCCTCTGAAATACGGCGCCAAGACGTTCCAGAACGTCTCGGCGCGCAACCCGCAGCAGCAAATGACGATAGAACTGTTGATGCTCGACAGCGTTCGCATGGTCACGCTGATGGGGCCGGCCGGCACGGGCAAGACACTCCTCGCGGTCGCCTGCGGCATGCACAAGGTGCTCAATGACAAGCGCTATGAGAAACTGCTGGTCTCGCGCCCCATCGTTCCGTTCGGCCGGGACATCGGATACCTGCCGGGCACCAAAGAGGAGAAACTCGCGCAGTGGATGCAGCCGATCTTCGACAACCTGGCCTACATCTTGCGCACAAAGAAAAAAGGCGGCGAGGACCGATTGGACGAGCGCATCGAGGCGCTCCTGGACAGCGGGGTGCTGGAACTCGAGGCCCTGACGTATATCCGCGGCCGCAGCATCCCCGAACAGTTCATCATCGTGGACGAGGCCCAGAACCTGACACCCCACGAAGTCAAAACCGTCGTCAGCCGCGTCGGCGAAGATTCCAAAATCGTTCTGACGGGCGACCCATACCAGATCGACAACCCATACCTCGACTCGTCCTCCAACGGCCTCGCCTACGCCGCCGAACGGATGAAAGGCCTCGACCTGGTGGGCCACGTTATGCTGACACAGAGCGAACGGAGCGAACTGGCGAGCCTGGCGGCGAAACGGCTGTAGAAACGCGGAAGTCGGAACTCGGAATGCGGAATGCGGAACGCGAGTCATTGATCGGCTAGCCGCGAGCGCCAGCGAGCGGGTGACCTAACAGCAGAGCACGTCAAGCGAAAGGCAAGAAGATGGGCGAAAACATCGGCATCCAGGAATTCGGCAGGCTCGACCTTCGGGTCGGACGCATCACCGAGGTCACAGACCATCCCAGCGCCGACAAACTCTATCTTCTGCAGTGCGACCTGGGGCCGGAACTGGGAACGCGGCAGATGGTCGTGGGCCTGAAGCCCTACATGCTGCCCGACGCCCTCAAAGACACACTTGTGGTCGTCGTGGCCAATCTCGAGCCGGCGACCCTGCGCGGCGAGCGTTCCGAGGCGATGCTGCTTGCGGCCCAGGATGGTGATAAGGTGGTCGTCCTGACCGTCGCCGAGCCCGTCGCCCCCGGCTCGAAAATCCTCTGAGCAAGACGCCGCGCGCGGCCTGCAGAGGTCGGGCCGGCCTCTTGCCCCTCGTGCCGTCGGCAAGCCGAAGCATCCGCGCGATCCGCCTCAGGCGGACTAGGGCGCCTGCCCCGACCAGAACGAATACGCGACAAACGCCAGGTAGCACGCGAGCAGGATGGCTCCCTCCAGGCGCGTCACGCGAAAACCCGACCGCATGAACGGAACCAGAGCCAAGACCAGGACAATCATCACGGGCAACTTCACCCAAATGACGTCCGCGAATTCATGCGGTGCGATGGTAATCGGCGAGATTGCCGCCGCCAGGCCCAACACGAATGCCGTGTTAAAGAAAATGCTTCCAATCGCGTTGCCGATGGCAATGTCCCCCTCGCCGCGGCGCGCGGCCACGATGCCCGTCGCCAGTTCCGGAACCGTCGTGCCGAACGCAATCACCGTCAGACCGATCGTCAAAGGGCTGACCCCGGCCGCCTCGGCAACCTGGAGCGCCGCCGGCACCAGCAGATTACCCCCGCCGACGAGCACCGCACCACCCACAAGCAACTGGATCAAGTTGACCAGCGGCCGCGCCCGCGCCTTCGCGATCTTCTCGGGCAGGACACCCCTCTCCTTCGCCGTCAGCACCATCCAAATCACGAAGGCAAGCAGAACAGCAACCAGCACCACCCCCTCCCACCGCTGGAGTGTCCCGTTCACACAGAAAATAAAAAGCAGCACCTGAGCCGCCACCGCGATCGGGACCTCTTTGCGCCACGTGCTGCGCTGAACGACGAGGGGGCGCACCAACGCACTGACGCCGATAATCAGGCCGACGTTTGCGACATTGGCTCCCACGATGTTGCCGATCGCGATGGTGCCGACCCCCCGCAACGTGGATGTGAGGCTCACCACAAGTTCCGGAGTGCTCGTCGCAAACGCAATGATCGTGACGCCGACGACGATGGGGCGAATGTGCATCGCGCGCGCCAAAAGGCCCGCTCCGCGCACGAGCCACCCCGCCCCGAAATACAACATGCCCAGCGAAACTGCCAGCACGACAACGTTCACAGCCAGGCTCTCACCAAACATCGTGTCCTCCCGGCCCACCGCCTGTTGTCGCAGACCGCTTCGAGCAGGCGGGATGCGGTCTTCGACACTCTACGCTGAGACACCGCTCAACGTCAAGCAGTACCACTCCGCACCGCCGGTCCGCCGCTTTCAGGTTGTCGGTGGCCGGGGCCTTTGATAGAATTCGGCTGCATGAAAGACCCCCGAATCTTCATCAGCGCCGGCGAAGCCTCGGGCGACCTGCACGCCGCCAACCTCGTCCGGGCGCTGCACCGGCTGACGCCGAAGGCCGACATCGTCGGGCTCGGCGGGCCTCGCTTGCGCGCCGCCGGCGCCCGCCTCCTTGCCGACACGGTCGAGTTCGGCATCATCGGCGTCGGCCCGCTGGTCGGTTCCTTCTGGCGATACCTCGACCTTCTGAGCCGCACCGACCGCTTCCTTGCCGCATGGCGACCGGACGTCGTCGTCACGATTGATTGCCCGGGCTTCCACTTTCTCCTGGCCAGCCGCATTCGCGCCCGCCGCATCCCCCTGCTCTGGTACATCCCGCCGCAACTGTGGGCGTGGGCGCCGGGGCGGGTCCATAAACTCCGCCGCCGCTTCACCCACGTCGCCTGCGTCCTGCCTCATGAGGAAGCGTTCTTCCGCAACGCGGGCGTTCCCGCGACCTTTGTCGGCCACCCCGTGGTGGACCATTTGAGGAACCTGGATTCGGACGAGGCGTTCATCGCGTCGCTGCACGCAGGGTCCGACGAGCGTCTCGTTGCCCTGCTGCCTGGCAGCCGACGCCAGGAGATCGGCCCGATTCTCGCCCGCCAACTCGCGGTCGCCCGCGCTTTGGCCGACCGCGCGGGGGCCTGCCGCTTCGTCCTCGCCCTCGCCGACGCCGCTCACCGCCGCTGGACCGACCCGCTTATTGCGGCCTCGGGGCTCGAGGTGCGAACCGTCGTCGGAAAGACGCACGAAGTCGAAAGTGCCGCAGACCTTGCCCTGGTCGCATCCGGCACGGCCACGCTCGAACTGGTGTTTTACGGGACGCCGATGGCCGTCTTCTACAACATCACCTGGGCCGGATGGAACCTGTTGGGCCGGTGGCTGGTCAAGACGCCTTACCTGAGCCTGCCGAATGCTCTGGCGGGCCGGCGAATCGTTCCGGAGTTCATGCGGAACCGCTCGCCCGGTCCCCAGGCCATGGACGAAATCGCCCGCCTGCTTCTTGACGAACAAACCCATCGAGAGATGAAAGCAGATCTAGCGGAGATCCGCCGGAAAATCGCAAGGCCCGGCGCTGCCGAAAACACCGCTCGCCTCACACTCTCTCTTATCGGAACCTGCGTCCCCGAGCCGCCCAGGCTTCGTCCGGGTTTTGCGATGTGACCGCTACGGCGTCGCCACCCGCACGCACGCCTCGGTCCTGCGAATCAACTCACTCCTACAGTGCTCGTAGCGGATGGAGATGTCTTTCTCCTCGCCCGGCTCAATCCGCTGCCGAACCACGTCCTTTGCCGCGCCCACCACCTCACCCTTGGCGTCCAGCATCACCGCCGTCACTTCAACCGCCTCGACCGGTCCCTTGCCTTCATTGGCCACCCAGAGGCTGACGCGCCCTGTCGTTCCGAAACCCCCTTCGTCGCGCTGCGTCCGCGGCGCGTCCTTTATGAGCAGGCTGCCGGGCGACCGGTCCAACCCGGCGGGAAGCACCTCATAATCGTAAGCCCACTTCGACGCCCTTACGCCCTTCACGTGCTCCCAAACGACTACGAACGGTGCCGTCTCGCCCGGTCCCAGCGCCGCGACGAGCGCATGCGCTTCACCCAACTTGTTATCTCCTCGGTCGAAAAACACGACGAGGACCTTCACGGTGTGGAGCGTCTCGGCCGTCACGTTCGTGACGAACCCCACGGCATAGGTCTGCGTGCTGTTCTTGAAGCCGCGCATGACCCGTTGAACCTTGATGTCCACGGCTTCCCGCCCGCGGTCGGGTGATGCGTCCTGCCCGCGCAGGCCCGCGCCGAAAAAGCCCCCGCTCGACTCGCCCGGCGACTCGCCCGGAACCACATACGTCGGCGGCGGGGCATGACCGACGGGCCGGGACGCCGGTTTCTCGCGGGTGAACGCCACCACGAGCCCGATGACCGCCCCCACAATCCCCACGCCGATTAAGGCCACCCACACGATCGCCAGGTTGCGGCTGCGGACGCCCCCTTTCGGCAGCGCTGGTGTCCGACGGGCCGCCACCTCCCGCCTCCCGGGCAGCACCGGCCGGAGCGCCTCCACGGCTTCCCGGCCCGTCTCCGTCTGGGGTGTGATCTTGACGATGGTCTTACAATGGGGACACCGGACTTCGCGCCCGACCTGATCGGGGCGCAGTTTGAACCCCTTTCTGCAAAATCCGCACCTCGCCGACAACGCTTTCGACACGGGGCAAACCCCTCCTTCTCTATATACGAACCGGCAAGAGGGCGCCACAGCCGAAAATGACCCCTGCCGCCACTCATGGCCGCAGGAAGGCCTCCGACCCGAATGGCTGAGGACCGCCCCGACCAACAGGCTACCCTTCGCCACCGCCGTTGGCAAGCACACACCGGGAATCCGACCACAGGGTGTGACCACCCACCACCAGTCGTAACATTCCTCCTCCCTCTCGAACGAAAGGACGCGCGAGCCGCTTGAAAGGGTGTGCTGAGTTTGACAGCGCTGAAACTCCAAAGGGGCTTGGCGCGGGAAGGGGCGGGTGGCAAAATAAGGAGGACCCGCCGGCACGGCGGTCGGTTCAATAAATAGTAGAATCGGCTTCGCTCGCCAGGAAGCGTCGCGGGACTCGAGCGGAAAGGGAACCCGATGACTCACCTGATGGTTCACCTCGGATTAGCCACTCTCCTCACTGTCCTGGCGTTCGGTGAGCGTGCCGCAGCGGCCGAAGATGAGGGGTCGGCGCCATCGCCCCCCGAGAAGGCACAGCCGGCCACGGAGGCTGAAACCGCTTTCCAGCAACTTTACGGTCAAGCCGTGCGGCGCGCCGAGGCAACGGCAGACCCGAAGGATGACGTGGCGCTGGCAGCGGAACTAGTGAAGGCGGCCAAAACCATCACCGGCCAGCCGCACCTTTTGGCCCTCGTGTGCGAGAAGGCGTGCGAGTTGGGAGCCGCCCATCACACCGGGTACCACACGGCCCTGGAAGCGGCGGACCTCTTGGCCGAGCACGTGCCGGAGCGGCTGAACGTGCTTGAGGAAACCCTCTTGCCCGTTCGCCGGTGGGAGTATGAACAGGCGCGGGGCACGGCGAAGGCAGAGGCGGGCGAAGCGCTGATCGCGTCGCTCCTGGCCGTGGCCGGAACTCGGGCAGACGGTCTCAAGTTGGACGAGGCCCTGCGCCTTTGCAGGGAAGCCTCATCCGTGGCGCGGCCGATTCGGTCCACGCAGTTGCGGCTCATCGAGCAGGCACAGAAACGTTTCACGGAAATGAAACGGACGCTGGGCCAAGTCCGGCGGCTGAAGGGTGTGCTGGCGAACGATGCGGAGAATCCGGTGGCCCGCAGGAAGATTGTCGAACTGTTTCTGATGGGCTTGGACAACCCGGCGGAGGCGGCGAAATACGTCGACGGGCTGGAGGACAAGGCTCTGCGCCGGTACGTCCCGGCGGCCGCCAAGGGGACCGAGGCTGCGCCGGAACTCGCGTGCATTGAAATGGGGGACTGGTATTGCGAGGTGGCGGCGGGCGCAGAGAAGTCGGCGAAGGCGGCGCTGCTCAAGCGGGCGCGGGCCTACTACGCCCGCTTTCTCAATCTGCACGAGGCAGAGGACCTTCAGCGCACGAAAGCGATGCTCGCCATCAAGAAGGTGGACACAGCCCTCAGCGAACTCGGGGGCGGACCACCCCTGCCACGCGGGGCCGTCCTGGCGCTCACGTTCGACCGCGATACCTATCTCCGGAAGGGCAGAAAGGTGTATGTCATGGACCTCAGCGGGAAAGGGAACCACGGCCTGGTCCACGGCGCGAAACTGACCCGCGGCCCTGCGGGTGACGCCCTCCGTTTCGACGGCGAGGACGATTACGTGGACCTCGGCAACAGCCCGTCGCTTCAGATCACAGGCAGCCAGACGATCGCCCTCTGGCTGAAACCGTCGCGCTTGGCCGTGCGGCAAAACCCTTATGCCAAGGCCTACGGCGGCGAAGGCACCATGACCCTCGAGCTGAACGGCACCGTCAACTACTACTACGGCCGCGGCGGAGGCAACAAAGGGCCCTATATGGGCCTGGGAATGACTGACAGCCTCACGACGGACACATGGGCCCATCTGGTCCTGGTCCGGGACCTTTTCAAGAAGAAGGTCATCTGGTACAAGAACGGCAAGAAAACGAACGAGGGCAAGGCCAGGTATGAATCTGCATCGGTCTCGAAGATGAACGCGTACCTGGGCCGCGGTTACGTGAAACACTATGCCGGCGACGTGGACGAGGTGGCCATCTTCAATCGGGCGCTCTCGGAAAAGGAAGTCCAGTTGCTCTTTGAACAAGGGAAGCGCGGCTACAGCCTGGCGGGGAGGTAGCGCCGCCGGCCCTTCCGGTTAGCCGCCCACCTCGGTGGGCGGCCGCCCCGCCCTCCACGGCGGGTCTGCGCTGCGCTCCGACAAGCGGGGCGGCTAACGCCGTGGCGGACCCGACACGCGGGGGCGCGCCACTCGCACGCGCACCGGTCGAGGCCGCGCCGGTAGAGTGGAGCAACTTACATCGGACGGTCCCCTACCCTGCGGGAAGTGAGGTCACAATGGAGATTGTCGAGTACAAAGGTTGGAAGCGGAACGTGCGACTGGCGAACGGCGCCGTGGAACTGATTGTGACGCTGGAAGTCGGCCCGCGGGTGATTTACCTGGCGACGCCGGGCGGCGAAAACGTCTTTATGAACTATCCCGACGAAATGGGCAAGTCCGGCGAACCCGAATGGCACAACCGCGGCGGGCATCGCCTCTGGGTCGCCCCGGAAGACCCCGTCTCCACCTACTTTCCCGACAACGGGCCGGTCGAGGTCGAGGAAACCCCGGACGGGCTGCGCTTTTGCCCGGAACCCGAAACCCGGAACGGCATCCAAAAGGAAATCGACATCGCGCTCGACGCCGCCGAGCCGCACGTCCGCCTCGTCCATCGCTTGAAGAATATCGGCCAAAAGCCGGCCGACCTGGCTTCGTGGGCGCTGTCGGTGATGGCGCCGGGCGGCACAGGCGTCGTAGGGCTGCCCGAGCGCGGCAGCCACCCGGAGGACCTCCTGCCGAATCAAAGACTAGTCCTCTGGCCATACACGGACCTTTCCGACCCGCGCCTGACGATGAGCACGCGCGCAATGCTTCTGCACCAGACCTCCGATCCCAAACCCAACAAGATCGGCGTCACGAATACCGAAGGCTGGGCGGCCTACGCCGTGCACGGGTGCCTGTTCATCAAGTGGCTCCCATACGACCCGAATGCGACCTACCCCGACATGGGATGCAACACGGAACTTTTCACCAACGCCGACATCCTCGAAGTGGAGTCGCTCGGGCCTCTCGTCACGCTCGAGCCGGGCGGGGAGATCGAACACGTCGAGGAGTGGCACCTCTTTTCCGACGTGCCGGCGATTGCTACGCCGGCGGACGTGGAAAAACACGTCCGGCCGCTGATTGAAAAGGTCGGCCCGTAACAATCGGGTGGCAAGCCCACGGCGCTTTTCCGCAGGCTTGCCCGCCCAACAACCGGCGGGCTTGCGTTCGGGAATGAACACCGCCGACGCCCACGCTTTCGGCGCGGGGACGTCGTCCTTCTGCGGGGCTTCTACGATGGAAGACGTTGAGATTCGTCCCGCCCGGCGCGGCGAGGCTTCCCGCGCGGCCGAGATGTTGGCGCGGCTGCAGCCGGCGCCGGGGACGTCCGACGCGGCCGGGGGTCTCATTCACTCGCACCCCGACAATCAGATTCTCGCGGTGCGCGCAGGGGAAATCGTCGGCTCGTGCCTGCTCGTTCCGGGCGCCGGGCGGTGCGCAATGATTCTTGTGCCGCGGCTCGCACCGATGGCGCTGGCCCCCACGGGGCTGGCCCGGTGGGACGAGCGAACCGCAGCCCGCCTGCTGCGCGCCGCAGCAGCACGGGCTTACGTCACCCACGACACCCGCCTCATTCAAGCGCTCGCGGAACCGGAGGCCGAGAGTCCGGTCACGGGCGCGCTCAAGCGGGCCGGTTTCGCCACCCTGGCGGTGCTGGCATACCTCCGGCGGCCGGTCGGGCAGGAGGAACGCAGGGAGGAAGCGCCGACAAGACTTACCTGGAAGCGGTACAGTCGGTGGCGGCACCGGACGTTCGCCCAAATCATCGAGCAGACATACGAAGGGAGCCGCGATTGTCCGGGGCTGGCGGGCCTGCGGACCGTGGACGACGTTATCCGGACCCACAAGGCGACCGGCACGTTCCGGCCAAGTGCGTGGCACCTGGCGATAGCGGACCGAAACCCCGTCGGCATCGTGCTCGTCAACCCGCTTGGCGGGCGCGGCGAACTTGTGTACCTCGGCGTGGTGCCCGAAGCGCGCGGGCGAGGCCTGGGCCGCACGCTCCTCGCCCGCGCCATCGCCGACACGGCGCGGATGGGCCTGCCTGTGCTGGGCCTTGCCGTCGACGTGGAAAACGAGCCGGCCATGCGGCTGTATGCCGGGGCGGGGTTCAAAGAAGTTCGCCGCCGCATGACTTGGTTTATACCGAAGGAGCGACTCGAAGGGCTGGCCAAGGTCTAAGCGGGATTGGGTAAGTTTTGCCCGGTCGGTCTACACACTCCGCCTGAGGCGGATGCAAAACGCCTCGATTACGCGGCGGCTCTCCGCTTGGCTTGCGCTCCGGCAAGGTCGGCCGCCCCCGAAAGGTGCGGGGTGAGGCCTGCCCTGAGCCTGCCGAATGGGACACCCCGCACCCGGCACACGGTGAGGAGCCTTTTTCACCCCAACAGCACCTGAACGTCTTCCAGGCGGTCGGGCACGATGCGATAGCGGTCGTCGCGCCGCTCGATGAGGCCCTCGGATTCCCAGCCGAGAAGCGCGTCGCGAACACTCTCCTCGGAATAGAAGCGGCGTTTGCCGGACCAGGCGAGAATGCCGAAGACCGTGAGGCCGGGCCCCGTCGGGTCGGCGTCCGTTTTCTTCGCGTCGGCATGGGCGGCGAGGCACTTCAGGACATCCTCGCGGCAAAGCCGCTGGATGCGGCCGGGCGGATCGTAAAGCGAACCCACGAACCGCTCGACGCTCGTGTAGTCGGGGTAGCGCGAGCCGATGAGGTCGCGGATTTGAAGGACGCCTTCGCTGTCGGACTGGAGGCGGCCGGCCAGGTGGGCCTCGACGCAAAGGAGCCCCACGGTCCGCATGATGCGTTCGGCGGCCTGGTCGGCGTCGAGCGCGGCATCGGCGGACCAGAGGAAGTCGAGGCCCGTCATGGCGACGCGGCACTCCTGAGCCTGGCCGCCCTGCCCTTCCGCCGGCACGATTCTATAGGCGCCGACAAAGGGGTCGAGACCGGCGGCAGCACCCGCGCCGAGAAAGCGCACCTGGGATGTTTCACCGCCCGCCGCAAGCGTCACCGTGTCGCGTCCGTTCATGGGTTCACCCAACCATAAAGGGTGCGAAGAGCGCAAAGATCATTCATTTTCGGGTGGGAGCCATTTTCTCCCCCGCCTGACACTTTTCGCTTTTTCACCGGGAGACTATACGGTGCGGCAAAGGGAGAAGTCAAGCGGGCTACTCAATGCGGAACGCGGAACAACGAAAAAAGACCCACGGCGAAATCTTCCCGCCGGGCTCCAGATGACAAAGGGAAGCGAGCAAAAAGAGCCGGGCCGGGGGGAGGCGGACTGACCGCGCCCGCACGACGGCGAGCCGCTCGCGCCCACCTCCGCCCGCTGCCTCCGCCAAAGCCCCGACGGGGCGGTGGCCGGAAGGCTCCGGCGGGCAAGGGCGTTCGCGGCCGGTTGAACATATTGCGCATGGCCGATATGTTGGCGGGCGGTTTTGGGTGGGTTTTGGGGGATTCCGGCCCGTTTCGGAGGGCAAATCGGCCCTGGCGCTAGCGCCAAGGGGGTTTGAGGGCCGAAATGTTAAGATGGGTAAGGCGCTTTTGAGCACTTTTTTCGACTTTTTTTCACTTTTTTGTCGGTTTTTGTCCCCAATTGGCCCCTTTTGACCCCCTTTTTGCCCCCTACGCATGCCGATGTGCTGATGCGTTCGCGCCCCGTTTCGGCTGCCGGTTATGAGCATATGCTCATTATCCGCGTGGGCGCGGCCCGGGTTTCACGCCGCTCCCGGCCTGCCATTTTGACAGGGGCGGGACGACCAGTACCTGAGTGACTGGGTAACTGAGTGACCCTTCGACTTTGCTCCCCGGAGGGGACTATCCACCAGAGTCAGGGCGGGCTCCGTGACAGAGGCACAGAGGCGGCCTCCGGCGGGCGGAGGCCTGATGGGATGCAGGCTTTGAATGACGAACGGCAACGGCGAGGCCCGATATACATCGCCGGCGGACGGTCACCGCCGCGGCGGGACGACAAGACACGATTCGGACATGACGAGGTTCATCACGGGGGCCGCCTCGTCGAAGATGGCGAGGATGGCGGCGACGATTTCCGAGCCCGGCATCTCGTCGAGTTCCTTCTCGGGCGTCGGGTAGTAGGCCTGGAACCACCCCCAGGCGTCGTCGGGGACGGCCCGGCAGGCCTGCCGCACGGCCGCGACCCCGCCCCACTTGCGTCCGCGGAATGTCGAGGAACGGGCCGCCGACCCGCCGACCTGCACCGTGAACCCCTCCGCGCCCACCAGCCGGTCGAGTTCCTTCGCCAAGTGTGAGCCCTTCCGAAGCCCTTTGACGAGACGGTGCCAGTCCCAGTCGTCCCTCAGCACCACTTCGCGGGCCGGCCCGCGGCCGGGGTGGACCGAAGCGCGTTCGATCTGGAGGCCGGCCTGGAGACAACGGTCGCCGGCGTCCACGCTGAGGAAGAACTTGGCGCAGGAGAAGTTGTAACCGGAGGAGAGGGGTTTGGCGTCGCGGTTTGCCCGCGGGAGCCAGCAGATCCATCGCCACCAGCGTCCTCTGCCCCACTTGTCGATGACGAAGGGCTGGTTGTGCCGCGCCACGAGATGGGCCTTGACGATCTGGGTGATGCGTTCGTTCGGCTCGAGCCCGCCCATCCGGATGCCGCGCTCGAAGTCGAGGAACTCGCGCTTAAACGCAGGACGGACGGGCAGCACCTTCGGCGCAATGAGGCCACTGCGAGGCAACATTGTTT
>Ga0114919_10003760_pt1 | contig 12190 bp, 11 predicted proteins | sample BlataG_FD_88682 | JGI IMG/M metagenome (GOLD analysis project Ga0114919, IMG submission 88682) | Deep subsurface microbial communities from Black Sea to uncover new lineages of life (NeLLi) - Black_00105 metaG | ecosystem: Environmental > Aquatic > Marine > Oceanic > Sediment | place: Atlantic... | reverse complement strand
GAAAAGTGGGTCTTTTGAGTGTCAAAGGTGGACAGGCTGTTGCCGGAATCCCTTTTCTCTTGGTCTAAAACGTTTTCTGACAAATCTAAGGCTCGCTCCAGGCGATGTCAAAACTCGCCATTAGGGCTCAAACAGTTGACATCGCTTATCTTCCGCTTCGCCAAGATTTGTTGGCAAAAAACGTTTTAACGACCGCTCAAAGGGATTTCCGTTTGGGCAACAGCCTGTGGATATTTGAGTTTTAGATAGATCTGAAACTTTTCCACTCTCATAGGTGTTAATCTGTCGGGTAGGGAAATATATGCGAGTTAGTTTGCATATACACCCAAATTGGTGGTATAGCTGAACCAGTTCAAATATAAACACATTAGTCGAAACCTTCTTGTGGCTTTTCACAGAAAGCATGAGTGAGGAAGATCGTATGAAAATACTTCTCGTTTATCCAAAATATCTTGATACCTTCTGGAGTTTCAAGGGCGTTTTGAAATTTATCTCTAAGAAGGCAACTCACCCGCCGTTGGGGTTGTTGACTGTAGCAGCAATGCTTCCAAAGGAGTGGGAGAAGAAACTCGTAGATATGAATGTAACCACATTAAGGGATAAAGACCTTGAATGGGCTGATTTCGTTTTTGTTAGTGCTATGTCTATCCAAAAAGCATCAGCTAAAGAAGTAATTAGCAGGTGCAAAAAAATGGATATCAAGATTGTCGCTGGTGGTCCCCTTTTTACAACTGGATACGAAGAGTTCGAGGATGTGGATCATTTTGTGCTTAATGAGGCTGAAATCACGCTTCCGCCCTTTTTGGAAGATTTGAAAAATGGATGTGCTCAACATGTTTATACCTCTCAAGAACTACCTGATATAGAAAAGACGCCTCTTCCACTCTGGGACCTTATCGACATGAAGAAATATGCAGTTATGAGTATTCAGTATTCCCGGGGCTGTCCTTATGATTGTGAATTCTGCAACATCTCGGTGCTTTATGGGCGAAAAGTGCGTACAAAGAGTAAAGCCGGGATAGTGGGCGAATTAGAAAACCTCTACTCCCAAGGCTGGAGAGGTGACTTATTTTTTGTTGATGATAACTTCGTCGGAAGAAAGAGAAAGTTAAAAGAAGAAATTTTGCCCGCTATAATTGAGTGGATGGAAAGAAAAAGACACCCCTTCTCTTTTAATACAGAGGCGTCTATAGATCTTTCTGACGATGACGAGCTTATGCAATGCATGGTCAAGGCGGGGTTTACTTCAGTATTCGTCGGCATTGAGACAGTAAACGAGGAAAGTTTGGCAGAATGCAACAAGGTTCAGAACAAAAATCGTGATCTAGTGGCCTGTGTAAAAAAAATCCAGAAATTTGGGTTGCAGGTAGTGGGGGGATTCATCGTAGGGTTTGATAGTGATCCGCCTTCAATTTTCGAAAGGCTTAGTGTATTTATCCAGGAAAGTGGAATTGTCACCGCCATGGTGGGGTTATTAAATGCTCCGCGTAGTACCAGTCTCTACCAGCGGCTTGTAAAAGAGGGCAGGTTGTTGAAGGATGCATCGGGTGACAATACGGACTTTTCGATCAACTTCATCCCCAAGATGGATTATGAAATACTCATTAAGGGTTATAGAAGGATTATCAGCGGAATTTATTCGCCTGAACCATACTATAGACGGGTTAGGGAGTTCTTGAGAGAATATAAGCCGTCGCAAAAAAGGACATTTCGTTTTCATTTCAGCTACGTTGGAGCATTCTTTAAATCAATATTGTTCTTGGGTATCATAGAGAGGGAAAGGGTTTACTACTGGAAGCTCTTTTTGTGGTCTTTGTTCAAACGTCCACAACTTTTCCATTTGGCACTTACTTTTGCCATTTACGGATTCCATTTCCGAAAGATTTTCGGAAATTATTTGTAAAGTATTTGAAAGGAAAGGCGAAGAGCAGAATGGGGAACGATAGATAGCTTAATCAGTCTGTGGGGCTAGAGCAGTCAAGTGGAGAGATCAGTGTCAGAGGATGGAAGCTACAGTGTAAGATATGGGGCTGTTGTTGGTGGCTGCGGTTGCAGGAAAAAAAGGGCTACTGAAATCTCCTTCAACGGCAAATCGAAGTGACGTGGTGGTGAGATCAAACACGGAGGTAAGATAAGATGAAGGATTTGATTGCAAACATAGCAAAGGCGCTTGTGGACAAGCCAGAGGAAGTGGAGGTCACAGAAATAGAGGGAGAGCAGACCTCTGTGATTGAGCTGAAAGTAGCCAAGGAAGATCTCGGAAAAATAATCGGCAAGCAAGGACGCACGGCGCAGGCTATCAGAACGATACTCAATGCAGCCTCCAAGAAAATGCACAAGCGAATCGTTTTGGAGCTTATTGAGTGAAATACCCCGCCCACACGGCAGGGCATTTCGCTTTCCCTTTTTTTATCTCCCAAGAAATGATGCATTCGCAAAAAGTCGATTTTGCTCACTCCGTGAGCATTTTGGGCGCACTTAAGACGTTCAGCTAAAATGCTAAAACTCGATATAATGCCCTCAAACAGTTAGCATTTCTTAACGCTGAACATCTCAAGCGCTTTTATCCCAAAATGCTCAATGTCGTTCACAAAAGACTTTTTACGAATTTGTCAAAAAATAAAGGTCCATCAAACGAAAGACCGGTTCATAGCCGTCCAAATCTTGGAGCTTCAGAAGAGGGTAATCTTTCTCTTATGATGTGTTCAAAGGAGGCTTATCGGTTTGATGAGGTCTACTATATTGCCAGAGACCGTGAATTCAAGGTGATAAGAAAGACCGCGTTGCATGCAGGCCCGCCTGTCTCGCGAGCAAGAGCGTTGCAGAGGGAGGGACTTGGAATTTCCAATTTGGTTGCGCCTTTGATGCACTGTGAATGCAATAAACTCAAGCAACACAATCAACTTTATCCGCCACAGGTGGATCTAACCTGAGTGATGAAGCGGGTTAATTGGTCAACCATTCAGGAAAAGAAACAAAGGAATGCATTCACCTTTTTCCTGAAGACCCTTTCCGTTGTTTATGGCCTTGCGGTTAGGCTCAGACTCATTGGTTATAAGGTTGGTCTTTTCAGGATCAAATCCCTTTCTACCTATGTTGTCAGTATAGGAAATATAACAGTGGGAGGTACAGGCAAAACACCGTTTGTAGCCATGCTTGCTGAGTGGGCAAGTGAAAATGGCATCGAAGCAGCTATCCTATCGAGGGGCTATAAAGGGAAAACAAGTCACGACTTCCTTGTTGTCTCTGATGGAATTAAGGTTTTGGCGACTGCCGATGACGCAGGAGACGAGGCGGTACTCCTGGCAAAAAAGCTATCGTCTATTCCCGTATTGATATCGAAAAACAGATACCTGATAGGGAATCTGGCCCTACGACGATTTAATCCAGAACTCCTGCTCTTAGATGATGGATATCAGCACGTATCACTACACAGGGATTTGGATATTCTCCTTTTAGATACAAGAAGGCAGTTTGGAAACGGATGGTTACTGCCCCGTGGTCCCTTGAGAGAGCCCCTTGCGGGGATAGAGAGAGCTGATCTCATTGTTATCACCAAATGCGCAGTTGAGTGTAATGGAAATGACATGGTAGATTTCTTGCGAAAGAACTTTCCAGGGAAACCAATCTTTAGATCAGGACACCTCCCAGATCAGGTTATATTTCCCCTTGATGGTAGAACCTATCCACCGGACTTCTTGTCAGGGAAAAAGGTGGTGGCCTTTGCAGGGCTGGCTCATCCCGATGATTTTTTGGATATGGTGAAGAGCTTGGGAGCTCACGTGATTCATTTTAGAGCTTTTTCCGATCATCATTCTTTTACCCAAGGCGAGATTGGAGAGCTTGCGTCTTGGAAGAAAGCCTCGGAAGGCGATTTTCTATTGACCACAGAAAAAGACTGGGTCAGGATTGATGGGAGAGTTGATGTTGGTGCGGATATCGCTGTATTAACCATAAAAGTGGGGCTTCTTTCAGATAGCGATACCTTTTTTGATACCATCAAGCGGGGGATTATTAGATCTAGTGTGAGCCTTCATGCTCGTTTAGGGCACAAGGAGGCATGAAGTTATCGAGCTTAGAATGACGAATGACAAAGCTCAAATGTCAAATCAAGCCCAAAGTCCAAATGATCAAAGAGGAATTTTGGCATTTACGCCTAATGCAACTGGAGAGCATACGAAGTTGGCCAAAGTCCAGTGGTAGTTGAATGAGGGGGCTATTTTTCAGGTGACGAAGAATGAAGGTCAAATTCAAGAATGAAATTGCGCCAGAGAGCGTTGACAAGATACTTGTAAGATCCACCAATTGGGTAGGTGATACGGTGATGATGCTTCCCTCCCTGGCAGTAGTTAGAAGGGCCTTTCCTCACGCCCAGATAACGGTTCTAGCCAATCCATGGGTTGTTTCGCTCTTGAAGAATCATCCTGCCGTGGACAGAATCATGATCATTGACAAAGGTAAGGGTTTGTTGAGTACCTGCAAAGAATTGGCAAGGATCATATCTGAGTTCAGGCGTGAACAGTTTGATCTGGCTGTTCTTTTTCAAAATGCCTTTGAGGCTGCTTTCTTGGCTTCTTTGGGAGGAGTGAGGTATAGGGTCGGTTATAATACCGATGCCAGAGGATTGCTTTTGACCCACAAGGTTAAGAGAGATAGAGGCATTCTCTTAGCCCATCAAGTTGAATATTTTCTTGGGATCATGGAGGCGATGGGTTGGGAGGTAGAAGGCAGAGAACCACGTGTATACCTTGATGATGAGGATGTAACCTCAGCTAATGCAGTGCTCTCCTCAGAGGGTATTGATGAAAATCACTCTGTAGTCGGAATTAATCCAGGTGCTGCATACGGATCAGCCAAGAGATGGCCAGCGGAGAGGTTTGCCGTAATCGGTGATTGGGCTTCACAGAGGTGGGGTGCAAAGGTAGTGCTTTTTGGTTCTTTTTCGGAGAGAGACATAGCGGCACAGGTATCAAAGCTAATGCACACCGATCCGGTCAATCTCTGTGGGAAAACCACATTAGATGAGGGTATGGCATTGATCAAGCGATGCAACTTTTTTGTAACCAATGATAGCGGTCTCATGCACATAGCCGCTGCCTTTGACACACCTCTGGTGGCTGTATTTGGCCCTACTGATCACGTTAGAACGAGCCCAGTTAGCAGAAACGCAAGAATAGTCAGGCATAGCGTTGAGTGCAGCCCCTGTTTGAAAGTGGAATGTCCATCGGATCATAGGTGCATGCTATCCATTGAGCCAGAAGAGGTCTGGGATCAAATGGAAGGCCTGAAAAAGGAATTAAAAATTGTAACAGTTTAGCCACGAATGGACACAAATAAAAATGAAATTCTGTATAAAGACTTTTGATAAATAATTGTTCGTGATAATTAGTGATAATTTGTGGCTGAATAGCAACATCGAAAATTGAAGGATGAGACCAGCGGTATTTATAGACAGAGACGGGACTATCAATGAGCAGCGGGGGTATATAAATCATATAAGCCGCTTTGCGCTTTTGCCCGGGGTAGGGGAAGCCATATCACTCTTAAACAAGAATAACCACCTTGTGGTTGTAACCTCGAACCAGTCTGGTGTTGCACAGGGCTATTTCCCTGAAAAATTGGTACATGAGATCCATGGGTTAATGAAAAGGGAGCTAGCTAAAGATAGCGCTTACCTGGATGGAGTCTATTTCTGCCCTCACCATCCTCATGGTGCAGTTTCTGAGTATAAGAAAGAGTGCGGGTGTAGAAAACCAGGAACAGGTCTCATAGAAAGGGCCAGGGTTGAATTAGATATCGATATGCAAACGTCATACGTAATCGGTGACCGCTGGCTTGATATAGACTTCGCACATAACGCAAGTCTACCTGGTATCTTGGTATTAACCGGCTACGGCAGGGGGGATCTAGAACACATTGTGCCTCATAAAAGGTTAAAGCCCACCTTTGTGGCAGAAGATCTATTAAGGGCTGTAACATGGATCTTGAAACAGTATAGTAGCTTTTGACGGGGCTGGGCCTATTTCCTCCAGCCCAACGGTAAATGATTGCAGAGGAGAGGTGAGGTGAATAACACAAAGCCTCATATCTTAATCATCAAATTGAGCGCAATTGGTGATGTTGTTCCCAGTCTGCCTCTTGTAGAGGTTGTGAGGGATAGATTCCTTCAAACTTTAGCTCACTTTCAACCCTGGCCCGGACCTAGACTATAGATTTAGTAAGCTAATTCAAGCACATAGTGGCTTACAAACTTAGTAGGCTGATCATAGCAAATAGCGCCAGGGCGGGCTTTAGGCCCGTCTGCCTCGCAGCGGCAGGCGGGCCTGGCGAGCAGGCAGGCACTTTAGCTCATTTAAAACTGAGGAGGGTTAGCTATGGCTATCAGCAAGGAACTGCTGGAAATTTTAGTATGCCCCAAGTGTAAGGGCGATATCTACCTGACTGAAGCAAGAGACGGGCTCATTTGTGATAACTGCAAGCTTTTATACGAAATTAAGGATGACATACCTATCATGCTCATAGATGAGGCAAAGCCTCTACAAGGGGATTAATTGGATCTCTCTATTATTGTTGTTAGCTTCAATACCAAAGAACTCGTGCTTGAGTGTCTGGCCTCCATCAACAAAACCATCAAAGGGGTTTCTTTCGAGGTGTGGCTTGTGGACAATAATTCAAGTGATGGAACAGTGGAGGCCGTAAGAGAAGAATATCCTGATGTCACTATCATAGGAAACAAGCAAAACTTAGGTTTCGCTCGCGCAAATAACCAGGCCTTCAAGCAGATGAATGGACGGTATGCTCTGTTGCTCAATAGCGATACCGTATTGACTGACGGGGCGGTAAAAGAGCTCTATGAGTTTATGGAATCAACCCCTGAGGCGGGTATGGCATGTGGGCAGTTGTCGAACCAGGATGGTTCCAAACAGAACTCTATCGCCAATTTTCCTTGCCTCCTCACGCTCTTGAGTAACGAGACTGTTCTCAGGATCTTAATGCCCAACAGATTTCCAAGCAAAAGAAGAGACTATGTATCCCCCATAAAAGTAGATTCAGGTATTGGTGCCTGTTTGATAGTTCGGAAGGCGGCTATGGATGATGTGGGGTATTTTGATGAGAGATATTTCTTTTTCTTTGAGGAGACTGACTGGGCCTACAGGATGAAACAGGGCGGGTGGGCTATATATTTTGTGCCATCGGCACGGATATTTCATGCCCAAGGGAAGACAGTAGGGAGTGGTGTGAATTCAAGGATTATGTTTTATAGGTCACGGTATCTCTTTTTTAGAAAGTGGCATACCCGCTCCTATCCCGTATTCTATTTGATTATTTTTTTTAGGTTATTGATCAATGTCATTCTCTCTCTCATAGGTCTGGTGTTTACCCTCGGCTTTGAGACTTCGATAAAAAAGAGATTTGTCATATATATCCGTTTAGTTGTGTGGCATCTCAAGGGATGCGCCCAAGAAAGGGGAAAATGAAGGCCCATGTTGGTTAAAGGTGAAACGTTCTCACCAGAGGGTATTGCCAGGATGCTTTTGATACAACTGGGAGATATAGGGGATGTGGTGCTTACTACCCCTACCATGAGAACACTCAGTGAGAATTGTCCTTATAGCGAGATCTTTGTTTTTGTAAGAGAGCATACAAGGGAATTGGTAGAGGACTGTCCGTGGGTGAATGGCGTGATTTCGGTGAACAAGGATAAGAGGAACCTGAGAGAGGAGATCGCCTATCAGGGGGATTTTCTTTCAGAGCTACGAAGGAAGAGATGTGAACTAACTATTGACCTCCGGACCGGAACCAGGGGTGCCATTGTCTCTTTTTTGAGTGGGGCGAGGGTGAGGATAGGGCGATATTCTGACAACGGAACATTGTGGAGGAACAGGCTTTTTACCCATTTGATCAGACCTGAGAATGAATTGGAGCAATATTCTTCGCTCCATAGTCTGAATATTTTGGCTCCTCTCGAATTAGAGATCAGAGATACGTCTCCGGCGTTGGAGGTCACACTCGAAAAAGAAAAAAGCGCATTAGAGATACTGAGAAGAGAAAAAGTGCCTCCTCACAAACCAATACTTGCCCTGCATCCCTTTTCCCGCTGGAGTTATAAGGAATGGCTCATTCAAAATTATGTCAGACTCATCAATCATATAGGCACTCGGTACCCGGTGTCTATCGTAGTAACCGGTGCCCCTAAAGAAAGGGATAGGATAAGTGAGATAGTATCGGGGAGCAGTGTAGATGCATATAACTTGGCAGGGAAGACGTCTCTTGGTGAGCTGTCAGCCGTTCTCAAGAAATGTAGTTTACTGATCGGGATAGATAGTGCCGCTGTACATATTGCCGCAGCCGTTGGTACACCTACCATAACGATATTCGGGCCATCTTCTCCGGTAAACTGGGCTCCCCGTGGTAAGCAGCATCGCATTATTCAGAAAGATTTGCCATGTGTACCGTGCAGGCAAAAGGGGTGTAATAACAGTGAAGTAAGCCGGTGTCTTAGTGAGTTAGAACCAGAAGAGATCATACCGTTAGTTGAGGATCAGCTTAATGAGACCATATGAACGGTCTAACTCATTTTCGAAATCAAATAAGTCTCCATATTTGGTTAGAGTTCAGCCTTTTCCCCCAGCTTGGCTACAATAGCTATGCTGTGACCCGAGTACATCTTTGAGATGAGCCTTGCAAAGATGTTGACCACGGGAATACGTTTTAGTGCTACTTTTACTATTTCGGAATGGTAGTCTTTTACCTTCAGCACACGAAGGCCGCATAGCTTGAGTAGCCTTTTCAATGTGTGAGGGGTAAAATGATAGAAGTGGTAAGGTGGTTGCCATCCCACCCAATTGCCCCAGTTCTTGCGAGCATCGGTCCCATCGTAGTTGGGCACGTCTATTACCAGTATACCACTCTTTTTCAGCCAATCCATAGCCTTCAAGATTGCCTCTCGCGGGTCACGCGTGTGCTCCAGAAAATGCCACATGGTAATTATGTCGAAACTATTAGGTGGCAGCTTTACTTTATCTATCTCTCCAACTGTTACAGAAAGGCCAAGTCTTTCAGCAGCGTATTGTGCTGCCCAGTCTGATATATCAAGTCCATGGACGTCATAACCATAACTATTGCGGCACGCCGCTAGGAAATATCCATATCCGCACCCAATATCTAGGATTCTGCCTTTTCTTTTTATTCCCCTGAAAAACCGTATACGGTGGGTTTCAAGGCTAAGCCTTTTCCTAAATTCAGGCGATCCAGGTTCTCCTCCCTCAACGAATTGATCCTCGCAGTACTCTTTGTCGTAGAGTTTCGCAATATCTTCTTTGGAAGGCCTCGGGTCTAAGAATCCCAGACCACAAGAAGCACACCGATAGACAAACCACGGTTCTTTCTTCATGAGCAGTATTCTTTCTTTATTGCTACATAGGATGCAAGAACCTGGAGCTCTTTCCATTTTCAAACCGGATTATTTTTAGCAAAATATGGATTTCATTCCCTCAGCTTGCTGCGTTCAGCTAAAAGTTTCGATACCTCATAGCCTTTGCAAGGTAGTGCAATGCAAACCAGCAGTGAATTGCTTAAACAAACAAATTATAGTGGAGCCAGAGCAGTCGGTCAATGTTAATTAAGAATGGTTAGAATCATCCTTGTTGACATGCAACGACACTTTTCCTATATTTCACGCGATCGAGAATGAATCTTATCGAGCTGATTAGGTGCTGAGGATATCGGACTCCTTGTGGAAATTCCGAAGTAGGTCCTGATAGGAAAGAAGCCAAAATTGGCAAAAAGGGGAGGGCTATTGGCAAACGATCTCAGGTCGGAAGTTGAACTCTCTTAGGCACTGATATCTCATGGTGATCAAATGCCTTAAAGAAGGGAGATTGCCCCCATGAAGCTTATCCTTTCTGACGGCGTCCAGAGAATGGCTCCAAAGGAGTTTTAGTAAAGATGGGATTAACCATCGGGACAAGAATAATTTTTTTGACCGAGCCCTTTGATTCCCCTAGTACGCGCTTCAGGGTGCTTCAATATGTTCCCCATTTAAGCAAACGAAGCTTTGATTTGACTGTAAAGGAGATACCACAAAAAGTCTCTTCAAGGCTGAAGCTTTTTGACTCTCTCTCATCTTACGACATAGTCCTGTTACAGAGAAAACTCTTTCAATGGTGGACATTATGGTATATCAGGAAAAAATCCAAGGTATTGATATATGACTTTGACGATGCTGTGTTGTTCCGAGACTCAAATGCACCAGGTTTTCATTCCCCTTCAGGATTTAAGAGGTTTAAATACACCTTGAAACATACTGACCTTGTCATATCGGGTAATGAATATCTAAGAAAATTAGCCTTGCCCTTTGCAAAAAAGGTCTTTGTTATACCAACAGGGATAGATACTCAGGTCTATACTCAAAAGCCTTTGCATAATAACCGCCTGCCTTTCACAATAGGGTGGATCGGATCAAAGCCAAACCTCATTTATTTGAAGCAACTCATTGAACCCCTAAATAAGCTTTATGCAATGACAAAATATTTTAGACTAAAGATCGTATGTGACGACTTTATTGACGGTTTCGAATGCTCTGTTGAAAAAAAATTATGGAAAAAAGATGATGAGGTAAAAGATATTCAGAGTTTCGATATCGGAGTTTTTCCGCTCCTAGAAGATAAGTGGACAAGAGGAAAATGCGCGTTGAAGCTCCTTCAATATATGTCTTGTGGAGTAGCTTCCGTATCTTCCACAACAGATGTAACATCCCATATTGTCAGAGATGGAATTAATGGGCATCTTGCATCCACTGCCTCCGAATGGCTGAAAAAGTTGAAATTGCTCATACAAAACTCAGAGAAACGCCGGTCTATTGGAATGGAAGGAAGAAAATCACTTGATGGCTCTTTTGATGCGAAGACAATAGCATTGCAATATGCGAACTTATTTGAGAATTCCTTCGAGTCCTATAAGAAACGGATCTAAACTAAGGTTTAGGTGTTAATGGGGGGCAAGAAATCGGTCGGGTGACTTGAATGATATGATCGGGAATTCAAATCTTTCATTTAATGGGTTCCGTGCCTTGACTCTGTCAGTCGATTAAATGCCATCATCATTTCCAGGTGATTCTTTCTTATGGAGTATTTTTCCCCATTCGAGGATGCTTCTCTTGACATCTCTTTGAGCCTTTCTTGCGACATAAACGCTTTCATTCCTTGGGCCAACTCGGTGTGTACAGGAGGATGAGAAATAACATATCCATCCTTGCCGTTTGTAATTATTCCTGCTGCTCCGTTACACACCGTTGTGATAGCTGGAAGACCGCAGCACATTGCCTCTATTACCACCAGCGAACATGCGTCATAATATGTGGGGAGAACTAGCACATCGCAATTTGCATAATACTCCTCTGGATTCGTCGTAGGACCCATGAATAAGACGGTATCTTTGAGGCCTACTTCAGATACCAGCCTTAAAACAGAATGGTAAGGGCGCTCTCCTACCACTAATACTTTCAAGTTATAGACACTAGATGTTTTCAACTCTGCTGAGGCTTCAATCAAAGGCACTATGCCCTTCTTTTTTAGGTCATAAGATATGAAAAGAAAGGCTATATCATCGTCATTAATCCCCAATTGCTGTCGCATCGGACCTCTCAGGCGTTCTCGCATGTTAGTATTGTATTTTTCGGTGTCGACGCCATTATATATAAGTCCTATTTCTTTCTCGCTTATGCCGTAGAATGCTGCCATATCTTCTCTGACCATTTGAGATATTGCTATGATTTTTGGCCTTGAGCTGAGTCTGAATGGCGCAGATTCTATCCAGTGCCTAACCTTGTCTTTGACGGAAAGGAAAATAAACAAACGTTTTATCAGACGCAGAATTCTGCTTCTCTCAGCATAAACCTTTCTGGCGGTAGAAAACCGATGCACTCCACCGTGGCTTTGATATACGTTCATGTAAATCGTATTCCCAAAACCCAGAATGACATCAAAGGTTTGACTCTTTACCATCTTTTTGTGTTTCAGGGCAAACAAAATCATCTTAGCCCAAGATGGCAAGAATCTTGGAATCTTTATTCTGTGGAAGAAAGCGGCATGTGGTTCACCATCCCAGCTTAGGCCGAAAAGATGTGTCTCCCAGCCATTTTCAACGAGCGTAGAAGCAAGTGAGACAGCATATGACTCTGCTCCGCCTT
>Ga0114919_10003759_pt1 | contig 12192 bp, 9 predicted proteins | sample BlataG_FD_88682 | JGI IMG/M metagenome (GOLD analysis project Ga0114919, IMG submission 88682) | Deep subsurface microbial communities from Black Sea to uncover new lineages of life (NeLLi) - Black_00105 metaG | ecosystem: Environmental > Aquatic > Marine > Oceanic > Sediment | place: Atlantic... | reverse complement strand
GAATGAGATATTTACAGCAATGAACGAAATGAAATGCTTGATACTTGCAGCAAAAGCCAGATTCTTCGCTTCGCTCAGAATGACAGTTGGTCCAGACATTCATTTTGTTAGGCGTTCTTAATGAAGCAGAAAGCCGATAGAAATAGCCGAACGGCAAAATGCCGGTTCAGAAATCATAACTGTTTTTGAAAGATGAGTCCTGCAACTGTAAACCGATTTAACAGGAGATACCAGATGAAGCGATATGTATTAAGCACTGTGCTAATGACTATGTTTCTTTCGCCGGCCGCATTTTCCCAGGAATATGCTGAGTTTCCCCAGGAAGCTGAACCATTGGAACAGATGGAACTCCAGATGCAGCGGCGCAATATGGAACTGGAAATGGAAGAGCGCGAAACTGATGCGAAGTTCCATCAGGAAATGCGCAAGCTTGAGCTGGAGGAACGCCGTGCTCATCTCGAACGGCAGCGAAAAGCTCACGGACACCACAAGCCGATGCATCCGCTGCTCGTCGTCTGTTTGATTGTCCACATCCTCGTAGCTATCTGGGTTTTCCAGGACATACGCCGGCGGAACTGCGGCTCCGGTATTTGGGTATTCGTTGCACTCTTAGCTGGAGTGTTCGGAGCTATAGCATACGCCATAGTCCGACTCGGTGACGATGCCAAAAAGAAGGCCTAAGCAAAGTACCGCCTCCTGAGATTAACAGCACCCGAAAACCTGACCAGGGCCGTCAATCGCCTGCAACCAACGATTGTAAAGTGGTTACCTGCCTCTATGGGGGATTTTGTGCGCCGCCGCTTTAACCATATAAACAGGAGGCACGCCGCACAGTTTGCAGAGCATCGTATTCGTCATCGGCAAACGTGAACAACACCTCAAGGCCCGTCCGACTGAAGATGTGTTGAATCTCTGAAGGAACACTGTGCAATACAAGCTGACGTCCAAACCCGCTCAGGTACTTGTTTAATATCATAAGACTGCAAATATTTTCGGAGGTCAGCATCTCGACTCTGGAAAAATCAATTACCACGTCACGTTCGCAATCTTCACTGACAATCCCGTTGACAGTCTCAAGCTCATCATCTAAGTGCGGCCCTTCAGGCAGAGTAACAAGAAGAACATCTTCTGATAAATTCTGAATCCCCACTTCAGCTCCTCCATTTAATCAAACATTATTCTTGACTGGTTCAGAATATTTTATCGGAACGGCCCTGGACACACTCCTGCCACAAGAAAAGTATAGCACAAAAACTACAAAATCCAAATAACATCGCTTTTTAAGCCGCCAAACAATCCTGACGCAAATCAGAAGCATATTGCTTGTTTAATTGAGGCGCGGAGTATTTGCGGACTTTCGCTGCTTTTTTGCCCTTCATCGAAAAATTTTTTGCTTTTTTTTACCTCGCTGAAAAAATTCCCCCAGCGGTGATATCTCTCATTATCGGGGTTAAGCGGGGCAAGTCATTCGGGACTGGAGAAGAGAGGAAAAATGTCAAGATGGAGCTTGGGGTCAGCGGAGAAAGAGTGGTAGGTTTTCAAGCTGTTTGTGTTTTTGCCCGTGTTAAAACCACCTCATATCGCCGGACTCGGAGACACTCAGAAAAGCTCAAGATGAACAGCACACTCTGACGATGCACCGTTAGATTAACAAATAATAGCTCTCGAAAATGACGAATTCGGCCAAAGCAAAAAAATAAAAAGTAAATATGTGACAGCCGGCCCCTGTGGTGCTCAAGACGAGTATTTCAAACATATACAAAAGAAATTGAAGGGATATCTCGCTCTTGCCCGCACAGGGGCTTTTTTCTTATTTCAGCGGGTCCCACAAGTCGGGATTGTTTACAACCTCATCGCTCGGCAGTCGCCCGCAATGTCCGTCCCAGTATATCAGATTCATCCGGCCGTAATGACGAAACGCCGTCATTCCATACGTATCAAAGCCGACCCAATTCTCTCCATATTCAAAGTACTTCTCACAGAAAGCAAAACCAATCCACCAATCCAGAGCATCCGCCATAAAAAGTTTTGCCGAAGGATGCCTCACCCAGTCTCCTTTGTCGTACAGGTCGGACACCCCTTTCTTTCTGGCATAGTAATCTCCATCGATGTTGACACCGTAGCTCCTGTCAATCGGATACAGACCGTCTTCGGGGTGTTTAAGAGCATAAGTAGCCGAAGGGCAGATGAACCTGCGCGGCACGTTGGGCTGCCACTCCTGAATTTGTCCGACTCTCCTTGTTTTTTCTTCGTCGGTCAAGCTTGATAAACCAAGGATCCGCCGGAAATAGTCGTTGTTATACCACGGCGTATAGGGCCCACGGCTTGTATGCGGCAGATACTTACCCGTCTCGGCCTGATACGTCTTGTGAGCCAGCGAAAGATTACGAAGAATGCTCTGGCCCAACATCCCTCTCGCCTGCCCCCTCGCCCTTTGCAACGCCGGAAGCAACACCCCCATCAACAGGGCGATTATCGAAATGACAACCAGCAGCTCAATAAGCGTGAACGCTCCAATTTTTCTCGCGCTAAGCATGATAAAAGCACTGCCCCCTAAGAGTTTATCCAAATAACCGGGTCGTTATGAGGCCGAGCGAAAAGTTCGAGGCCAAGGCGGCAGGCCAAAAATGCTCGCAGGTGCGTTTTCTCCACGTTGAGAACATTTTTGGCTGACAACGCAGGCATCGCCCTTTGCAGCCGGCCGCAATAGAGCGGGTTATTTGGATAGGCTCTAAGTTCGACCAAACGTCAGCCCACTCAAAAAACACCTAACATTATAACAATTCTCGGTAATAAAAGCAATACTAAAACCTGAAAATCAAGCCGGCAGGCCACAAACGGATTCATTGATGACTATTGCGGATAGGGCAAATAAGCCCTGGAATTGAGCGTGGACATAAAAAAAAACGCCGCGGCCTAATCTGCACCGCGGCGCCGTTTTTTATCCTCCAACTACTCGTACACACGGGTGGCTTCGTTCTCCTTAACGGGCCGGCCAAGCTCGTCTGCCTCCATAGTAACTGTGAAGCGTGTATCTCCGGTCTTTATCGCCATAACCACTACTCGCCAGGTCGCCTTGGCTTTAGGCGCAAGAGTAGCTAACGGAGCAAACTTCAAAACACCATCCTCCATTGTCCCGTCGGTTTCGCCGGTGGACGAAACATATTGAACATTGTCTTCCAGAGTACAAACAATACTTATGTTCGTGCTGGGGGCCGTGCCCTGATTCGTCACTACGATTTCATACGTCGTTTTGTCGCCTATCTTCACCGGGTCGCTGATGTCGCCAACTTCCAGCAGTACGGCGGGAATAGCCGTCAGGATGGTCTGTGTTGAAGCAGTCACACTCTCGGCACAGAGGGCGCTTGCAGTTACTTTATTGGTAAGCGTGCCGGCTTTTGTCGGCGTGAAGGATACACGTACCGTCTTGGAAGCTTTTGGCCCCAGAGTACCCAGCGGCCAGACTATCTTCTTGTCCACAAGTCTCGCGCCTGCCGTCGCCTTTATCGAGGTCACGTCTGCGGGGATATCATTTTCTATCACGGCATTTTTCGCCGGCACTTCCGATTCGTTGGTCACAGTTATCTCATAAGTAGCCGGACTGCCCGCATACTGCTTATCAGGACCGCTCTGACTGATAGCCAGCACAGGCCCATCAACAACCGTTATGGTAGCTTCCGCTCTTGCCTCATGACCGTCGGAAGAGCTGGCAACCGCTTTATTCACAAATTCACCCGTCCGGGTGGCCTTGAGCTTAGTCGAAAATTGCCGTGACTGACCCGCCAAAAGCGTCCCTACCCCGATTACAAGTTCGTTCTCGCCCTCAGCCGTCTGAAGTCCTTCCGGAAGGGTATCTATTATCCTGACACCTTGCGCCGCCTTCGTACCGGTATTGGTCAGCAAAAATTCTACCGGAATCAGCTCACACAGAAAAGCTCCCCCCGGTGCAATCTTCGTCAGCTTCAACCTCGGCTGGACGACTTGTATGCTCGCACAGGCCGCCGATTCCGCCATCACAACCTGCGTGCAGTATTTTAGACGTTCAATCTCGGGCGCAATGCCCGAAACTGTAAACTCCGCGCCTGCTCCGGACTTGAGCGAATCAATCTCCCACACAAGATTGTTTGCATCTCTTCTCGCTGTCGGTTTGGTGTCCGTCAATTCGAAATTGTCCGGCAGTTCCTCGGTCACAACAATATCATTCACTCTCCTGCCCGTCAGATTTGTAATCCTGAGGTGGTAGTCGAATGGCCTGTCCACCTCAACTTCCCTTGGTATCGTCTTGTCTAACCGGACTTTCTCGCATTCCGGACACGGATAGGTCTTCGAGACTACACATTGCTCTAATTCGTTTGCAGCCGCCCGCCTGACAGAAACATCCTCCTCTGCACAAGGGAGCAGCCGCCCGGAAGCACGTGCAGACCTGACTCCGCCTTCTCCGTCGCCGGACAACCGTCTCGCCGGGCCGGCGCCACGCTGGCTCTCACAGCCCACCGAGCCAAACAAAACGAAAACCAGAAAAAGACACGAGATATTCGATAACCTTCTCATTACATATCTCCTTTCGTATTCCAAACCCGCTCACAAAAAGCTCCGGCTTCTCATACGCCGACTCCGGTTCATCTACGCTCCCCGTCCCTTGAGCGACGAGTCACGAGCAACCCCCACCGTTTTGCTTCGCAAAAACGAAGCAGCGGGGGGCCATCCATAAACCCTGTACGGCTTCCGTGAGTTTCAATTGGTATATCGGAGGTCGTTTGCCCCCAGTTTACCAAAAAATCAGCACCTTTAACCCGCTTTTCATAATATTCCCGCCGCAATGGCTTGGCCATCCCTTACGGTAGGCCCTTTCCCGCCGTATCCCATAAAAACCACCCCCATAGTCCTAAGGACTCCTTACGGAGAGCGCCCAAAATAGACACGCTTATAGGACGACTTCCCAAGCAATCTGAAATATACCCGCGCGGCCTGCAAAATTCCTATCGTGGTAACTACGGGATTTTGAAAAAAAATTTTACAGGAGAGCGGTGTTTTTGGGCTAAAAACGAGTTTTTTATACACTACAACAAAACCTAACGGCAACTCTCTCGAACCTTGTCCCCGCATGCATTAGGCGGGGATCCGTCCTCGCGAGGCACCCAACCCCTTGGGACGCTATATCATAGCGCAGCGAAGAACCCAATCCTTCGGGACGCGATAATGCTTATACGTAAAGCGCGTACGCGCTTTACGTATGAGTGTTTTTCTTGCTGTTTATTGTGAAAGTGAAATAAAAAAGTCGCCAATATGAACAATCCACAATTCAGGAGATACGCCACCGAGGCCCCTTGCGGGGCAATACGCGATACGAGCATCTCGTAGCGCAGCGGAGACCCCTTAGGAGGAGCATCGCCTGTCCGCCCGGCACCACGTCACTTAGCTCCCTCATTCGCCCGACAGCTTTAGATACAATCTTGCTCGTCAGAACGAGGACGTCTTTATCCTCCAGCCCGCCGATTTCTTCATTCGCGCAGCCAACGATAATCTCAGCCAGCGCATCTCCATGCTGAATCTCCGGGACAGTCTGCAGGCCGGGGACTTCATTTTTTTCACAATCGGTTCCTTTCGCCGATCGATAAGTCCCGAAGCGCCTTTCCCGTCAGACCTCTTAGACAAACGTCATCGCCAAAACGCTCCGTTTCAACGTAATGCAGACCGACGCTCTGAGGCAATTGAACCATCGGCTCGGCTATATCAACGCTGCCCTGCCGGCCCAATAGCTGCGGTGCGATATAAACACATATCTCATCGGCGAGCCGCTCGGTCAGAAACGAAGCTATCACCGTCGGCCCGCCCTCGACAAGCAATTCCCTTATGCCGCGCTCGCGCAATTCATCAAGCAGATAATACAGATTTGACCGCCCGTGCGTATCCGGGTAAGTAACCAGCTCAGCCCCCTTCTGGATGATTCTGTCCGCGATTCCGGGCTTCTCCATCACCGATTCCTGTTTGGTAAAAATCAGGACCGGACTTGTCTTTAGGGTCCGAAGCAGCCGGCACGTCAGCCGAATCTTCAGAAAACTGTCGAGAACAATCCTTATCGGCTTTTTGCCCTTGCTCGGACGAGGTACCAACAGCGGATTGTCGGCCAGTACCGTGTTGATACCTACCAATATCGCGCCGGCACGCCGACGAAGACGGTGAGCGTCTTTTCTGCTCAGCTCATTCGAAATCCACCTTCGCTCCTGCTTCTCGTGCGCCAAGCCGACTTTGCCGTCAATGCTCTGTGCCCACTTCAATGTCACCCAGCACTGACCCGTCGCGGCAAACTTGATAAAGGGGGCATTCAGCAGCCGCGCTTCGGTCTCGCACAATCCCGTCTGCACCTCAATGCCCATACCGCGCATCTGTTCGATACCTCCGCCGTTAGCGTGCTCGGACGGGTCAACCGTCGCCACCACAACCTTCCCCAGCCCGGCGGTAATTATCGCCTCGGCGCACGGGCCGGTCTTACCCTCGTGAGAGCACGGCTCAAGTGTAACGTACATCGTAGAGCCGCGCGGATTAACACCAAGACCCTTGCAGTCCTCCAGTGCTACTATTTCCGCGTGTGGGCCGCCAAACTTCCTGTGCCAGCCCTTGCCGATAATCTGATTGGCCTTCACGATAACGCAGCCCACCGCAGGGTTTGGCTCAACCGAGTCAAGGCCGCGCCGGGCCAACCTCAACGCCATCTGCATATATTTTGAATCCTGATTACTCATCTTATTGCACCTTTCTGTGCCTGAGCCATCCGTTCTCTCCTCACAACTGGCATATAATGAAATCTGCTCAGGACGCCAATTTTTCTCCCGCTTTATGGGCCGCGAGTATGGCCTTTTCTGTCAGCTTCTGGTCTTCTTTCAGACAGACGCACCCGAAATAAAATGACTTCACTACCCTTGCCCCCGTGCACTTCGCTGCCGCTTTCAAAACGCTCAGTGCACCCGAGAAAATCCTCCTGCCCAGCCATGCGGGACACCCGCTTGATGTAACAGTGATGGCTTGTTTGTTCGCTTTCTTTATTCGACGCCTGGGTATTGCTTTGCCCCAGGGCCAATAGCAGTACGGCAGCAGTCTTTCAATAAATCTTTTCATAAGAGCCGTCACATTAAAAAAATTTATCGGCGCGCCCAGCACAATCGCATCAGCACCGTCGATTTCTCCGAGTATCTGTTCCATATCATCGTATTGGACACATTTGCCCCTCGTCGCATTTGCCTTTTGCTGCGTGCATTGTCTGCAATTCCTGCAAAACTCGATATGCTTATCAAGAAGATATATCTTCTTCGTTTCAACCCCGTGTTCTTCGGCTCCTTTAAGGATTTCCGAAACAGCACTATCGATAATCCTGCCCTTGCGATAACTACCCACGATACCGATTATCTTTTTCCCCATCTCTGCACCCTTTGCGACTAATCTTTTATAATTTCCACAAACCGTTTTTCGTCTATCACCTTAACCCTTAATTTCAGCGCCTTGGCAAGTTTGCCGCCCGGATTCTTGCCGGCCAATACGAAATCGGTTTTCTTGCTCACGCTTGATGATGCTTTAGCCCCCGCCTGCCTTATCGCCTGCTCGGCCTGTTGACGAGTGAAGTTCTCCAGAACGCCCGTAACAACAATTGTCTTTCCCGCCAGCCCGCTTAGGGACGCCTTACGGCGCTTATCCGAACGCTGTGCCCTCGGCCGCTCCGCATTTACCCCTGCCGCCAACAGCCCATCAATCACAAAGCGATTCCTCGCATCGCGAAAATATTCATACACACTCTCTGCCATCATCGGGCCGATTTGGTCTATCGCCGCAAGCTCCTCCTGTTCAGCTTTCATAAGAGCTTCGAGCGAACCGAAATATTCAGCTAAGATTTGTGCCGACTGGCCCCCAATGTGCCGAATTCCCAATGCCGCAATCAGCCGCCACAAAGGCCTGGCCTTGCTCTTTTCTATCGCCCCTATCACATTGGCGGCACTCTTTTGGGCCATCCGCTCCAGAGCCGCAAGCTGGGCTTGCTCCAGCTTATACAGGTCCGCAAAATTGCTCACCAGGGCGTTTTCAATCAGCTGGTCAATCAAAGCCGGGCCAAGATGCTCGATATCCATCTGCCCCCGCCCTGCAAAATACTTCAACCGCTCCTTCAACTGACCCTGACAATCCGGATTCACGCACCGAATATAAACGCCGTCCTTATCTTTCACCGCCGCCGAGCCGCAGTTCGGACATTTCTTCGGCACTTTGAAGGGCCTTGTGCCGGCACCTCTTAACTGTTTCTTTACCTCTATCACCTGCGGTATTATCTCGCCCGCCTTTTCAATTACCACCGCATCACCGCAGCGCACATCCAGCCGAGCCAACTCATCGAAGTTGTGCAGCGACGCCCGCTTGACAGTTGTCCCCGCCAACTGGACCGCCGTTAAATTCGCCACCGGCGTCAAAATTCCGCTCTTGCCCACCTGAACGTCGATTGATTCGACGACCGTTTCAGCCTGCTCCGCAGCGAATTTATACGAAATGCACCACCGCGGCGCCCTGCCGGTTGCACCGAGGATGTCACGCTGCTCGAACCGGTTAATCTTTATCACTATCCCGTCAATCTGATAGTCCAGCTCCAGCCGCTCTTCGCTCGAAGCCAGACAAATATCTATCACTTCGTTTATGTCCCTGGCTTTTTTGATATGCGGTTCAACGGGCAGCCCAAGTTTCTTAAATCTCTGCAAAGCTTGATAGTGGTTCTTTCCCAACAGCTCGGAAAGCTCGCCGGTCGCGTAAGCAAAGAAAGAAAGGTTTCTGGCAGCGGTTATTCTCGCATCCAGCAGCTTCAAAGAGCCCGCGGCAGCATTTCGCGGATTGGCAAAGGTCGGCTCGCCCGCCTCGGCCCGAAGCCGGTTAAGTTCCGCAAAGGAGCTTGTCGGCATATAAACTTCCCCGCGCACCTCAAGCACAGCAGGGACCTTACCACCCAATAATACAAGCGGAATCGCCTTTATCGTCCTCACGTTCGCGGTAACGTCATCGCCCACCTGGCCGTCACCGCGTGTCGCGGCGGTAATAAGCCGACCATCTTCATACCGAAGACTTATCGCCAGCCCGTCAATTTTCAGCTCGACGACGTAATCGTAATCCTCGTCGCCAAGCTGCCTGCGAATCCTCTTGTCAAACGCCCGCAGCTCATCGGGATTATAGGTATTGTCCATACTCAGCATCGCTGCCGCGTGCCTTACGGTAACAAAACCTTCGAGCGGCTGACCCGACACCCGCTGAGTGGGCGAATCCCACGTAACAAACTGCGAATTCGCCACCTCCAACGCTTTTAGCTCCGCAAAGAGCTTGTCGTACTGCCGGTCGGTGATAACCGGCTGGCTCTGCACGTAGTACAGGCAGTCGTTCTTTCGAATCTCATCCCGCAACCGCTCGATTCGTTTCTCTATATCCTTCGCCATAACAGCTTATTTATACGCTGTTGGGTCCCATTTTGCAAGAGTCCAATTACACAGCCAAGGCCGTACAAACTGCTGCTCCGTCAAGACTCACCCAAAACTTGCCACTCCAATCTTGACAATACAAATTGAATCTGTAGAAATCTAACCATGGCAGGTCTTTTTCCAATAGAGAACACATATTCGCACTATCAGCCCAGGCCGGCCCCTCATTTTCACCCTGATAGAATCATACTGGCCAAAGGCACCGCCGCAAGGCGTCCCCAAGCGGACTGCCAAACCGCACGGCAGCGTAACCTCATAGAGGCGATTTGCCGTCTATATCCGGCAGCCGAGATTATTGAAAGATTTGACATTCCCCACAACCGCATTGACCTTGACGGCTCAGACCCCCTGATACTGCACTATCGCGGCAAGCGTACGCTCGTATTTGGGATACACAAGAGTGCTGTTCGTTCCAGTGATGAAGATGCCAACGCCTGCCCAAACTACTGGCATTTCTCACCCTACGGCTTCTGCCCTTATGACTGCCAATATTGCTATCTTGCAGGCACGCCGGGCGTAAGATTCTCTCCCACGGTAAAAATATTTCTGAATCTGCCCGAAATACTGAGCCGGATTGACCGGATTGCTTCACGGCTAACAGAACCGGCCGCTTTCTATTTAGGCAAACTCCAGGATGCCCTGGCCCTCGACCCCCTTACCGGCTACTCTCGCACAATAATCCCTTTTTTCGCCGAACAAAAATACGCCCGGCTAACCTTACTGACCAAGAGCACCAATGTCGAAAACCTGCTCGACCTTGAGCATCGCGGCAATACAATCCTTTCCTGGAGCTTGAACCCGCCGGAGATTTCTGATGCTTTTGAATCAAACGTGCCATCTCCCAACGAAAGACTAAAAGCTATGCAAAAATGCGCCCGCGTCGGTTATCCGCTGCGTGCCGTCATAATGCCGATTATTCCTATCGATGGCTGGCAGAACACCTACGCTGACTTCCTGGAGAATCTTTTGAAATCGGTACCGCTGGACCGCATCACCCTGGGCCAGATTTGCAGCTTCCCGGCTGCCTTGAGACTCACAGAACGCAAACTCGGAAAACACAATCCAATCTCGAATCTGCTCAGAAAATCACAGTCAAAAGACGGCCGCATCCGCTTCCCGCTCAAACTACGCATAGAAGTTTACAAATATCTGGTCGATATCATCAAAAACCTCCAGCCGCAGTTGAAAATCGGCCTATGTATGGAAGAACACCAAACCTTCAAAGCCCTGAATATGGAAACCGCCTTAGGCCGCTGCAATTGTGTACTCTGACCCACTACTCGAAAAGCAGTTACCCCAAACTTCCCCCGCGCAGGGACAACGTGCTGTCCGACAATCCACAGGACGCCTTACGGCGGAATAACTCCTTGCGACAGACGCCGCTCTAATAGATTGCAAGCAATTCTCTGGTCCTATACAAACGGGTCGCAGCCGGTAGCAATAGAGCCGAACACGCCGGGACCGGCCTTGAGGTCCTCCTGCTTGGGCACAAGGTCCTGCTTGCTGGAGTTCAGCAGCCATTTCCAACTAAAGTTGCGGCCCGTGTAGGCGGCCATGCGTGCACCTATGGCCGTCAGTGTGCTCTCGGCTATCCTTTGGCCTTCGTTGAGCGGCTTGCCGGCCCGGATGCTCTTAATCAGGTCAATGTGCTCCTGCTGCTGTCCGTTGACGTGTGGGCCCTCATACTTCCACGGATTCTCACCGGAGATACTGCTGCTGCAGTTGCTCGTGCCCTTGGTGCCGACCACCTTCTCGCCGCTACGGCTCTTGCCGGGACTGTGCCCGCTGTAACTGAGACATCGGGCACCGTTGGGGTACTCAAATTCCGCAAAGATGTGGTCCCATATATCGCCGTTGTACTTCTCCCAGTCGGCCTCGCTGCCGTTATTGTACCTGCGGCAAACATCTTTGGCCGACTTGACTTGACTATCGTTGTAGCTGCGCCAGCCGCGGCCGCCCACAGCCATAAAATTCTTCGGCGGACCGTCGAAGCACCAGTTCATTATGTCGATATTGTGGATGTGCTGCTCGCAAATCTGGTCGCCCGAAATCCAGTTGAAGTGGTACCAGTTGTTGCACTGCCACTCCAGTTCGCTCAGGCCTTCCTGGTATCCTCGGAACCAGATGCCGCCGCCATACCAGTAGCACTGGCCGCCAACCAGCTCACCCATCTGACCGGCGTGGATGCGCTTCATCAGTTCCACACGGCTGAACTCGTGCCGCCGCTGCGTCCCGCAGACGATGCCAAGGCCTTTCTGCCTGGCGATTCTGGATGCTTCCATCACCTGCCGGCAGCCGGCCACGTCCGTAGCAACGGGCTTTTCGGTGAAAATGTGCATTCCGGCCTTTACCGCAGCCAGCATCTGCCTGCCGCGAAACGCAGGCGCTGTCGCCATACACAGCAGGTCCGCCTCGCACGCGGCCAGTTTCTCGTGGCAGTCGAAGCCCCAGAAAAGATGGTCGTCATCAATCTGAATCCGCCCTTCGAAGCTCTTATTATTCATAAGAGAATCCCTGGTTTTCCTGACCTTGCTTTCGAACAGGTCGGCCAGGGCGATTACCACCACGCCCGGGTCAGCCTGCAGGTTCTGCTTTATAGCCCCGTTGCCGCGTCCGCCGCAACCGAGCAGCCCCGCCTTGATAGTACCTGACCCTCTCGCATGCACTACAGAGGCCAGCGAGCCGGCCAGCGCCG
>Ga0114919_10003757_pt1 | contig 12205 bp, 10 predicted proteins | sample BlataG_FD_88682 | JGI IMG/M metagenome (GOLD analysis project Ga0114919, IMG submission 88682) | Deep subsurface microbial communities from Black Sea to uncover new lineages of life (NeLLi) - Black_00105 metaG | ecosystem: Environmental > Aquatic > Marine > Oceanic > Sediment | place: Atlantic... | reverse complement strand
TTGTCTCAGCTGATCGGTGAATTCGTTCACGATATGAGCGAACCTTTCGCCCTCGGAGGCAGCGACCCATTCCAGCCGCACCCGCTCGGGCTCGATCCCGTATTCAGGAAGTATCCTCTTGAGAAGCTTGTAACGCCTCAGCGCCTTGTAGTTGCCCTCCTGATAGTGGCAGTCACCCGGATGGCATCCCGCGATCAGGACTCCGTCGGCCCCCTCGAAGAGCGCCTTGATTACAAAGGTCGGCTCGACCCGCCCGCTGCACATGACCCGTATCGAGCGGATGTTCGCCGCGTACTTGATGCGCGCCGTTCCGGCCAGGTCGGCTCCGGTGTAGGAACACCAGTTGCATAAAAATCCGACCAACTTGGGCTCGAATTCCATATCCGGTTTCCTCTCGGTTCAGGTATCTTTTCTACCCCGCCGACAGTATGCCCTCTATCTCGGCGAATATCTGTTTGTTATCGAAGTGCTTCGCCTTGATGGCATTGCTCGGGCATGCGGCGACGCAGGTTCCGCATCCCTTGCAGAGCACCTCGTTGATTACCGATACGCCCTTCTCCTCGTCGAACTTGATCGCGAGGTAGGGACAGAGATTGTTGCAGATACGGCACCCGGAACACTTCTCCTCGATGATCTCGGCGGTTGCAGCCTCTATCTCAATCTTCTCCCGCGTGATCATCGAGAGAACGGCGCTGGAGGCCGCCGACGCCTGAGCCACCGTATCCGGTATATCCTTGGGGGATTGGGCGACGCCCGCGATGAAGACCCCGTCGGTCGCCGTTGCGACCGGGCCCAGCTTGGGATGCTTTTCGATAATGAATCCATCCTTACCGATGCTGACGTTGCACATCCTGGCCACCTTATCGAGCCCGTCCGGCTGCTCGAGCGCCGTGCAGAGCACGACCATATCGACGGGGATGCGCCTCACCGCTCCGACGAGCGTGTCCTCGACGCATACGATGAGCTTGTCGTTCTCTTCTCTGTCGGTCGACACTCCCGTCACCTCGGCGACCTTCCCCCTGATGAACCGGACATCCTCGCCGAGGAGCCTGTCATAGAATTCCTCGTATCCCTTGCCGAAGCACCGAAGATCGATGTAGAAGTTGTAGACCTCCGCATCGGTTTTCTCCTTGATCAGATGGGCGAACTTGAGTGCGTACATGCAGCAGACACGCGAACAGTACTCGTGATAATGATTGTCCCGGCTCCCCACGCAGTGCACGATCCCGATGGATTTCGGCTGCGTCCCGTCCGCCTTAGATATCTTGCCGGCCGTCGAGCCCGACGCGCAGTTCATGATCTCGAACTCGATGCTCGTCATCACGTTCGGCAGCGTTCCGTATCCGTACCGCTTTATGACACCGGGGTCGAAGGGCTGGAATCCCGTCGCGATGATTATGTTTCCCACCTCGAATTCCTCGAACGAATCCTCCATCTCGTAATCTATCGCGTTGCGCTCGCAGACCTGCTCGCAGACGCGGCACTTACCCTTCTGGAAGTAGAGGCAGGTGTTCGAATCGATGACCGGAATAGCGGGAACCGCCTGCATGAACGGAAGGTATATCGATGACGTCGGCCCCAGAGAGAGCTTGTCGTGGACGGTGCCCTTCCGCGAGACCCTCGTGCCGGGGCACTTCTCCCAGCACGTTCCGCATCCGTTACAGAGTTCGGCATCCACGTACCGGGCCTTCTGCCGCACCTTGACGGCGAAGTTGCCCACGTACCCGTTTATCTCGTCGACTTCGGCGTAGGTCATGAGTCTGATATTGGGATGCTGGCCTACCTGCACCATCCTGGGCGTCAATATGCAGGCAGCGCAGTCGAGTGTCGGAAATGTCTTATCGAATTTCGCCATGTGCCCGCCGATCGAGGGATCGCGCTCGACGAGCACGACCTCCTTTCCCGCCTCGGCGAGATCGAGTGCGGCCTGTATACCCGCTATTCCGCCTCCTATGACGAGCGTACGGGGATTAATCGCGACCTCCCGCTTCTCGAGGGGCTCGAGAAAGACGGTCCTCCTCACCGCCGCCGCTATAAGCCCTTTCGCCTTAGCGGTCGATTCGGACTCCTCGACGTGAACCCATGAACACTGCTCGCGGATATTCGCCATCGTGAAGAGATATGGATTCACCCCGCACCGTTCGCAGACATTCCGGAACGTATTCTCGTGCATGAGCGGAGAGCAGGAAGCGACGACGACCCGATCGATCAGTTCGTCCTTGATATCCTTCTGGATGAGGTTCTGTCCCGGATCGGAACACATGAACTTGTAATCCCGCACCAGTGCGACATTGCCGAGTCCCTTGGAGAAGCTGACCAGCTCGTCGATATCGACCTTGCCGGCGATGTTCGTCCCGCAGTGGCAGATGTATACACCTATCCGTTCAGGCATCTCACGCTCCCTGGAATATTTCTTTCATCGGTTTCGATATCTTGACCGCGAGCTTCTGGAGACCGAGGTCCTTCGGATCGAGACCCAGTGCTATGCCGATCAGCTGCGTGAAGTAGAGTACGGGCAGCTTGTACTTCGTGCCGCAGAGCCTGTTGACCTTGCGCTGGTAAACATCGAGATTCATCTGACAGAGCGGGCAAATCGTCACCATGCAGTGTGCCTCTGCCTCTTCGGCGCTTCGCAGGAGTTCGCAGCAGAGACGCAGGGCGATATCCTCTTCAGTTCCAATCAGGGAAGCACCACAGCATTTCGTCTTCATGGGATAGGGAACCACCTCGGCCCCGAGCGACTCGATCAGCCTGTCCATGCTCTGCGGATCGTCCGGATCGTCGAACCCCATCTCGGGGCGCACGATCTGGCATCCGTAATATGGCACGACCCTGAGTCCCTCGAGTCTCTTCGTCACGAGGGATGACAGTTTTTCCGGCCCGACGTCGTTGACTATCACATCGAGTAGGTGTCTAACCTTGATATTTCCGCTGTAGCTGAGACCTCCCGCCTCGAGTGCCTGCCCCAGTTTCTTGCGAAGCTCTGGGTATTCGGCGAAATACTGATTCGTTTTGTTCAGAACGAGGTAACACGCGCTGCACGGCGTGACGACATCCCGGTGAAAGGGCTCCGCGAGCGCCAGATTACGCGCAGAGATTGCAAAGCTCATCAGCTCCTTGACCGACATGTATGCGGTCGCGCCGCAGCAGTTCCAGTCATCCAGCTCCTCGAGCTCGATGCCGATTTTCGGCGATATGGCGTCTATCGACTCCTGGTATAGGTTCGCGGTAGCCATAACGGAGCAGCCGGGATAGTAGGTGTATTTCATCTATATCTCCCCCAGCTCGTCGACCTTCTTGAGAATCTTCCTCAGCTGATCGATGTTCTTTATCCTGTGAGGTAGGAGCGGGAGTCTCCCGTTCGAGAAGAGCGCCCAGCCCTGCGGAATGAATTTGAATGCGTTGAACAGCTCTGCTTCGAAAACATATCTCGCCATCAGTTCCGTCTCGTGATTCCGGCCGTACTTGTCGACCATCTTTACGAAATTCTTCGAAAGAACAACTGATTTCTTTCCCTTCGTCTTCCCCTCCTTGATCGCGAGACGTTTGAGGGCGTACATGACATCGGTGATCTTTATCTCCTTCGGGCAGCGAACCGCGCAGGTATAACAGGAAGAACAGAACCAGATCGTGTTGGAATCTAGAACCTCGTCGCGGAAGCCTGCACGGATGAGCGAGAAGATCTTCCTCGGTGCATAATCCATGACGTAACTCGTCGGACAGGATCCGCTGCAGGAGCCGCACTGAATGCATTTCTTGATTTCATGCCCGCCGGGAAGAGCGCAGATCTCATCGAGAAAACCATGATCGAGGTCGGATTCGTAAACTATCTCTTTTTTAAGCATGTTACGCTTTCCTCGTGTATAAGAAACGTTCTGTTCCGGCTCCCGAAGTCAAAAAAAGGAATCTTCAGTCTAAAGAAATTCCTTGAAAAGTCAACCATAATTTAAAACATACGGTACACCGGTGTTACTATTGCTTTATAACAATATAACAATATGTTAGATGGGTAATTTACTAATAATATGATTTATGCCCAATAATCCTGTCCCGCAGCCGTCTCATGTATCGTCATTTGTGTTTATCCCCTTTTCGGTTGTTGTGCGGCCCACACTGTTGTATAGATTAATCAAGTGGGAAACAGCTCCCCCCCGTTTTCCTTTCGGCACTCAACTCTATGATGGAAGCTACTATGAATAAAGGAACGATTTTCGCCATAATCGTTATCCTGGTGCTCTCTGTATCGGGATGCGCCGACAAGTCCCTCAAGTACTACAATCTCGGCATCGCGGCGGCCGAACGTGAGGAATACGACAACGCCATCGGGTACTGGCGCAAGTCGCTGAAGCACCGATCCGCCGATCCGGAAACACGATACAACATCGGACTCGCCCTCCTGAAGCTCGAACAGTATGCAGAAGCTGAAATCGAATTCAGGAAGGCGCTCGAGTACTCCGACTACGACCACGAGATCCTGTACGGCCTCGGTAAATCCCTCGAAATGCAGGGACAGCTGACCGATGCAAAGAATCTCTACGAGCGTTCGATCAACCTGAAGCCGAACTTCGTGCCCTCCCACCTCGGACTCGCCTCCATAAACCTGAAAACCGGTCATTACCGTTCCGCCGAGAACAATGCCACCACTGTCCTGCATCTCGAACCGTTCAATCTCGAGGGAAACAAACTCCTCTCCGAAGCCCTCTTTCACCAGGGCAACTACCGTGAGGCCTATGCACAGCTCCAGTCGGCAAAGAATCTCGACCCATTCGATCCCGAGCTCCATCTCATACTCGGAAAGGTAACCTACGCGAGGCACATGTACCGCGACGCCTATGCAACCCTTACAAGAGCCCGGTCGCTCGGCGCTTCGAACGCCGATATCTATCTCTATCTCGGCCTCACACTGTTCAATCTAGAGAACATCGAGGATGCTGAAACCAACTTCAAGCTCGCCGTCTTCAAGGATGACAAGGAGGTGAGGGCCTGGCAGGGATTGGGCAGGATCTACTCGAAGAGAAAAGAGTGGAACAAGGCTCTCGACGCCTTCAACAAAGCGCTCGAACAGGATCCTGAGGATGAGACTTCCATTCTCGGTGTTTCGTTCGCCATGATGAACAGCGGTCGTTTCGAGGAAGCGATCGCCCGTCTCGAGAGGCTGCAGGCACGTTCCGATCCTCCCGCTATGGCCTTTTACTACCTTGGGCATGCATACATGCGCGCCGAGATGCTCGAGCAGGCCGTCGAGGCCTTCAGGACCTTCATCGAGGTCTGGGACGGGGATGTGAGGCTGCTGGAGGAGGCAAGCGGTATCCTAAAGAGTCTCGGTATCTGAACCACACCTGCATCAGACCGCATCGTTTCCGTTCCTGAAATAGAGTGCGCATGAGAGCCCTGCGAGAATGAAGAGCCCTCCCGCTATCTCCCTCGGCAGCGGCGTCTCGCCGAGAACGAGATACGCTATTACGCTCGCCCCGATAGGTTCCCCCAGAATGCCGAGCGTCACGACCGACGCCCTTAAATACCTCAGGGTCCAGTTGAACAATGTGTGCCCCATGATCTGGCATACGACCGCGAGAAGCATAGAATAGAGATACATCTCCCCGCGATACCCGGTGACCGGGGTACCCCACGAGACAGCGACTGCGAAGATGATGAAAGTTGCGGTGAGATATACGGGAAAGACATATGCAAGGAGGGACAGCCGTTTCCTCAATCTGCTACCGACTATGAAATACCCGGCGGCCGCAAGCGCTCCCAAGACCGCGAGCAAATCACCCTTCCATCGTATCCCCCCTTCCAAAATATCACCGCCGCCGATGGCGAATGCTCCGACAGCGGCCAGAGCGAGACCCATCCAGAATAATTTGGGAACCCTCTCTTTCAGTACTAGAATCGAATAGAGGGCCACGAACAGCGGCGTCGTCGTGACGAGCACGATACTGCTCGCCACCCCCGTGAGGAAGATGGAAGCGACCCAGGACATGAAATGAAGCGAAAGGAACAGACCGGAAAGCGCCAGTAGGGCGAACTCGCCGCCTCTCAGTCCGCGGAGTTCGCCTACCGTGCTCCTCGAGGAAAGCACGAGGGGCAACAGAACGATCGTCGAGAAGAGCATCCTGTAGCCCGCGATCACGATTGCCGGAGCCGCGGCGAGCCTGATGAATGTGGCGGCGAAGGATATCGAAACAATGGCGGTGACAAGCAGCCCGTTTATCTTGATGTTCCGTTCCATTGTATTCGGCGCCCCTCCTCAGCCCGTATTCACTCGACATCCATCCTTCAAGCCATCTCGCGCATCGTGTCCCGGGAAGCCAGCATGAATCTTATTGAACGTGTGCACGCTTTCAAGTACATTTTGCTGTGACGGCGAACCGTTGCGCCGTCACATCAAAAAGCGGAGTGTCGCATCGACCGGCCGCAGGATCGAATGGCAAAGATGAATGAAAAGAAGGAACGCCGCGCCGAAAGGGTGCTCGGGGACGAATGGCTGGACTGGAAGAGCGGTGAGGCCGAGAAACCGATAGCCGAGGGCAAGAAGATGTTTCTTCTTCTCTCGTTCGCCGTTCTCGTCCTCATCATTCTCCTCTCTCTACTGTTCCTCTATCTCGTTCTTCCGCGGTTCGAGCAGTTCGGCAGAACAGGCGTGATACTCATCACCACCGCAGTTGCGGCCCTCGCGCTGTTCCTCCTGGCCTGGTATGCGTTCCTTATCTTCGCCGCCCTTTCGACCAAGAATTATCTCTTCGTCTGCCTCGAACGCGGAACCAATCTCCTCACACTCCTCTTCCCATTGACTGTGAAACTCGCCCACACTCTCGGCATATCGAGAGACCGGCTCAGCCACTCCTTCATAAAGGTGAGCAACCGGCTCGTGCAGCCGCGCGTTTCGGATGGAACGGTGCTTGCACTTCTGCCCCGCTGCCTGAATAAGGAGTTGAAGCAGCGCGTGAAGGACATCTGCAGGGAATTTCCCGACGTAATGCTTCAGACGGCCCCCGGCGGAAATGTCGCGCGAAAGATCATACAGGAAACGAGGCCGAGGGCCATCGTCGCCGTTGCATGCGAGCGCGACCTCGTCAGCGGCATCCAGGACGTCGCTCCACGGATTCCCGTGATCGGCATCTGCAACAGCAGGCCGCTGGGCCCCTGCAAGGACACCTCGATCGATATCGAAGAGTTTCGGTCCGCACTGAACTATTTCTGCAAACAATCCTGACGATGTTCCTGGCACGGATATTGTAATCCTGTATCCGAGGAGAGGAATCATTCCCCGATTCGGGGGATAGTTCATCAGTTCTGGCAGGTCCCTTGCCGGCGACTGGCATGCTCCTTACCATACGCGCTGTGTGCCGGAAGGGGGGTTTTAACGTCGGGAGCCGTCTATCATGCAGTACTCGAAAAAGATAAAGGGTAGGATCCGGATTCTCCTGCTGGCGAGCAGTCTTGCCGTAGCGCTCGTCTTCGGGCTCTCCTTCTATTTCAGCCTCGTCTCGGCCGAATCGGCGCTTGCGAGCACGGTGCCGGAACTCGCGCAGCTCTCCGAAAAATTCAGGAGCACGCTCACACTCAACACGCTAGCTTTCGTCGGCATCATCATTGGCTCTTTCGTCGCCCTCGGGTCACTCGTGGCCGATCGGCTATTCAAGCCGCTCGAGGGGATCGAGGAAGGGCTCGGAACGCTGGCCTCGGGAACATTGCCGCCAGTGCCGGAAGGTTCCGGGGGCGGCCCCTTCGATACGCTCTGGGAATCCTTCATCTCCGCCCGCTCATTTATCGAGGAGCGGGAACAGGCAGAGATCTCGGCCCTCGAGGACTGCGTGGCGAAGATAGGTGAAGGTATCGACGTGACCGATCGGTTGCGGAAACTCATCGAGGCAAAAAACAGGTACTCGGGGAAAAAAGAAACACCGGAAGGCAAGGGTTCCGATAACAGCTCCTCGGATGATCCGATCTTCATGCAACCTGTCTGATCGCTCCCTCAGGAGAGCAGCTCGGATATCTTCTCGATGAGAGTGCCCGTATTGAACGGTTTCTCCATGTAGAGGTCGGCGCTGATCGGCTCCTCCAGCTCCTCCCTGCTCAGGTCCCTCGCAGACAGAATGATGATCGGGACAGCCTTGAACTCCTCATCGTTCTTGAGGATATTGCAGACCTTGTAGCCGTCTATGATGGGAAGCATGAGGTCGAGGATGACAAGGTCCGGACGCTCCCTCTTCACCTTTTCGAGCGCCTCCCTGCCGTCGAATGCGGTCTGTACATCGAATCCCGCATGCTCGAGTGTAAACTGCAGAATTCGTGCAAGATGCACCTCATCATCGACAATCAGTATCTTTGACGGCATATGTATTCCTTTGTCAAATAATAAATTACCCTTTACCGCCCTCCGATAGCATCTATACAGACGGCGTACCTGAAAGTATTAAGAAATTTACATGCCACTCGGCGACCACCGCTCCCGACCGCGGCGATACGCCGGTAGCAGGGCTGCATCTGGCGATGATTGCCCGTTATTCCCGACTGTGAAGTTCGGTTCGCCCCTCGACACGAGAACCCCGTTATGATATAATTAAGGTGTTCGAGACAACGGATTGAATTCGCCCTTTGCTAAATCAATTGAAGTAACCACTGTAACCAAATGGGGGATAGTGAAATGCTAAAGCCAGAGTTAACCGCAGCATGTGCCTTCTTTCTCATCGTGGCTTTGCTGATCGCATCCGTACCGGCCCCGCTCTCGGCGGCGAGCATCAGGAAGACCGTCACGGCTATGGAGGACGGCAGGTACATGATCAAGCTGAGGGTCACGGCGAGCGATGCTTCGATCTATGCACTCAAGCTCGGAGACCCGAAAGCGGCAATCGTCGACGTCTACGCGCCGAAGGGCTGGTGTATCGTGACCGACGGCGAGGACTTCCTTGCACGGACCTCGGGCAATCCGATCAAACCGAGCAAGACGGTCGAGTTCATACTGCATTCGACATCGGCCGATGTTTCCTATTCGTGGACGGCGTTCGGAAAGGTGAAACAACTCGGCACGCCCGGTTCCGTGTAATCTTCGAAGCACACCAATGCCCGGAGCGATCGTCACACGTGAGGATGATCGCTCTGGGCTGTTCTCTATCAGGCTCTCATTATCTTTCCAGGAGATAGCTGCCGACCTGTACGTCCCTGACGGCATTATCGGATACATCGAGAATGCGCCGCTTGAATTCGGATGTCCGGGGATCGACCTCGTTGAGATCGAGTATGATATCCTCTTCAGCCTCGTCGCCGTTCGCATCCTCGAGCACGCGCACTCTCGGCAGGATGCCGCCGTCGTGTCCGGGCTCGATGACGATCACCCTTTCACCCGTGTCGAGATCGAGAACACTACCGAGAGGAATATTGCCAAGAACACGCATGAATACATCGAAATACTCGGGATGAAACTCTGTGCCGCGGGTCTTGATCATGAGCTTGATCGCTTCGTACGGGTTCAGCTGTTTCCTGTAGGGGCGCTTTGTGGTGAGGGCGTCGTAGCTGTCGGCGATCCTGATGATATGACTCGCCCGGGAGATCTCGTAGCACTGTTTGGGGACCGGATACCCGGCACGGTCGAAGCGCATATGATGCTCATAGGCCACCGCCCGGCAGCGCAGGTCGACACCCTCTTCACGCAGGATTCTTTCGCCGTCCACCGGATGCTTTTTTACCTCGATCCATTCGGCGGGAGAGAGCCGGCCCTTCTTTAGAAGTATTTCCCGTGGTATATAGAGCTTTCCGATGTCGTGGAGCAGGCTGGACGTGCCGATCACATCGATCTCCTCTTCGTCGAGATCGAGCTTCCTGGCGAGTGCCGTCGCAATAACCGCCACGTTCACCGAATGCAGAAAGGTATAACTGTCGTATTCCCGCAGTGATTTTAGCATTAGCACGATGGCCGTGTTTCTGCCGACCGCGTCGAATAGCTCGAGCACCCTTCGGCTGGCACTCCGGCCCTCCATGGTCCGGATCTTATCCAGCCGCGCGAGGATGTCCGATACGAGCCTGCGCATATTCTTGTCACCCCGGTCCCATCTCCTCTCCGCCACTTTTCTCTTTCCCTTCTTCTCCCTCTCCTCGGCCAAACGGCTCGAACCGTTCTCCTCGGGCTGCTCTTTTCTTACTCCCCTGATCATGATATGCTCTATCTTAGACCATTCGTCCCCGGCCGACACGGGCGCCCCACGATTGGACAACCTCTCCAGAACCTCGGCGAACGTAGATATTTCCTTTTTCGAGATGCCGTTCGTGATGATGATCTTACCTACCTGGAGCTTTCTGAGCGTTTCCCTGAAAAGATGAATGGCATTGTCCTTGGTCTCGAGGATATCGATTTCGAAATTTAAATAGTATATCTTGTTTTCCTCGATGCTTAGTGTGATCGAGTTCTTTTTGGTGAGAAACGAATCGACGCGCAGATAGGCCTCGCTTAGGGCCTTCTCGGCCGACGGGTGTGTCTCCGGAAACAACCGTCTCTGCAGCAGTAAACGGGAGAGACTGCAGATGACCTCCTTGAATTTTTGAAAGTCGATCGGCAGAGCTTCTAGCACCGTAACATTCAAAATGGCAATCCTTTGCAATCGGCGACCTGTACGCATGCCCGTGAGCGTAATAAACGCATAAAAATAAAGCAAATTTCGTACCTTACATTCGATTAGATGCTTATTTTTCAAATAGTTTAGATTTCCCATGATCTATGGTACCATGTGGTTGGATATATCATTGAGAGGGGTTGAATCGATTGAGAATCCGATTTCTCTGCATGCTTGTCCTCCTGCTCGTTTCTGCATGCACCCTCGCTCCCTCGAGCAGGCGCGTGATCGAAGACGATTTCGTCGAGAAGATCGATCCCGATCAGCGCGAGCACGCCTGGGACGAGATCGCCGAGTTGAAATCCCGTATCGCCCTAGATCCCGAGAACGCCGAGCTGTACCGGAAGCTTGCCGTCCTGTACAGGCTCGCCGGAACCCCCCGATCTAGATTGTTATCAATAGAAGCAATAGACAGGGCGATCCAGTTGGATTATCGGGATCCGAGGAATCATGTCGAGAAAGGCCTCACCATGCTCGCCCGAAGGTTCATCGGAGAGGCGGAGGACAGCTTTCAACGCGCTTCAAAGATCGATCCGAAACATTTCGAGGCCTGGTACCAGCTCGGAGCGCTCGAGAAGTTTCAATACTTCAAGACGATGTGCTTCTCCGATCACCTGAAGAAATCGATACGGTACTTTCGGAAAGCATATGCGCTCAATCGGAGGGACGAGGATACGCTCTTCAACCTCGCCTTTCTGCACATGTTCCGCTCGATGTTCAGGACATCGAGAAAGTACGCCTACAAGGTCATCGACATAGCGCCGGACAAACCGAGAAACCATCTCCTTCTCGGCACTATCAACATCCATTTCAAGAAGTTCGATCTCGCCCAGCACAAATTCTACAGGGCTTTCGAGCTGATGACCGATGATGAAAGGCGTGCGTACGAGGATATATCCCTCATCATTCCGAGCAGTTTCCGTGATCTCTATCTCACATCATCGCCCGAAAAGGTGGAGGAATGGAACAGGAAGTACTGGATAGAGCAGGATCCGACACCCTCAACCGAGCTCAACGAGCGGCGTCTCGAGCACTACAGGCGCGTGTTTCTCGCGAACGAGATCTTCACCGACAAGCGCCTCGATCTCGATGGTTTCGATACGGACAGGGGAAACGCCCTGATAAAATTCGACCTGCCCGACAAGAAGTACTACGATCTCGGGGGCCTCCTGTCCGGGGGCTGGGTCATCTGGGAATACCACCTCCTCCACCAATCATTCCGGCTCTTCTTCCATGACGAGTTCCTGAATGGTAACTATCACTTCCCCATCGTCGATTCGCGCGGGGAGATGTCGATCGGGATCATGGAGAATATCATACAGGGCTACCAATTTCCGAGCGATTACAAACCGATACCGATCAGGGCCGATGTGGCTCTCTTCAGGGGCTCCTCGGAACGCACACATCTCGATTTCGCGGTCGGGATACCGGCATCCGCGGCCGGCAACAAGAAACTCGAATGGACCGTTGTCTATACGATATTCGATCCGGACTGGAACAGGATATTCCTGAATACGTCGAAGGTGCTTCCCGACACCCTTCCGAGCGTGAGGAAGCTCGGCGAGGAGATCCTCGTTCATCCATTCTGGGTCGAG
>Ga0114919_10003756_pt1 | contig 12205 bp, 18 predicted proteins | sample BlataG_FD_88682 | JGI IMG/M metagenome (GOLD analysis project Ga0114919, IMG submission 88682) | Deep subsurface microbial communities from Black Sea to uncover new lineages of life (NeLLi) - Black_00105 metaG | ecosystem: Environmental > Aquatic > Marine > Oceanic > Sediment | place: Atlantic... | reverse complement strand
GTCCCTGGTCCCATTGGTCCCCAGGGAGAGATAGGTAAAAGTGCTGATAACCTGGTCCTCTATATCTCTCTGATTCTATCCTTCATCGCAATGATGATTGTCCTATGGGGCCACTATAAGGGAGCCGATAGCTAATGAATCTTGATCCTGTTGTGATAGTTGATAAGCCAAATCTCTGTAGGTATCATCCAGATATGGATATAATTGTAATTTCAAAGAGTTACTATGATGACCCATCCCTCTTTTCATGGCTTTTAGAACATGAACAGGAGCATAAAAGGATTCAGAAACAATATGGAGATTTAGGTGTCTTTCATCATGTTTGGCTTGACTGGAAATTTAGAGGCAGTCTAATGACTAAAGAAGAGGCACAAAAACATTATAAAAGATTTATAAAACTTAGTGAAAAAAGGCCTCTTTTTCCTTATTTAGTGATTATTACAAATCTAATTTATGTTATCCTAACATTTCCCACTATCTTTTTTCAAATGTTTTCATGTCTTAAGATTTTATGGAATTCTAAAAAGGGTGATATCTAATGCCTAAAATCAAGTCCACCCGGGATGACATAATCAGGCCTGATGAATTGAAAATCTACCTTAAAATGGCCTCTCGAAAGCCTAAACATCAATACCTGATGTCTTGGCTCTATGCTTTTGGTAAGCGAATATCAGAGACAAACCCCCTGACCCGGGATGACGTTTCTTTTGACGATAATTATGTTTACGCCAGGTTTAGGGTCCTAAAGACTAAAACAAAATCAGGGGTCCGGTTAGTTAAGATTAAAAGGCTGACTAGAAAACACTGGCTGGCCCCATTCCTAGTGAAACACATATCAGAGACATCAGAGGGCTACATGTTCCCCTCCTGGGGTGAAAGTGGATATTTGACTAGGAGGGGGGCCAATGTCATCCTTAAAATGTATTCTGATGACATCTGGTGTCACCTATTCAGGCATAGCCTGGCTGTCCAGATGGCTGAACATGGGGCCAACATCCTGGGCCTGATGGCCTGGTTTGACTGGGAGGATGAAAAGACAGCCATCAGATACATCAGGACCTATGGCCAGGTTATGGAGCAACTATCTAAAGAATGGGGAGAGAGAGAGTTTTGATGAAAATACTGCATATCTGGTCCTGTGCTGGGGTCAGTTGTCTGATAGCTAAGTATATGGATTCCAGACATGGCACTCAGTCGGATGTGATCATAACTGAGAAATGGGATAAGATTGGATTGAATGACTATAGGACTACCAGGATGAAGTCTAAACCAATGTTTGGGTTAAGGGGCCTGGCCATGGCCAGGGACTATGACCTTATCCATGTTCATTATCATTCAATATTCATCCCCTTTCTGAAAATGCTATACAAAAAGCCTGTCATCATGCACTTTCACGGCTCAGATGTAAGGCATAACTGGAAGGCCATACTTAAACGAATTAAGAGGGCTGATTGCGTCATAGTTTCAACCCCTGACCTCCTGAAAGGGAGCCCCCAGGGGACCTCCTGGATACCCAACCCTGTCGATACCGTGAAATTTAATCCTAGGGGGTCATGGCCTCGGCTAAAGGGTAATAAGGCATTGACCTTTAGCTATGGAGCTGATGAACACGCCGAGGCCATAGCTGAACACTATGATCTGGAATTGGACATAATTAAAACTCCCATTCAGTATGAGGATGTCCCCGAATTGATGTCTCAATATCGTTTCTACATTGATGTTAAACGTGTCCTGGGGAGGCTTTTGTATCCTGGGGATGTTCTTAGTAAGGCTGGTTTAGAGGCCTTAGCTATGGGGTTGAAAGTAATATCTAAGGACCTAAGTATTCGGGAGGGTCTCCCTGACATTCATAGGCCTGAGAATGTGGCTGATAGCTTATTCTATACCTATGAACTTCTGATGGAGGCAACTTCATGAAGTCGATAGCCATTTTAATGCCCACTAAGAATTCAGCAAAATGGCTGGATAAAGTGTTATTCTCTATAAAAAACCAAAACGTGAGTTGTGATCTTAAACTTGTGCTAGTGGATGGATACAGCACAGATGGAACAGTCGATAAAGCTAGAGAGTATTTCCCTGATCTGGTTGTGGTCCATGATGTCAGCCGTAATCTGGCCATAGCTAGGAACATCTGTCTGGATGAAGGCAGAAAACTGAAAACAGATTACATGACCTTCATAGACTCTGATGTGGTTGTCCCCCCAGACTTCTTCAAGAGAATGATAAGACACCTGAATAATCCCCAGGTAGCAATATCGGCCACTAGGTTTGAACTAGAATATGATCCCCCCCAGTATTTTGTAGGTAAATACTATCGGAATCGAACCGATATCGCCAGGAGTGGGATAGTTAAGACAGACTATACAACCACTGCCTGTTCAATGTGGAAAAGCGAGCTCGCGCGCGATGTTGTCTTGGATGAAAGGCTGAAAAGGGCTGGGGAGGATGTCGATTTCAACCTACAGCTAATCGAAAAGGGAGACTACTATGCGATAGTCGATTCAGATGAACCCCACGCCATACACATAAGACCAGCCACAATCAGAGAAGAACTACACAGGGTTAAGGACCATGGGATGGCTAGGGCCCTCCTGATGAAACTGCATAAGGATAGCCTGAACCCTAGGAGATACAGGAAAACGATTTTGGCTGGTATCCTGACAGCCATTGGCTGGATTGGACTTGTCCTAGCCCTGTTATTTGATGTATTCTGGCCCATAGGACTAATCCCCTTCTGCATCATATTCCTAAGACAATGGATGAAAACACGGGATTTATGGAGACTGGACTATATTCTTTTCGGATTCTTACTGTCCACAATATACTTTACCAGGTTTATTCAGGGGGCTGTTAGCTATAGAAAAGCGTAAAGTGACCTGGGATGTAATCCCAGAGGAATACTGGAAAAAGAGTAGGGAGGCAAATAGACTAATCCAGAAAATAAAAGTTCATAATTACAGGTTCAATGCCATAGACTTCATAATTGATGAAATGAAAAAAGTAAGGAGCCTAGATGTTGGATGTGGCCCTAGGGGGCTGGGGACATGTGCTAATATAGACATTGTATATCCCCCAGTAATCCATGACAATTTCCAGATTATGGATGCCCATGAATTGCATTTTCCAGATAACAGTTTTGAGGCTGTCAGCTTAGTTGAAGTCATTGAACATGTAGAAAACCCAACCCAGGTATTGAGGGAGATTTACCGTGTTCTAATGAAGGATGGAATAATGTATCTGACAACCCCCAACCCCTCCCATCTCAGTATGTTCATTAGACACCTTAGAAACAAGAGAATAACGATTCACTGTGACCATCTACACATCTGGTTCTGGGAAATGCTAGTGTGGATGATTCATAATGTGGGTTTCAGAGACATTGAGGTATATTTCTGGGGAGACTCGGATTTTGTCATAAAGGATAATAAGATAATCAAACCCTACAGGAGCTATCGCCTGGCTAATCTCCTATACCGTCTGGGATTCAGGAGCCCTGTATTGAATCTATGTATGTTCATCCAGTGTAGGAAATGAGAATATGAAGATTGGATTATCAGGTGGATATTTTAAAGTCCCCCTAGAAGAGCCAGATAAAAGGTTTCAGAGTGTGCCTGAATATCTTCTATATGATGGGCTAACTGAGAGTGGCCATGAGGTTATACCTCTATCCACTTCTAGCTTTCCGTTTGTAGATATGGATATTCTTCATTGCCACCATTACAGTCGAATTCTGCATTATGCCTCCATTCTGAAAAAGACGCCAGTTGTATTCACGCCTCATAACCCATTCATTTTCAGCCCAGATTATCAACTCAGATGGTTGGATAGATTTTCATTGAAAAGGATAGACGCACTGGTGGTTTTGAGTGGTTTTGAAAAACACATCTATATGAATAGATTTTGTGATCCTGAAAAAATCCATGTAATTCCCAATGGCCTTAAAGTCAGCCTCTATGAAAGGCCTAGAAGATTAGTTTCGAGATTAAAATGGGGTATCCCTGATGACGGGATAGTGGTCCTGTTTGTTGGACAGCTCCTTAGTTATAAGGGACTGGAATATTTATTCAAGTCCATTGAGGGCCTAGACCTGACGCTAGTGGTGAAATCACACCACGCACCTGACCTTTCAAAATACCAGTCTATGGCCCCAGACAATACCATATTCATAACGGACATTCTATCCCAGAAGGAATTGACTGACCTATACTATTCATGTGACATCTACTGTCAGCCCAGTCTAGCAGAGGCCCTACCCACTGTGATCACAGAGGCCATGATGTGTGCCAGGCCCATCATAGCTACAACAGTGGGTGGAATACCTGAACAAGTCCCATATAATTGTGGTCATCTTGTTGAACCAAAAGACTCTAACCAACTTAGATTTGCATTAAATGAACTAGTTTATCACCCATCATCCAGAAGGTCTATGGGTGAAAACGCCAGACGTCATGCCCTTAAAGTCTATAACCAGGATAAAATGATTGAAAAACACATCGAAATATATTCCAAATTGTTATCTTAGCCATGTTAGCTATAGCGCGCGCGCGCGACTAGTCCTATCCTACCATTATTACATAAATCCATGTGGGGAGCTCCATCAAAACCAGGATAAAAATGATGAAAAGGCTGAATTTCACTGTAGCCCTATCCACTTCTGGTTTTCTCTTAGCTATCAGACACCAGTTTATGAGCATATAAAACAGGTTAACATAGAAGAAAAGTTTACCCAAGACTGTCCCCAGGCCTGGGACCTGGTGACTTATTATCCACTCATTGGTCCACCAGAGAGGCCAATAAAGAGCTGTATGAACCATCGCCCTTACCATTCTCATCTCATGGGAATATTCCACCATCGCCTGGGTCCTCTAGGATTGAGTTCGCGCGCGCGCGAGCGTAAATAAAGATAGGGGAGAGATGGGTGAAAGTGGGGACGTGGGTTAGTTATCGGCTCTCTCTCCTCTTCCGGAATAGCTCATCAATTAACTGGGAGGCCTCACCCTTGGAGAGGCCTGGCTTATAGCCAATACCGGACTTATCCAATACTGCGAGCTGGCGATCGCTGGCTGGCTCTCCCTTCCAGACACCGTCAGGGATTATTTTACCCTTATTCGCGCGCGTGGCTTGTCCTTGGGGCTTTTCCCTGTTTAAAATTCTGAGGACCTGATCAGTCCTCTCTCTGATAGCTAAGATATGGTCCCTCAGGGCCTCCTTATCCTTAGCATTAAGAAAACTCATAAACTATCGACCTCAATGGGCTGTCCGTACTCATCGAAGGCCCCAGGGTCCACGTTCCGGCCGTACTTGCTTATAGCTAAGCGGAGGGCCTTGAGATATTTAGCCATCGCCTTGACCTGGGATTCCTCAAAGTCCTTTAAGGCCTCATCGACCTCATCCCATAACACTCGCCAAGGCTTGGACATGATTATTCCTCCGCTTTAATCGCTCGAACTATCCCCAAGACCTCATCGACCTCGATGAAGCCTAGATCCTCCAAGGTTGCGAGATATATCCTTCCTCTCTCACGGGTAATCCCCATCTGATATTCACAGGTAGCAAGAAGCTTGGTCAAGTCCACATCATCTTCAGATTCTTTAATCTGAATGTGTATCTTCTGAATCCTTTGCATCCTCCTCCCTGTTGGTCCCTTTCCAGCTTTGAACATAGTTATTCAGAGAATAACAGTGGCACAGGCAGATATATAACACTTTGGGGGAGCGTAAAACAAGATTTGATGTGTATTTTAACACCATTTACCCACTCTTACAGATAGGTAGGTAGATGATTATATATTATCTCTCTCTGATATGATCCGTGATTTTATTATATTATATATATATATGTTAGTTAGTAGTAGAGAGAGTAACTAGGTAGATATTACATACATGGATTCGGGATACGCTATAACTGTCTGCCTGCCATTATCATTCTATATACACATTATCCCATAGCTAAGGGACATTCGCCATCTCCATGCACTTCTCATGATCGCGCGCGTGCGCGCCGCTCGACCCAGATACTGATCGCCGGGGAGCAACAGAGGGAGCTACTAATCTGATCGTGAAAGATGTTTGTGAGTATAAAAAGTGTTTTAAAAAAAGTTTAGGATCTGAGGGCTTCGAGGATGTTGTCGGGGATCTCGGGGAGCTGGTCGATTTGTTCCTTGAGGTCGATGACGTCGCGCGCGCATTTATAGCCCATTGACTTTTCCCCTTGAAGTGTCAACCCCCTTCGTGAAGACGAGGACGTCTTTACCCTTTGCCCTGAGAACCGAATTAATTATCTCCGCTACAACTTCGGGAGTATATTTTCGCATGCTAGACTTTCCTCGATTTATACTTGTAGCAAGCCCAGCAAATTCTACTAATTCTATTGGAGAGTAAGAAACTCGCCGACCACGGGGTTGTTTCGTTAATTCGATGCCTTTATTCCATCCCTCAAAATCTAACCGTTTCTTAGTTTCAAACTTTTCATTGAGTAACCAATCTGCAAGTTTCTTTACATCTGATTTCCGACTTATACGAAGTTCATAACCTATTTTTCCGTTTTTCCGTGGTCTTTCTCTAATATATGGTTCATGTAAAAAACCGATTTCTTTTTGGAAATAAAGGGATATTTTCTTAAGGCACTCATAATCATCTTGAGCTATTATAACCTCTGCAACTGGTTGAATCCCGTAAGTAGCCGTTTTATTACGTCTTAAATTAAGGGAAAAACAACCTTATCCCTCAATGAAGCCAACCAACCACCGATTGTCCATCATTAAATACTAGTCCACACTCGTATTTAATTATTTTGAGAACACAATCACGTCCTCATACTTGACCTCAGGGACACCCGGGTAGCGTCTTTTATACAAAATTCGCCAAAAGGATCTTTGCGGTAGCTTGAAGTACCATCGGTCCCTTAGGGTGAACCCGGCGGCCTCGCAGAGCTTGATGGTGTCCTCGTCGAGGCGAACCACCTGCTTATCCCTAATGAAATTCTTGGTTACGAGGACCATGACGCCCTTATTCTTGAGGACTTTATAACATTCTCTAAAAACTTGTAGCATCGCCTCCAGATACGACTCACTCTTCAGGTTGCCTATGTTATCCTCAGAGGCAGGATACCCCTCTACCATTGCCTTGATAGCTCTCATTCTACCTGGCGTATGACGGTGTTTGGTGTCTGGTCTGGTATCTGTCTCCATAGCGGAGGCTTCTCTTTCCAGATCTACTTTACTATGCCCCAACATCCCTTCGTAGGGTGGCGATGTCACGATGGTGTTGGCTCTTCCCGTATAGGACATTCCAATGTTCTTCTCCGCGGCGATTTTATCAGCCCTCGGTGAATGATGCTTCTTTCCCATAGCCTCCTCGTAGGGTGGCGAGGTCACGATGGAGTCTATCGCCTGCCTGTAACTAATCCGAGCCTCGTCGCCGTCCTGAACGACGTCATCCGCGAGGCGATTCCCGTAGGGCGGAGAGGTGACTACGGAGTCCACCTTTTTGGGATAGCCCCTCATGGACCTGCCGAACCTCATGGTCTTGTGTTTCGGCGACGCGCTCTCGTCGTCCCAATGCTCCTTGAGCCACCCCTCATCGTAAGCCGGAACGGACCCCTCATATGGAGGAGAGGTGATAACGGCATTGACATCGCCGTGAGGGAGCTTTTGAATATTCCCCTCAGAGAACTCTGATCCAGTCTTGCTCCAGAGAGATTTACCGGTCTTCACATCTATACCCGTGGCTATTCTATCGCTTCCCTCTCTGGTAAGAGAGTAAGGAGGACTCGTGACCACAGCGTCCACCTCGCCGTATTCGAGGTTGTCGATATTCCTGGGGTCGTCGCTGAGGGATCGAGAGTGCCTCTCAGGGAGCCCGGGGTCGCTGACCTCCTCCTCACCGGGAGCCTTGTAGCCCTCCCTAAAGATGCCCCCTCCCTTGGTGGACGGACCAAAAGGTGGGCTAGTGACTATAGTGTCTGACTCATTTAGCAGATGTGAAAGTTCCCGGGCGTCGCCCTGGATACAGACTATTCTGCCCTTCGGCGTTAGTGTCGTCTGTCTCTCGGCGAGCTTGATGTTCTCCCTTATCATGTCGCAGAACCTGGGTTCGTACTCAACGGCGACGCCGTGCCTTCCAAGCAGGCTGGCGAGGACTATGGTGCTCCCCGTGCCAGCCATCGGATCAAGAACGATCTCCCCCGGCTTCGTGTAGGTCTCTAGGATCCAGCGGAGTAGGTTCAAGCACATTTTTGCTGGATGGGTTGTGGAATCTGACGTGAAGAAGGTCTCCCAGCCCTTGAAGCCCGGTGTCGCGGGGAACTTCAGGATCTTGTCTTCAGGAATCTCCCTGTAACTCATTCTTCAACCTCCTTGACATTTTTATCGAGAATGTCAACCCCCTCTCGTCTCCAGATAATTGGTGAGTTTGTTTTCTTGCGCGCGCGCGCGCGAGTATATGGGGGTTGCTTTCATCTGGTGAAAACAGGCTATTCCCATCTTGTTTTTGACCTTCTAAACTTCATTAAGGGAACAACTGTAACCTGGTTAATTAGCTCTCTTCTCTCATATTTCTGATCACATTTAACACAGATACATCTTAAAATAAACTCGTCATTGTGATTTACATGACCCTCTTCTGGCTTATTCTCAAATCCACATTCAGGACAAACTAAGCCCCAGTTCTTAATGTTTCTAAAAGTCATTGTTCATTCCAACCCCCGCCCGTGAATGACTTTGGGAGAAATATTCTGACGGGGGTAAACTTAAAGTATCCTTGGTATGGTCCTCGTGGCTTTCGAGTGTTTCCCCGCCTTTTAGCCATTTCCAAATAACTTCCTAAAATTCATTCTGGCAGATTCCTTGATGAACTCTGTATTTCCTCTAAGTCCTCTTTAGAGAAGAAGGTGAAGTGGTAGGCCCATCTCTCTGTCCAACCAGGATACATTTTCTCATAGAGTTCTTCAAACTCATCGGGAGTGTAGCCACCTTCTGCTTTAGATGCCCAATCCTGGATGGGGTATCCTGCCTCCATCGCCCAAAACCTTCTTGCGAATTTGGCATCATCCTCTTGGAGACTTGAAAGATCAGGCTTCCATTCCCTTTGAACCATTCCAATGTATATTTTTCCCTCAGATATTCCAGACTTACCTCTTCCTGGTTGAATGGCATATAATTTCCCAATTTTATAGCGATCAGTGGGTCTTCGGGTCATTGTCTTTGTTTCATCAATTATCTTTGGAATGTGGCCTTCAATAGAGAAGATCAAGGCTCTTTCTCCTTTTGATTAGACTTACGAAATGTACCTTCTGGGTAATTGTAGTAAGAAACCAAGGTAGTTTCAACTCTTACAAAATGATTATGATGTTTTGCATGTTTAGCACCTACAGCTTGGGCATTTATCCAATTAGAAGAATGCCAATCACAGTCCTGACATTCGGCTTGAGCTCCGACACACCAAGTTGTCTTTTTCATTCAGATGTCTCCAATGATGCAGAACTATGATGTTTTTGAATAAATCGTACCATCTCATATCTTTCCTCTTCTGTAAATTCATATCCGCATTTGTAGCAGTATTTAGCACGCTGGGGGTTTACGGCATAACACGCATTTGGACAGATCATTTTTTCACCTCTGTCTTAGATGGCGTAGAATTAGGCCCTTTCCAGGTCTTCTCATCAAAGGCCCATTCTTGTTCATCATCAGCTTCTTTCGTAGACTCAGAGCAACTAGGAATCAAAAGTTTAAGATCCTCCTAAAATGTCGTTTTTCTAAATCGATACGCCTTTCCTCATGGGCTTCTTTCAGTTTCTTAACTAGCTCTTTATCCTGTATAGCCGATAATAATTCTGGCCAGAACCTTTCCCAATCTTCCAAGGTGAACTTGTATTCGAAACTCATTGCCTAGATTCCTCCAAATGACGAGGCGTGTGACAATAACTACATTTCTCATCAGTCGTTATCATTGGTCCTCCACAATTACGGCAATATGTTCTCATTATATCTGAATCTCTCATTTCACCGATCCCCTTGAAGGCTGATCCTTGAATGGACAGTACCCGTTTTCACAGAGAACCTGCTTATAGGTCTCGATACATTCAACACCGTTCATGGCTTCTCACTTGGCAAAGATTCCCGTAAAGTCTTAATGTAGACTGTCGTGAAATCCTCCAATTCGGCAATAAGATCCTTAGTCACTGAAAGGCGGGGTTCAGGTAACCCATTCTTGTAATTATCATAGCCAACAGCAACCCCCCAGGGTTCTATTTTCCTCAGTTGTTTTATGAAGTCACTAGAGAAACGCATGATAGGTTCGATGCTTACAAAGAGTTTGCGTTTTCTTCCAAGTTCTAGTAGTTGTTTCTTTAGGCCAATCATCGCATTTAGGCGACTGATGGGGAGGGGGGCCTTAGAGAATTGGGTCACACCTAGGAGGTCAGATTCTATGGTAGCCCCAAGAACGGCATTTTTAGGCCAGTAATTCAAATATTTGAGGTAGAAGTCGGGGTTTTTTGAGAGGAAAAGCATGGGGCATGGCTGACTTCCAGCCCAAGTTATTACATTGAATATTACCTCTTTGGGGATACCTGGAACCCCTATGTCGGTCATGTCCTGAACGAAAACGAAGTCATCTGGTTTGTAGGTCTTTAAGGCTACGGGATGTATTCGATAAGGTCCTTGATATTTAGGATATTTATATCGATTAATCATTGACCTCGCCCAACAGTAAGAACACGAATAGGGACAAGCTACGATCTCCCCATTGGGGGTATTGAAGAAGCCCCCGGCAATGGGATTCACAGTCTTAGTTATAAATGGAAACATCCGGCTTGTCATTGTTCTGTCTCCTTTACTTTAGATTCCCGCGCGCGCGCGCACTCCTTGACCCATACCTCAACAGGGCAATTGGCCTCTTCAAACCACTCTTCGGTTCTCATGAAGCCTTTTTTCATTAAGATTGATTTCATTCGTCCGAAAGGTGTGGGTACTTTAATTCCCAATCCCTTTGACTCAATTTTTTTGAATAATCTTGATAGATTACCCTGTCCTTCAAAACGAGAGATTATGAAACTGATCATGATGTAATTATCCCTTTTCCACAAATAACTACCATTGGCAAATTTATCGCTAGTAAACCCTAGTTCTGTTGCGAATGGTGTATCCAGTGATATTTTGCCCGCATTCATTCTTCATTACCTTTCCTAGAATTGTTAGAACTATGCACTATCCCGTTTCGATATTGGTTTACTGTGGGCTGTGGATCTATCTCAAAGAGAACTAACTGATTGTGCTTACGACTCTTTAAACGAATGTCATCGATCTCTTTTTGGTTCCAGTATTCGGGTTTTGCGTACTTGTAGCCCCCATCATAGCAGCAATCACAGACCTTGACACCCCAGACCTTCATCAAGTCGAGTTTTCGGAGACATTCGATATAGGGGATCCTCCAGTTCACGATCATAAAAAGCATGATCTCATTGCATTTGTATCCTGCCTTGAGTAGCATTTCAATGGCATCGTTAATTTTCTGTTGTTCCCCAAAGGGACCATCCCAGGCTATTCGAGGTCTTGTGAACCTTGCGGATTTCAAGGCATCTGCGATCTTCTGCGTAAGGAACCGATAGTCGATTCCACAGATGAATTCATACTTGATGACCTTCCCATCCAGCCGGACCCCCTTTAGTTTACGAATGACCTCTAGGGCATCATACCGAGCAAGAAAATTCATGTCTAGAATCTGCACTTGATGTTTGGTTATCTCAGGAATGGGGAAGTCTGTGCTTTCAAGGGGTTCATAGCAGAAGTCGTGAATGTCAGCCCAAGGGCAGCCTCGGTGTAGTTCGATCCTTTGAATATTGCCCTTGACCACATTATATTGGGGCTTCCCATGTGTCGTATTTGCTATGAGGCCCCGGTGTTCCTCATTGGTGATTAGCTGTTGTTTTATCATTTAGATCGACCTCTAGGGGGATCTACGACACCGCCTCCTGCTCGAGTCTGAGAACTGGTGTCAGAATTGCGCGCGCGCCATCATCCCAGATGGAGATGGTCTTTTCCATAGCTGACATGAACCTGACGCCTTTTAGCGTGGTTGTCCAGGTATTGGTGGGGATGGGTGTGAACTCGAGTAGCCCCTTGGACATCAACCTGGCCAGCCACTTCTTAATGATTCCGAAATTCAGGTTGCATTTATAGACCAGGTTGGTCTTGTTGCTCCCTCCT
>Ga0114919_10003755_pt1 | contig 12209 bp, 11 predicted proteins | sample BlataG_FD_88682 | JGI IMG/M metagenome (GOLD analysis project Ga0114919, IMG submission 88682) | Deep subsurface microbial communities from Black Sea to uncover new lineages of life (NeLLi) - Black_00105 metaG | ecosystem: Environmental > Aquatic > Marine > Oceanic > Sediment | place: Atlantic... | reverse complement strand
TCCACATCATTCTTCTTACCTCATCCCAGTTATGGGAGACGACCACAGATTCATCGCTGTCAGTTGCTGAGCCTGTGTCCCAAAGAGGAATGTGTGGGAATTGATAATCATCTTTATCAGTAATCATCTTAGCGCTATCTTTAAAGGCGAATCGTGAAAAAACGAGTGCCTCTATAAGAGAATTACTGGCTAATCGGTTTGCGCCATGTAGCCCGGTACAGGCTACCTCACCTATTGCGTAAAGGTTGGTTATATTGGTCCGCCCCTGTGTATCTGTTAAAATTCCCCCACACATATAATGAGCAGCAGGCACTACTGGAATGGGTTCTTTGGTAATATCTATGTGTAACTCTAAGCACGTCTTGTAGATGTTTGGAAACCGGTTTTTTATAAAATCCCGGGGCCGGTGACTTATATCCAGATAAACGCATTCATCGCCGCTCTTCTTTAGTTCAGCATCAATTGATCGTGCCACAACATCTCTCAGGGCTAAATCCTTTAAGGGGTGGTAGTGTTCCATGAAATGATCGCCCTTTTTATTAATCAATCGCCCTCCCTCACCCCTGACTGACTCACTAATCAAAAAATTTTTTTCTATCGGATGGTGAAGGCAAGTGGGGTGGAATTGTACGAATTCCATGTTTGCCACCTTTGCCCCGGACCTATACCCAATAGCCACACCATCACCAGTGGCAATATCAGGGTTGCTGGTATAAAGATACACCTTACCTGCTCCCCCAGTTGCAAGTACTGTTACCCTGGACAGAAAGGTATTTACCTCGCCTGTGATTGTGTCCAGAACATAGGCACCCCAGCATGTCTCTTTAGTCTCATTCGTTGAGAGACCTCTTTTTATAAATTTGGATGTAGTAATCAGGTCTATGACCATATGATTTTCATAGATCTGAATGTTTTTATTCTTTTCCACATTATGGATAAGGGCTCTTTCCACCTCTTGGCCGGTAAGATCTTCAGTGTGGACAATCCTTCTTCTGGAATGGCCCCCTTCCTGAGTGAGATCTAATCTGTCAACCTGTTTATTATTATGTGAGAAGTTAACCCCAAGAGAGATGAGCTCTTTAATCATATCAGGCCCGTTTGTTACAACCATGCGAACAACGTGCTCGTTACAGAGACCGGCACCAGACTCTAATGTATCTTTTATGTGAAGATCGAATGAGTCATTTGGGTCTAACACTGAGGCAATACCCCCCTGGGCATAATTGGTAGAGGCATCCATTGTCTCCTTTTTTGTTACTATAGTAGCTCTTCCTCTCAGGGCTGCCTTGAGAGCAAAGCTGAGTCCGGCAATGCCACTTCCGATGATAAGATAATCTGTTTTTATTTCCATCAGTTTCTTATTTAAAAGCTTTCATCTTTTTGCTGAAAAAATTGCTTCATGTTTCAAAATTCTGCCAACATCTTAACGCTCAGCTAAGTGCCTATTAATTTACACAAAATGAGTGCTATTGCAAGTTATGATTGATCTTTTGGTTGACTATTAGTAGCTTATAAAGCCTATGAGTGTATCAGTGATTATATTTGATTGCGATGGGGTTATGTTTGATTCGCGCCAGGCCAATGTTAATTTCTACAACCATATTCTATTCCATTTCGGTCTCCCTCCCTTAACAAATGAAGATGTAGAGTTTGTTCACATGCATACGGTAGTGGAATCATTAAATCATATCTTTAGAGGTACCACTTATGTAGCCAAGGCCCAGGAATATCGGTTAAAGCTTGACTACATTCCCTTTATAAAGGATATGGTTATGGAGCCAGGCCTGAAAGAGGTGCTCGATGTTCTAAAACCAGATTATGGTCTGGCAGTGGCAACAAATCGGAGCAATACCATAGAAAAAGTTCTTGCGATAAACGGACTTAGTCACTATTTTGACATAGTTGTTTCATCCTTAGATGTGGAAAACCCCAAACCCCATCCAGAGCCTGTCTTCAAGATCCTTAGTTTTTTTAGGATCGAACCCCGGGAGTGTTTGTATGTAGGTGATTCCGAAGTAGATTTTACTGTTTGTCAGGCCTCTGGAGTACCCCTCATCGCATACAGAAACAAATCCCTCAAGGCTGATTTTTATATAGATAATCTTTTGGATATCCTGAAGATTTTATAGCTATTTTTAGGAAAGATTTTTTATGACAAAAAAAGGAGCGGTTAATAATTATAAACGCTCCTTTTTATATGATTAAGGCTTAGATCTTAGTTGCTTGGCAATACAGTAGGTGTCAGAAAGATGAGGAGTTCACTTTTCTCCTTTTTCTTTTCCTCTCTTTTAAAGAGCCATCCAAGGATAGGTACCTTGCTGAGCCATGGCACTCCTTCCTCAACATCGCTTGTATTTTCCTTGTAGATTCCTCCTATAATAACCGTGTCTCCACTGGCAACCATCATCTCTGTATTGGCATTCTTGGTTTTGATTGGAACATTTTCACCTATTGCTTGAGAATAATCAGGATAGTCATCACTAACATCAATAGCCAAAATGACCATGTTATTTGGTGTTATTTTGGGAGTCACCTCGAGTTTTAGCGTGGCATCAACCTGTTCATATGTTTTGTTTCCACTCGAATCCGTACCTGAAGGGATTACAATCTTCGTACCCTGCTTTATGGTAGCTGTTTTTGTATCACGTGTAATTATTTTTGGCGCAGAAAGGGTCTTCGCCTTATTCTCGGTCTCAAGCAGTGCTATCTGGGCGTTAAGGATCTTTGTAGCTGCTGTGTTGGCAAAATTTACTCCTGCTGTAGTGGCAGTGGGCAGTGTAAAGTTTGTGGCAAAATTGTAGGTATAGGTCCTGGGTCCAGATCCCCCCCAAGGATGTCTTGTTGTCTGGTAGCTACTTGTCCATTCAACCCCTATATCCCTTCTAAAACCTGTACTGACCTCAACAATCCTCGCCTCAATCATTACCTGTTTGATCGGTATGTCCTGCCTCTCTGTTAAGGCCTTTGCATTTTGTATATTGGAGGCTGTATCCGTAATGATTATGGTTTTCGTTGCGGTATCGACCGATAATCTACCCCTCGGTCCCTTCACATTTTCTTCTATAAGGGTTTTTATAGCAGTGACATCCTGATAATTAACGGTTATATAATCAGTCACCAATGGCTCTTCTGCTTCAGCCGCCTTTTGTGCGGTCTTAATCTCCTTTATCCTTTCTCTTTCGGCCTTTAGTCTCGCTTCTTCCTCTTGCTCTAATGCCTTTATAGCCTCTTTTGTCATTACCCTGATAATATTTCCGTCTACTATCATGCCGAGATTATTTATATCAAGCACTACATCCAGGGCCTGATCCCAGGGGACGTTTTTTAGTCTCATAGACACTGTGCCCTTTACCTCGTGTCCCCACACTATATTCCGCTTGCTAACCTCCCCAATTAACTTGAGGATGTTTCTTATGTCTGCATTGGCAAAATCAAGGGTCATTCTGGCCCCTGTATACTTGGTGGTATTATGAGCAGGTCTAACAGCAGCTTTAACCACAGGGGGGAGCATTTTCTCAGGTTTTACAAGTGTCTCAGAAGGCACCTCCGTTGGTTTAACAAAGGCCTTACCAAGCCTTGTCCGGGTTATTTGTTTGACAGGTGGTTTGACAGATGTTTTACTAAAATCCAGCCTTATTTCTGTATCCGTCTGCATCACATGGTAAGGGACCATTTCTTTTAACTCTATTTCCAGATCAACCTGTTTTTCAGCAACTTTTATAATAGGTGTAATCTGGTTAACCGTTCCTTTAAAGAGGGAGGAGTTTAAGTATCTTGTTAGTTCAGATGGGATGGTGGAATCCATTATCTCTAAAAGCAACGTAAGAGAGTTTTTCCTGCTTAAATCGTATTCCGCCTTTTTAGTGGTGGTGACCGTGATCCTTGATTTTCCTTTTGGGAGCATGTAAAAATCGACTCCAAGTATCTGATTTAGTGTTGTTTTAGAAGGTGAAAAGAACAGGCGAGGTTCTTTCGCTGCCATTTCTTCCTCTTTTGCCGGTAGAGAAGGAGGCTGTTTTTCTGCAATTTCAACAGTTTTTTTCGGAGAAAGCAGGAATTTTACTGTTTTACCATTTTCCCTCGCATTGTATTCTATATCCTGAGTTAAAGTGGCAATAAGGCGTGTTGATAGAGGTCTATCTTTGACTTTTTCAAAATAGATATCTTTTACGAGCCTGTCATTGATGACACCCGGACTAGTCAATCCCTGAGCAGGAAGTGCATTTAAATCCACTATAAGGCGTAATGGTTGAACCAACTTAAAGGCAGCATAGGAGATAAGTTTTGAGCTGGTTATTTCAATCATTGTCTTTTCATCAGAGGGATCAGAGATGACCTTTATTGATTCGATTTGAGTAGGCTTCTCTTCTATTATGCCTGTAAACTCTTTTTTTACAGGTGCTTGAGCACAACTAAAGACAAGAAAGATTAAAAAGAATGTTATTAATAGAGAGATAATATTTTCTCTTCTCAGGCTTATTGTATAAAACATGCCAGCTCTCCTTTATTTTTCTATTTTATTAAACTAATCTATATCTGTAGATGGGAGCTTTATTGAGATATCCTTTATTTTTTCACGCCCTCTAATATCCTTATAAGATTCAGTGACAACAACCTCTTTTTCAAGGATTCTCGCTACTTTACCACTTTGTCTTCCTATAAGGGTTCCCACCTTAATTACATGACCATCTCCCTTTGAATCCCGAACAAGGGCCCAATTTCCTTTGCTTCCTAATACTATGGCAGAGATGGTCAATTGGGAAATGTCAAGGGTCTCAAGATAGGTTTTTGGTTTTCCTTTTTCTTTTTCCTCTAACTCTCTCCTTACGACAATAAAGGATTTGAAAGGATCTACTTTATTAGTAGGATCATAAAAATAGGCTGCTTTTGCTTTGCTCTCTATGTCTACAGCAGCCTCTTTTCCCTCCGTAGGTTTTTTTAATGGTTCAGCGGCCCTTTTTTTCTCTTTTTGAATCTTAAAGGTAACCTTTTCCTTGGCTTGAACTGTAGTTATTCCTGAAAGAATAGGAATAGCCGAAATACCAAATATCAAAAGCAGAACTATACTATTTCTTTTTTTTGCGCTCACTTTCAGTCTTTTTCCCCTCTTTGAACCTGTATGTAGTAGCTTTACATGAGGTTTTGAGAGTAGCGCTCAGCTCTTTGGTTGGAATCATGTTCAGATCGACAACATTAACGATCCTATCTAACTTTCCAACCTTGTCAAAAAATATAGCAACATCATGATAGCTTCCCAGCAACTCAATACTTACCGGGATTTCTACATAAAATTCTTTTGAAACCTGCTTTTCAGGACTAAATAGAAGGAATTCCAAATTCGAATCATTTCCGAGTTTGGTAATGTTTTTTAAAAGGCTAGGGATTTCGCTCGTAGTAGGAAGAAGCTTTATGGCAACTTTTAAATCTCCTTGGGCCTTGACAAGGTCAGCTTCAAGCCTTTTTAAATTTTTCGCCCTGACCCTGGCGATCTCGATATTCCTTTCTAACCTATCCAGTTCTGATTTTATAGTCGTTATTTCACCTGTTTTTGGGATGTATACGAGCCAAATATAGAGACCTACAATAAGAACAACCGTCCCCGCAAAGATCAGGACCCTGTGCATCATCCTCAATTTGGATATCTTATCAAAATAGACATTTAAATCGATTGCCATAACCCCCTATCTTCCTCTCTATTTCTTTTTGCCTGTTTTAGGGAGAGGTTTTTCTTTAAAGGCGTATGTTTTTGAGTTTAGGGAGAAATCTTTGAGACTGAGATCAAACCCCGGTATTTTCTTTTGCCTTGTTCTGACTAATTGGACGGAGTTTATACTTTTTGTATTTTTCAATCTATCCATAAAATCTGCAACTGTTTCGTTATCCATTGCTGTTCCGTTTAAAATAAGTGTCCCTTTTTGTTCTTTAAGAGTGGTGAGCCATAGCTTATCTTCTGGCACGCTCGTGGCTATATCATCTAAGAGCCTGACTGGCCCAGTTTTGCCTTTTTCTAATCTTTTTATTGTCTTTAATTTTACTTCGACTTCAGCGATAGTTTTCTTTAGGGCCGCTATTTTTACATTGGTATCTTTAAAGGAGTCTAGCTCTTTTTGTTTAACATCTTGCTCTTCTCTCAAGGTTTTTACCTTGTTGTTGATATCAAGATAGAAGTAACTACTTGCCAGGAGAAGAAATATAACAGAGAGGACGTATATAGTTACCTGTCGCCTTATATTTTCTTTTATCCTGGCAGCCCTAAAAGGAAAGAGATTAACTTTTATCATCTATCACCTATACTCCGCAATGCAAGGCCAATAGAAATAGTGGCCATTGGGGCATAATAATTTAAGTATGTTGCATCAAATAATTTTTCCTTTATCTCTAAATTACCAAAAGGATTGAGCATCTCTATCTTTAAACCTGTTTCCAAACCGAGATATTTGCTGAATCCTTTAATCAAGGACGAACCACCGCTCAGCAGGACATTTTCAACTTTTATATCTATAAATGTAGTTGCCACAAAATCAAGGGCCCTTTTTATCTCCTGAGCCCATTTTGCAACTGTTGATGAAAATATCTCCTCAATTATAGGCCTCTTTTCTGTTTCTAATGGTTTAGCCCCCAATTTTATCAATTCTGCTTCTTGATAAGATATATTTAATTTTTTTTGGATTTCACTTGTGATTTGTGATCCCCCATATGATGAGTCTCTGGTAAATATGGAGGCACCATCTTTAATAACGTTTATCGTAAGTTGTTGAGCACCAATATTTACCAGGGCGTGGCAGCCAGACTGTTCATGGTTGCTGATTTCGAAGGCGTTTTGTAGGGCAAAGGCATCTATGTCTAAAACCATAGGATTAAGATCTGTTAAGTGAAGAAGACTTATGTATTCTTCAACCATATCTTTCTTCGCGGCTACCAAAAGAACATCCATTAACTCTTCCTTTTCCTCTTCTTCCGTCCCTTCTTTTTCTGATGTAAGGATCTGAAAATCCAGATTTACGTCATTAATGTCAAAAGGAATGTATTGTTCTGCTTCACCTTGTATGCTTTTCTCTAATCCTCCTTCTTCTTTTTTGGGTATTGTAATCTTTTTGACAATAACTGAATAACCAGATATAGACGTGGCCACATTTTTGATTTTGATTTTAAGATTTTTTAGGAGGTTTTTTAGGGCGGCAGAAACTATTTCCATTTCCTTTATAGAACCTTCCACTATAGAATCTTGGGGGAGCTCTATCATGCCAAAATTTTTTAAGACCATTCCATTTTTGCTATCGTCAATGTCGACGATCTTGATTGAGTGGGATCCAATATCGATCCCGATAAGTTTATTTTTTGCTGATATGGGCATTTGAAACCTAATTCATTAGAGTTTTTTATCTTTAAAGAAAAGTTTATCTTTGTCACTTAAGTTGTAGCCGAGGGCCAGAATAATTTTTCTCTTTGTCTCCATTCTGCAATCTTTACCTCTTTCAATTCTATCGATTGTTAGCGGAGAAACACCTGCTTTTCTGGCCAGCTCCGCCTTGCTTAGGAGAAGCTCTTCCCTTATTTTCTTTACCGTATTTTGGCCCACTACCCATTCCTCCAAAAAATTTGATAAATGAACAATACGTGAAATTTCTCTATACTAATACATATATAAATTAATTTGTCAAGTATTTTTAATAAATTAAGTAAAATTACCACAATTTATAGCTATATAGTGGTAATTTATAATATTAACACAATATGTAGTAATACAGATCTCGTAAACCCTCAAAGATTTTGGTGTAATATCTTGGACAAAAGGCTCCGTTTCTGATCTGGGAGATAGGTTAAAAGGTTCACGGTTCAGAGGTTGATAAACTCATCGTATTAACTCAATGGAAGTAATGGTAATGTGAAAAACCGCGAAGCGTTTAACCCTGATCCGTGAACTTTGAACCATGAACGGTTACAAAGTTTTTAATTCTTTAAAATTGCCTCTGTTGAGAAATTGCTTTACAAAAAAGCAATTCTTAGATTAAATTCTGGGCAACTGGATCATAAGAAAGGGTAACTCTTTACGGTTGAAAAAGGGTTACCCCTATCTACCGGCAGACAGACATTCAACCTGTGAACGAATATTAGAAAGGTGTTTTATTTGGATAAAAAAACAGAAAGAAGAAAACAGACGGGGGAAAAACAGAAAAAGAGCCTCTTTAGGGAATATTTAGAAGCAGCAATGATAGCCCTTTTTCTGGCACTCTTCATTAGAGCATTTGTGATTCAGGCCTTTAAGATCCCTTCAGGATCTATGAAACCAACACTTCTTATTGGAGATCATATCTTAGTAAATAAATTTATTTATGGGATTAAGGTACCATTTACTGATCGCTATATCATACAGATTAAAAAACCGAAGAGAGGAGATATAGTTGTTTTTAAATGGCCAAGAGATGAGAGGAAAGATTTTATAAAGAGGGTTATTGGCATTGAGGGAGACAAGATTGAGATAAAAGATGATGTGTTGTGTGTGAATGATAAAAAAATTGAGACAGAATATATTGGAAAGTATAAAGATGAAAATATTACCCTGGCAAATAAATATTTAGAATTGTTTGAAAAATCCAAGCATTATATATTGGATGAATACGTTAAACATGAAAATTTTGGGCCTGTGATTGTTCCTGAAAATTCTATTTTTGTTATGGGAGACAACCGTGATAATAGCCATGATAGTAGATACTGGCGCTTTGTTTCTTTAAATAAGCTCAAAGGGAGGGCTATTATTATTTATTGGTCTTGGCCCCACTGGAGTAGATTTGGGCATTTAATTAGGTGAGATTAAATTATCAGCTATCCGCTTTTAGCACTTGTTGCTCCTGAGAAACTAAATGTGAAAAAGAGCATGGAGATGTCTTTTTTTACATCATGCCCTCTAACAGGGGGCCTCAGCGTGCCGCTTTAAACCCGCGCACACAGACAAAGGCCCTGTAGAACAATGACGAGTTGCTGGTGCGCACGGTTTGAAGCGGCCTACCGGCTCGTCTTTGTGAGGGCATAGTAAAAAAAGACATTTCCATGCTCAACATATAGTTTCTTTCATATATAACCCTGAGGCGAAGCGTCGGGGTTATTTGCTGAATAGACATTTGCATAGCCCTCTATTTAAGAAAGAATCTGATTTTTGCATTTTACATCCTTTGGCCACTGATAATAAGACCGTTAATGCTGCATAACGGCCTAATGTATATGAAAAAGGAAATACAAGTGAAAGATAACACATGACCGATACTTATCAAATGACAGAAAATCAACCAAAATGGTATGCTATTCATTCAAGGAGCCGGCATGAGGATGTTGTCCTTAAGGGGCTGAAGAAAAAATTGATTGAGGCGTTTCTCCCTAAAATGCAGGTCATGAGCAGAAGAAAAGATCGGAGAAAAAGGATACTGGTCCCTCTTTTGCCGGGCTATGTGTTTGTGCATTCAAATCTAAATTCATATCAATACTGGGATATAATTAAGACGTATGGAGTTGTTAGAATCGTTGGCATCAAAGGAAAACCTATTCCAGTAAAAGAGGAGGAGATAGCATCACTTAAGACATTACACGGCACTGACAGGACTGTTAGGAACCAGACCTATATGAAAAAAGGTGATAGGGTTATGATTATGGAGGGGCCGTTAAAAGGACTGACTGGATTTTATATTAAACATAAGGGTAAAGCTGACAAGGTGGTCATATCAATTGAACTACTTCAAAGATCCTTAGCCGTAGAAGTTGAAGATTTGATCGTGGACAAGATTAGTTAAAGGGATAATTATTTCCTCTATCCATTATATCCTATCCCCATAGCTCTTTCAAGCCTTGCCCAGGCAATATTGTGCTCACTTAGGGCATTAAAATAGTTTGTCCTCGCCTGAGTGAGAAGGGTCAGAGCATCCAGGACATCGGTGGAGGTGGCAACCTGTTGTTTGTATCTTTCCTCATTCATCCTGAAATTTTCTTCTGCCTGAGCAACCGCTTTTTTTGCCACCTGGATATTCTTCTCTGCCTCCCTCAACGATAAATAGGCTTCCTTTACTTCCAATTGAATATTATCCTTGATCTCTTTTAAGATGTAGTTGGCTTTTGCTAATTTGGCCCTGGCGGCTGCCACATCATGCCTTTTCTTTCTCCATTCCCAAAAGATCCATTCTCCTTTTAATTGTATTGTCCAGTTATCAGGATCTTTCTCTGGAGCGGAATCTAATAGAATATCATCGGTCTCTCTTTGATAATTTCCAATTAAAGTCACATATGGGTAATAACTACTCTTATTCAAGTCCACGGCTTTTTCAGCAGCCATTACATTGAGAGATACCTCTTTTATCTCTGGCCTATTCTGCTTTGCCTTTTCCATGCATTGATCAAGGAGCACCTTTATGGGATAATAATCGAGTATATCTTTAATGTTTACGCCTTGATTAAGTCCCCTTCTGAGCAACTTGTTAAACAGAGACTTCACAATTTCTACCCCATTCGTTGCCTTGATCAAATTCTGGCGTGCCTGAGCCATCTGGACCTCGGTTTGCAGGAGATCATTTTTGGCTATAATCCCTTCATCATAAAAGGCCTGAGATACCCCCAAATTGGCTTCCAGTTGCTCTACTTCCTGTTTGGCTACTTTTTCAAGCTTCTCTGCCTTCAAAATCCCAAAATAGGCCGCCTTGACATTCAATACTAAATCCTGAATAGCAGTCTCTTTCTGGATCTTAGCTGTATCTACTCCCAATGAGGCTATCTCCCGTGATATGGTAAGCCTCCATCCTGTAAACAGAGGTTGAGTGGCGGTTATATTAAATTGGTAGGAATTAGTGTCTAATGGGGAAACCTCCCTTGGAGAAAAACTGGGATATGGATACGTTGTATATTTGGCATTATTAACAGTATCATTATCAAGATGGGTATAAGTGTAGCTGGTGCTTAATTTTGGAAAAAAATCAGCCTTTGTGGAGAGTTCTTCAAATTCTTTTGCCTTTATCTCTTCTTTTGCTGAGTAGATAGATAAGCTATTTTCTAAGGCTATCTTAATGCTCTCTTCCAAGGTAAGAACCTCAGAGGCTAAAATGTTTGAAGATCCTAATAGCATAATAAACAGGATTCCTAAAAAAATAGATATTCTTCTTGTCATTCTTCTCTCCTTTTGACATTTACATCGTTATATAGTCTCGCTTGTCCTGTTTTTATCCATTCTCTAATAGAATGAAGAAGTATTGAGATGATATTTACCATGATATTCTACTTCTTTTTTGGATAATTTTTCAATTTAAAATCTCTGAAATATGTATTCAAGATATGAATAGAGATTAATAATTAGTGTAAGATGTATCTATGTCAAGAAAAAATAGTTGTCTATGTTTTTTGGTAAATGATTTATAATTACCGAATATTTCTCTGGAATAGAACGATCAGGTTTAATATGCACTGATTGAAGCACAATACATTGTAGGAATAGTGCTTGCTGATTGTATAGGGGAGAAAACTGCCCTCTTATCATCTATTTATCTTGATCTTATCAGCAAAGTAGCTTATAGGAAAATAAATAGCTGATATATTGTTAGGTGCTTACATGATTGAGCGATACTCACGTGCCAAGATGGCAAAGATATGGGAGCCCCAGAGTCGCTTTGACAAATGGCTTCGGGTCGAACTCCTTGTATGCGAGGCCATGGCCAAAGAGGGAATGATTCCACAAAAATCCCTCGATAATATTAAGAAAAAGGCGAGCGTTTCTATTGACAGGATTTTGGAAATTGAGGAAACGGTAAAACACGATGTAATTGCCTTTTTAACCAACGTTGAGGAGTCTGTGGGCCCTGATGCTCGATTCATCCACCTGGGTTTAACATCATCCGATATCTTAGATACCGCCTTTGCCCTACAACTTAGAGAGGCAATGCTGATCATTATAGATGATGTTCACAACCTCATGGATGTCTTAAAGAAAAAGGCCTTTGAATATAAGGATACAGTCATGATAGGCCGCTCCCACGGTATCCACGCAGAACCCATAACATTCGGCCTCAAATTGGCAGTATGGTACAGCGAGATGCAACGAAATCTCAAACGGCTCAAGCAGGCATTGGATGTAATAAGCTATGGAAAAATATCCGGGGCTGTAGGAACTTTTGCTAATACACCTCCAAGAATAGAAAAATATGTCTGTGACCATTTGAATCTTAAACAGGCAGAGATTT
>Ga0114919_10003754_pt1 | contig 12211 bp, 11 predicted proteins | sample BlataG_FD_88682 | JGI IMG/M metagenome (GOLD analysis project Ga0114919, IMG submission 88682) | Deep subsurface microbial communities from Black Sea to uncover new lineages of life (NeLLi) - Black_00105 metaG | ecosystem: Environmental > Aquatic > Marine > Oceanic > Sediment | place: Atlantic... | reverse complement strand
GCGTGCCGGACGCCGACGACACCAGCGGTGCAGTGCTGGCCCTCGCCGCGCTTGCTGACGGAATCGGCACGGGTGATCAATTCGCTGCCGCGACCGCCGGCCTCGACTGGCTGGCGGGGCTAGCCAACCGCGACGGTGGCCTGCCGACCTTCTGCAGGGGCTGGGGCCGACTACCCTTTGACACCTCCTGTCCCGACATCACCGCCCACTTCCTGCGGGCGGTCGCAGCGTGGCCAGCCACAGCCGATCGCCACCGCAAGGTCATTGCTCAAGCCCAGCGCTACCTGGCGAACACCCAGCGGGGCGACGGCTCTTGGCTGCCGCTCTGGTTCGGCAATGAAACCCATCCCCAGCAGGCCAACCCGACCTACGGCACAGCCAAGGTTGTGCTGGCCACTCGCGACGGCCGCGGCATCGACTGGCTGCTCGCAGCACAGGCTGCCGACGGCGGCTTTGGGCCAGCGGCAGGCCTACCGGCCTCAATTGAAGAGACGGCACTGGCCGTTGAAGCTCTCGCGGCGGTTCTCCCCGGTCTGGCTGTTGGCCAGCAGTCAGACCTGGTAGCCGCCGCGGTCTGCCGGGGCCTTGAGTGGCTGATAGCCGCGACGGCCGGCGGCAGCCAGTTTGCCCCTGCTCCGATCGGCCTCTACTTCGCCAAGCTCTGGTACTTCGAAGACCTCTATCCGCTCAGCTTCACGGTCGCCGCCTGTGAGCGGGCATGCCGACTACCAGCACTTAGCCAAGGCTGACCCGCGCTAGCTGGCTGGGCTGGCTGACAACAGTGATGACTGCTTCGGCCGCGGCCTGCCAGTCGGCAGCCGTTGTTTCCCAACCAGCAGACAGCCGCAGCATGCCCCAGGGCTTATCCGTGGCAAGTCCCAGTCGTTCGGGCCCAATTGCCGCGACGGCCCGGGCCGTCGCCTCGCTGCCGCTGCTGCAGGCCGATCCTGTCGAGGCAATGATGCCCTGCCGCTCAAGACCGGCCACCAGCCGGCGACCATCATGACCGGGAACAATGAAGGCCAGCGTGTTCCAAAGTCGCTCGGCGGCCTGGCCCAGCACGATCACCTCGGGCAATGCCACAACGATCATCTGCTCGGCCCGGTCGCGGGCCTGCCGGCGGGGTTCGATGGCTGCTTGAGAAAAGCCGTCGGTCTCGGCAGCCAGCGATTCAAAAGCCGCGACCATGGCCAGCACGCCAGGCAGGTTCTCGGTGCCAGCCCAGCGGCCATTTTGCTGCGGCCCGCCGCGGTCGCCGTGAAAACGTGTGGTGTTCTCGGGCACCACGAGAAAGCCGATGCCCTTCGGCCCGCCGAACTTATGGCCGCTGCCTGTGACATAGTCGCATTGGCCCAGATCAGTCGCCGGCCGCCGGCCAATCCACTGGACCGCATCGGTGTGAAAGGGAATCTGGCGAGCCCGGCAGAGTTCGTGCAGTTCCTGCCAGGGCTCAACCACACCAGTCTCGTTGCTGGCGGCGAGCACCGAGACGATCGCCACCGCGGCGTGCCGGTCAAGGAGGTTCGCAGCTTCACCAGCATCAACCCGGCCAGCCGCGTCGACCGGCAGCTCGACCACCCGGCCGGGCAGGGCGGCGGCAAATGATTCGGCGACACAGGGATGCTCAAGCGGAGAGAGCACCGCAAGACCCGCCGAGGCCGCGGCCACCTGCCGCGCCAACGCGTTATTAGCTGCCGTCGCCGACCCGGTAAAGAGAATCCGCTCGGCATCACAGCCAAGCAGGTCAGCCAGCCGTTCGCGGGCATCCTCAAGACACTCTCGGGCCGCAGTCGCCGCCGCCGACAGGCTCGACGGGTTGTGCCAATAACGATCCGCCGCCTCCAGCCATGCCTCGCGAGCCGCCGGATGCAGCGGGCTGGTCGCGTTGTGGTCAAAATAACGCACGAGCTGATCGTCGAGGGGGAAGCAGATGGGCAGATGCCCGGGTGTTGCAGGTTCTTCAACTAGTCTACTGTTCCAGACTGAACCTCCTCCGGCTATCGCTGCGAACTTTTCGGCAGCACACCGCCGCGGTTGACGCCAGCGGCTTCACCGTCGACTCGCGCTACAACGGACCTGCCTGCGATGCAGCAACCCGGCAACTGGCCGCCACGCTGTTGGGGACCATGCTGGTGCTGCCGGTCCAGGCCGTGGCGCTGCCCGAGTCACATGCCGTTGGCTGGCTCTCGGAGACGGCGGGCTCTTCTTGCTGACCGGTCATCCCCGGGCCGGACTGGCAGCACTGCTTGCACAACCCCCTGCTGGGTGGCTGGGCCCTGCGGCGGCTGCGATAACCTGCGTGGTCAGGCAATGCCCAACACGTCTTCCATCGAATACCGTCCAGCGGGCTTGCCGATGAGAAATGCCGCCGCCGCCAGGGCACCGCGGGCGTAGGAATCGCGATTGGTGGCCCGCACGTTGACCGACAGGCTTTCGCCTTCGAGACCAAACAGAATCGTGTGCTCGCCCGGGTTGTCCCCCGACCGTACGGCGTGATAGCCGATCTCATCAGCCGGCCGGGCACCTGGCCGGCCCTCGCGGCCGTGAACCTCGCGGGTCTGCCCCAGCGCCTCGCGGACGATCCGGCCAAACTTCAATGCGGTGCCGCTGGGGGCATCTTCTTTGTGGTGATGGTGGCACTCGATGATCTCAACATCGGCCCGGCTACCAACGCCCGCCAACAGCCGGCCGGCCCGGCCGACCAGATCCATGGCGATGTTGACCGCCAGACTCATGCTGGGCGAGATGAGCACCGGAATCGTCCCGGCCGCCTTCTCGATCGCCTGCTCATCGGCAGGCTCGAGGCCCGTGGTCGCCACCACCAGCGGCACCCTGCGTTCGGCACAGGCCGAGGCGATGCCGGCCACGGCTCCGGGCAATGAAAAATCGATGACCACATCGGCGGCTGCATCCCAGGCCTCGTTGATGGCGACCCCGCAGCGGCCGCTGCCGGCCAGTTCGCCGGCGTCGGTTCCCTGCTTGAACCGGTCAATCGCGGCGACCAGCTGCCAGCGGCCAGCGTCGTCGGCTGCACAGGCGACAATCCGCCGGCCCATTCGTCCGGCAGCACCGTGAACAACCAGACGCAAGGGGTGGGGGTCGGGCATGGGAAGACTTTCTCCGGAAGGTGAAGCGGGACGAGGCGGCCGGGCCGAGTGGCCTCAGCCGTAGAGTTCGATCGCCTGGGCAATCTCGTCGAAACGGTTGCCGACGCTGACCGCCCGGTTGGCAAAGCTCGCCCGGCTGACGCCGCGACTGCCAAGGACGTCATTGAACAGCTTCTGATCGGTGGTGTGATAGGCGACAGTGGCGTTGGGGTCTTTCAGCTGATGACCGGTTAGGATGCAGACCACCCGATCGTCCCGGCCGATCACACCTTCTGCGACCAGTTTGCGGGCCCCCGCGACGCTGGCGGCACTGGCCGGCTCGCAACCGAGACCGCCGGCTCCCACCTGGGCCTTGGCGTCGAGGATCTCCTGCTCCGAGACCTCGCGGACAACGCCGTCGCAGACCTCGAGCGCCCGCAGGCACTTGTTGAGATTGACCGGCCGGTTGATTTCGATGGCGCTGGCCAGCGTGTCGGCCCGCTTCTGCTCGCGGTCGAGTTCGTCGTAATAGTGGCAGGCGGGGGCCAGATCGGCCCGGCCGCCCTCCCAGCGCAGGCCGCGGTTGTGGTAGAGCTCGTAGAGCGTATTGGCACCGGCGGCATTGATCACCGCCAGTCGCGGCACCCGGTCGATCAGCCCGAGGTGCCGCAGTTCGGCAAAGGCCTTGCCGAAGGAACTGGAGTTGCCGAGGTTGCCGCCGGGCACCACGATCCAGTCCGGCACTTCCCAGCCGAGTGACTCAAGCACCCGGAACATGATCGTCTTCTGGCCTTCCAGCCGAAACGGATTGACCGAGTTGACAAGGTAAATGCCAAGCTTGCCGGCCACCTCTTTGACCCGCGCCATCGCGTCATCGAAGTCGCCGGCAATCTGGATGGTGAGCGCCCCATAGTCCAGTGCCTGCGACAGCTTGCCGTAGGAGATTTTGCCCGAGCCGATAAAGATGATGCCCCGCATCAGCCGCGTCACCGCGCAATAGACCGCCAGCGAGGCGCTGGTGTTGCCGGTCGAAGCACAGGCCGCCCGGCGGGCGCCGATCATCCGGGCGTGGGAGAAGGCCGCCGACATACCGTTGTCTTTGAACGAACCCGACGGGTTGAGGCCCTCGTACTGCAGATGCAGCCGGCCCGGCTTCATGCCGACATAGCCCCCCACGCCGTCTGAGACCGACAGCAGGGTCTGCCCCTCGCCGATCGTGACCACTGCCTCCCGCGGCGCAAAGGGCAGCAGGTCATGAAACCGCCAGACCCCGCTGAAGGCGAGCGGATCGCTCCGCCGCATCCATTTTCGCTCAAACACCTCAAACGAGGTCGGAGCTGGCAAGCGGTCCCAGTCATAGGCGATGTCGAGCAGGTTGCCGCACGAGGGGCAGCTGGTCAGGACCTCATCGACGGAAAAAGTGGCCCCGCAGGCGGGATCGATGCACTGCTGGAAGGCGAGGTCGGTACGGGCGGCAACGGCCACGGTGGCAATCTCCGGTTCCGGCTGGTGGCGGGCGGCGACGAATACGCCCACCAGCTATCGTCGGCACGAGGGAAACCGCGACTCAAGCGAGACGGCAAATGGTCTCGCGGGTGACGGTAGCAGGCCTGCGACGGCAGAACCCCGACATGCTCAAAAAGATACTCCCGCCGGACTGTTTTCGCTACTCATAAAACCAGCTACAATAGGGGGTCTGTGGCCGCGGAGTTGACTCTGCGGAGGACACGATTAGGTTCTGCGGCGTCCGGTCGCTGGCGTTCCGCAAACGCCATACCGGTGGTCGCGTGTGCACCAAGGCGGAGGACATTCAGAATGAAAGCTGCTGAGATGCGGGTATTCCGCAAGACACTGGAGGCGGTTCGCAGCCGGCTTCGGGGCGATGTCAGCACCATGGCCGATGCGGCACTCGGCCGCAATGGGGATGAACCGGTTGGGCATGCCTCGACCATGCCAGTTCACATGGCCGACATCGGCTCGGATGCTTTCGAGCAGGAATTCACGCTGTCGCTAATGGCAAGCGAGGAGGACACCCTGGAACTTGTCGAGCAGGCCCTCGACCGCATCCGTCAGAAGACCTACGGCACCTGCGAGGAATGCGGCGGCGTGATCGCCAAAAAGCGGCTGGAGGCGTTACCCTACGCAAGCACATGCATCCGCTGCGCCGAGAAACTGGAGGCCTCCAGTTTCCGGCCCCGGCAGCCCCGGTGACTCCCGGTGCGATTGGCATGGATGCCGTCCCCGACCCGCGAGCCAGCATCACCGTGTCCGCACCTTCACCACCGGCATCAGCCACCCGTTCACCCGGCCGATTCGGCAGTTGGGCTGTGTTCGTGTCCGTCGCAGCGGTGACGACGGCTGCCGATCTCATTACCAAGGCAATCGCCTTTGCGTGGCTGGGCATGCCCGGCGTGAAGCCGGGAACGGTGGTCATTCCGAACATGCTCTGGTGGGAGACCAACCTCAACGAAGGTGCCCTTTTCGGGCTGGGGCAGGGGATGGGCTGGCTATTCATTACGGTTTCTCTCGCAGCGCTGATTGGCATCGTCGTTGCAGTGAGCAGCCTGCGGCTGCCCGGCGACGGCATCTTGGTGGTGGCGCTCGCCCTGATCAGCGGCGGCATTCTCGGCAACCTCTATGACCGGCTGGGGCTGCCCGGCCTTGCTTGGCATGCGCCACTGGCCCGGCAAGGACAGCCGGTCTACGCCGTGCGGGATTTCATTCACTTCCGGCTCGAGGGGGTGATTGACTGGCCGATCTTTAACCTTGCCGACAGTTTTCTGGTGGCTGGTGCCGGCCTGCTCATGCTGCTTTCGGTGCTTCCCACCCTGGGGCAGAGGCCCGTTCCCGCGGCTGCTCTCGGTTCGGGAAACGCGACTTCACCGGAGGAAAACGCAGATGCCTGATCCGGAACTGGAGGCGAGGCTGCAGGTCGCCTTGGCGGCCACCCGCGAAGCAGGCCTCGGAACGCTCGCCTGGTTTCAAAATTCGCAGCTTGCCGTCCAGACCAAGGCCGACGCCTCGCCGGTAACAGCCGCCGACGTGGCAGCCGAAGAGATTCTCAGCCAGCGGTTGGTCGAGGCGTTTCCCAACGACGCCTTCCTGGGAGAGGAAACCGGCTGCCGACCGGGTAGTTCGGGCTTTGAATGGGTCGTCGATCCGATTGACGGCACCAAGTCGTTCATCAGCGGCGTGCCGCTCTACGCCACTCTCGTCGGCTGTCGCCGCGATGGCGTTGGGGTACTGGGTGTCATTTTCATGCCAGCTCTCGACGAACTGGTCTACGCAACCCACGGCGCTGGTGCCTGGCACCAGCGGGGCGGCATGCAGCCCGCACCGGCCCGGGTGTCCGACCGCGGCGACCTGGCCACGAGCCTGATCTGTTCCAGCGATTTCCGCGATTTCAAGCGGCGTCCAGCTGTGCTCGACGCCGACGCTGCCGGGGGCAGGGTCCGGCTGGAACTTGAGGACGCCTGCGGCATCGTCCGCACCTGGGGCGACGGCTACGGCTATCTGCTGGTGGCGACCGGCCGGGCCGACATCATGGTCGACCCGCTGCTCAACGCCTGGGATGCAGCCGCCGCCTCGGTGGTGGTAGCCGAGGCGGGGGGCCAATTCAGCGACTGGAACGGCCGCGCCGCCATCGACGCCGGGGACGGACTGGCCACCAACGGCCGGCTGCACGAGGCTGTATTGGCAGCACTGGCTCCAGCGGCGATCCGCCGCTTAGCCTGAGCCCGGAACAGCTCGTCTTGCGGCATCGGACGACTCGGGTATGCTTGCAGTTTCGGTATCAGAAAACTCAAAAGGTGGTGCGATGGCACGGAGCTGTGAAATCTGCGGCAAGGGGTTCTCGATGGGGAACTCGGTGACGATCCGCGGCAAGCAAAAATATCTCGGCGGCGTCGGCACCAAGATCACCGGTATCACGCGACGGAAGTTCAAGCCCAACCTCCAGCGGCTGAGGATCACCCTCGCCAGTGGCGCCACTGCCACCCGGCTGGTCTGCACCCAGTGCATTCGCAGTGGAGCTGTCACCAAACTGGTGCGGCACAAGCCCTTCCGGCTGCCGAGCGTCGAAAAGGCCAAGCCGGTTGCCGAAGAGGCCGTGCCAGCCGGTCCCCGCGCCCGCCCCTAGGCGTCACTCGGCCAGTGGCGGTTCCCGCTGCTTCCCCGCAACCTTCACCCCCGCACCTAAGCAATGGCAGCCGAGAAAGACACGCAGCCGGGCCTGACCGCTGACGATGTGATGAAGGTTGCTCTGCTTGGCCGCTTGGCCCTGAGTGGTGTTGAACTGTCGAGCCTGACGGAAGAGCTGACGAAAATCGTCGGCTTTGTCTCGCAGCTGTCCGAGGTCGATACCGCAAACGTCGAGCCACTCGCCCATCCGCTTGACGCTCAGAATGTTTTTCGGGAGGACACGCCCGCAGCATCGCTGTCGACCGAGCAGGCCTTGGCCATGGCCCCGCGGCATGACGGCGAGTCTTTCCTGGTTCCCGCCGTCCTGGGCGAATCGGGTTCGGCCTGAGGCTGCTGCAGGAACTGCCCGAGCCCTCCGTTCAAGACGAATGCCGATGCCGCTGACCGATCGCTCTGCTGTCGACCTTGCTGCCGCAATTGCCGCTGGTGAGGTTACCTCTGTCGCCTGCACCGAGGCTTTTCTCGAACGGATCGAAGCGGCCAACCCGACGATCAACGCCTTTTTGTCGGTCGACCGTGACGGGGCTCTGGCCCAGGCTGCCACCAGCGACGCCGACCGGGCAGCCGGCAAACCGCTCGGGCCACTCGCCGGCCTGCCGGTGGCAGTGAAGGACGTGCTTTGTACGACCGATCAGCCGACCACCTGTGCCTCGAAGATGCTGGCCGGTTACCGGCCACCCTATGATGCCGACGTGGTGCGGCGGCTGCGGGAGGCGGGCTGCGTCATCCTGGGCAAGACCAACATGGACGAGTTCGCCATGGGCGGCTCGAACGAGAACTCGGCCTTCGGGCTCGTTCGCAACCCCTGGGATCATGACCGGGCCCCGGGGGGCTCCAGTGGTGGTTCGGCCGCCGCGGTCGCCGCCGACATGGCGCCGCTGGCGATCGGCTCGGACACCGGTGGCTCGATCCGCCAGCCGGCCGGACTCTGCGGCATCACCGGCCTCAAGCCAACCTATGGCCGGGTCAGCCGCCGCGGGCTGGTCGCCTTTTCCTCAAGCCTTGATCAGATCGGCCCGATGGCCCGTTCAGCAGAGGACTGCGCCTTGCTGCTGGAAACCATCGCCGGCCACGATCCCGGCGACTCAACCTCACTGGCAGTCGACGTGCCGGCCTACCGGGCCGAGCTCGACAAGCCATTGGCCGGGCTGAAGATCGGCCGGGTGGCCGCCCACTTTGGCGACGGGCTCGACGCCGAGGTGGCTGAACATGTCGAAAACGCCTTTGCCGCCTACGAGGCTGCCGGGGCAACGATCCATGAGGTCGAACTGCCCCACGCTGCTTACGGCGTGCCGACTTACTACCTTATTGCCCCGAGCGAGGCGTCGAGCAACCTCGCTCGCTATGACGGGGCCCATTATGGCCACCGCTGGGATGGCACTGCCAAGCCCGACGACGGCGGCATCAGCAGCTTCGACTCACCGCTGGTCGAGATGTACTGCCGCAGCCGCGCTGAGGGCTTTGGGCCCGAGGTCAAGCGGCGGATCATGCTCGGTACCTACGCCCTCTCGGCCGGCTATTACGATGCCTACTACGCCAAGGCTCTGCGGGTGCGGCGGCTGATCCGGCAGGATTTCCTCGATGCTTTCGAGCAGGTCGACCTGATCGGCGGCCCCGTCTCGGCCACCCCCGCCTTCAAGCTGGGCGAGAAGACCAACGATCCCGTCGCGATGTACCTGGTTGACCTCTACACCGTTGGCACCAACCTGGCCGGCATCGGCGGCATCTCGTTCCCCTGCGGCTTCACTGCCGGCGGCCTGCCGGTCGGCTTCCAACTGCAGGGCCCGGCCCTCTCCGAGCCGCTGCTGCTGCGGGCCGCGCATCAGTATCAGCAGACTACCGACTGGCATACCCGGCGGCCCACCGCCGTCTCCGCCTGACCACGCACGCCTTCGCCCATGACCGCCGCCAGCAGCCAGCCCTTCGAAACGATTATCGGCCTGGAAGTTCACGTCCAACTCCAGACCCGGACAAAGCTATTTTGCGGCTGCGTCACCACCTTTGGCAGCCCGCCCAACACGCAGGTCTGCCCGACCTGTCTCGGCCTGCCGGGGTCGCTACCGGTAATGAACCGCCGCGCCTTCGATCTGGCCCTGCGGTCGGCCCTGGCCCTCAACTGCCAGATCGCCCCATTCACCAAGTGGGATCGGAAGAACTATTTCTATCCCGACCTGCCCAAGGGCTATCAGATCAGCCAGTTCGATCTGCCGTTTTCCTTTGACGGTCACCTTGAGGTGAGCGATCCCAAGGGGGCCTTTGAGCCGCGGCGGGTCCGGATCATCCGGGTGCATCTGGAGGAGGACGCCGGCAAGAGCATGCACGACGAAGCGGCCGGCACCGCCGACAGCCGCATCGACCTTAACCGCACCGGCACCCCGCTATGTGAGATCGTCTCCGAGCCCGACCTCCGCAGTCCGCAGGAGGCCCGGGCCTGGCTCAACGAACTGAAACTACTGCTGGTCTACCTTGGCGTGAGCGACTGCAACATGCAGGAGGGCAGCCTCCGGGTCGACGCCAACGTCAACCTGCACATCCCGCAGGCCGACGGCCGGGTGGCCAAGACCCCGATCGTCGAAATCAAGAACATGAATTCGTTCCGCTCGGTTGAGCGGGCGCTTGCCTATGAAGCCGAGCGGCAGTGGGGCGAATGGCAGGCAACCGGGGCAGAACTGGGCAGCATGCCAAAGCAGACCCGCGGCTGGGACGACACGGCCGGCATCACCCGCGGCCAACGGCACAAGGAAGAGTCAAGCGACTACCGCTACTTCCCCGAGCCCGACCTGGTGCCGGTCACCGTCAGCGAGGAGCAGATCGCCGCAGTTCGGGCCGAAATGGGTGAGCCGCCGGCCGTGCTGCGGCAGGCGCTGGAAAGCCGCTGGGGCATCTCGGCTTACGACGCCGACGTGCTGGTCAACCAGGGCCGGGAACTCGTCGGCTATTTTGAGGAACTGGCCGGCCTTGCTGGCGAAGGCAAGGTGGCCAGCAACTGGATGCAGCAGGACGTGCTGCGGTCGCTCAACGAGCGGGGCGGGACAATTGCCGACTTCCCGGTGCGGCCCGCCGCCGTGGCCGACATCATCGGCCGGATCAAACAGGGCGAATTCGACACCAGCCGGGGCCGCGAAATCTTTGCCGCGGTTCTCGAAACCGGCAAGCCGGTCGCCGACGTGATCGCTGGTATGGGCATTGCCGCTGTCGATGAGGGTGATCTGCGGGCGCTCTGCGAAGAACTGATCGCGGCCAACCCCAAGATCGTCGCCGACGTGAAGGGGGGCAAGGAACAGGCCGCCGGTGGCCTGATTGGCCAGGCCAAAAAGAAAAATCCCAACGTCAACCCAGGCAAGGTCAGGGCGATGGCCCTGGAGCTGATCAAGGCGTTGCCGTAGCGGGGCGACTCGTCGCTGAATTGATAGGGTGAGGGGCGTTGCCCATGCCAATCGAGCGGCGTCGGAAACTGAGTGAAGCCGGGAGGGCGAAGCGAAGTTTCCGTCGAGTGAGTGAAGGGCGGGATGACCGGAGCGAACGTCCGGCGAGATGGCATGGGCAATGCCCCGTCACTCCACAAACAACCCACGCCCTTTCCAACGTATCGAGCGGGGCAGGGCGATGATTCCGCTGGTGACCCTGACCACCGACTTTGGCACAGCTAGCGGCTATGTGGCGGAAGTGAAGGGAGCCTTCTTTCGCCAACTACTCGCCGCGGGGCAGGGTGGAGGAGAAGCAGCGGCCAACGCCTGCCACCTCGTCGACCTCGCCCACGATCTGCCACCGCATGATGTTGCTGCTGCCGCCTGGTTTGTCGCCAGCAGCTGTTTTTGTTTTCCCGCAGGCACGCTCCATGTGGTGGTCATCGACCCTGGAGTCGGCACCGACCGGCCAATTGTCTGGGCCGAGATCGGCGACCAGCAGTTCCTTGCTCCAGACAATGGCCTGTTGTCACTCGCAGCCGCCCGGCACATTCTGCGGCGGGCCAGGCAAGTGCCCGTACCGGCTGCCGCCTCGGCCACCTTCCACGGCCGCGATGTCTTCGCGCCGACGGCTGCAAATCTGGTGGCCGGAGAGGACTCGTTGCTGGGCAGCCCGGTGGACGAGCTTGTCAGCCTGCCCTGGCCGCAGCCCCGAGAGACACCGGAAGGCCTCTGCGGCGAGGTGATCCACGTCGATCACTTCGGCAATCTGATTACGAACCTGCCCGACAGCCTGCTGCCCCGCCTGCAGGCGGCAGGCCAAATCGACTGCGGCGGCACATCGATTGAGCAGGTGGGCAGAACCTACGGCGAAGCAGCCCCAGGCAGCCTGGTGGCGCTGGCTGGCTCTCAAGGGTTTTTAGAGATTGCCGTGGTCGCCGGCCGGGCTGATCAGCGGCTCGCCTCCGAGCGGGGAACACCTGTCAGGCTGGCGTGAGCGAATGACCACGGGGTGACGACCGAAGGCCGAGCAGTTGCATGAATACCGTCGGCTACTGCTGCCGACCTGCAGGGGCGTCGATTCGAAACGCCGAGATGCCTGACGAGACCGTCGCGCCGCGAAGGGTCAGCCGATGCTGCTCGTTGCTGCAATGCTGCACGAGGACCGTCTCGGTGCCCAACGGCTGCGGCTCATACGCTGACACAAACTGCGGATAGGTTTTCCACGTCACCTGAAAACCAGCGGGAAGTTCAAGTTTTTTGTATTGCAGGCACCAGGCCAGGTGCCAGTCAGCCGGCTCAATCACCACCCGGCCCGACCGCGAGACGAATCGCTCGTCACTGAAGCCTTCGCCATCAACACCGGTCGCTGAACCATCGACACGAAAGCGAACCCGCTTACCGTCAGCACTCGACTCCGGCAGGCACGTGAGCGTCCAGTCCTCGGCAACCGGCGTCTGCTCAAACGACACCTGCTTGATTGCCGGCATCCACATCTGCGGTGCTTTGCTTGGCCGG
>Ga0114919_10003753_pt1 | contig 12213 bp, 9 predicted proteins | sample BlataG_FD_88682 | JGI IMG/M metagenome (GOLD analysis project Ga0114919, IMG submission 88682) | Deep subsurface microbial communities from Black Sea to uncover new lineages of life (NeLLi) - Black_00105 metaG | ecosystem: Environmental > Aquatic > Marine > Oceanic > Sediment | place: Atlantic... | reverse complement strand
TATCTTCTTTTTTTGGTTATAAGACTTTGCTGCGTCCACTTATTCTTCTACATCTAATGCCCAAGTACATGGCGCGACCGGTAAATTGTGGAAAACTGCTAAGAAACTTGAAATGGTTGAGGTAAGTTGACAGATAGTTTGAAGCTTTCACCGTTTAAGTGCTTTCACAATATGCAACTTTGGACGAATATGATTTCGTCAACGTAGTTGAAGCACAGGGCAATAAAGCAGTCGACAAACGCATTATAGAACTTGGCTTCTGAAGGACTACGCTAATAATAGCCATGCCATTTGTTTCCATAGATGAATTCATTGCATCTCTAGAGAAGACTTTGGCAAAAAAACGCCTCTTTATCTTTCCAAAAAATTAATGCACAACTAAGAACATACCTTGTCAATTTCTCTAGCAAAGAGGTGTGTACTATCTGAGTCTCCAAATCCTAGATAAAATTTTCAACCCTGATAGCATAGCTGTTATCGGTGCCAGTGACGAAGAAGGCTCAGTCGGCTACAGACTTCTGCGCAACCTCATCGGTGTCGGTTATCGCGGAGTTGTCTACCCGGTAAACCCTAAAAAGACAAGTGTACAAGGCATACAGACTTACCCAAATGTGGAACAACTCCCTAGACAAGTGGATTTGGCAATTATCGCGACTCCAGCCAGAATCGTTCCAGATATTGTAGAACAATGTGGTAAAGCAGGGATACAAGGAATCATAATCATCTCCGCTGGGTTCAAAGAAACTGGTTCTGAAGGAAAGACCTTGGAAGACAAAATTCTAGGGATTAAGAAGAAATATAACATGAGAATTATAGGACCTAACTGTCTAGGCACAATATGCCCTCATAATAAACTGAACGCCAGCTTTGCAGCTAAAATGGCGATACCTGGAAACATAGCCTTCATTTCCCAAAGTGGCGCTCTGTGCACTGCAATCCTGGACTGGGCAAACAGCGAAAACATAGGGTTCAGTAACTTTGTCTCTATAGGTTCCATGATAGATGTAGACTATGGCGACCTCATCGACTATTTCGGCACAGATCCACGAACGAAAAGCATTATCATGTACATCGAGGGCCTAACCAACGCTAGAAAATTCATGAGTGCCGCCCGTCACTTCGCAAGAACCAAAACTATAATCGTCGTAAAAGCTGGAAGATTCAGTGAAAGCGCAAAAGCAGCAACAAGCCACACCGGAGCATTGACTGGGGAAGACGAAGTCTACGACGCTGCATTCAGAAGAGCTGGCGTGATCAGAGTAGAAGAAATCGAAGACCTCTTCAACTGCTCTGAAGTTCTTGGAATGCAACCTAATCCAAAGGGACCCAATCTTGCCATCATCACTAATGCTGGCGGTCCAGGTGTCATGGCAACTGATGCTATAATTGATCGAGGTGGAAGACTGGCGTCGCTTAGCCCTGACACGATACAAGCGTTGAATCAGTTTCTTCCTAACTACTGGAGCAGGGCAAACCCCATTGACCTTCTGGGAGATGCCACACCTGAAAGATACGTTGAAGTCATCAAGATATGCCGCCAAGACGATAACATTGATGGCCTTCTAATAATATTCACTCCTCAAGGCATCACAAATCCAGCAGAAGCAGCTATGGCAGTGGCGGAAGCCTGCAAAGGCGCTACTAAAACCATTTTAACATCTTGGATGGGCCAGGAAGATGTGGAAGAAGCCAACGAAATTCTCAACCGCAACAAGCTTCCAACATATTCAACGCCTGAACGAGCTGTTAGAACCTACATGTACATGTATCAGTATACGCGGAATTTAGCGGATCTCTATGAGACTCCTGAGGAGCTGCCAATTGAGCTTCTCTCACCTAAACAGCCTTTAGTGGATATAATGCAGAAAGTGGCGAGAGAAGACCGTGAGATTCTCACTGAAATAGAAGCTAAAACGTTTCTAGAAACCTATGGCATCCCCACCGTGAAGACTCAACTGGCAAAAACAGAAGATGAAGCTGCTTCAACAGCCGTACAGATAGGCTATCCAGTTGTCTTGAAGGTTTATTCGCCACAGGTCACGCATAAAACAGATATTGGCGGTGTAATGTTAAACCTGAAGAACGAGGCAGAGCTGAGAGAAGCCTACCAGAAAATCTTTGAAAACGTGAAGAAATCTACCCCTTCAGCACAAATTCAAGGCGTGACAGTTCAGCCTATGATAACAAAGGAAGGCTACGAGGTCATCATCGGCTCAAAGAAGGATCCTCTTTTTGGACCTGCTATTCTTTTTGGAATGGGTGGAATATTTGTCGAATTATTTCAAGACAGGGCCATAGGCTTTCCGCCGCTTAATCAGACTCTGGCTCGAAGGGTAATGGAGCGTACTAAAGTGTATCAGCTTCTGAAAGGCTTTAGAGGCAAGCCGCCTGCGAACATCAAACGTCTAGAAGAAATCATGGTTAAGTTTTCTGAGATGCTCGTCGATTTTCCACAGATAAAGGAAGTGGACATTAACCCACTGCTGATTGACAGCCGGGATGCTATAGCCCTTGACGCTCGCATGATCATAGACAGTGATCTCGTTTTCAAGGAACTTCCGCCTCACGACCACTTGATCATAAGTCCCTACCCAAAAAAGTATGAGTGGCAGTGGAAACTCAAGGATGGCAGACCTGTACTGCTTCGCCCGATAAGACCTGAAGATGAACCGTCAGAGAATGAGTTGTGGAAAACATTTTCAGAGGAGACTCAGCGTTTTCGCTTCTTCATCTCGATGAGAACGTGGTCGCACGCAACTCTGGTGAGGTACACAAACATTGACTATGACCGGGAAATCGCTGTGATCGCTGAGTTGACTGAGAACGAGGAAAGGAAGATGATAGGTGTAGTACGCATGATAATGGAGCCTCCAAACTTTAAGACAGCGGAGGTTGCCATCGTTGTGGGTGATCCTTGGCAGGGACTCGGCTTAGGTTCAAAGATGATGGACTGCATCATCGAGATTGCCAGAGATAAGAATCTTGAAAAAATCTATGGACTTATTTTGCGAGACAACAATCGCTCTATAGAGCTGTTCCACAAGAAAGGCTTTGCAATTGATGTATCCTCCATAAAGAAAGTCGTTAAGGCAACGCTTGAACCATAGAATGTGTCAGGGCCGTTGCCTGTTGAGGATTTGGAGGAGGTCGCCAAATCTTTCGATGCTGCAGTCTGATAGCCGCGTCGCTTTTTGCTCGTAGATTAAATTATTGGGTGCGTATACTAGATAGTTTGATTGATATACTTTGGGAAACGTAAGTAAGACATTCATAGCATTACGGAAAAACTATGGGTATCTCGCTTTATTCATCGCATAGTGGAGATATCACCCGCACCTTCCCTTTTTCTTGCTGTGATGTTTTGGAGGGCTATCTCTTGCCTGAGAAATGGTTTCTCTCAAGGCTTTCCGTAGAGATTATGAACTATTTGATTATTCTCTCCCTGAAATCCAAGAACACTATCTGGAATGGGTTAAAGAAATAATGTATATGATTCTCTCTCAATGGAACAAAAAGAAACAAAGAAATGATATTTTCGCTGTTAAATGCGCCAAGCGAGGTAACGATGTCTATCGTAGTCGGGTTGGTCGTCGGTTCAGGGGCGTAGTTTCTAGAGCTGAAAACGCTGTATTCTTCAACCCAAGAGACCGAGGAGCCAAAAAAACTAGGGCTTTGTGGGTCACACTAACCTACGACACTAAGCGTTGTTCCTTTAAGGATGGATGGGTGAATATCGGTGTTGAGTTTGATAGATTCATGGCTTTTACTCGGAAGAAGTTTGGAACAGTGTCTTGCTGTCGAGTGTTCGAGTCCTTTGAGAATGGTCATCCTCACATCCACTGTATTCTTCTCTTCAAGTCCACATGGTTCAACGTATTCAGAGACAAGAAAGGGCAATTCCGCATCCATTCTAAGAAGGTTATCGCTGTTGGGTGGCATAGTAACGTAGACGTCAAAGCTATGGGTTCCCTTCAAGGAGGCTTGTCCTATCAGAAAAAATATCTTCTCAAAAACATTGACGTGGAAAACGCTGATTCGAAAGCTTTGAAGACTCTGGCTTTATGTTGGGCTTACAGAAAACGCGCCTTCTCCGTCAGCGGACTATTCCGCCAACTACTCTCCGACTTGATTAGATACTTGCATAATTCAAACCGGCCACAACGCCAAATCACCCTTACAGGTGAAATCATCCAAGAAGAGAAGTACTTCCTCCAAGGATTTGTACCTGCAGACGTGATCCGCTTTAAAAGAAACGTGTGGTTCCAGAAATTGACCACTGATTGTGTCTTGAGAGTATCAAAGTTTCTTGATGGAGACACAGACCAAACTTTTGAGACTAAACTAGATGAACAGAATATAACGATAATAGAACGATGGTTTTGAATTTATACATATCATTCATGTTTCAACCTTCTTTGCGGAAGATAGGTGCGTGTCAGTCTCCTATACATAAACTATAGGTAGTTAAGATACTGCATGCATGCATAAACCTGTCGCCATCGTAAATACAAAAATCATATAAGTTCTTACTCAGTAATACTAGATCGATGCGTTATGAGTGAATCTGAAATAAAAAGCGCTATTGAAGGAGTCAGAGGGAGTAATAGCTACTCAAGTTGGACTATTGGAATAACAGATGACCCAGACCGTCGCAAAGGGGAACATGGTAATCCGAAATATTGGCATGAATGGAAAGCTCATTCGGAACAAATCGCAAGAAACGTTGAAGCATATTTCCAAGGGAAAGGTATGAAAGGTGGTGGCGGTGGTGGTGACCACCCTAACTGGGTTTACATTTTCTAAAAACCCACAATCCTATTTTTTTTATCACATCAGACTTAACAGTATCGCGTAACCGAAACATTTATATATGAAGTTATAAACGCGCTCAATTCACTCTACATTACGTAATGTAAATGCATGCATGCACGAAGATTATCATGCTAGATTCTATTTGTTGAAGAATGCAAAACTTTATTCGTCAATTGAGTAGTATAGGCGAAAGAGGAAGTAATCGGAATGGGGGATTACAAATGATTCTGAATTCTGTAAGAATTGAACATTTCAAATGTATTGAAGATTCTACGGAGTTTAGTCTCAAACCTGTAACTTGTCTTGTAGGTAAGAATGAATCAGGAAAAAGTACGATACTTCACGCCTTGTACAAACTCAATCCAGACATACCGGAAAGAGGAAATTTCTCTGATCTACTAGAATACCCGCGAAGGAAGTTTGCAGAATATAAGGAACGCCGTGATACCGATCCTGACAACGTATTGACAACAGAATGGGAACTTGAGAAGTCGGATATTGAAGTTTTGAATGAAGAATTTGGATCAGGTATTCTCAGAAATAATAAGGTAATAATCACCAAAGGCTATGACAACAAGCGCAATTGGCGTCTGGAGATAAATGAAAAACAAATTCTGAAAAACTATCTTGGTTCTATCGAGTTGAATGGAAAGGAAATCAAAGCGCTTAAAATTGGAACGGTTTCCGAACTAATTAGCACATTAGAGACGAAGGAAACAAAATCCGAGCCTGAAGTTAAAATACTGAAGGATTTGAAAACGAAATTTCCCAAAGGAGAACCGATTGAGGAAATAATTAAGGTTTTAGCAAAACGCTTACCTGTTTTTCTATTTTTCTCGGAATTCTACAAAATGTTGGGAAGAGTCTCAATAAATGATCTATTGAATCGGAGAAAAGCAAATACTCTTACACAATCCCATAGAATATTCGAAGCTCTTTTAGTGCTGGCAGGAACAAGCGCAGAAGAAATGAATAGCATTAAACGATATGAAGAACTAAAAGCTGAATTGGAAGCCATTTCTATTCATCTAAGCGACGAGATTTTTGAATATTGGAGTCAAAACAAAAATCTTGAAGTAGAATTTGGGTTTGCTGCTGCAAGAACTGGAGATCCTCCCCCATACAACTCTGGGTTTATTTTCCACACCCGTATCAAAAATACAAGACATGGAGTAACTGTTAGTTTCGATGATCGTAGTTCTGGATTTGTTTGGTTCTTCTCATTTCTGATTTGGTTCTCCCAATTGAAAAAGATTTATGGAAAACATCTCTTCATATTGCTTGATGATCCGGGATTAAGTCTTCATGGACGTGCTCAAGGAGACCTTTTACGATACATTAATGAAAAATTGAAACCATCTTATCAGGTCATCTTTACAACTCATCCACCATTCATGATTGATCAGGATAATCTAACATCTGTTAGAACTGTAGAAGACAAAGCAACCAAGAAAAAAATATTAGGAACGAAAGTTGGAGATAGAGTATTAGGTATTGATCCTGACACGATTTTTCCATTGCAGGCAGCTATGGGTTATGACATTACTCAGACTTTGTTCATAGGAAGGCATAATCTCCTAGTGGAGGGTCCTTCAGATCTTCTATATCTAAAGGTTTTTTCTAAAGAACTTCAAAAAAGAAAAAGAGAATTTTTGGATTCTAGATGGATAGTAGTACCATGCGGGGGTATTGAAAAGATAGGAAGTTTCGTTGCTCTATTCGGTGGTAAGACACTCCACATTGCTATATTGACCGATTTCCATAAAAGCATCAAAGCAAAAGTTAGAAATCTTAGAGAATTAAATATTCTCAAATCTGGACACGTATTCAGTGCAGAAAGTTATGTTGATTCGGATGAAGCAGATGTTGAGGACATAATAGGGAGATTAAATTACATAAAGTTAGTTAATGAATGTTATTCACTTAAAATGGGCGAAGACTTACCTAAAGCCACGGTTTTTCCAGTTAGGGTTTTGAAGGAAGTGGAAAATTATTTCAAGACTACTTCAACAGAAGAGATTTTTGATCATTACGCGCCTGCCTTGTTCTTGATCGAAAATCCCAAAAAATTACTTGAATTTCCGGAAATTGACAAAGCGCTGGATAGATTTGAAAAACTCTTCAAAGACTTGAATCAAGTTATATTCTGAACTTGAATTCTACCATATGCTTATGTGTCCGGATAATGCCAGCTGGTCTCTAGGAAAGGTAATCACGAATAAATGTCGCTAGGAAAACCCAGAATGGGTTGTCCTGCCTGATGCCCTCCCTTTTCCCGTGGGAATGTATGCATGCGTTATTTCTCTTTGCTAAGGAAGTAGGCAGTTCCTAGTAAAAAAATTGCAAACCCTAAAAACAATTGCACATGGTATACAAGGGGATTACCAAAGAGGTTGTCCCAATCATAACTGGATTGTATAGCTGCGAGGAAAAACAACATCATACCAAAGCATAGAATCCCTACGAATCGATATCCCTCTAACTCTGTAACCGAATTCATATTCCGACCTTCCAGTGCCTATTATGAAAGGCAAGAGTATTTATCGTTATTTTCATAGATGCATACATAGATCATTCCCTATTTTCGTTGAGGCGAGACCGTTCCGAGTGGCGGTAGGGGGGTTTCCCTGTCCGAGAGGGGGGTAACCTACCGCTTCCGAGGTTCGGTTGAAGACAACCAACCGCAGGAAGTCCGCAGACCCGAGGAACGTAGCTCGCCAAATGGTTAAGGTCTGGAAACGACCAGACGTTTCCAGTATAAAATCGGTGTGGTGGTCAGGGCGGGTGGGTGTTGAAAACAGATACGCATAGCGCACGGATTAGTTCTGAGTGTGTTTGCGCCTGCTTAACCCTCCCACGTGTTCTAAGAGCGAGGAGAGGTCATAACTTACTGAGAGCTTGTCGCCGCCTGATACCTATTATGATAGATAGAACAACACCTACCACCAGCAGAGCTGCCAGCACCACGGCGAAGACCTTCTCAGCTTCTGAACGGTCTCCAAACACGATGAGAATCACGAAAGCCGTTATCAGGGCAATGGCTCTCGCCGAATATCCAAATACGATGACTGGAGGCCAAACACGCAAGTTTTCTTACCTACTTGTGAATGAGCCCTACGTGAATAAAGGGATTTCGAGGATTGGTAAAACGTTAGAGACCGTAGCTTCATGTGGGAAGATGATAGGTCGTCGCAGCATGCATGCTGGTGACTTTCGTATGGTTAACGCTTCAATTAGAGTCCACATTTCCTACAACGATTTGCAGACACAGAATTTTGTGATCCACATTTAGGACAACGCCATTTATGTTCCTCATCTCTAGAGCGAGCCCGTACGTTTTTATAGGCTGCTTGAAGTGCACGGAAATGTTCAAGAGCGTTCTCAGCCATTCTTACTCCCATTAATTATAAGCCACATAGATTAAAATCAGTTTCGCATGCATACGGTCGGGGTGGGCGGTGGGATGGAGCAAGGCGGACAGCCTTGCGATAACTAGATCATTTTCTTTATACGATCAAGGTTTTCAGACATCTTTTCAATTCGTGCTTTGAATGATTTGTAATGCTCTGGATACCGTTTAAGGATCGCCAAGGCTTCACTGAAAGCTTGTGGAGAGGTTTCTGCCTGCATCTGAGTAAATAGGATAGTATCCAAATCTGACGATTCCAGTTTACCCTTATTCTTTATCATTGAGTAACCAATCCTGAAAACCTCAGGGTTCAGTTTAGGTGCAATTTCTAGACTATACAGGAGGACTCCGTGATCAGGATAAATCTCTCTCGTTCTTTCAAGTAAGATCGATGAATCTACACCGTCAATTACAGCAACTACGATACCCTCGTCGGTCAGCCAAAATCGCGGATACTTCTTCCCTCTATACTCTATGACGGTTACTTTTTGAATAAGGTGTTTTTCCTCTAGCGATTGAACAGCTTGCCATGTGGCTTTATAGTGGCTACGACGTGCAAGCTCCAAATGAACGATGTTTTCTTTGATTTTATTGATGGTTTGTGGTCCCTCTAGGGCTAAACAATGGACAATTCGTCTTTGAAGTGGTGGTAATATATTTCTTTTGATTTTCTGGTTTATCATGTGTTAATTCCTGTTTAATTATGTTATATCATAGCTTATATTATTTTCCTGATGAAGTATACATTGGGTGACACAAACGATCTGCAATTCTGAACAACCTCAAGGAGGTGAAAAAGCAAGGAGACAATGCCCTCGTTGTCATAGCGAGAAAAATTGGAAAGATGGATTACGAGAAACTAGAAGCGGTTACACTCAACGATTTATCTGTCGAGACTGTGGCTACAAGTTCAGTACATCGTCAATCTTATCAATCGATCGTGGGTATAGTGATGGTCGTCAAGTATGCGCTTTCTTGACGGAAGCGAAAAACTTGCCCACAGTCAAATCGCTGAAAGATAGGCTTGCGGGAGCCACAAATGTAACCACACAGAATATTGAAGGAAAGATCGCAGAGTTTGAATATTATCTGCTGAAACAAGGATACAGAGAGTCAACAATAAAGCGATACACTCACGAGATGGAAATCCTTCATAGACGTGGAGCCAACATTTTCAACCCAGAGTCCGTAAAAGCTACAATAGCCAAACAGAAATGGAAGGACAGCCGAAAACTCGGAGTCTGCCATGTCTACAACGCCTTTCTTACCTTGATTGGTAAACAATGGGAACAACCAAGATACAGAGCTGTATCAACTCATCCTTTCATACCGACTAAGTCAACTCTTGAACAGATAATTGCGGGAGCAGGAAAGAAGACATCTACCTTCTTTCAGTTATTAATGGAAACAGGCGCAAGGTCAGGAGAAGCTGAAGCTCTAACATGGGATAACATAGACATTGAACGATGTGTATTAAGAATAGAACCAGAAAAGAATAGCAAACCAAGAACGATTAAAGTCTCTCGTAATCTAATCAACAGACTAATAGGACTCAAGAGAAAGGACAAACGGGTCTTCGGAAAAACAATTTACAATAATAGAAGGACATGTTGGGGACATACGCGGAAAAGACTAGCTAGAAAACTAAACAATCCAGAGATAACCAAAGTAACATTTCATACCGTTCGACACTGGTATGCAACAACTCTCTTCCATGAAACAAGGAACCTTCCACTCGTACAAAGAAGACTGGGACACAGAAACATAAACAGCACCCTCATATACGTTGAAATCGAGGAAGAACTATACCTACAAAGTCCAGATGACAAATTCATCTGCGAATTCGCTGACTCTCCCGAGAAAGCAAAGAATCTCATTGAGGAAGGCTTCGAGTACATCGGTGAACTATACGGAGACCCAACCTTTCGAAAACGTAAGTAAAAAAGTACGAGTAAAATGTCAAGAAACTGAATATCTCGCTTTTTTCTCAAATTGCTCTTCGTAGATCTTCCTGACCTTTTGTATGGAGTCGACAGCTTCAAGGTTCTTGTCATTGCGGATTCTCGAGATTCTTGCGAATCTGAGAGCCATTCCACATTTGTATATTGAGCTTTTTTGAATCTCATTGTAGGTAACTTCAACTATTATTTTTGGTGAAACGATTACTCTGTGCCCTTCCTTGTCAATTGCTGATTTTTCAAGTGCTTCTGTCATCTTGATGATCTCAGCATCTGTCAAGCCTTTGAAAGTCTTCCCGACTTGGAGTAGATTACCGGATTCAGTGTCTCGAGCAGCAAGGCAGTAGTCTGAGAGCCATCCGTGTCGTCTTCCGTAGCCATATTCGGCAGCCACTATAACCAAGTCAAGAGGTTCTAGAGTTTCCTTAATTTTAAGCCATGCCTTGCCGCGAATGCCTGATGTGTAGGGGCTATCAGGTTTTTTCGCCATTAGACCCTCATGTCCAGCTTCAATCGCTTCTTTCATGAAATGTTCAGCAGTCTCTGCGTCTGAGGTTACAATCTGTTTAGTGAGAGGAATATTTCCAGCAACAGTGGCTAGTCTCTGCCTTCGCAGATTATAGGGTTCATTTATGAGGCTTTCTCCATCAATATACAATGCGTCGAAGAGGTGGAGTTGGATTGGTATTTCTTTCAAGGCGTGTTGGATCTCGCGGATTCGTGTGAACCGTCGCATGAGATTCTGGAAAGGCATAGGATTGCCATCTTTGCCAACAGCGATAACTTCTCCTTCCAGTATGGCTTTCTCTGCCTTGACTGAGCTTCTCACCTGTTGAACAATCTCTGGGAGACTTCTTGTCACTTCCGTTAATCGTCTACTGAAAATCTTAACTGTATCTCTCGATTTGTGGATTTGAACACGGGCACCATCAAGTTTGTATTCCAGTGCTGTCTGTCCTCCGTGCTCCGTTAAAACTTCGGCAACTGTTGTGGCCATCTGTGCTAACATCGGTTTTACTGGCCTGAAGATCTTGAATCTCACTCTCAGTAGTCCTGTTTTTCCTTCGAGCTTCGCTAGCGTTGCAACCCTACCTATATCTCCTGTAAGCATGCTTGCGGTTTGAACTGCTTTGAGGGGGATGTTGAAGGCTTTAGCTACTGCCTGTTCCATCAAGCCTTCGTGGAAACCTGTTCGCATCTCTTTCAAAAGAATTCGTGTCAGGTATTTTGCTTCAAGTGGGGTTGCAGAGCTCAATAGAGTTCCAAGCAGCCTTTCTTTCTTCTCTCGAGATCTTGCACCAGTAGTTTCAGCTATTTTTTTAAATGTGCGTCTGACTTCTAGTATGGTTAGTTGACTTTGGAAAAGCATCGCCTGCCTTCGTGTCTTGCCTCTCTCGAAGATGATTTTTGTAGCGTCGCCTACGTCGCCTGTCTTGGCAAAAGCGCTTGAAAGTACGTGATTGCCAGCATTTGTCACTTCTCTTATCGTCTTGTTGAGAGTTGCCCAGCTGACTTCTAGAACTCGTTGATCCCATCGTGGAAGGGCTCTGCTGACTAGCATTGACGTTGCGGGCTCAACCTCTTCATCATCCAACTCTAAAAGGAAGAAGGCAACCCAGCCTACCATGTTCTTTCGCTTTGTTGTGGACTCAAGTCTTTCGCAGAGTTTTGCCAGTGTGGTGAATGAGGTTGGCATATTAACCGCTTTCAGAAGAGGAAAATAGCATGATGGAACATAAGCATTAGGTTTGGCAGGTTGCCTCAGAACATTTGGGATGCAAGCTTATCTTTGACTTCTTTAATCTTCTTCTGCACTTCAACAGCTTCTTTGCTGTCATCCTTTCCCAGTGCCTTGTAGGAGTCTAATATGTATTCTAGTGCGCTGACCCCGAATCGGTCAAATCCTTTGGTGAAAGAGATCTCAGCAGATTTTTTGAATCTCTCAAGTGCTGTTTCATACTCTTTAAGCATGAAACTGCATTCGCCCGCTTTGAACATCATGTTCGAAGCGTCGAAGAAGTTGCTTTTCTTTTC
>Ga0114919_10003752_pt1 | contig 12215 bp, 13 predicted proteins | sample BlataG_FD_88682 | JGI IMG/M metagenome (GOLD analysis project Ga0114919, IMG submission 88682) | Deep subsurface microbial communities from Black Sea to uncover new lineages of life (NeLLi) - Black_00105 metaG | ecosystem: Environmental > Aquatic > Marine > Oceanic > Sediment | place: Atlantic... | reverse complement strand
TCTTTTGGCAACGAGAAAAATGATACGAGAAAAATGATATGCTACAAAATTGAAAACTGCAATCTGAATCCTTCACTACGAGCCAGTGAAATAGCAACATCTCAAGCCCCTCCAGGACCCACTCTCTTTGAAAGTCTCCAAGATTCTCTTTTTCCATGGCACACACTTTATCCTCAAGGGTGTGCGGCGCGCATGTGGTGAAATTTCCCGAAGGGGATTTGTATGTGTTTGCAGGTTCAGAGTTCACCTCTGCCCGACGCCGGCCTGCCGTACTGCGGGCAGGGATGGCAGGCGGGTTTGCGGTGAACCCACAACCTCTGAACCCTGAACCCGTGAACGGTTACAGAGATTTATGTAAAAGGCGGTTTCCAAAATCAATTGACATCTCAAATTGAGGATTATATTTTACTCAATAGGGCAAACTGGTTCGCCTTACCCCCCGAGATATTTTATAGGGGTAGGGGATCGTTATTGCTGAAAGTGAATGAAGAAAGATCACATTTATTATTCTAAGGGGAATTTTTTTCAGCGTACTCAGGAATAGTGAGATGAAAGGGGAGAAAAAAATGGGAAATACGCACGATGAGGTCCCAGTGGAACAGTTACGATGGAGATGTGATCCAGAGAGATTAGGTTTCTCTACCACGGAGGAGCTTTCACTGTCGGAGACGATTATTGGGCAGGAGAGGGCTCTGGAAGCGATTCAGTTGGGATTAGACATGGGGAGTTTGGGTTACAATATCTTTGTGGCCGGCCCTGCTGGAACCGGAAGGATGACCACCATAAAATACCTCTTGTCGCACTTAGAAAAGGAAGGAAAGGTCCCTGAGGATAGATGTTATGTCAACAACTTCAAAGATTCTGACATGCCCCATTTGATCAGTCTCCCTGGAGGAAAGGGCAAGGCCTTCAAGGGGGATATGGAGGAACTCGTCTCATCTCTCAAGAGAAACATTCCCTTGGTGTTTGAAAGTGACGACTACCAAAGAAAGGGAAGGGAGATTTTGGAGAAATCCAAGGAAAAAGAACGATCTATCATCAAAGATCTGGAAAAGAAGCTCTCCCAAGAGAATCTTGCCTTGGTTCAGCTCCAGGTGGGACCTTATGTGAAGCCGGATATATTTCCCGTGGTAATGGATAAGCCCGTTCCCTGGGATCAACTCGAGAAAAACACCGAAGAAGGAAAATTTCCAAAAGAAGAGTTTGAACGACTGCGGGACAAGTATTCGGAGCTTTCAGGGGAAGTAACCAAGGCCTTCCAGGACTCCAAGAAGATAGGGAAAGAGGTTCGCAAAGAACTTACGGCTTTAGAGAAAAAGGAAATACTTCCCATTCTAAAGGAACTGATTGGGGAGATTAAGGAAAGGTACCAGCATGAGAAAATCAATAGCTATTTAGATGAGGTAACGGATAACATCCTGGAGAACATAAGCCGCTTTAAGGAGGGTGCTGAATCTGAGCCCCCCTCTATTCCCGGGCTCACTTTGCCTACCCAAGAAGACACCTTTCGAGAATATCAGGTGAATGTGACCATCGACAATTCAGAAGTCAAGGGAGCTCCAGTGATTTTCGAGACCTCTCCCACGTATCGTAACATCTTCGGGATGGTTGAGCGAAACATAGGGCGGATGGGGGTATGGCAGACTGATTTCATGCAGATTAAGGCCGGCTCTTTTCTCCGAGCCAACGGAGGCTATTTGGTAGTCGATGGCCGCGAGACCCTGCTTGAGCCGGGGGTATGGGCGGCACTGAAAAGAAGTCTCAAGAATGAGAAGATGGAGATCCAGAATTATGACCCTTTTTCCATTTTTGGCACCTCCGCCTTAAAACCGGAACCCATTGATATCAATGTCAAGGTAATTCTGGTGGGAGATGATTTCCTTTATCGCCTCCTTTATAATTTCGATAATGATTTCAAGAAAATCTTCAAGATAAAAGGTGATTTTGATTCTATTGTGCCCAGGAGTGGAGAGTCACTGAATCAATACGCTAGTTTCATTAAGAAGATCTGCGACAATGAAGGCTTAAAGCCTTTCGATAAGACAGGGGTAGCAACAGTCGTAGAATTTGGTGTGAGGCAAGCGGGGAGAAAGAAGAAGATATCCACCCAATTTAATCATGTTGCGGATATCATAAGAGAGGCCCATTACTGGGCTGAAAAAGAGAAGAGTAAGTATGTAACCCAAGTACATGTGGACAAGGCCATAGAAAAAGGCATCGATCGGGTTAATCTGATCGAAGATAAGCTTCAGGAAATGATAGAGGAAGGCACCATCATGATCGATACCGAAGGAAGGGTACCGGGTCAGGTAAACGGACTTTCCGTTTATCAACTTGGTGATTATACCTTTGGAAAACCTTCCCGGATTACGACGAGTATCTCCATGGGCAAAGCTGGAATTATCAATATTGAGCGAGAGGCCGACCTAAGCGGACCTACCCATAATAAGGGAGTGTTGATTCTCTCTGGATATCTCAGGGAAAAATATGCCCAGGACAAACCTCTTACCTTGAGTGCAAGCATCTGTTTTGAGCAGTCTTATTCCGGGGTGGAGGGAGACAGTGCCTCTTCCACCGAAGTCTATGCCCTTCTTTCCAGTCTTTCCGGTCTTCCCCTGAGGCAGGATATTGCAGTTACCGGATCGGTGAATCAGAAAGGGGAGATCCAGCCGGTTGGCGGGGTTAACCATAAGATTGAGGGCTTCTTTGACGTTTGTCAGGCTAAAGGTATTACCGGGTCTCAGGGGGTAATGATTCCGCATCAGAATGTAGAGGATCTCATGCTGAAACGAGATGTGGTTAAAGCGGTAGAAGAGAAGAAATTTCATATCTATCCGGTAAAGACTGTAGACCAGGGGATTGAGATTCTGACCGGAGTCAAGGCAGGTGAGAGAAAAAAGGACGGAACCTACGATGAAGAGACCGTAAATTTTCTGGTTGACAAAAAGCTCAGAGATTTAGCCGATCGGATGAAAGAATTCGATTCAGGAGAGAAGGAGAGTGACAAGTCGGGAGTATAGAGAAAGGAGGAGATATACGTGGCCATAATAAAATGGAGCCCTTTCAAGGAGTTTGCTGATCTACAACGAGAGATGGATTCGCTCTTTGATGAATTCTTTGGAAGAAGAGCTTTGCCTTCCAGAATAGCAAAGCCTTCTCGTGCCTCTGGAGTCTACTTTCCTCCAGTAGATGTCTATGAAAAGGCAGATGAAATGGTAATCAAGGTGGGGATTCCCGGCGTAAAAAAGGAGGATGTAGAAGTTAGTCTTCTGGAAAATACCCTTACCATAAAGGGGCAAAGAAGTAAGGATACTGATGTGAGAGAGGAAGATTATTACTACCTAGAGCAGCACTACGGCAGTTTTTCCCGCTCCATTACTTTCCCAGTGGAGTTAGATCCAGAGGATATGAAGGCGAGCTATAAGGATGGTGTCTTAGAGATCATAATACCTAAATCCAAGAAAGAGAAACCAAAGCAGATCGAGATTCGGGTTTCGTGAAGCTTTTTATGCCAGCGGTTATCCCATTTTCTAAGTCCCCACAATACATATCTCAGTACCCGGACCTCGCCTTTGGCCTGACCCTGATCTCAGGCTGCCAGAACTTTTTGAACCCCCCTGGGTTTGACCACTACAAGCGGAGGCTTCTCCGAAAGATGCGGAGACGAGAGACATTGACAGAGATCACTGAGCGCATAGAAAGGTACGACCGGTTCTTTGGGAGTTTCGGCTATGAATGCCCATTGCCTAAGCACTTGAAGAGAACCGTCAATAGCGGCTTTCCCAGGTACAATCTTATGGTTGATGCACACTTCATGGCAGAGATGTGTGCAGGTATACTGGTTGCTGTTGCCGATTATGGCCGGTTTGACGGAAGATTGATGCTGGATTTAGCGGAAGAAGGTGAGATTTGTCTGGGGATGGGTCAGCTGGAGTGGTTTACCAAAAAAGGAGAGATTGTGTTCAGGGATGAAACGGAAATTGTCTGTGTTCTGTGTCAGGGAGCTGATGAGAAAACAAGGGTGAGGGAAGATACACGAAATGTCCTATTCTACGCCTATGCAGTGCCAGGCATTGAAGAGCGCTATCTCAGGGAGGGCCTAACCATTGCAGCAGAGATCATGTCCGAATTTGGGCAGGGTACCATAGAGTGGCTGGAGATTTTTTAGGAGGGTATCCCTCACGTATTCAGGTTTTTATGTTTGAGGTCTGTTCACAGGGATTTCTGTTTGGGCAACAGCCCGTCTTGTGATGACCATCTATCCTCAATCCTTTTCGTTACCATTTTGCCATACATAAGGGTTCGACGCCATTATATTCAGCAGGTGGGAGAGGGTGTGGAAAAATTGCTCTGGTTCCTATCGAATAACAATCTTGCCCTTTGGTTCGCCCACGACCTCACCAACGATAGCTGCCGCCTCCACCCCTCCTTGATGGAGCCTTTCAAGTAAGGTTTGCCCTTCCCGTTCGGGCACCGAGATAAGCAGTCCACCTGAGGTTTGGGCATCGAACAGGACGAGCAGGTGCTCATCAGATATCTCGGTGACACGCTCAACCATGGGGATGCGAAAATCTCGATTCCGGATTGTCCCTCCGGGAATCAATCCCATCTGAGCAAGCTCTTCGGTTCCCGGGAGAATCGGTACTGCGGAAGAGTAGATAACCATGCCCACATCCTCACCCTCAACCATCTCGCAGGCATGGCCGAGCAGACCAAAGCCGGTTATATCGGTGCAGGCGTGAACCTGCACCTCTGTCATCAACTCGGCTGCTTTCTTGTTCAGGGCCGTCATACTCTTTATCGACTCAGCCACTGAATGCTCATGAGCCAAACCGCCCTTCAATGCAGTATTGATGATACCGGTGCCCAAAGGTTTGGTCAGGATGAGTTTATCGCCACTCCTGGCACCTTTATTGGTCAATACCCTTTCCGGATGGATCGTACCTGTTACTGAAAGCCCGTACTTCAATTCATTATCCTCAACGCTATGTCCCCCAACCAAAAGTACGTCTGCCTCCCGCATCTTGTCCAGGCCACCTTTTAAGATCTCCTGCAAGATAGAGATATCCATCTTATTTATAGGAAAACAGACGATATTCATCGCAACGATTGGTTTCCCTCCCATGGCATAGACATCAGATAGAGAATTGGCTGCAGCAACCTGACCAAAGGTATACGGATCATCAACGATAGGGGTAAAAAAATCCAAAGTCAGCACAATGGCCAAATCCTCCCTCAACTTATAGACCCCTGCATCCTCTGCACCTTCTAAACCCACAATCAGGTTTGGGTCAGAGATGAGGGGCAATCCACAGAGCGCCTTATCTAGGTCTCCCAGACCGATTTTACAGGCTCACCCAGCACCATGCACGGTTTCGGTTAGCCGTATGTTGCTTTTATCAGCCATTTGGTCTCCTTTATAGCTTAATGCTCATTGCACAACGATATATGTTCACCGCCCTGTTGGCACCTGTAGGGCGGTCACAACAGCGAGGATCTTGGAGCGGGATTAGTGTAACGAAATATCTTATAATGGCACTAAAATAACAGAGATACAATCGTCAACTGGAATCTGCAACAGTCTCTAAGTCCATCAGCAACTCTTCAACGACTAATCCGTGCTTTGCTTCCAGGTTCTTTAACGGTTCAAAAAGGGACTCACAACAGATACATGCACCAACTTGCTGGTCGTATTTTTTGAAAACAGGCTCTGTTTGTCTGTATCGGTTGAGAACATCCAACACAGTCATTTCAGGGCTGATGCGGCGCTCTCCCTTTGAGACAGTTTTTGCCATCCTTCTCACCTGTTCTTCTCGCAGAAAACATCTTCAAGGGCTTTTGGTATGTGAGAGACGATTTCCATCACCTGCGTGGCAGCAGTAGGTTCTGCATAATGCCCGGCCAGTCGATTTGCTCGGGCGGCAATAGTGGCAGCTTCGCCTATTTCCATGCCTGTGCTGATCAGGACTGACACAATGCCAGTCAGGGTATCTCCTGTTCCACCTATGGCCTCCATGGCTTCGTCCATGGGATGATTGATCGTTGCCTGGATTCCTTCCTGGTTGGCCACATAATCCTGTTCTCCTTTGATCAAGAGATTTTGGGGGGCATTTTTGTGTGCATATGCACGGGCAATCAGTTCCGGCACCCGATTTTCTTCATGCAGAATGAAACCGCGGGTGTAGAAGGGGTGCGGTGCCTCTTCGTCCGCCAAAAAGGCCAGTTCCCCGATATCAGGTGTGAAAAGGTCATAAGCCATTGCCTTTCCGCTCATCTTGGCTGCGTACATGGAGCCGGCATCTGCGATAAGGATCGGCCTCTCTGACATTTGTTCCATGACAAACAGAACTCGGTTGTGGCATCCGATGTCAGGCTGCATATAGTGAAACGTTATTGCCTGAAAATCGGATTCGCCTAAATGTTGAATCAGATATTCATAAAGACGTCGACTTCCATCTCCCAAGCCGATGTCTCCAACAAGGTACCCATGGGGAGCCGGTTGGCCTAAGAACTCCCCGGCCTTGATGGTTGCAGCCAAAAGGGCTGGAGTGCCTCGGTTCACTGTGACCTGCTCTCCCTGAATACAGACCTCATCATCGTGGAGGCTCACCTCGCTATCCACCAAGGGAAAATCTCTATGGGGAACAGTTCCCACTAAGGCGAGCATTGGCGTTTCACCTCCTCATAGGCGAGCTGCAGGGCATAACCACAGAGGGTATGGCCTATTTCCCGGGGGCTCGGTGCGTCGGCCAAGGGTTTTCCCACCATTTCCTGGGCCAGGTACGGCACATCCGGACAACCGCCTCCTGAAACATTTACGATGGTCAATGTCCGTTTATCAATGGTTAATTTCATATTTGCAGCCCGAATCATCAGATACCGGCCCAGCTCCTTGGTCTGGAAAAGGTCCACAGGTCTCAGAAGGGGACTGCTGACCGGGACAATGTCTTTCGGTGTTACATCGGCTGCCTGGAGTGTCCTCAGGATGCTCAGCTCTTCAATGAGTGGGATCTCGATAACCAAGTCGCAACCACTGCGGACCTCAGGAGGTGGTCCCATCACCCGGATCTTCCACCCCTCTTTTTTGAGGGCCGTTTCCGCCCGGATCACTTCACTGGTGTTTTCAAACACCAGTATTCCTCGATCCCGGCTCTGATCCGGTGAGGAGCCTTTGGGCTGTTTCCGCTTAAAAAGGCCTAAGACAGACATGCTTAATCCTTTGAGATTGTGATTCGGTATCCCTTTCCCTCTTCCTGAACGTCTTTCACCTGCCATCCTTTGCCGGTAACAGCTCGGCTCACGTTCTCCTTGGATGTATCTGTATCCACCAAAACTACAATCTCGCCCGTATCTACCTTGGTGATCTCGTCCAAGGTCATAAGAACCGGTTGCGGACAGGAAAATCCACGTGCATCAACAGTTGTATTCATTGTAGACGCTCCCTACCTTATTTTTTTCTCATTGTGAAACCGATAAACAGACAGACCAGAAGCCCAATGATCACGGCCACGACTCCATAGGGCCCAACCCCTTTGGGCGAACTAGCCAAGCCAAAGTTATGGGAGAATCCAGCTCCCACGATCATGCCCAACACAAAGATTGCGGCATCGCCATCACCTTCTCCAGCCATAAAAAGCTGGCGACCAGGGCATCCCCCAGCGAGTGCGAAGGCCAGGCCTGCCAGGACCATACCCCCAAAATTCCAAAGGCTCACGGTGTGGGCTACCGGTTGATTCACAAAGCCGGGGTGAAATTGCCCCAACATCAAATTTGCGAGGAAGGCAACAACCGCAAAAGCAAGGAGCCCTAAGAAGAGATGGGTCTGCCGAAAGAGGATCAGATCCCTGAAGGATCCCATAGTGCAGAAACGGCTTCGCTGGGCCAGAAACCCTATGGCAAGTCCCACCAACAGGGAGACGATCAGGGGGGCGTGCATGGATCCCGGACCTTTCACACTATAGAAAAGGATACCGTTTTTTGCCTCTCCCTGGATCGGTGGGAAGATGAGCATCAGCATGAAAAAACCTAACATAATCAAAGGCAGTAACCATCCCACTGAGGTGTAGGTCTTGTCAGCGCGGCCCAGGTTATATCCGCTCTTAAGAAAACGGGTACCAATCCAAATGCCAAAGATAAGGCCAAGAAGGCCAAAAATAGCGTTTCCGTCACCTCCGGCAAACCGCAGCAGGGCCCGCCAGGGGCATCCCAGAAAGACCAGGGCCCCGATCATAGCAAAGGCCCCTAAGACAAATCTCACAATAGGGGCAGAACCTACCCGAGGTCGAAATTCTTTGAAGAGATAGGCAGCAATCAACGAGCCCAAGACAAAGCCGATAATCTCCGGGCGCATGTACTGAACTACGGCCGCGCGATGGATCCCAATAGCCCCTGCAATATCCCTTTCAAAGCAGGCTACGCAAATGCCCATGTTTCCCGGATTGCCCCATTTCTGCAAGAGTGGGGCAAAGGCGCCAATAAAGGCTCCTACCGCAATAATTCCCCACCGAGTTGCAAAGAAGTTTTTCAACTGGGACATGCGTTTTCTCCTTTTTCGCCTACGGGGCTCAAAAAACCGACGAGCACTCGCTGGATGGACGTAAAGTCATATTTTTGTGCCGCTTAGGCGGAACCTATATTAGGATTTACAATAAGTCAAATTAAAATATTAAATAGTGAATCTGACTTTAATAGGGGTTTTCAATAGGAGGAAAAAGGGAGGATTTTTAGGCTTGCCCCTTTTTCTCTTTTAAGAATTGCAGGAGGGCTTGTGTTGCAGGAGAATGGGACTTTTGTCGTCTATAGACGATGAAGAATTCGCGATTAAATTCTAAATCTTTAAGGGGGATTGTCTTTATCGTTCCGAGCTTGATCTCGTTTTCTATTGCTTTCTCAGAGATAAAGGAAACACCGGCACCGCTCTCCACTGCCCTTTTCACGGCAGCAGTGCTTCCCAGCCTCATTACAATAGTAAGATCTTCTTCTTTTATACCTGCTTCCTGTAACCTCTGTTTCACCGTAGCCCTGGTTCCAGAGCCGCTTTCGCGCAGGATAAAGGGAGCTTCTCTTAGTTCCTCTATCGTTACCAGCTCGTGTTTGAACCATCTCCTGGTGGCAGGGCTAATCAGCACAAGCCTTTCAGAGGTAAAACTCTCGAACACTAATTTATCGCTCTTTTCTCTTGTCCCTACTACACCTAACTCAACTTCACTACGTGCTACTTTCTCAATGATCCCTTTTGTATCGCCAATAACGAGGTTGATGTCAATGGCATGGTATTTTTCTTTGAATTCAGCCAAAAGGCTGGGCAGGATGTATTCTCCTGGAATGGTGCTTGCACCGAGAGTCAGTTCCCCTTTCACCAATCCTTTCAGCTGTTCAATAGCCTGCTCGGCTTCGTCTACTAGTCGCAAAATCCTGCGGGCGTAATGGTATAATGTTTCGCCAGTTCTGGTGGTAGTTACTTCTCTACCTTGGCGATCCAATAGTCTTGTGCCTAGTTCTTTTTCTAATGAGCTGATTTGGAGGCTTACCGTGGGTTGGCTCAGGAAAACGGCCTCGCTGGCCCGTGAAAAACTCTTCTTTTCAACTACAGCACAGAAAAGTTTCAGCTGATTAAGTTCCATAACAATTTCTTCAGGATGCAATCAACCTTTGACGGGCTGTTGCCGAAATCCCTTTTCCCTTGGTCTAAAACGTTTTTTGATAAATCTAAGGCTCGCTCCAGTCGATGTCAAAACTCGCCTTTAGGGCTCAAACAGTTGACATCGCTTATCTTCCACTTCGCCAAGATTTGTTGGCAATAAAGGTTTTAATGACCGCTGAAATAGATTTCTGTTTGGGCAACAGCCCCTTGAGGCCTTAAAGATTGGATGTGACTTTGGTTTTAGACCCCCGCAAGTTTTTCACATAGTTACTTCCCTGCATGGATTTAACGCGATTCTTAACCTCAGCTGCAAGTGAGCTCGCCTCTCCGATATGCTTGATGGGTCTATATTCATTGGTAACGACTGCAATGGAGATTGGTACAATGGGAAACTGTTCTTTTTGTCCTTTGCGATTTACAGAGTCGATGTAGCCACGCATCCTGTCTCCTTCATCGTAAAAGTCTCCCACAATTAGATCGAAATTTCTTATCACCTCCTGACAAACGTCATCCAATCTGTCAGGTGGTATAACAAAAATAAAGTCATCTCCGCCGATGTGACCTACAAAGGCATCAGCGGTGTGGAGTTTGCGTACCGAGTTTGTAACAAGACGGGCTGTCATTTTAATAAGCTCGTCTCCTCTCAGGAAGCCATACTTGTCGTTGTAAGACTTGAAATTGTCAAGGTCTACATACCCAATAGCAAACAAGGACCCGCTATCAATCCGTTCCTGGATTTCTTTAATGATCGTGTAGTTACCCGGGAGGCGAGTAAGGGGATTGATATCGCGTACTCTCGCGGTCCGCGTCAGGTTAAGAGAAATCCTTGTGCGTAACTCGTTCGGGTCGAGCGGCTTTTGAAGGTAGTCGTCAACAGGGACATCCTCCCAGTCGATCTCTCGGTCGTGCTTAACGGGTTGGAGTATCAGCACGATTGGGAGGTAGCCGAAGATTGTGTCCGCTTTGATTGTCCTGCACAGATCCTTCCATGTCTCTCCCTCTAATGACTGGTTTATGAGGATTATGTCAGGAGGGTCACTATAAATTACGTCAAGGGCATGGAGCGAAGATTCTGCGCTATTAAAAATAAAATGGCCCCCATTCTGCTCTAAGAACTGTTTTATTTCATCCACACTCGATGGATCATTATCGATTATCAGGAGCCTTTTTTCCCCTTGTGTCATTTCCCAATGCCATCGCCGGATAAAAACTCTTCGGCATCTTGAAGTTTATCGTCCATTTCTTTGATGATCTGTTCTAAAAGGGAATCGCTGATATTAAGGGTCTGCCAAGCTGCCAGGTCTATTTGAGGAACGAGACCGTCTCCTGCAAAGCCAAAACCGATACCTCTCACCAGGATATTGGCAGCATGCACAATGGCAGTTGGCAGTGGGGCAAAGCTCGAGAGATTCGGCTTATGGTGGTAAGTAATCGGATCGGTAAGCTTATCAGGCAGGTGCCACTCTTGACAGAGCCAATTTCCTACTGTGGTATGATTGAATCCGAGGATTTCCTCCTCTGCTTCATACGTTGAAATCTGTTTCTCGGCAACTACCTTATCAATACGCGATGATTCTTCAGGCAGTTCGATTTTAATTATTACCTTACCTATATCATGGAGGAGAGCAGCGATGGACACTTCCTCAGGGTTAGGAGGGTTGATTCGTCCAGCGATGATCCCAGCAGTTGCAGCACACCCGAGAGAGTGTTTCCATAGGCTAAAAAACCCCCCGGTTTTCATCATGTCAAAGACTGCAGTGCTCAGGACAAGCCCCTTAACCACGTCGAATCCAAGGATGATCAGGGCATGCGTGATACTTGAGATGCGGCCGGGAAAGCCATAGAAGACAGAGTTCACAACCCGAAGGATCTTAGCTGAGAGCGCCTGATCAGAGGAGATTACATTTGCAATATCTTCAGCTCCAGCATTGGAGCTCTCCATCAAGGGGATGATCTTTTCAAAAACACCCGGCAGAGTTGGGACATTTTTCAATGTCGCCATGCGTCTTTGCATAGCCTCTTTTTCGACACTCACGCTCCGTCCGCCCTTTCCCTCAAACGCTCTAAAAGGAGACTCTTGATCTTACTCATGAGTGGATCTCCTTCCACATACTTGAAACGAGAATGAAGATCATCAATGTGCTGGCTGAGGTTTTTTCCCGTATCGCCGGTATCCAGCGGGTGCGCGTCCACCGTAATCTGCTCGACCCCTATATCAGAAAGACGAGCGATTATTTCCTTGGTCAGCACTGCCCCTGCACCGTATAAAACCATTCCTCTCTTGTTGGTTACCGGCTTGGCGAGTTTCATCCCCGGTGCTGCAAGGCTAAGTCGTACCTTTTGCATCTCTTTTCTCTCTGTCGCGATTTGGCTACAAGGGAAAACAGGCAGGCTATAAACCTGGCATTCATCAATCAGAGCCCTTAAGATTGGTACATTCGCAAAAAGTCGTTTTTGCTCTATCCGTGAGCATTTTGGGCGCACTTGAAATGTTCAGCTAAAATGCTAAAACTCGGTATAATGCCCTCAGACAGTTAGCATTTCTTAACGCTGAACATCTCAAGCGCTTTTC